>Ga0126369_10000324_pt1 | contig 31071 bp, 25 predicted proteins | sample PanSoiMetaPlot_1_FD_109646 | JGI IMG/M metagenome (GOLD analysis project Ga0126369, IMG submission 109646) | Tropical forest soil microbial communities from Panama - MetaG Plot_1 | ecosystem: Environmental > Terrestrial > Soil > Tropical forest > Bulk soil | place: Panama | collected 2016-02-17
CAGCCGACGCGCCTGGTCAATGCCTTCAATGGCGTTTACGTGTTCGATCCTAAACGCGTGTTCGCTGTCGGCGCCCGCGGGCTCATTCTGGAGACACGCAATGCCGGCGAACGCTGGAACCAGGTGAAGAGCGCCGCGAAAGATCATCTTTACTCGATTACTTTCGCTACCGATGATCCGCGTCACGGCTGGGTGGTGGGGACTTACGGTTGCATCCTCACTACGAGTGACGGCGGCGCCTCGTGGACTTCGCAAAAGAGCTCGACCCGCGCGCATCTCTACTCGGTTTCGTTTGCCAACAAGGACGTTGGCATCGTGGCCGGCGACCGGGGCATCATCCTGCGCACCAGCGACGGCGGCAAACACTGGAAGGAAGTGGTGCGGCTTTCAACCCTGCCTTTTACCGGCGTCACCTTCATCAACGACAAGCGGGCGATTGCCGTCGGTTACGGCGGCCGCGTGCTGATGAGCGAAGACGCCGGCCTTACCTGGGAACCGACCGATCTTCTTCTGACCGAGGATTTGCTGTCGGTCTACTTCGCCGACGAGCAGCACGGCTGGATTACCAGCAGCAACGGTTCTGTGCTCAGCTCCAGCAACGGCGGCAAGCTCTGGCTGCCTACCAGCGTCAAGACCAGTCCGCGGCTGGTCACGGTCTACTTCGCTGACGCCAATACCGGCTGGACTGCGGGCAATGACGGTTTGGTTTTGCGCAGCGACGACGGCGGCATTGGCTGGCTGCGTTTGACCGAAGGCAGCCGCGACGATCTGGCGGATATTTGCTTCCTTGATGGTTCGCACGGTTGGGCCGTCGGGGCGCGCGGCAAAATCCTGTCGACGCGCTCGGGTGGCAAGCTTTGGACGCAACAGATATCCGGAACCAGCGTGCATCTCGACGCGGTCACGTTCGTCGATGAAAGAAACGGCTGGGTTGTCGGCGATCAGGGAACGATTCTGCACACTGACAACGGCGGTGCGGTCTGGTTCAAACAGCAGGCCGACACTTTGCAGCATCTGCTGGGCGTCTGCTTTATCAACGAAAAATTAGGCTGGGCCGTGGGCGCGGGCGGCTACATGCTGAAGACTGAAGACGGCGGACAGAGCTGGCTCATCCAACCCGCCAGGACGAAAGCGTGGCTCGAAGACGTGAAGTTCACCGACGAGAAGCACGGTGTGGCGGTCGGCTCAGGCGGGACCATAATGCGCACCGAAGACGGCGGCGAGAACTGGAAAGACGTTTCCGTCAATCTCAAGGAATGGCTGCACGCGGTGGCCTTCGCCGATGCCGGCCGCGGCTACATCGTGGGCGAACGCGGCATCATCCTGCGGACTGATGACGGCGGCGCCACCTGGAAAGATTCAGAAACCAACGTGAAGACAAACCTGTTCGCGGTAGCGTTGGCCTCCCGGGACGAAGCGCTTATCGCCGGCGACCAGGGCCTCGTGCTGGCGACTACCGACGCCGGCGCAACCTGGCAAGCCCAGCCAACCCTGACTGGCTCGACGCTTTTCGCCGTCGCGTATCGCGGCGGGCCGAATGCCTGGATCGCCGGCCGCGGCGGCGCCATCCTGCGCCGGACGACGGAACTTGCCACCGTCAAAATCTCTGTCCCCAAAATTATTCCGGGTCGCGAGGCGCCAAAGTTGAAGGATGAAACTCCGCCGCAACTCAACTTCGATAACGACGATATCCCGAAGGCTGTGCCGCCGGTGAGAAAGCCTTAGCCGCACGAAGTCTCAGCCGCTCAGACTCTTCTTAGCGGCGACGACCTCGGGCCCGTCCGGGTCGGCATCTTTCCAGTCCTGAAGAAAGTGTTCGTATTCTGAGCGCGCCGCCTCGCGTTGTCCCTTGCGTTCATATGCCTGGCCCAGGTGATAGTGCAGCAGCGGATAATTGCGGTTCAAATCTTCGATGCGTTGATATTCGGCGATGGCTTCGTCCAAGCGGCCGACTTGCAGGTAAGCATTCGCGGTGCAATCCTCCCAGGCGTCAAAGTTCCAGGTCGGCGGGCGATGGCTCACTGCCAGCTTAAAGTTCTCGATCGCCTCGTCCGTCGCCTCGCCGCGCAGCGCCAACATGCCCCGGTAATAGTAGAGAGTCCGTAACGAACTGCGCGCGCCCCGGTCGTTGGCAGCTAAGTTTTCCATGACCTTTTCGAGCTTCCGGGCCTGGGGCAAATCATTGCGCGCCAGGGCGATAAAGTATGGAAGCGCGAACCCCATCTTTTCATAATGAAGCGCCTGGACGGCATCTCGTTCAGCGGCGGCCAGATCGCCACGTCTCATTTCCACATAGCCAATCGAACCGTAACCGCGTTCGCGTTCGGCGTTGGTGGCCGCCGCCTGGACATAATGCTGATATTCCTCGATCGCGGCGCGATACCGGCCTTCTTGAAAATAAAGATTACCCAGGTGGACCATTGCGATCTGAAAATCCGGCTTCAATTGTAAGGCGCGCTGATATTCCTGGTTTGCTTCGTCATAGCGGCCGGCCCACTGGCACACGAGTCCCAGAGTATCGTGCGCATTCGGTTCATTCGGCGCCAGCTGCACGTAATGTTGGGCCATGGCCACGGCATCCTCGTGGTGGCCCATCTCTGAATAGACTGCCGACAGCGCGTTATAGAGATCTCTGTCCGAAGGATCGATCACCAGCGCTTGCTTGAGGACTTCGAGCGCCTCCTGGTGTTTCATCTCGCCCTTTAACAGCAAGGCGAGGCGCCGGTATGCCTCAACCTCGAGCGGGTATGCCGCCACCAGTTTCCGGAAAGCATCGATGGCGCCGGCATAATCGTAATTGACGATGGCGTACCAGGCCTGAATTTCCAGCTTGTCTTTATCAGTGAGCCGATCCTGGAACTGAAAGGCCTTTTCGAGATAGGGCTTGGCCTTGTCGGGATAATTACCGGTGACCCCGATGAAATAACCCAGCCGGGCGTAAGCCATGGCAAAATTTGGATCGAGCGCCACCGCCTTTTGCAGCAGGGTCAGCGCCTCTTCGGTGCGCAGCGACTGGGCTTTTTCAACTCCGAGTGAATAGTAATGAAAGGCTTCAAGACTGTTGGTGATGACGGCTGGCGCCGGGACATTCGCGGCCGGCGGCCCGCCGCTCATATAGCTGGCGAGCTTTGCCGAAAGTAGATCGACTTGCGTAAGCACCCGCGCCGGCTCGCTGACGACCACCCTTTCGGCGCCCAGCAATTGTCCATCGCGCGCGTCATGCAAATGAGCATCGATACGAATTTCATCGCCGAGTTTGGCGAAACTGCCAAGCACCAAAAGCTTCGCCTGCGTTTGATGGGCGACACTGAGCGCCTCATCCAGCCGGATCTTTTCCGCCTGGTTGTGACCACTGTGTTCGAGCAACACGTGAAGCTGTTGCCGGCTTAGCACTGCCAGGTTATTCGAGCGCGAGAGATCGGTGATGATCATGTCCGCCAGGCCTTCGCGCAGCCAATCAAGGTCCGCACTGTCCGATTCGTTGTCAAAGAACATGACCGCCACCGGACGCCTGGTGGGATCCTGGGGCAAGGTTGTCGCCATGAGTGTTTGCCCGCTCGTCCGGCGCGGTTTGAAATACCATCCTAAGACCGTGACGGCGCCCACCAACAACACCGCCGCGGCAATCATCATCGGCCGCCACCTGACACGCGACCTGGCGACTGAAGGCGCGCGGTCACCTGCATTATCGCGCCCAAGGTTTTCGCTTGGCAGCGCTTCAGCTTCACGGCCGATCTCCTCGACCGAACCAATAAAGCGGTACCCGGCGCGTGGAATGGTCTTGATGAATCTCGGCTGGCGCGGATTATCCCCCAGGGCGCGCCTGATCTCAGCCAGGCATTGCTCCAGGGTGTTATCAGTGACGGCGGTGTCAGGCCAGATGCGCCCAATCAACTCCTCCTTGGCCACCAGCCGGTCGCGTTGTTCCAGCAGATAGATCAGGACCTGGAAGGTCTTCGCCCGCAGGTGCTGCTCTGCACCGTTTCGTTTGAGGCACAGTTGGGCCGTGTCGATCTCGGCGCCATCGAGGCGATAGATGCGCTGCCCGTGTTGAATCATGCCGCGCTCCACGGGGAAAGGAAGCGATTTCAGCGGAATTTCAGCGTTCTCTCAGTACTTGAGCTGAGTGCTTGTGAGATAAACCGGGCGCTCGATCATCTCCTGCTTTACCGGTCAGGCCGCCCCTGACCGGAGGGTCCGCAAACTGTGGGCGGATTATACACAATTCGAGGAGCACTGAACCTTCCGCTCCTCCTGTCAACCGCGGCCGCGTTGGGCCTGGCGTTAGTCAGTTCCTGCGGGATGGGCGTCCGTACCGGCGACAACGGCAAAACGCCCTCGCTCAGTGAACCTGAGAAGCACCGGCTGTACGCGGCCGCGTTGGCAGTTTCCGATTCGCCGCTAGACTCGCAGACATTCAAACGCACTTGCCAGTCAATCGGCATTTTCGATCAGAAAGGACAGCCGAACGACACTTATATGTCGTTTGTGACGAAACATGTCGACTGGAGCACCAGTGCGCAGGCTGAAGATTTTCGCCGGCAGATTAATACGAAAGAAAAGGCCACGACCTATCTCAATGAACACCTGCCGTGAGGTAAGACGGCAAAATGATTCCCAACCAGCTTCGTAGCTGAAGTCATTTTTTGAGGAGCGGAAAAATGAGGGCTGCAGGTTTGATTTTAATACTGATGGTCGCGGTGCTTGCGGGAGCGCTGGTGCTGACCCAGACGCCCGCTCCGGCAAGAGCGGCTTTGCTCGCGCACCTGGCGCTGCCTTTTCAGGCCACCGGTATAACTTTTGAGGCCGACACGAATCGTGCTGGATCCGATTATCGCGATTTCGACATCCAGGCCGATCCGAATGCCTGCCGCGCCGAGTGTTGGAAAGATGCAACGTGCAAATCCTTCACCTATGTCAAACCCGGAACGCAGGGTCAATACGCACACTGCTGGTTGAAAAGCGCGGTGCCCAACGGCAGTGCTAACACCTGCTGCGTATCCGGGTATAAGACAGGTGGTGACTCAAACCCGAGCCTCGAGGTCGATGTAAATCGCCGCGGTGGCGATTACCAGGATTTCGAACTGCGCAGTAACAATCCCTACGACTGTCGCACTGCTTGTGCAAATGATGGACGGTGTGCGTCCTTTACCTACGTGCGGCCATCATTCTTTGGACCGAACTCTCACTGCTTTCTCAAAGGCAGCGTGCCGAACGCGACTCAGGAAGGTTGCTGCATTTCGGGAGTTGTGCGCGCCGGGGGTGGTGGCGGCGGGACCGCGATTACCTGGGACAACTCCTCCGCCAAAGATCATCGCGGCCACAACGGCGAGCATTACAGCTACAGCTGCCCAGGCGGCGGCACTCCGGCAACAGTCTGGGGCACCGATACCTACACCGATGATTCCTCAATCTGTACCGCCGCAGTCCACGCGGGCATCATCAACCTGCAATCAGGCGGCACGGTCACGATTGAAATCCGCGGAGGCCAACAGGGTTTCCAGGGCAGCACGCGATACGGAATCACAACGCGTGACTATGGTGGTTGGCCCGGCAGCTACATCTTTGTCCGCTAAATGAACCAGCATCACCCCGCGCCGGTAGCTTGTGGCTCTGAAGATCAATGACCCGGCTTCAGAGCCGCAAGCGGATGGGCTGAACCTCAATCCGTAACTCCATTCTCGCCACGGACCGGCATTCACCGCCGTTCCCTCCCATTCGCCGCAGAGGTTAGTGCGCCGGCTCACATCTTTCGTCCATCCAACTGCGGTAACATCCGTTGTACAATCGACTCTTCATTTCGAGAGGATCAACTCCTGATGTCAACGACGACCCGCACTGAAACTGACTCGATGGGCGCCATCGAGGTGGCCAGCGACAAATACTGGGGCGCGCAGACGCAGCGCTCTTTGCATCATTTCAACATCGGAAACGACGTGATGCCGCGCGAGATGATTCGCGCGCTGGGCATCTTGAAAAAGGCCTGCGCCCTGGTCAATCAGGATCTCGGCAAATTGCCGGCGGACAAAGCAAAGCTGATCGTGCAGGCCTGCGATGAAGTCATCGAGGGCCGGCTCGACGAACATTTTCCGCTGCGCGTCTGGCAGACAGGCAGCGGTACGCAAACGAACATGAACGCCAACGAAGTGATTTCGAATCGCGCCATTGAAATCGCCGGCGGCGTGATGGGCAGCAAGAAGCCGATTCATCCGAATGATGATGTGAACATGTCCCAGTCATCCAACGATACGTTTCCGACCGCCATGCACATCGCCGCCGCGGAGCAGATGAATCAGCTCATTCCGCGTGTCCACGAGGTGTATGAGGCAATCGATGCGAAGGCGAAAGAGTTCAAAGACGTCGTCAAGATTGGCCGCACGCATTTGCAGGATGCCACACCCTTGACGGTCGGACAGGAGATGTCGGGCTGGGCCAGCCTCCTCGAGCGTGACATCGATCGTATGCGGCTGACGCTGCCGGGACTTTATGATTTGGCGATTGGCGGCACGGCCGTCGGCACCGGTCTCAATGCGCATCCCGAGTTCGCCGCACGGGCCGCAAAAAAGATTGGCGAGCTGACCGGGCTGCCGTTCAAATCTCATCCGAACAAATTCGCGGGTCTCTCGGCGCATGATGAACTGGTTTTTTGCAGCGGGGGATTGAAAACCTTAGCGGCCTCGCTCACCAAGATTGCCAACGACGTGCGTTGGCTCGCCTCGGGTCCGCGCTGCGGTATTGGCGAACTGGTGATTCCGGAAAATGAACCCGGGTCATCGATCATGCCCGGCAAAGTTAATCCGACGCAGAGTGAAGCAATGACGATGGTAGCGGTGCAGGTCATGGGGAATGACGCGGCCATCGGCTTCGCCGGCTCGCAGGGAAATTTCGAATTGAATGTCTACAAGCCGGTGATGATTCACAATCTGCTGCATTCGATCCGGCTGATACACGACGCGTGTCATGGCTTCGTCGAATACTGCGTCGCCGGCATCACGCTGAACCGCGAACGCATTAACGAGTTGATGAACGGATCGCTGATGTTGGTAACGGCCTTGAACCAGCACATCGGTTACGACAACGCAGCGAAGATTGCCAAGAATGCGCATCACCAGGGAATCTCGCTGCGCGAATCAGCAATCAACCTCGGCCTCGTGACCGGTGAACAATTCGATGAATGGGTCAAGCCTGAAGAGATGACTCATCCGTAGTGTCGGAACCGGGAGCGGTAGCGACCGGGCCCAAGGGAACCGCATTTGTTCACGAAGCGAAGAGATTATTTGTCATTGGTCATTGAAAACGAGCTGCAGCCGTCTGCCTTCCAATGTGCAAATGGCAAATGCTCAATGACCGATGGTAAATAATCGTTTTTCGCCGCTGGATAAACGAATGGGCCCGGTCGCTACCGCTCCCGGTTCTGACACCATGTCTGATCTTGTTGCTATCGGCTTGCGCGCTAAAACCGGACGTGCCATCGTCGTCGTGCTGGGCGGCGCGCCTGAATCGCCAATCGTTCTGGTCAAAACCGAAATCACCCTAATCGATCCGCAGCTGCCGGCGACTGCCCAGCCATATCATCGAGTCATGGACTTGCCCTGGCCGCAGTGGCAAGAAGCCGCCGGTAACTCTGCACGAGCCATCGAGCGCGTGGCGACCAACGCGCTGGCAAAACTAATCTCCGAACAAGCCGGGCACACACGCCGCGTCGCCGGCGCCGGCATCGTGGGCGCGCCCGACCGTGACCTCGCTCGCATCGGCAATCCGCACATTCGCGCGCACGCGGCCGAAGGCCTCCTGTTCCGGCGGGTGCTCGAAGCCGGCGCGGAATCGAACCGGCTCAAGTGGCAAAGCTTTCCCGATCGGGAATTTGATAAATCAATTTCGGCCCAACGAACCGATCATCTCAAAATAAAACAGCGACTCGAGAACCTGCGGCGCTCAGTCTCTGCGCCATGGCGCACGGATGAGAAGCAGGCGGCGATGGCCGCGTGGATTGTGTTGCATGGTTAATTTGGTGCGCCCGCCTCCGGCGTGCTCCCATCATGGCGATGGCCCGTCGCCTTAGCTTTGGCCCGGTCGCCACACTGCGTCCCTCAACTCACCTCTGTCCCAAAAAGAACAATGAGCACTTCCGGTTCTGACAATCGCTTGCCTTTTAGCTATCCGATGGACTAGCTTTTTCCTCAACGGCGTCTTCGGCACATGATCCCGATAAAACTATCAAATATCATCGCGCCGCTCGTGTCCTTCGCCCTGGCTCTAGCGTTGACGCCGGCCGTGCGCGCCCTCGCCCGCCGCTGGGGGTTTGTCGCCAAGCCGAAAACCGATCGCTGGCACAAGCGGCCGACCGCAATGATGGGCGGCGTCGCGATCTGGCTCGCGGTCATCACCACCTATCTCGTCCTGGTGCCACATAGCGCGGTCGACTGGGTCGTGATCGGGGCCGCCTCATTCCTCTTTCTCGTCGGACTGGTCGATGACTGGCTGCACATCAAGCCTTATCAAAAACTGATTGGGCAGGTGATTGGCTCGGCGGCCGTGGTCAACTATGGCCTGGTGCTGCCCTGGACGCGTTCGCTGCCGGCGAACATGGTAATCACCATCTTCTGGTTAATTGGCATTACCAACGCCATTAACCTGCTCGATAATATGGACGGTCTGGCGACCGGAATCGCGGCCATCGCGTCCGTCTTTCTCACCTTCAACTTCGTCACCTCAGGGCAACCGACCGAAGCGATGATGCTCGCCGTCTTCGCTGCGGCCCTGATCGGGTTCCTGGTCTACAACTCGAATCCAGCGTCGATTTTCATGGGCGACAGCGGCTCGATGTTCATTGGATTTTTCCTGGCCAGTTCCGCGCTGGTAAATCTTGCCGGCGGACGTTCGCGCGCGTTTCTGCCCGTACTGGCAGTGCCGATTCTGGTTCTCTTCATTCCGATTTTTGATACGACCTTTGTGACTATCCTGCGCAAGCTCTCAGGCCGGGCCGCCTCGCAAGGCGGGCGCGATCACACCTCGCACCGGCTGGTGGCCCTGGGATTGTCTGAGAAGCGCGCCGTGCTGCTGCTCTACGGACTGGCGGCGCTCTCCGGCCTGCTCGCAGTGTTAGTGCGGCAGCTGAAGCCGGACGTGAGCCTGGCCCTGTTGGCATTGTTGACGCTGGGTCTGACGCTGCTGGGTGTTTACCTCGCGGGGGTCAAGGGCTATGACAAGGAAGACGAGGCGCGCGCTGAAAACGATAATCCGCTGTTCGCGTTCCTGATCGATTTCTCATACAAGCGGCGCGTCTTTGAAGTGCTGCTCGATCTAATCCTGGTGGCGTTGGCTTACTGGTCCGCATACGCCTTGCAGTTCGGGCCTTTCTCAGACAGTCCGGCCTGGAAGTTATTCCTGCGGACCTTGCCGGTGTTGGTCGTGGTGCGGCTGGCTGCCTTTCTGGTCTTCGGCGTCTATCGCGGCATCTGGCGGTACACCAGCATGGATGATTTGCTGGCCTTTGCGAAAGCCGTGGCGGCGGGCTCGATCCTCAGCATGGTGATCATCCTCTTCAAATTTCGCTTTCAGGGATTTTCGCGCGCCGTGTTTCTCATCGATGGTCTGGTGATGCTATTGCTGCTCGCCGGCAGCCGCGTGGCTTTTCGTTTCTTTCGCCAGGTGTTGCCATCGGGCGCCGCTGCCAATGGACAGCGCGTTCTGATCTATGGCGCCGGGGACGCCGGCGAATTGCTGCTGCGCGAGCTATTGAACAATCGCGAACTGAGCTACACGCCCGTGGGGTTTATGGATGACGATGACACTAAGCACGGAAAACTAATTCATGGCTATCGCGTCTTTGGCGGCAATGGCATGTTGCCGAAAATAATTACGGAGCATAATGTCGAACAGGTTTTGATTTCGACGCCGCGAATTTCGCCGCACCGCATTTCAGAGATTCTCGCCGAATGCGACGCGCGCAATATCGAACTTCGCCGCTTGTCGATCAAGTTGGAAACAATTTCGGACAATCCGCTTGAGGCCATACCGCCGGTATCGGCAAATGGCGACTTATAACTTCCAATCGTGTCGCAAAGACAATCATCAGCAATCACCCTCAGGTTCAATCCCCCCGCGCTGCGCTGGGTCATGCTGTTACCGGCGCTGCTGGCTCTCGCCGGAGCCTGGTTCGCGGTGCGTTGGTATGTCGGCAATACGATCGCGGAATACACCTCCACCCCTGATGCCGACGGCATTGAGATGGCCCGTCTGGCCGTGCGTTGGGCGCCCGACAACGCCCTGGCCCATTGGCGGCTCGGGTCTCTGCAGGAAAGAAACTTCAGCGCCGCCAATCTGGCCGCGGCCGTCAGTGAATATCGCGCCGCGGTCGAGGTTGAACCCAACGACTTTCGCTACTGGATGGAACTGGGCCGGGCGCTCGAAGCTGCCGGCGACACCCGGAACGGCGAGAAAGCTTTGCGCCGCGCGGTCGACCTGGCGCCCGCTTATTCTCACCCGCGCTGGCAATACGGAAACCTGCTGATCCGGCAGGGCCGGATTGACGAAGGCTTTGCGGAACTGACGCGCGCGGCCGGCGCTGACGCGAATATGCAGACGCCGGTGTTTGCGCTGGCCTCGCAGGTTTTTGGTGATGACCAGGCGCGCATCGCCAACGCGCTGCCGTCGTCCGCCCTACGGCTGCAATTTGCGCTCAGCTTGATCAGGGCTGATAAGCCGGACGAGGCGTTGCGCGTGCTCCAGACCGTCAGCCCCGCCGATCGCAAATCGCAACCGGAGGCGGTCGAGGAGATCATCAACGCGCTCGTCGAGAAACATTATTTGCTGGCGATGGTGTCGCTGTTGCGTGACTCGCAATCGAATAATGCGGCCGCGCTTCCGGCGCTTGAGAGTTTCTGGAATGGCGGATTCGAGAACGAGGTGAGAACCAGCGACACCAGCCCGTTTCATTGGCTGATCGATTCGAAGTCTCAGGCCCAAATCACGATCGACAATTCGCACCCGCACAGCGGTCAACGGAGCCTGCGTATGGTATTCAAGTCGCCGGCCACACTCGAAAGCATCACCGCGTCGCAAACCGTAATCGTGGAACCTGAGACGCAGTACAAGCTTCAGTTTTATGTGCGCACCGAAGGGCTGGTCACGGCCAGCAGCCCGTTACTCGCGGTCAAGGATCTGGCGAATGGATTGCTGGCGTCCTCGCCGCCGCTCCGTTCCGGCACCAACGATTGGCAGCCGGTGACCGTGACTTTCAAAACGAAACCCAAAGAAGAAGGAATCTTGATAACGTTCTACCGCGCTTCGTGCGGTAATGATCCCGTTTGTCCGATCTTCGGCAGTGTTTGGTATGACGACTTCACTCTCCAGCGAATCAGTGGTCCTGCAACCACGCGCGCGGCCGGCGACCGTTAGATCGGCCGAATCCACGAAGCGCCGCCACACTCTCGCCAGCCGCCTGGCGTTTCTGACGGTCTGCGTCATGATCGTCCTGTCCACCGTGGCGTTTGGCACTGTCCATGATTGGGCGCTGGCCACTTTCGCCGCCACGGCCGCGGGCCTGGTCTGTTTATGGTGTCTGGACGGATTGGTGCTGCGATCGGCCCAGCTCAATCGCAACGTCCTGCAATTGCCGCTCATCGGCTTAATCGTTCTGGGACTGATTCAGCTGCTCCCGCTGCGCGCGGCGCCGGATGACGCCGGGCTCGGTTTGGCCTTGACGCACGCGCTGACTCTCGATCGTTATGCGACGCAGTTGGTGGTGGTCCAACTGATTTCTTTATTCATCTATTTCGCCACGGTCCTTATCTTCACCGATTCGCCGCGGCGCTTGCGCACGCTCACCCGCACCATAATTATTTTCGGGTTCGTGTTGGCCATGTTCGGGTTGACGCAATCTTTAACCAGCGACGGCACGCGCGTCTATTGGTTTCGGCAGCTCACCCAAAGCACGGCCTTCGGTCCTTTTATCAATCGCCACCATTTCGCCGGCTACATGGAAATGACGATTGCGCTGCCGCTGGGACTGCTGTTCTCAGGATCGCTGGAAACCCATAAGCGGCCACTCTACGCGTTTGCGGCGTTGCTCATGGCCGTGTCGCTGGTCCTCACAAATTCACGCGGCGGCATGATCAGCCTGTGTGCCGAAGTACTGTTCGTAATCGTCGTCGCGGGCCCCGGCCTCGGAGAACACGGCCGATCACGCCGCGGCGGCATCCTGCGCAGTTTAGCTATGCGTGGGGTAGTCGCGCTGGCCTTTGCGTTGGTCCTGTTTGTCGGGGCAATTGCGGCGGGCGGACCCAACGTCTTCAATCGTCTGTTGGGAACCGTGAATGCGGCCGATCCCACCACCGGACGCGCGCACTTCTGGAGCGTCACTCTCGACGTGATCAAACAACACCCGCTTATCGGTTCCGGTCTTGGTTCTTTCGGCGTCATCTACACCAGCTATGATTCCCGCAACGGCCTCTACCGGCTGGAGCAGGCGCACAATGATTACCTGCAAATTCTCGCCGATGCCGGCATCATCGGCGCGCTCCTGGGCCTGAGTTTTCTGATCATGCTTTTCAGCAAAGGTTTCGCGCGCCGCGATACGACCGACAAATTCCGGCGCGGCGTGGCCACCGGAGCGATGGCCGGGTGTTTTGCCGTCCTCGTCCACAGCGCGTTTGATTTCACGCTGCACACGACTTCCAATGCGCTGCTGTTTCTGGTGCTCGCCGCGATGGCGACCATTGGCCGGCGCGTGGATGAAGGCGGTGGCCAGAGCATGCGGCGGCGGCGCCGTTCGCGAAGATCGTCTGAGGAGCCGGCGGCGACCGATTCGCAGAGCCCGCCCGCCGCCGCGGGCGCCCCGGTCTGAAGCAGCGGCCGTGTCCTAATTCAATTTTTCTCCGTGTCTCCGAGGATCTCCGTGCCTCTGTGGTGAGCTCTTTTCCGCAACTAATTTTGCCCACAGAGACCCGGAGAGAGCGCCAATCGGGACACGACTGCAAGGCGCGCCCGTTTGTGTCTTTAATCCCGGACGATGTAGTCTTGGCGCGGCTTTCCCGATCATACTCGGCATAAATCCAGCCCCGACCCGAACAAGGAGATCGTTCAAAAGTGTCTTCGGCAGCGGCCCCGAGCGCCGCACCTGACCAGGAAAGTCTGAGCCAACTCAAAACCCTGGCGGCAGTGTGCCTGGACGCCATCGCCCGCCATAACAAGCCGGACACCGTCAGCGAAAAACGCGGCGGCAAATGGGTGCACATCTCGGCCGAGGAATTCACCGGCCGGGTCCGGCGCATCGCCCTCGGCCTCGCCGATGCCGGCATCCGGCCCAACGACCGGGTGGCGTTGATCTCAGAGAACCGTCCCGAATGGTCCATCGTAGATCTCGCAATTCTCTCCGCCGGCGCGGTGACCGTGCCGCTCTACACCACGCAATCGGTCGATCAGATTGAATTCATCCTCAGAGACTCGGGGGCGCGCGCGCTCATGATTTCCGGTGGCCGGGTGTTAAAGCACGCCCGCCCCGGCTTCGCCAACGTAGCTCAACTTGAACAGGTGGTGGTCTTTGATGCGGCCGGCGCCCAGGGACTGGCAAACGCGACGACGCTGGAAACTCTCGAAACGCGCGGCGCTGAAATCGAAGCGGCGCAGTCCTCGGCGTTCGACGAATTAATCCGTCGCGGGCAGGGTGACGACCTCGCCACCATTATCTACACCTCAGGGACCACCGGCGAACCGAAGGGTGTGATGCTGACGCACGACAATTTCATTTCGAACCTGCGCTCGATCACTATCGGATTGCCGATCTCGCCGGCCGACGTCTCGCTTTCAGTTCTGCCGCTCTCGCACATTTTTGAGCGCAGTGTGTTTTATGTCTTCTGCTATGTGGGCGTCTCAGTCCACTACGCCGCGTCCATCGAACAGGTGGGTGAGTTCCTGCGCGAAGTGCGGCCGACCATCATGACCGCCGTGCCGCGTCTGTTCGAAAAGGTTTACCACCGCATCGTGAAGAAGGGCATGTCGGCGGGCGGCCTGAAAAGCAAAATCTTTGAGCGCTCGCTGGCCATCGGCCAGCGCTATGCGGAATTGAAATACAAAAAGCGGCGCATTCCGCTCTCGTTAAAAGCGCGTCATGCCGTCGCGGACCGGCTGGTGTTCACCAAGTGGCGCGCCGGAATCGGCGGACGTTTGCGTTATTTTGTCTCCGGCGGCGCGCCGCTCTCACCCACGCTTTCGTATTCATTTCTCGGCGCCGGCATCTGCATCCTGCAGGGATATGGCATGACTGAAACCTGCATCGTGTGCGCGAACCGGCCGGAGGACAATTGCGTCAGTTCGATCGGTAAGCCCTTCGCCGGAATCGAGGTCATGATCGCCGAAGACGGCGAGATGCTGATCCGCGGAGCCAATGTGATGAAAGGATACTACGGCCATCCGGAGGCGACTGAAGCAGTCATTAAGGACGGCTGGTTTGCCACCGGCGACGTGGGCTACAAAGATGCCGAAGGGCACATCTTCATCACCGATCGCAAGAAGGACCTTTTCAAATTGTCCAACGGCAAATACATCGCGCCGCAACAACTCGAAAGCCTGCTGAAGCAAAGCGAATTCGTAAACCAGGTGGTGGCAATCGGCTCCAGCCGCAAATTTCCGGCCGCCTTGATCGTTCCTGACTGGGAAGACTTGAAAGGCGCCCTGCGCGCTGCCGGCGAGGAGGTCAGCGGATCGCATGCCGACATTGCCCGGCTTCCGGCCGCCGTCAAGCTGGTGCAGAAGGACGTGACGGGAATTACTGCCCACCTCGCCGACTATGAGCGGGTCCGCCGCATTGCCTTACTACCGGAAGAATTTTCAATTGAAAAAGGCGAGATGACGCCCACCCTGAAAGTGAAGCGCGCCGTGATCGATCAGAAGTATGGCGAGTTGATCGACGACCTCTATCGCGGGGCGTAAGCAGATCCGCATACCTCCGGCAGGCTGCCGCCAGCGGCGTGCGTTCCCCCGCTAAGCCGCGCGCTTTTGCTGCGTTTCCCTAAACACCAGACGCATTAGCCAGGCCGGCATGGACCAGACATGGCCATCGAGGTCGCGCTTGACCATCACGCGGCTCTGATCGCTCAAGCACGTTTCAATCACCGTGATCGTCGCGATCCCGTCTTCATAGGAACGGCCTACGAGATCGGCATTCGAATCTATTTGCACCTCTGCGCGTCTCGCTCGGAACGGCAGGGTAATTTGTCTTGCGCTCATGAAAACCTCTCTGGGCGATGACTGCGTCGCTATCAACTTTGATTACGACGCCGTCAAAGAAGTTGTTCAGATCTATGGTTGCCGACGTGATTATCGAGAACGGAGGTTAAGAGCAGGTGAACGTGATGGGAATTTTAGATTAAGAAAAAGGGCAACCCGCGGCGGGAATGCGACTACCACCGGGGCAACCGGCAGCTATCCGGTAGGCGAGGACGAGGACCGGGGACTGAGAATCGGAACAATCCCGAGTCCTCGGCCTCATCACTCAGGCTTTACTTGATTACTTCTTCTGCAATTCGGCCAGCGCGCTGAGGACTTCAGCGCTGTGGCCGGCCGGACCAACTTTCAAAAAGACCTTCGCCACCTTGCCTTGCGGATCAATGATGAAGGTGTTGCGCGCTGAGAGCTTCGTGACCACGTCCTTGCCCTCTACCTGCCGCTTGTATTCCATCAGCGAACCGTAGTTTTCAGAGACTTTCATGTCGGCATCAGACAAGAGTTTGAACGCCAGGCCTTCCTTGGCGCAGAAGCTCTTGTGGGATTCGGCGGTGTCGACGCTCACCCCAAGAATGACCGCATTCGCGGCTTTATACTTGTCCAGGTCGGCCTGGAAGTTATGAGCTTCCAGCGTGCAGCCGCTGGTGAAGTCTTTCGGGTAAAAATAGAGCACTACCCATTTGCCTCGGAATTCCTTGAGCGAGGCTTGATTACCCTCGTTGGTGGTCAGCGTAAATTCGGGCGCCACGCTGCCCACCGCCGGCGGTTCTGCCGGGGTAAGTCCGAGCGCGACGGCGGTCAAAGCGCAAAGAGCCATCACGACTAAAAATGAAATAACTTTTGTCATCCGTTTTCCCCCCTCGAACGAATTCTGCTTCAGCATCATATACTCAGCGCAGCAGGTCCGCGAAGTCGCCACGTCTGGAGGGGTGGGCGAACCGTGCTTACTTATTTCGTGACGCGGATTTCCTGCGTCTTGCCTTCCTGGCGCGGTCCGGCGGCGCTGCCGCATTGCCACAACCCGGTGTTGTCGACAAGGCAGGTGAACATTCCCTCCTTGCCGGTAATCGAGACGTTGCGCGTGCGATAGAAAGTCTTCTGGTTCCATTTCACCTGAACGGGATAGACCACCGTGTTGAGACTGCCCTGGCCCATGTCTTCATAGAGCTTCCAACGCCGTGCGGCGCCGGGGGTGAACTCGGTGATGTCCATGATTTGCGCGCCGTCCATACCCGGCTGAGAAGGCCGCTCGATTGTGCAGCGAATCAGTTTCTTCGCCAGCTCTACCGGGAGTGGTGTCCCATTGCGCCCGCTGTGTGTGAGGTGTTCGCAATCGAGCATCTCCCGGTCGGCCAGCACCGTGCCGTTCTCATCGGCCCGCAACCGTTCGCTGGTGACTACGGGAGCAGGGCCGGCGGCCGCGCCACCGGCAGCGGCGCGTATCCAATACCTGGCATAGTCGCGTACCGGAATTCGGTATGACTGCGGCATCCTGCCCGGCAGCGGATCGACGTCGACAACATATGATTTGTCTTTCTCATCGACCGCGGTAACCGTCCCTTTCTTATAAATGGATCGTTCCGGAGCGCCGGCCATAATCACATCGATCTCGACGCGATCGCCGGGCTTGAATTGCATTGGCTGCTGTGCCCCGGCCAGACCGGTGATGAAGAGCCCGGCAATAACAGCGAATAAATAATTTCTGTGCCTATACATGTTTCCCCTCCCCTATTGACCGCAATCGGATTCGGCTACGACCGAGTCTTCCGGATGCCCGGGGTCGTAGCAGATCCGCACGGTTTTCCCGGCGGCAAGTTGTCTAAAGCGAGCATTCGCATCCTTCGAATCTTCGCCCCAGAAACTCTGGCCGTTAACGAGGTAGCGATATTTCAGACGCACGTGCTCAGTGGCGCGCGAGTAGTATTCAAGATTCGCCTCGGTCACCGTGGCAGTTACCGTCGCGTTTAGCTTTCTGAGGTGCGCCAGGCGCCGGGCATTCAGAATGGCAATCGTCACCAACAGCGCGATCACCAGAATGCCGGTGACTGCTGCGACCCAGATGAGTACAACTTTGGGCTTCATTGATTTTGCCAACCGATCCGGCGCGATTGACCTGTCAGCTCGAGGTCATCGCCCGGCAGACTATTTCGAAACGATGATCACGGCTTTGCCCACGTACAGCCGTTTCTCATTACCGCTCGACACGACTTTGTAATTGGGGCCGCCGCCGGCCAGGTTGCCGCCGCCCTGCGCGACAATCGAGCCGCCGTCGTTGCTGATGATCGAGGCGCCGTCATTTGAAATGATTTGGCTGACAGTCGTGCCGGCCACGGTCGTGGAAAGTTTCCAGCCGTTACTAACCCTGGCAGCGGCGAACGTGCCGGACGGCGCCGTGTGATAGAACTGGCTTACGTGGCGATACAGTTCCGCGTAGCTGCTCCACGATCCACCGTTGTAGAGCATCGCGGCACACTCGCCGAGATTCCCCACGCCTTGCGGACTGCGAGTCGAACCGGTCAAGTCCCAATACGCCACCGTGATCCACGGATCGCGACACGGTCCTTTTTGCCGGGCCTCGGCAGTCATCCGATCGAGCGTCGGTCCTGACATCTGGGCGCTGGCCTCACCTACACACAGCGTGGCAAACATCGCCGCCGCAATTAACATCAAGATTCTTCCCTTGGACATTTGTTCTCCCTTGTTATTGGCGACACTCCGCGTGACCCAGGCAGAGCTGACTCAAACTGGCGGCGGTAGAGCCTCGGGCCCCGCCGGTTACTTTCAACTGATCGATATAGTTCACGGCGAAAACTGATAAGTGATCGTGCCTTTCACCTTCACGGCTTTCCCGTCGAGGACAGTCGGCCGGAAATGGGCAATCCGGGCAGCTTGTTCAGCCGAGCTGCGTAGCAAGGGATGGCCGCTGGTGGCGTCGGCAGTAAGGACGCTGCCATTCTCATCAACCAACACTTGCACGGTGACGGGGCCCGATGCCTTTACAGCTTTGGCTGCGGCGGGATACGCCGGTTGCGGCAGCCTGGTAGCTTTGCCGTTCAATACGCCGCCTGAGATGGTTTCAGGGGCAGCGGACTTGGCGGATGAATTTGAATTGGCCTCCTGAGACTTACCGTTCTTCGCATTTGAGCTGGCCGGCGGTGGCGGCGGCGCGACCATTTCGGTCGGACTCACCTCGGGTTCAGCCGATGGGGTCTTGGCGGCAGACTTGCGCGGGCCAAATGACGTGTCGAAGGGTTTATCCTCTTCGCCGATATCGATCCCGCGATAAAGTTTCCACTTGCCTTCCTCCTTTATCAGCGCAAAGCCCATCCCCACTGAATCAACGCCTTTGGAGTCTCGATAAAGATAGAAGACCCGCGCGCGATCGCCCTGAACCGTTTCGCGCAGCTTCTCGATCCGCAGGTGTTCGCCGCGTTCGCGGGCCTGCTTCAGCAACGCGACAAACTGATGCGCGCTCTCGCGGAAAGCACCGGCGTCCTCTTCTGCCAGCGTCTTCTTCGACCAGAGATTCATCATGCCGTCGACGTTTCCGCTCTCCGCATTCGCCATCAGCTTTTTGACGACCGACGACGGGGTGGACCAGAACAGATCGCAAGCCGCGAAGCAGACCGACGCTATGACCAGTAGGAATAGTTTTCTCTTCATCTCGTTATTCCTGATGAGCCGCTCATGACCGCTTGCTATCGCCCGGCGACGCGTCCATCCATGCGTTGAGGCTGGTCAATTCCGAATCCTTCACCTTGCGGCCCAATCCGCCCTGCATCTTTGATTTGAGCCGAATCTTTTGAACAAACATGAAGGTCGTGATGATCAGAATCATCAAACCCAGTGCGATAAAAATCATCAGAATTCTCCTTTGTAAGCCGGTGTGTCTGTCGATGAAGCAGGGCGGACGTTTCCCGGACTCCGGTGCTCTCGCACGGCGGCTGACCGCCCTACCGGCAGACCACTTTCGGAATGAATAAATGACCTGCGCAGTAGGTAAGGCGTATTTCGCGGCCGCATCCCGCCATGCAGTCCGGGAATTTTTTTGGTACGATTTTCGGGCAATAAGGCTGCAGCTTCCTCGGCGTTTTCAGCAGCAACCCGACGCAGATTGCTAATCCCGATTGCTTACCTGAATTGATGTTGGAGTTTGTCCAATCAGCGCCTATTACGGAGTGGCTCGAGAAATGGAGCCGCGGCGACGCTTCGGCCCTGGAAAAGCTGACGCCGTACGTCTATGACGAACTGCGCCGCCTGGCTGACGCCTATTTGCGCAATGAGCGCGAGGACCACACGCTCCAGGCAACCGCGCTGGTTCATGAAGCCTACCTGCGGCTGCATAACGTGCGCGACATTGAATGGAAAAGCCGCGGCCAGTTCGTCGGCCTGGCGGCGCAGACCATGCGCCGCATCCTGGTCGATCACGCGCGTAAGCACTCAGCCGCGAAACGAGGCGCGGGCGAATTCAAGCTGCCGCTCGATCGCGCTGAGAACGTCGGGCCGAACGCCGATACTGATCTGGTCGCGCTCGACGAGGCCCTGGACAAATTGGCCACGGAATTTCCCCGGCCGGCCCAGGTAGTTGAGCTGCTCTTCTTTGGCGGCTTAACCACCAGCGAGGCGGCTGAAGTAATGCAGGCCCGCGGCGTTGAAATCTCGCAACGCACCGTCGAACGCGACTGGCGCTTCGCGCGCGCCCGTCTGTTCGCGCACATTAATAATGACCACAACTGATCGTGAGCTGGTGCTGGAGATGTTCGCTGCCGCGCTCGAGTTGCCGCCGGCCGAGCAGTCGCGATATCTGAGCGCGGCGGCCCGCGATCAGCCTGAGATCGCCGGCGAAGTGAGCTTGCTGCTGAACCTTGATCGACAAGCCGGCGACGCGCGCTTTCTCGAGTCCTCAGCGCTTCAGGTTGAGGCAGCGCGATTGGCCGGCGCCCCCGACGCGCGCATCGGCAGCCACGTCGGGCCGTTCAAGCTCGTCGGTCTGATCGGCGCCGGCGGCATGGGGTCAATTTATCTCGCGCAGCGCGACGACGATGACTACCACCGTCGCGTCGCAATCAAATTGATCAAGCGCGGCATGGACACGGATTTCGTGCTGGATCGCTTTCGCAACGAGCGGCAAATCCTCGCCGATCTTAATCACCCGAACATCGCCCGGTTCTACACCGGCGGCGCAACTGATGACGGCCTGCCCTACTTTGTCATGGAGTACATCGAGGGCGAATCGCTGCTTGAATACGCCGCGAAACGGGGGCTATCCATCAATGAGCGGCTGGCGTTGTTCCGGAAGGTTTGCGCGGCGGTACAGTACGCTCATCAGAATCTGATCGTTCACCGGGACCTTAAACCGACGAACATTCTGGTTACGCCTGAAGGCGAACCGAAGCTGCTCGATTTCGGCATCGCCAAACTGCTGAACGACTCGGCGCCGGCGGCAACCGCTACGTTGATGCGCGCGATGACCCCCGAGTATGCGAGCCCGGAGCAGATCAAAGGCGCGCCCGTCACTACCGGCAGTGATGTCTACTCACTCGGTGTGCTGTTGTACGAGCTACTGAGCGGACAAAGGCCTTATCGAGTCGCCAGGCGAACGCCGGAAGAGATCACGAAAGCGATCTGCGAACAGGAACCGGTCCGGCCCAGCGCCGTCGTCAGGTCAGAACCGCCGGCGGTAGCGGGCGGGCCCGATCTCACTGGCGCCGGCCCGACGGCGGCCCGCCCGCTGCCGCAGGCGGTTCTGACTAAATCGCTGCGTGGCGACCTCGATAATATTGTGCTGATGGCTTTGCGCAAGGAACCGCAAAGACGTTACTCGTCGGCCGCCGAATTCTCCGAAGACATTCAGCGCTACCTGGACGGACGCCCGGTGAGCGCGCGCCGAGATACCGCGTGGTATCGAGCTTCAAAATTTGTCGGCCGCCATCGCATTGGCGTCGCGGCCACTGCGATTCTCCTCATCACCTTGCTGGGCGGCACCGTGGGCATCGCCTGGGAAGCGCACGCCGCCCGCGTCGAGCGCGCGCGCGCCGAACGCCGCTTTCAGGACGTGCGCAAACTGGCCGGCTCGTTCATGTTTGATTTTCACGATGCCATCAAAGATTTGCCGGGCGCATTGAATGCCAGGCAACTGGTGGTCAAGCGCGCGCTGGAATATCTGGACAGCCTGGCGCAGGAGGCTAACGGCGATCGGGCCTTGCAGAGCGAACTGGCCCAGGCTTACGAGAAAGTGGGTTCGCTCACCTTTGACCTGCAACAGTCGACCGACAGCCACCGTAAGGCGATGCTGCTGAATGAAGCGCTGGTCAGCGCCGACGCGCAAAACATGCAGTACCGTTTACAGCTGTCGCAAAGCTACAACCAGATGAGCGACACCATGAAGATCGCCGGCCATTCATCCGAGTCGATCGACTATGCGAGAAAATCCCTGGCCATACTTGAATGGCTGGCCGTCGAGCACCCGGGCGATTTGGATCTTAAAGCCGCCCTGGCTGATCGAAAACTGACTCTCGGCGTCGCTCTCGCAGATGCCGGAGATTTCCAGGGCGCGCTCGACACCGATCGGGCGGCGATCAATATTCAGGAGCAGTTGGTCTCGGCCGATCCGCAGAATAAGGAGCGGCTGGCCGATCTGTCGGATATGCAAAGTCACGTGGCCAACGCCCTGGCCGAGAGCGGTGACTTTGGGGACGCTCTTGAATGGCACCGGAAGTCATTCGCGACCACCCAGGATCTTTTTCAGGCTGATCCGGCGAGCGCCCGTTACGCCCGCTCGATGTGGGCCGCCTATTTGCGCACCGCGAGACTTCAATTGAAAACCGGGGACCAACACGCAGCCGTCGCCAGCTGCGCCCGGGCCCTGCAACTCCTCGACCGCCTCTCTGCGGCGGATCCCAAAGACATTGGCCATCGGGTGGGCATGGCGACTTCCTATCAAATCTACGGAGATGCGCTTGAGGCGACCGGCCAGGAACAAGAGGCCGCGGCGCGGTATCAACTGGCAATCTCAATTGGTGAGACCCTGGTGGCCGAGGATGCGGCGCGAGCCGAGGCGCGAAATAATCTGGCCCGCGCTTATGCCGGCCGCGGACGCCTCTGGCAGCATCTGGGACGAACGGCCGACGCCGGTTCGGATCTGGCCAGGGCCGCCGCCCTCTACCAATTCTCGCTGGACGCAGACCCCGGCAATCAGCGACTACGCCGCGAACTATCTCAACTGGCCCCCCGGCCCGAATCTTCAAAATAGCCGCTAAAGCCGCCGTTTTAGCCTGGTTAACAACAAACGATAATGGCGTGGCTTCAGGCCTCTTTGGCGTTTGAGGCGCACTTAATGTTATTTTCAAGGCCGCCCAAAAACCTCTGGAAACTGGTTTAGAAGCAACCTCCGGCCAAAGAGTTTCATCTGTGCGAGTCCGGAAGCTGAAACTGTAATGGGAAAAAGTCTCGTAGTTGTTGAATCGCCGGCGAAGGCGAAGACGATCAATAAATATCTCGGCAAGGACTTCGTGGTGAAGGCCTCGATCGGGCATATCAAAGATCTGCCTTCGAAGGGACTCGGGGTCGACATACAGAATAATTTCGAACCTGAATACGAGATCATTCCGGATTCCAAGAAGCGCAATAACAGGAAGATCGTGGCGGATTTGAAAAAGACCGCCAAAGAAGCCGACGCCATTTATCTCGCCGCTGACCCGGACCGCGAGGGCGAAGCGATCTGCCAGCATCTGGCCGAAGAGATCGTGCCGAAGAAACCGGCGAAACCCGCCTTCCGCGTCATGTTCAATGAGATCACCAAACGCGCCGTGCAGGAAGCCTTCGAGCATCCCAAGGAGATCGATGCGCACCTGGTGGATGCGCAACAGGCGCGCCGCGTACTCGACCGGCTGGTAGGCTACAAAGTTTCACCGCTGTTGTGCCGCACCATCGGCGGCCGTCTCAGTGCCGGACGAGTTCAGTCGGTGGCGCTGCGCATGGTGGTCGAACGCGAGCGCGAGATTGAAGCGTTCGTCAAAACCGAGTACTGGACCATCGGCGCGAATGTCTCGGCCGGCGAACCGCCTCCCTTTGAAACGCGCCTGCTGAAGGTCGGCGACCAGACAGTCAAGACCGGCGGCTTCGATCAGGAACTGAAGAAGAGCGAGTTGCTCATCGGCGCCGAGGCTCAGGCCAAAGAAATTGTGGCCGAGGCCGAGCAGCAAACGTTCATTGTCGACGAGGTCACCACTAAGGAACGCAAGCGGAATCCCGTGCCGCCCTTCATCACTTCCAAGCTCCAGCAGGAAGCTTCGCGCAAGCTCAGCTTTCCGGTGAAGCGCACCATGATGATTGCGCAGCATCTTTATGAGGGCGTCGAGATCGGCAGCGAAGGTTCGGTCGGATTGATTACTTACATGCGCACCGACTCGACGCGGGTGAGCGATGCGGCCCTCGGCGAGGTGCGTGGTTTCATCCAGCAGCAGTATGGCGAGAACTACCTGCCGCCGAAAGCGGTTCATTACCGCTCAAAGAAAGACGCGCAGGACGCGCACGAAGCGATCCGCCCCACGGACGTCGCGCGCACGCCGGACTCTCTGGCCAAGTATCTGAAACCGGAAGAACTGAAGCTTTACCGATTAATCTGGCAACGGTTTGTCGCCTCCCAGATGATGCCGGCGCTGTTCGATCAGACAACCATCGACATCAAAGCGGGCCGCTTCGTCTTTCGGGCCACCGGCTCAGTGCAGAAGTTCGACGGCTTCCTCAAGATTTATCAGGAGGGCCGCGACGAAAAGACGGAAGACGAGGAGGATGAGCGCACCCTGCCGCTGGTCGCCCCGGGCGAAACGCTGGCGCTGAATAAGATCGATCCGGAACAGCATTTCACCGAGCCGCCGCCGCGCTACACCGAAGCGACCCTGGTCAAGGCGCTGGAAGAAAAAGGCATCGGCCGGCCGTCGACCTACGCCGCGATCATGACGGTCATTCAGGATCGCGAATACGTAGAAAAGAAAGAGGGACGTTTTCATCCGACCGCCCTCGGCAAGACCGTGAATGACGTGCTCATTGAAGGCGGCTTTGACGATCTTTTCAATGAGACTTACACCGCGCGCATGGAGGAAGAGCTTGACGAAATCGAAGACGGCAAGCTGAAGTGGACCGACGCGCTCAAAGAGTTCTACGACAAATTCAAAGACGACCTGACCAAGTTCCAAAAGTACGCGAAGGACATCAAGGAGAAAGAGACTCCGACCGACGAAGTTTGCCTGAAGTGCAATACGCCCGGCATGGTGCAAAAACTCGGGCGCTTTGGAAAGTATCTGAAGTGTAACAACTGTAGCGCCACGCGTGATGCTGAACCGCCGCCCGTGAACGAAGCCTCGGCCGCCTCGGCCGACGGCGAAGAAGAGATTGAGAACTGCGAGCTGTGCGGCAAGCCGATGCAGTTGAAGCGCGGGCGCTTTGGGCCGTTCTATGGTTGCTCGGGTTATCCCGAGTGCAAGAACATCCGGAAGATTTCCAAGAGCGGTAAATTGACCGCGCCGCCGCAGCCGCTCGACGAGCAATGTCCCGTCGATGGCGCGCAACTGGTTAAGCGCTGGGGACGGTTTGGCGAATTTATCTCCTGCTCGAATTATCCCAAATGCAAATACATCAAACAGGAGACCACCGGCGTGAAGTGTCCGCGTCCGGACTGTGGCGGCGACCTGGTGGTGAAGAAGTCGCGGCGCGGGAAAGTTTTCTACGGCTGTTCAAATTACCCGAAGTGCGACGCGGTCTTCTGGGACAAACCGATCGAAGCGAAATGTCCGCAATGCGGCAAGCCTTTCCTGCTCGAAAAGACGCTCAAGAAGGGCACTACCAGGTATTGCTCAGACGCGGAAGGCTGCGGGTATAAGAGCGAACTGATGCCACCCAGTCCACCGCCAACCCCGCCACAGGAAAAACGGGCCTGACGCGCCGTTTTCCCTAGCCCAGGCGTTCACGCCTCGGGAGCTGATTCAATGTTCGTATAAAGCCTCCTTAAGGAGGCTTTCTTGATTTTGATTATCGCCGGAGTCCCAGGCGTGAACGCCTGGGCTAGAGAAAAACTACCAACCGTCCCGCAGGTACATCGCCGAATAATTAACGTAGTTCTGCCAGAAGAAATCGAGGTTGGCCACTTCCTCGTCAGTCAGCGGACGCTTCACCCGCGCCGGCATTCCCATCACCAGTGAACGCGGCGGAATGATTGTTCCCGGCGAGACCAGCGAGCCGGCCGCCACCAGCGATTGCGCGCCCACCCGCACATCATCCAAAACGATCGATCCGATTCCGATCAAACTCTGCCGCTCGATATAACAACCATGCAGGGTGACGCTGTGACCGACGGTTACTTCCTCTTCGAGGATTGTCGGCTTCTCGCCCGTGCGGGTGTGCAGCACGCAGTTGTCCTGGACATTTGCGCGATCGCCGATACGAATGTAGAACATGTCGCCGCGCACGACCGTGCCGAACCAGACCGATGCCTGTGCGCCGATGTGCACGTCGCCGATGACCTGCGCGCTGTCGGCGATGAAGGCCGTCTCATGAATCTGCGGATGTACGCCGCGGAAGGGTCTGATCATTTGCTCACTCTTTTTGAAAGGTAATTATTATGGTCAGGTCCGCCGCGCCTTGTTGCACCAGGCCATGAGAACTGCCACTGCGGGTCAGGACCGCGTCACCGGCCCGCACCCTGAATTTTTGACCGTTGATGGTCATCATTCCTTTGCCGCCGGTAATGTAATAGACCTCGTCGGTTTTCTGCAGGTGATAGCCGATCGCGGCGCCTTTGTGCAGCACACGTTTGCGAAACGAGAACTTCAGGTCCGGCGCTTTTTCAAAGAAGAGGTATCCCGTCGACGGTCCGCCGCCGCCATGCGTGCCCGGCTCGTTCTTCGCCACCTCGCGGTCGCGTTCGAGTAAGTATCCCGGCGTTTGAGTGGATTGGGCAATCGCCGGCACGGAACAAAAGGCGAAGACTATTGAAGTAGCGATCAGCAGTCGTTTCAAGCGAACACCTCGAGTAAGTAGTGTCTCAGTTTGGAGTGCGCTGGCAGAGTCCCGATTTTTGGGGCCGGCGACGACGCTTTGGTTTTCTGCGGGCGTCCAGGAAATCCAAAGCGGCGTCAAATCGGCGCTTTGACACTGCACTGCAAATTAAGATTTTGACTCATATGAAAATGGGCGAGTATTAACCCGCCCATGATCAATGCCGTTGCTGTTGTGGCTGACTAAAAAGCAAAGCTTCCGTAGAACGCGCTGTTCTCGCCGTCGCGCTCCCAGCTGTCGCCGACCGCGTTCCCGGAATAAGCGGCCTTCAAGGTGTAACCGACCTTGCGGCCGGACAGTTGGGCCAGCGGGCTGTACCAGACAAGATTTGGTTGACGGCAACAGAGATCGTTGGCCATCGCCTCAACGTTGATCGAGGCTTCGGCCGAAGACACCTGATAGGTCCTGCCTTCGTGTTTGAAACTGATCGGAGCGCTGCGCACCGAAACGATTTCGCCCAGCGTCGCGGCGTAACGGCTCTTGAGAGCTTCCAGCATCGCCACTTTTTGATCGTGGCTGGCTGAATTATCGAGAATAATTTCTGAGCGGCGGACGGCGCCCGCATTTTCCAGGTTCGCGTCGGCGCTCACGACCGCGATGGCCTTCAGACCCGCCAGGCCAGCGCCATTCCAGCGACCCGACGCAAAGTCCCACGCCATGATGGCCTCGCGCCCGGTGGTCACTACTTCGCCGTTAAAGTGACAGGCGCCGGCAAAGACGCTGGCGGTGCGAACTTCAACGTAATCGCCCTTAATAGTTGTGTTTTCGGCGCGCGACGTAAATGCGATGGCGGCGGCGCTGGTAATCAAAACAGCAGCGATGATGGAAAATCTTTTCATTGCGGGTACCTCCATAAAACTTCGGACAAGCCGTTTGCTCCCGTCATCAATCAGAACTCTGACACGGTGCCTTCAGTTTACACCTCTAGGCTTCGAAGGCGGAACTGTAGCACGACCGGCCGGGCACGCAGTGCTCAGGCTGGGCCATGCCGCCGTCGGGACCGATTGCCTGTTGGGTCTCGCGGCACCAGCAGTGATTGCTGCCGTCGAGATAATCGGATGCCTCTGTCGGCAACGCTGCGGTCATAAAGAATTTCTTCGAGCGTAACGAGCCGCAGAAGGCGCTTTGTAGATTGCCGGTCGATTGCAGATCTGAATCCTCTGCCATGTTGCAAGCCTTTCCCTCTGTGTCCTGGTGGAATGCCTCGTAGCGACTTGCAGGCAAACGGAATCAGCACAGAGACATTGAGATCACAGAGATCTATGCAGTAATTCCTCCAACCTTTGCGAGTGCGCGCCGCACCAGGGTCTGCGTAAGCGGAACCTTGTAGGCGTTTTTGGCCAAAGGTTCAGCCCCCTGCAAGGCGGTCTTCGCCACTTCGGCCAGGAGATCCTGGTTCATCGCCTTACCGGCCAACGCGGCTTCCGCCCTGGGCACACGCCAGGGAATGGGCGCTACGCCGCCCAGAACTATGCGCGCTTCGCTCACGGTCTTGTTGGCCCCGAGGCTAACGGCCGCAGCGACGGCGCTCATCGCAAAATCCATCGAGTCGCGCTCTTTGAATTTCAGATAGGTTGAGTTCGCCGCGAACTTCGACGCCGGCACCACTACCTCGGTAATAATCTCGTCATTCTTCAGCACATTCTCGCGCCGGACGTTCGCGTCGGCGGGCAGGGTGAAGAATTTGTCGAGCGGAATGGTGCGCTTGCCGTCGCCCCCGGTCACGTTGACGCTCGCGCCCAGCGCCACGAGCATCGGCGCCAGATCGGAAGGGTGAACGATGTAGGACGGTCCGCCGCCGAAGATGGCGTGGTACTTGTTCTCGCCGGTTGCGGCGTAGCATTCACTGCCGCCCTTCTTCAAACACACAACTTCTTCCAGGCGGAAATACCAGCAGCGCGGCCGCTGGCAAAGGTTGCCGCCGACCGTGCCCAGATTGCGAATCTGCGGCGTGCCCACGGAATGCGCCGCTTCGGCGAGTCCCGGAAAACTCTTCCGCACCGTGGCGTCTTCTTCAAGTTGCGTCAGCGTTACCAGGGCGCCGAGGCGCAGTCCGCCTTTGCCGTCTGACTCGATCCGGTCGAGCCCGCGAATGCCTTTCAGGTTTACCACGCGGGCGGGCCGGGTGATGTATTCCTTCATCGTCGTCAGCAAATCCTGACCACCGGCAATTGGCCGCGCCGCCTCATCCTGATCGGCCGGCGCCGCACCCGTCTTCAGGGCACTCACCGCTTCGGCTACCGTGCCGGCGTTCATCCATTCGAAGGCCTTCATGAGGTCTGCCCTCCTTTCATCAGCGCCATCAAAACTTTGTCGGGAGTGATGGGCAGATCACGTACGCGCGCGCCGCAGGCATTAAAGACGGCATTGGCTACCGCGCCTATCCCTGGAATAATCGACGCTTCGGCAATGCCGATGACTGCTTCGCGCTTGTCCTCATCGTCGATCAGCGGAATCAACTCCGGCATCTCCACCGCGCCGGGAATCTTGTAATCCATTAAGCTCGAATTAAGCTGCACCCCCAGGTCCGCGTCCATTACCCGCGTCTCAAACAGCGCCATGCCGAGCGCCTGGATCATGCCCCCGTTGATTTGACTCTCCATGGTCAGTCGATTGAGCGGCAAACCGCCATCCTGGACTTGCAGCATCTTGATGGGGCGCACTTTGCCGGTCTCAACATCGACCTCGACTTCGGCAAAGACGACGCCATGGACGCCGCGGGTTTGCAGGTCCGCGCGCCAAACTCCATGCGCGACCACACCTGCCGGCGGCAACGCGGCACAGGCCTGCTTCCATGAAATCGATTTGCCGCCGGCGCTGACGGTTCCATTTGCAAATACGATCTCTTCCGGCTTGGCATTACCCAGCAACGGCGAAAATTTCTCGGCTACCGCCATCCGGGTTTTGTAAGCCGCGTCTTTGAGCGCCGGCGACAACGACGCGGCCGTCGTCGAACCACCGGATGAATTGGCCCCGCCGAGTTTTGAATTACCGATCTGCTCGACGACGTCCTTGATTCCCAAACCCAGTTCTTCGGCAATGATGCCGCGCGTATAAGTCCGGGTGCCGGTACCCAGATCCTGAGTGCCGCACGCCACGATGACTGAGCCGTCACGGCCGACGGTCACGTCCACTTTGCACTGATCATTTCCGCCGCCGCCCCAGGTGCCGGCGGCACAGCCCATCCCGCGCTTCAATGGGCCAGCTCCGCCGCCGGGTGTCGCGTTGCGTCTGGACCAGCCGATTTCCCGCGCGCCCCGATCGAGTTGGCGATGATAAAACTGATCGGTCATGTTCTTCTTGCGAAACTCGACCGGGTCCATTCCGATCTTGTAAGCCAATTCATCGAGCAAAGATTCCATCGCAAACGAGGCCTGCGGATGTCCGGGGGCGCGCATGGCGATCGCCGAATCTTCATTCGTATGCAGGGCGTAAACCTCGCGATACAACTCGCCCGCCTTGTACACCGGATAAGGTTGATTGGCTTGCGAGCCCTGGCCGACGCCGCCGATGCGATACTGTGTCGCCTGCACGGCGACCAGCGTCCCATCTTTTTTTGCGCCGGCTTTGAATTTTGTCCAGGATGCCGAACGATTGCCGGCCATCAGAAATTCATCCGTGCGGGTCATCATCAGCTTGACCGGGGCCTTGGTCGCCTTCGATAAGCGGCACGCCATCATGCCTTCAATGCCGATACCGAATTTCGATCCAAAGCCGCCGCCCATGTGTTGCACGGTGGCGGTTACGGCGCTCTCCGGCAAACCAAGTTCGCGGGCCGCATCGGCCGGGATGGTGAAAGTGCCCTGCGTGGTGGCGTAAACCGTCGCCGTGTCGCCGCCGGAATAATCCACCACCATGCCATGCGTTTCGAGGCAGGTATGGTGCAGCCGCGGCGTGCGGTATTCGGCTTCCACCACGGCATCGCAACCAGCGAGCGCCGCCTCGACTTTTTGGGGATCGCCCTGCTTCCCTTTTTGCGCGAGGTTCGGCTCGCTGCCACGGCCGTCCGGCGGCAACACCTGCGGCGCGTCCGGCTTCATGGCTGCTTCGGCGGTGACGACGTGGGGCAGCTTTTCGTATTCGATAACGATGGCCCGCGCGGCGTCCTGCGCCAGCTCCGGGGTCGTTGCCGCGACGGCTCCGACCGGAGCGCCGGCGAAACGAAGTTCCTTGTTCATCGCCTGGATGACCGCCTTCACGCCGGGCATTTTCTCCGCGGCAGTTGAATCGAATTTCGTGACTCTCGCGTGCGCGTAAGGACAGCGCACCAGGCGGCCATACAGCATATTCGGCAGACGGACGTCGTAGGTATAGGTGGCCGCGCCGGAAACCTTCAGTGGTCCATCGACGCGCGTGTAGCGCTTATTGAGAATCGCGTGCTTGTCGTTTGGTCCCCACCCCGGCCCGCCAGTGTCATCGACTTCAATCTCGACCATTTGCTCGATGCCATTGATGACGCGCGGCACGCGCACCTTCTTTTTTGGCACCGGCGTAGGACTGGCTTGTGCTTGTGGTTGTTGTGGCATTTATTCGTTCTCCATTTACCGGGTCAGTAGCCCGACCGCAAGGGAGGGCCTCCAACCGCTTCACGGCGCCTGATTTCAAAGGTGCCCTACCTCACGGTCGGGTTTCTGACACTATGCCCTTACTCCGGCCTTCGCCGCCGCCAACGCGGCCTCGAAAACCCGCGGATAGGTTCCGCAGCGACAGAAATTCCCCTTGCAGGCCTCGCGTACCTGATCAAGCGACGGGTTCGGATTCTTTTTCAAATAAGCCGAGATGGTCGTCACA
>Ga0126369_10000326_pt1 | contig 31059 bp, 25 predicted proteins | sample PanSoiMetaPlot_1_FD_109646 | JGI IMG/M metagenome (GOLD analysis project Ga0126369, IMG submission 109646) | Tropical forest soil microbial communities from Panama - MetaG Plot_1 | ecosystem: Environmental > Terrestrial > Soil > Tropical forest > Bulk soil | place: Panama | collected 2016-02-17
CCAAAGCTGCTCTCTGTCTGTTCGACCGCCTCAACCGCAGCGCGACAGAATTCACTGTATTGCAGCACTGGCGGGGCATCACGGAGGGCGGTCCGCATTGGCATTCGGATCGGCTTCAGCAGAGCCGGCAGATCGGGGCCGAGGTCAACGTTCGGCCAATCGGGTAGCAGCACTCTGGTTTCGATCCCGAGCGCCGTTAACTGGTCTGCCAGACGCCGGATGGCATAGGCCGTTCCGCCCCGCACATAAAAGGGGGCAAACTCCCATGAAATCATGGTCACCGATTTCACAATCATCCCTCGTCAACGATTACCAATCGCCAGGATGCACCCAATGAACCGGCCGGCCGAGCTGATTCAGAAATAATTCACGGCGCTGGCACGGGGCCTGAATCTTCGTGCGAAGTTACCGAATCGAATCGGCGAAGTTTAGCATGATCCACCTCGCGCGGATGAAAAGTTCTGCAAATCTGGATTCTTCAAAGGAGACTTAAAAAGATTTGCTTGATTTCTAGCAGGTGCCGCGCTATAAGGGCACCATCGATCAAAATTTGCGTTCTATAAGGAGAGAGCAGATGGCTAAGAGCAGGGTCTCACTCGTCATTTTTATCCTTCTGTGCATGGCCGCATTTGCGTGCACTCGCCCCGAAACCACCGCCACGAAAACCCCGACGCCCCCAAATCAAATGGTCACAACCGCCACGCCGCCTCAGCAACCATGTCCGGCAGAGGCCAGTTGGATCACCGCTCCCAATCCTCCGACTGAAATCGGCGGTCCCAACGTGCCCGTAGGCAGCGAGACCAATTGCCAGTTCTACCAGTTCGCCTATCAATGGTTCTTTTCGATGGTCCAGCCCACCGGGCAGCCCGACGAACTAAAGTTTGAGACGCTCACGCTCTTCCAGCCGAACATGAAAAACCAATGCGCGGCCCCGAAGTTGACCGGGCTCGCCAACATACCCAAGGTGCTTTTTGTTCGCACGCAGAAGCCATCGACGAACGACTTTGATCCGGTTCTTCCGAAGGACATCCAGCAGGCCAGTGGCAACGTGGCGCTCTATGACAAGGACAAGAATGTCGTTCTTTACAATGTTTTCTACAGTCCCAATGAATGCCAGGCTACTGCCTCCGGCTTTCAACCAAACACGATCGAGATCAAAACGTCCTGGCGAATTCTCCCGGGCGCCGATCCCACCTACTACACAATCCAAGCCCAGGTGGAGGGCTTGCCTCAGAAGCAAGTCACTCTCGGACTCATCGGTTTCCATCTCGTCATTAACACGCAACTTCATCCCGAGTTCGTCTGGGCCACGTTTGAACACATCGCCAATGCTCCGGAATGTGCCAACCCACAGAGTGCGCCGCCTGCCGGCTGGTCTTTCCTGAACAGCAGCTGCGCCGCCTGCCTCGCACAGAACGGTTTCAATGGCTGCCCGCAGTGCAGCTTGAATACTCCGGCCAGCCAGAACCCCGGCATCACCGGTCCGCCCACTCAGGTTTGCCGCTTCTATCACGACGGCACTGACCCAGGCTCGATGACTAACGGCAACAACAACGACACCAATCGCTTCAACATCGACACCTTGAACAGCCAGATTGCCACGTTCCTGGGCTCGAGCGGCACCATGGCCGTTTGGAAGAACTACACTTTGGTTTCGGGTTTATGGACCAACGGGGGCGTCGATTCCAGCACCCCCAACGAACAGCGTGGGTCGCTGGAGGCCGCGAACACAACCATGGAAACATTCGTTCAGTCGCCGCCGAATCAGTCAAACTGCTTCTCATGCCATGGCTATGCCAAGGCCCAACCGCTTACTGTGAGTCACATTATTTCTGATTTGTTAGCGCCCAGTATCGCGCCCAAGCGGTCCAAGGAAATGAAGTCGGCTGGGGTGGCGCCCGCTTCGCCTTGACGGAAGGGGCAAGACATCTGCGCCATGGATTAGGTCCGGCGTTTTTAAGGCGTTAATTATTATCGACCCATCGAAGTAGTTTCTGACGCCTTCTCCCCTTGGGAGAGGCTGGAAAACTCATGTCAAAGACTGCCGGCCTCTTGACCGGCTACCACGATTGCGATCTCACGTTTTTCGCGTTGACCTACAACGACTACGCGGCGTCGGCGGAGTGCCTGAGAGATTTGCGCCGCCATTATCCGGATAGCCGGGTCATCTTAAGATCTGATGGCGATCCTGATCCTCGGCTTTCGCGCATGGCCCAACTTAACCAGATCGACTTTCGCCGAGAACCGCGATTGTTCGGAATTGAAAATGGCGGGGCGGTAATCGAACGCATGCTCGTTCTTTTTTTGGAGCAGCCTTCTCAATATCTTTTCAAGATCGACCCCGACACCGCCTTTCACCGCAGATTCAAATATCTGCCGGTTCGTAGCGGTGTGTTTGGTACGCTGCAATGCGAGCCGGAATCGCCTTCGGTTCAAGGTGGATGCATGGGGTTCACCCGGGATGCCGCCGAGCGAATCCTGAAATCAGGATTGCTGCGAGACAGCCGCTTGAGCGAGCCTCATCGTTTCGTTGATGATTCACCCTACTTCTTTCGGATGGCCGACCGCGCGCACCGCTGCGGGCTGGCGAGCTTCGATTGGATTGTGCCCTGGGCCGCCACGGAACTTGGCATTCCTCTATATCGCTTTGACGAGGTGAACAGCGGTTGGCGGCAACCGCCGCCGAATCCCAACGGCCGGTACGCCGTGAGCCATCCCCGCGGCTAGCGTCAATTCAGAGTGCTTGCTCCGGTTAATCACCCCAGCCCAATCGCCACCAGATCGTCACTTTGGTAATTGATAAGATTGTCAGAAAATGCCGCCCCTTGTTATTGCATCTTCGCGCTCAATCAACGGTCGAAGGGAGTTCTTCTCATGCCCAAGGCGGCTCCAGCACCTGTCAATAAATATCAGTGGGAATTACTACAGAATTCTCCCGTGGCGAATTCAAGAACTGACGACATCTGGTTCTTTGATGAATTCACGGGCTGGCTGGTTAACAGTAGTGGCTATGTCTGCAAGACTGAAGACGCCGGGGCCAACTGGACGCCAAAGTTTTTCCTGGCGCCCAATCTCCCCAGCTTTCCTTATCTGCGCTGCATGTCCTGGGCAAACCGGCAAATTGGCTGGTTCGGCGCCGTGACCGGCGTGGACGTCAATTCAATCACTTCTCCCAGCCAGTACATACGCACCCTGCTGCACCACACGACCGACGGCGGCGAGACCTGGAAGCCGGTCGAGAACCTGCCCGAAGGATCGCCCGGAGGCATCTGTGGTTTTCATGCGGTTAACGAGCGCGTCGCCTATGGCTCGGGCACAAACGACCCGGGCCTGCCGGGTCCCGGAATTATCAAGACGACAGACAATGGCGCCAGCTGGGAACTGATCGACATGCGGAAGTACGCCTCGAACCTGATCGATATCTACTTCTTTGATGAAGATAACGGGTTCGTGGTCGGCGGCTTGATTGATGACAAATGCACAGTTGACGACAAGGCCTATCCTCCGCCGCGGCTGAGTCGTTACGGAAAAGTCAGACCGGTGATACTCCGCACCAAGGATGGCGGAAAGTCCTGGACCGACACGGCGGCGAACATCAAAAACTTCCAGTGTGGTGAATGGGGTTGGAAAATCCAGTTCCTGAATAAAACTCACGGCTTTGTGGCCCTGGAGAACTTCCGCAATGCCTCGATCCTCGTGACCAAAGACGGCGGGAAGTCCTGGGTGAAAAAGCACGTCGCCAAGGACCAGGACCCCAAGAGTCCGGCCATCAACAACGATCTGGAGGGCATCGGTTTCATCAACGAGCGTCAAGGCTGGGTTGGCGGCTGGGGCTTCCAGGATTTGAGTGCGCCGGTTGGCGGTCTGGAAAACAGTTACACGGAAGATGGCGGCGAAACCTGGATCGCGCAGGATCATTTGCCTGATCCGGACAGCCCGATTCCCAACGATCCACGCTACCGCATCAACCGCTATCGATTTGTGAAGGACCTTGCCGGAGAGGTAATCAGTGGATATTGCTCCGGCCAGCAGGTCTTTAAGCTCAATATTGGCGGCGGTAAGAAGAGCGCGTTTGCGGCGCGCACCGCGGGATTATCGAAGGCCGCGGGACGCTCAGAGCCGGCCAACTCGACTCAGGGTTCGGTCACGCCTTCACGGGGTCAGACGAATAAGACTTCCTCGCTCGCGAAACAGACGGCGGTTGGGGATCTGGATCACGGCTGGGATCTCGCCCAGACAGCAACCGATGACGGGACAGTCACGATTACTTATGAGTTGGCTGAAGACACTGAGAATGTTTTCGTGGGACTGTGGAACAAGTTCGCGTTTCATGTGCGGACCCTGGTAAGCGAAAAGAGACAAGCCCGCGGCCGCCACACAATTGTCTGGGACGGCAAGGATGATCAAGGAAAGGCTGTCGGGCCGGGTGTCTTTATTTGTCGCATGTGCTGCGCCGGCGGACTGGGAGCGAGCCGGCTGATTCAATTCGAGGGTGCTTAGGTAAACAGGGACCTGACGGCCGGGCTGTTGCTCCGCGCCGATCATTTCGCTCATAGAACATTGCCCCCTGCTGGTGACGAAAAGGAGAAGAGAGATGGCAATAACAAGAAATAGTGCGTGGAATAACGGCGGCACGTTCAAGAACGCGGACCTTTTATGGTACGCGAAAGGCGTCGGCGTGATGCAGACCCGAGCTTTGAACGATACCAAGAGCTGGTGGTTCTTTGCCGCGATTCACGGACAGGAAATATCGCTGCCGCAATTCCCGGGTTGGGGCCATCTGCCGGCGCCACCGGCCGTGCCAACGACCCCGCTGCCGACAGTCGCCGTCAGAAATCTGTATTGGGATCAGTGCCAGCACCAAAGCTGGTATTTCCCGCCCTGGCACCGCGGCTATTTATATGCCCTGGAGGCGCATGTGCGCGCGGCGGTGGTGGGTCTGGGTGGTCCTAAAACCTGGGCGCTGCCGTACTGGAATTATTTTGGCCCCAAGAATCAATATGAGATTCCGCCCGCGTTTACTACAGCGAAGTTGCCGGACGGAAGTCCGAACCCGCTGCTGGTAAAGGCCCGGTACGGCCCCCTGGGCACCGGCAAAGTCTACGTTGAAATTCCGCCGGCATCAGAGAAGTGTCAGAACAACACCATCTATACCGGCAGCAATCCGGCCACGCCATTTCCGGGCTACGGCGGCCCCCAGACAGGTTTCTCGCATTTCGGACAAACCAACGGAAACCTCGAGAGCAACCCTCATAATCTCGTGCACGTCGATGTCGGGGGCAACGGTCCGAACAACACCTATGGACTGATGAGTGATCCAGGCCTGGCGGCGCTCGATCCGATCTTCTACCTGCACCATTGCAACATCGATCGGATGTGGGCGGCGTGGAACGCCAAAGGTAATGCCAACCCGACTGCCCAGAACTGGCTCAAAGGTCCGCCGGCCGTGGGCGGGCGGAAATTTGCCATGCCCATGCCCAACGGCACCTCCTGGGTTTATACCCCGGCTGATGTGAACAGTATCACTCAGTTGAAATATACTTATGAGAGCCTGTCGACGGCGATTGTCCTGGTCCATCCTACGCAGCTGATTGCGCAGAGGTTGACGAAACTGGGAGCGTCGCCCGCCGCTGAGATAAAGGCACCGGAGGCATCTATGGACATGGGGGATAAGTCAGAACTGGTCGGCGCCAATCAGGGCCCGGTTCAGTTAAAGACTTCCGGAGCGCGCGCAACGGTGAAGCTTGATTCCAAGGCGCAGAAGAAAGTGTCGAGCAGTCTGGCGAAAGCCTCAGCGGAGGCGTTGCCTGATCGAGCATATCTCCAACTGGAGAATGTGCGCGGCAACTTCGACGCTAATAAACTCGACGTCTCGGTCAATCAACAGCACGTTGGAACTGTGGCGCTGTTCGGATTGCGGAGAGCTTCTTTGAAAGACTCTGGGCACGGCGGCGAGGGGCTCACCTTCGTGATCGACATCACGGACGTAATTGACAGTCTTTTCCTTAACGGGGCGCTCGATGCGAATTCGCTCGATGTGAGAATTGTGCCGAGTAGTCCGGTGCCGGATTCGGCCGACATTACCATCGGGCGAGTCAGCGTCTATCGCCAGGCACAACAATGACACTCAGCCCGCGCGAGCGCGCGTGCATAAGTATTCCGATACTCGTGGTCAGCGGAATTGCGTGGATGGTGCTGCTGCTTAACTCCGGCAGCAGCACCCTCGCGCATTGCGTAGTAACGGACTCGGGCGCCTCTTCAGCTTCATTGCGGATGCTGCTGCAAATGAATCCGCCGTCTTCGCTGGCGGCGGGCTGGGCCATCATGTTGGTCGCCATGATGTCTCTGACATTGATCACGCCCATCAGTCATATCGTCGCACGGAGTTTCAGCCACCGCCGCCTTCGTGCGATTGCCCTTTTCATCTTAGGCTATGCGGCCATTTGGATGGCGGCCGGCGGCGTCCTTCTGTCGGCCAGACTGGCGTTGACCCTGCTCTTTGGCCAATCTTATCTGCCGGCAATTGCGGTCGGGATTGTCGCTTTGGTGTGGCAGTGCTCGCCGATAAAGCAACGTTGCCTTAATCGCAATCACAATCATCGTGAACTGGCGGCTTTTGGACTGGCCGCAGATTGGGACGTCCTGAATTTTGGGATAACGCACGGTGTGTGGTGTGTCGGCTCTTGCTGGGCTTTGATGCTATTTCCGATGATGCTGCCGGCGGGACATCTCGCCGCCATGGCTGCCGTTACTTTTCTGATGATTAGCGAACGGCTCGAAGAGCCGCAGCCACTGGGCTGGCGTCTGAGCCTTCGCGGAAAGTTGATGCGGATCATAATCGCCCAGACCTACATCCGCCTGCAGCGCCGGTCGTCGCGCGCTGGTTCGCTCACCGCCGCCGGCGTCGACGGTTGAATGAATTTTCTCATTATCCTGAAAACTTCCGGCAGACCCAGCTGATGTCCATCGGAGACGCAGGTTTCGATCACAGCCCGTCCGGCTCCCTAACCGGTCACGACGATCCGGAAGGCGCTGAGATCGCAGTTCTCGACTGGCGAGCGTGGGATGGTTTCCTGTTGGCTCACGTGCTGGGCGAGCAGGCGGTGCGGGTCGAGACTGATCCGTTCCGCGAATTTCCGCCCGCAGAATTTGACCGGCTTTGCCATGCTGCCGGGATTGTCTGCTTCCAAATCAACCTCTCAGTTCGCGCTCAATTGCCGCTCCGCATTCGCCAACTGACCCGGCGCTTCACAGAGCGAGGCGTCTATGTCGTCAACGGACACGTGCAGGACATTCGCAAGTCGACCTTGCACGCGCATCTCGAAGCCATCGGCCTGGTCTCGGCCCGGGCGGCCGCGTCAGGCCCGGCTGACGAAGTCCTGTTCGTCAAAACCGCTCTTAACTACGGCGGTGAACTCGAGCGATGGCTGCCGCCGGAAGATATTGCCGCCGCCGGTTTCGCCGACCTGATCTCTCCTGACGTTGGCGCCTATCGGTACCAGGCGATCGAACGGGGGAGGATCGAACCGAAGGTCTGGAGCGATCCGGCGATGGTAGTCGAGAAGTACGTGACCAATTCGGAAGGCTCGTTTTATCGCGTCTATTTTTCCGGCCGGCAGATCATTATCGTCAAAGCCTTCGCGCCCGGCACGATTAAGAAACTGTCCGGCGATTCGCGTGACACGAATTTCGTGACCAGCGTCGAGCATCTTAAGGCAGGTACCGATCACGTAGAACTCAGCGCCAGCTTAAGACGTGATGTGGCGACATTCGTCGAGCGCACGCCGGTGGAGTTTGGTTGCATCGACATCGTGCACGATGGCGCGGACCACCACTATGTAATCGATCTGAACCTGACGCCGTACGCCGGCAAGCGGGCGCATGATCCGTACCTAACAAATTTCCTGCGTCAGGGGATCACTGATCCGTCGCGCCGCAAACTGAACGGGTACGGCCATTCACCGCTGGCTGCGTACGCCGCCTTGAAATAGGTTTCGCTTTATCGGCGGATGAACGAATAGAGGGAAGCGGGGCTTTACCTGCGCCCTTTCTAACGGCCGGGCTGCTGGACCGAGGCGAGCTTGAAGACTACCTGGCGGAAACCTAAAATGCCGTCATTTCCAAGTCGTTTCGCGATTAGCAGCTGTCGCCCGGCAGCCAGGGACAACGTTGGAGGAACTCATGCCACGAACGAGGTTTCAAATCGATCATCAGGTCCCGATCACCTCGCCGCAAATGTTTTCCAGTCCCTATTCTGAGATGCCGCTTGATCGAAACGATCCACGCGGTCTCGAACCGCTCGTCCAATTGGAATCAGTCGGGGTCGCGTTTGAGAGCTACTATGCCAGGTCGGACGGTAACAACCCGCCCTATGGCCGGGCTATCGAGGGCAGCCGAAAGGACGTTTGGCTGCGAAAATCTGTCGCCGAAAAACTCGCGCGCGTGAACGTGTTGCTGCGTCCTTTCGCAGCGGAACTGTTCGTGCTCGATGGTCATCGGGCTATCGCCTGCCAGCGCGGCTTGTGGGATTTCTTCTATCAAAAAGCTAAACAGGAGAACCCGGCCGGCAGTGACGAAGAACACCGCGCCTGGGTCAGGCAGTTCGTCGTGGATCCGGTGTCTTTCGACGCATCCGATTCGCGCACCTGGCAGGCGCATACCACCGGCGGGGCAGTCGATCTGACGCTGCGCGATTTGGCGACCAGGGAATTGATGGAGATGGGAGCGAACTTTGAAGAGGATACGGAGGCGAGCGCCGGCGACTATTTTGAACGTCAGCTTGCAGAGCGAAAAATCGATGAAGATGATGTGAGGCTACGCAACCGGCGGCTGCTGCATTGGGCCATGACGCGCGAAGGACTGCTGAACGAAACGGCCCGGGTCTTCTGGCATTACGACTGGGGCAATCAGTCATACATCAGGGCCGGCCGAGCGCTTCTGGATAATCCTCCGCAAGCCGCCTGGTACGGCTACATCGAGCCCGCCCAAATTTTTGAGTGAGTTTTGAATTTGATGATGACCCAAATTGTTTCTCCGTGTCTCGGTGGTCCTCTGTGTCTCTGTGGTGAAGAACGCGGAAAGAGCTTATCGCAGAGACACTGAGACTTCGCCGAACGTCTATCAATCAGCGCGAGAGCAAACATTCCGGGCCAACCATGACAGGCAAAGTACCAAACGCAAATGCCCAACAATATTTGCTGACACGCGCGGCGGGACGAGCTGCGCTAAAGAAGCTCAGCCTGAGCTACCCGCACCCGGTAAAGTGGATTCAGCAGGAACAAACGCTTAACGATCGAGTTACCTGCGAAGGCGATTACCCCATCAGCCCCAATTCGGTCCCTCCTGATTTTTGGCCGGAATTGCAACCGGTCTTTTGGTTGCCGGAGTTCGAAGCCGCGAGGGATCAATTCCGCTTAGTCCGGAATCCGGCCCGGCCGCTACCCTGGTATCTGACCGGGTCCCGTGATGGTTGCTACTCACACGTGGTCCATCCACTGAGTGTGTCGTACTTCCTCGGTCGCAGGCTGAAAAAGACCAGATGGAGAAAGCCCCGGTTCTTGGGGACGCCCATGGCCTCGCATCGCACGCTGCTGGTGTGGGATCCGCAATCTCGTCTCCCGCCCTTTACGGTGAAGACTTCAGTCAACATCTGGATCGGCGGCCTGAATCGAAATGTCAGGCTGAAGGAGATAAAACGAAGCGTGGGGATCTCTTCGCTGCTGGCCGGGGTCGCGAAACGCGACCTGGTTCGTCAGGGAATTCTTTTGTTGGACGATCCGGTAGGGCTGGTGCACAAGGAAACCAATGCCGGGCTCCTAACGCGTGACACGCCCTGGAAATTAGCAGCGGGCGAGGAAATCGTGCCGATGTTTAGTCTGCTGGCCGGCGGCCCTAAGCGACGCCCGCGAATTGTAGACTTGATCACCGCCAGCCGGCTTGAACCCACGAATTGGGTCGATAGATTTATTTTCACGCCGCTGCTTTACCAGGCCTACTTCCTGGGAATGACTGAAGGCCTGGTAGGCGAAATGCACGAGGAAAATATTTTGATGGAACTAAGAAATGGAGTTCCCACCAAGCGCTTCTGGCACCGCGACCTGGGGGGATTTGGGGTCGATCGCGACCTGCGCCGTCTTGCCGGTAAGGGTTTGGAACGGCTTCCGGCTGGCATTCATGATCGGCACCTGGGACCGAATATCTCGATACTCCATCTATCGCTTCGCGAGTACTTGCAAGAGTCGATGGGATACGCCATTGACCAGGCATTGCGAAACCATTTTGAAATTCCGGCAAATGCCCTGGCCAATCTCTATCAGGTCAGGTTGAGCGAACTGCAGAAACTCGTCTTTACCGCGGACGGCATCCGGACCACGCGCAATTTTGAAAAGGATTTGGATCGCTACCGAAAGCGAAAGAGAGCGAGTTTCGTCTGGCGTTTGAAAAGCTTGAAAGAAGCCGCCTGAGATCCGTTCTGTCAGTTTTGGAGCGCGCCGCCTTGTCGGCGCTTTTATTTTCCCGTAAACCAAAGCGGTGACAAGTCACCGCCCTCCAGATCAAGCCTCGAAGGTCGCGCGAGATGGCTGGTCGGCGCTCAGGAAACGGTCGGCGCGATAGGTCTCCGCTTTGGTCAGGCTATTGATGCCCGGGAACTCTTCGCCGGCGTATTGACAGTTCTCGTAGATGCCGCGCACCAACTCAAAGTCATTGCCTCTTAGCAGGTCATGTCCCGCGGTCATCCCCAACCTCTGAGCATGAACATATGATTCCTCGTGCGCGTCAAATATTCCGTACTCTTCCCAGACGTCGTACAGCGAAGCGAACCGGTCGATGTTAGGAGAATTCGCGTAGAAGAATAAATCACACCAACCATCGTTGGTCTGGGTCCCGTCAGGGCCGTGGCGCGCGGCATAAAAAGTGTTCCCGTCGTATTTGGCGAAATCCAGATCGCGCAATAACGCCAGGTCGAAGCGCGACAGCATCACCCAATCGTAAGTAAACCCGTGCTCGTGTTCATGCTGCTTTTTCAGATCGACGACTGCCCGGGTGGAATACCAGCGAGATTTCAGGAAGTTCATTCTCTGAGAATCCTGCTTGAAGTCGATTTGAGTTTCAAAAATTTTCCGACGCGGCCCGTAGTCGCGCGTGATCCTCTCAGCGAAGGCGAGGCTCCACGAATGAATGAAAACGTCCACGCTGCTGTTGACAGAGAAGAGGTGCCGGCGATAGTGCTCCAGTCCGATGCGGTAATCAACGTCCTCGCTCCACGACAGGTCCTGCTTGTTGGTGTAGAGGTTGCCCACCACGCCGTGCAAACACAAAGCGACTCTCATAGAACAGTCTCCGGCCGATCCCAAATATCCGCCAGCCCGGGTCCGGCAGCGGGTGCTGGTAAGAAGCGCAAAACCGAACCTTCTTTCTTGCCGCTGACCAGCACACAGCCGTGATCGGGATAGGGTGCCAGTTCGTGCGCGCCGGCGAAATCCGGGCGCGCGTACCGAGCCGTAAAGCTCAAGCGCGGCAGCGCGCTGGAGTTGTATCCGGAGTTGTGCAGCAGGTCGTCGAAAAGCATAAAGTTTCCTGCCGGCATGGAGCAGTCGACCACCGGATCAGATTCGTCTTGGATGGCGGCGTGCGTGAACGTGCTCCAGTACCGGGTGCCAGGCGACAGTGGCAGATGCTCTCGCGTCTCAGCGTGACTGCCGGTAATGACGCGTAGGGCGCCGTTCTCAGCAGTAGCGTCGTCGACCGCCAGCCACATCGTGACCCAGCCTTTTTTCCGCCAAAAGTAGGACTCCTGATGCCAGGGGATCTCGCGGCCATGCGGCGGCTTTTCGAAGAACTGTGATTTGAAGAGCATCACATCATCACCAAGGATTTGGGTCACCGGGCCGATGACCTGTGGCAGGGTGCACAGCTCATAAATCAGACGGGAATCAAGGTGCCGGTCAAAGACAAGCCGCTCTTCTGGCGGGAACACCTGATGGCAGGGCGCGGCCGATGGACTTGAAAGCACCTGCTGCAAAGCGGCCCGGGTCACCGCGGCGCGCGAGGCTGAATAGAGTTGAAATCCCGTGAGCAACCCATCGCGTTTGAATCTCTCCAATTCGCTGGGAGTCAGATTCCGTGCCCGCCCGCTATCCGCTGGTAGATTCACTGCGATCATGTTCGTGTGGAGGGCGCCGACTCGCCGGCGCTTTATTTCCCGTAAGGCAAAGCGGTGACGAATCACCGCACTCCAAAATTTGTCACTCCTCCTGACCGGTTACGGAACCTCGCGGCCGGACCAGCAGACTAAGCTGCGCATACCCATCGACAAATGGCTTAAGACTCTGCCAGCTAATCTCGAAGCGGGTTCGGAAGCGAGCGATCAGGTCATCGGGGGCCCAATGGGCCACCGGGACTTTTCGCGCCGTACCTTGCTCATCGAACATCACACAACTGTTATGCAGCTTCTCCTGCGGATCTTCGGCAACGGTGACCATCATCATCATCGCGCCTTGAGGGTGCAAAACCTTTTCCAGGGTGGCGAGGGCCTCGTCCACCAATTTATATGGGATATGCACCAGCACATAGGAGAACCAAATTCCGTCGAACTGCTCGTTGAGTCCGGCCAGATCCAGGAGGCTCATCCTAATCGTCCGCGCCTCCGGACATTGTTCCCGGCAGAGCCGCAGGGCTTGCTCGCTCACGTCAAGTGCAGTGACGCGGTAACCGCGATCGATCAACTGTCGCGTGTCCCTGCCTGAATTGCATCCCACGTCAAGAACTGATCCCCCGGGCTTAATGGCGGCCGCGAATTCCTGCCATTCCTCACTTTGCAAGTCATCGCGTTCCTGCCAGAAGCGAGCATAGTCGGACCAGCCATCGTCATAGACCCTGGTTACCGCCGCGAGAAAGGCATCGTCGTCAGGAAATGAATGAGTACGTTTCATGCTTATGATTCGCGCACTATCAAGGCGTCAGTACCACCTGCGGTAAAGGGTGGGTTGGCGCAGGAGTTACCCACCCGCTACCGCAGGTGGTACTGACTCTGCGCTCGTCACACCAGGTAATGCGTCAGCAAATCGTCTCGTTTGATGGCTACCGCCTCGCATGACGGATAAGGATTACTCGGCGCAAAGTCGTTGACGATAATCCGTTTGCCATGAAAGCAGCCCGAGACGATGGTCTTGCAGCGAATGCCCTGCGCGTCGATAAATTCACGGAACTGGCCCAGGAATTCTTCGGTGCGCGAAGTCATGAAAATGATCTCGTGTCCTTCATCACAAAGCCGCTTCACGACCTGAACATTTTCCATGATTGGCTCGAAACTGGTTTCCCAGTTCTTTTCGCCGTATCTGCCGAAGTTTTTCAGAATTACGCCGTCGATATCGAAGAGGTAGGTCTTGCGCCGGTCAATCTCCTTGCGCCAGTCGTCCAGCGTTCCCCAGTCCACAAAGTCATCGGCTTCGATGTAATGAAAGAGAATCTTTTTCTGGAGGATCAGGTACGACATGACGTGACTGACATACAATTCGCCGACCCGCTGAAAGACATCGCTGGCCCGGATGTCAGCGTAGGCATCCGCGAACTGCGCGGCATCCGCGGCATAAACTCCGACGCAGATGACGTTCGACACGACCTCCTTTTCGACAATATCAAGGATGACGTCGTTGTCGTCCTTGACGATAAAACTCTTCGACTGAATCCGGCCCACCGGCGAGTTTTCATGAATGGACAGTCCGACGATGAAGTTACTGCGGGGCGGAAGGGTGCTGCGCACGATGCAATCGGTGTCCTTGATAATCACATCGCCTTCGATGCCGGCCTGAACAATAGATTCAAAAACCGTTTCGGCAGCCGAAGTCGTTTCGTTTTCCAGCACCAGAATGTCGATTGAGCGGCCAAAAATCTGACGCAGGATCACGTCGACGTGATGCCGCTCGCAATGCTCCTTGATTACCGTGATCACCGTGCGGTCGAATTGCCGGTAGGCCATGGCCTCGAGCACCATGTCGATCATGAGCTGCCCGGTGGGATGCGTGAGAATCCATTTGGGGCGCAGATCGGGATATCGGCTGGAGCGGCCGGCCGCGGGTACTAGTAGCGTTCTCATATATTAAATTTTACGGCCAGATGCTCAAGCGCATCCTGCACGAACCGAGCGTTACCGTTGGCATTTGCGTATGGCAAGATCTGCAGCAGATTCAGGATCAGCAGCCGCCGGACGATGGCCACCTCGCGACTATCCATCTGCGACAGCACCAGATCGTAGATATGCGCGTTCTTGATGATGGGACGCCGTTTCTCGTGACGCCAGGACCACAAGACGATAATGTCCAGCAAAAGCTTGCTGAGATCCAGATAAGGCGTTTCCACGAACGAGTCCAGGAAGTCGATAAAATAAAGATTCGATTCGTGTATCAGAATGTTTTCGAACGAAAGATCGCCGTGACAATATCCGGTCGGGATGGCGCTCCAATCGAAGGCCAGACAATATTCAACGAATTTATCAATCCGCACTCGATTACCCGACGAGATGCGCGAAAGCTTTTCGCTGAGCAGATCGCCAATGTCAGCCGTGACCTCGCCAATATTGGATCTTACAAACCTGAGCAGCTGATCGATTATCGGGTCGAGAGCGCGAAGGGTATTGCGCGAGATGAAAGTGCTGAGCTGCACCCCGTTGATGTACTGCATCGTGAAATAGAAACGATCGTTCTCGGTGCCGGATTCGTAGATCGAAGGTTTCCTGATGCAGCGGTGCTCAAACTCTCGCTGTTTGATCATCTGCTGTTCCAGACGCGGGAGATCGGCGGGAGCTCCGGCAATCTTTTTGACGAAGCGGGTGTCGCCGCGCTCACAGAGAAAGACCTGGCAGCCGGAATGACCCCGTAGTTCTTTCAACTGCCATTGCTGCGATCGCTCTAAAGCAAGAGTTGGCATCGGCGAAGCATCGGAGTACGTGCTCTCAGTTGTCAGTGCGGCGGGTGGCCAGCGAAGTCGCGGCCGTCATTTCAGATCGAAATAGTCGGTGGCCTTGGCGGCTTCCGGCAATTCTCCGGGCTGCAGCGGCTGGTCGACAATTTCGACGCGGAAGCTTTCTTCCAGCGGCGCATTCCAGATGCGGGTCGACAGATTAACTTTGAAGATGCGGAAGGCCTTGATGTCTTCCTTGGTGGTCTGGTCCGTTTCGAGGCGGTCGGAAAGATCGTAAAACTCTCGCGGCACAAAATCCGGCCGCAGGTTGATGTTTGCGGTGCGCTCGCCATCGCTGACCCACCATTCATATTTCATCTTGCTATTGCACTTCATCTCGCAGCCTTCGGCGACCACGACGTTGTAATGATTGCGACTGGCGGCGCCGGTGATGTAATCGATCGTGTCCTTCACTCCCGGGCCGGGATGGCCGCTCACTATATAAAGGTTATCGCGGGCCCACAGATCGTCTTTCGAGAGCGCTTGCGCCGCGGCCTGCATTGCCCTGAAGCCCACGGCGGTGCCCCACCAGAGCGATCCCGGATGCTGACAGACAGCGCCGTCGTAATCCAGTTGCAGCACTTCACCTTTGTCCTTGATGCGGATAGTGACGCCCTCGACGGCCTTGATTGGTTCTTCGGACATTGATCTTTCCTCCCGTTGCTCGGTGCTCTTTATATCTGGAACGTTAGCCTGAGGAGTTAGAGTGGCGCCTTTAGCGGGAGTTCACGCCGGATACCTAAACACCCAACTAAAAGTTAGTACTCTAACGCCCGCGATGACGCGCCCTTAACAGATTCGCGGCAATTGTTCGCCTACCAGCATGTCGACGATGCGGCGGCCGCCGAAGCAGGTTTGCATGACGACGCGACCGGCGCGGCCCTCAGTCACTTCGCCGATCGCCGCAGACCCTTCGCCCAGCGGATGCGATTTGAGCGCAGCCAGCGCTGTTTCCGCGTCCTCACCCGGCACCACGCAGACGATCTTCCCCTCGTTGGCGAGATAGAGTGGGTCCAAACCGAGAATCTCGCAGAAGCCTTTTACCTCGCTGCGGATCGGCGTGCGGTCTTCATAAATTTCAATACCCACCTGCGATGCCTCGGCGATTTCGTTGAGCACCGTGGCCAGTCCGCCGCGCGTGGCGTCGCGCAGGAACCGCGTCGCCGGAACGGCAGTCAGCAACGCATCGATCAGCTCATACAGGTGTGCACAGTCGCTTTCGATCGGCGTGCTTAGGGCCATGTCTCCCCGGGCATTAAGGATGGCCGCGCCATGATCGCCCAGCAGGCCGTTGACGAGAATCACGTCGCCGGGACGGGCCGTATCTACGCCCAGATCGACGCCCTTGCGAATGACCCCCACGCCGGCGGTATTGATGAACAGTTTGTCGCAGGCGCCGCGCTCGACAACTTTGGTGTCTCCGGTAACGATTCTGACGCCTGCGTCCAGAGCGGTTTCGGCCATGGTCCGCGCGACCATGCGCATGGTTTCAACCGGCAAGCCTTCTTCGATGATCACGGAACACGACAAGAAAAGCGGGACCGCGCCGCCCACGGCCAGATCGTTCACCGTGCCGCAGATGGCCAATTTGCCGATGTTGCCACCGGGAAAATCGAGCGGCTTCACCACGTAGGAATCGGTGGTGAATGCCAATCGATCACCCAGCGCCGCAAAATCGGTGAGATTGAGCCGCGCCTGATCTTCCAGCGGCGATTGATTCTCGTTGTCGAAAACTTCGAGAAAGATATCGTCGATCAGATCGTGCATGGCTTTGCCGCCACCGCCGTGGGCCAGCGTGATGGTCGGCACTTTGACTTTACCGCGATGTCTTACCTTGCCGTTTTTGGCGGCCAACTCTACCACGCTCGCGCTCATGCCACCTCCTTGACCAGAGTTCTGGTGTCATGAATTTTTTCGATGTCGCCGTACTGATAATAGGCGGCGCAGGCGCCTTCCGAAGAGACCATTAGCGCGCCCAGTGGCGTCTCAGGCGTGCAGTCCCGGCCGAATACTTTGCAATCCCAGGGCTTGATGACGCCCTTGAGGACTTCGCCGCACTGGCACGATTTCGGATCGGCGATTTTTAGGGCCGGCACCGAGAACCTGCGTTCGGCGTCGAATTCCCCGTAAGCTTCGCGGATGCGAACTCCGGAGTGATCTATCGAACCCAGACCGCGCCACTCAAAGAACTCGCGCAATTCAAAGACCTCGCCAATCGCATCGAGCGCGACCGTGTTGCCGCCGTCAGGCACTACGCGTTTGTATTGGTTCTCGATTTCACAGCGCTCTTCGGCGATCTGCTTGAGCACCATCCAGATGCCGTGCAGGATGTCGAGCGGTTCGAAGCCCGCAATTACCAGAGGCTTGCGGTAATGTTCGGCGATGAAGCGATAAGACGAATTGCCGATCACCATGCTCACGTGGCCGGGTCCGAGAAATCCGTCCAGTTGCAGGTCCGGAGAATCGAGAATCGCTTTAATCGTCGGAATGATCGTGATGTGATTACAAAAGAGCGTGAAGTTTTTGATCTCTTCTTTTTTCGCGCGCAGCACCGTCAGCGCGGTGCTGGGCATGGTCGTCTCAAAGCCGAGCGCGAAAAAGCAAACCTGCCGGTCGGGGTTCTCTTTGGCAATGCGCAGCGAGTCGAGCGGCGAATAGACCATGCGCACATCCGCGCCGTTGGCTTTGGCCTGCAACAGGCTTTCCTTCGATCCCGGAACCCGCATCGCATCGCCGAAAGTGGTGAAGATCATGCCGGGCATGTGGGCCAGGGCTACGCAGTCATCGACGCGGCCCATTGGTAAGACACAGACCGGACACCCCGGACCGTGGATCAATTCGATCCCTTTCGGCAGCATGGTCTCCACGCCGTAGCGGAAGATCGCGTGCGTGTGGCCGCCGCAAACTTCCATAATGTAAATCGGGTCTGTGCTGGCGCGCTCGGACTGGATACGAGGCACGAGTACGCGGATCTCCTCGAGCAAAAACCGCGCCTTCTCCGGATCTCGAAATTCATCGACGTATTTCATTTTGTCCTCTTTCCCTTGTTTGCGATCCTTTGCGCTTCTCGGCCGCGGGCGCGAGTCAGGCAAAGGCGCCGGGGCGAACCCCCCTGATCAATAATCACCTCAGTCCATAACAGCCAATGATCCGCGATCATCAGCCAATAAGGTGTGCACCAGGTCCCACAGAATGTGGTAGATGATCACATGACATTCCTGCACCCGATGGATGCTGTCGGTTTCAACCACCAGACAGTGATCCAGACCTGCTTTCAACATTTCGCCGCCACTCATGCCGGCCAGTCCGATCGTGGTCACACCCATTTCCTTGGCCTTTAGAAAGGCCTTAACCAGATTGTCCGAGTTCCCGCTGGTTGATAAACCGATCAAACCGTCACCGGCGCGCGCCTGGGCAATCAACTGGCGCACAAAAACATGTTGAAAGCCGACGTCGTTGCCGACGGCCGACATCATCGTGCGATCGGCAGTCAAATCAATCGCCGTCAGGGCCACCCGTCCCGCCGTGACGGGATGTAGAAATTCGACGGCCACGTGCGCGGCATCGCAACTCGATCCGCCATTCCCCATCGAAAAGAGACGTCCGTTGCGCCGGTAAACATCCGCGATGGCGCCCGCAGCGTCGACGACCTGCTGACCATTCCTGGCAAAGAACGCGTCAATCACGTCGTGATGATGCGCGGCCTTCTGGGCCACTGACTCGAGCAGGGCCGAGTTCATCGCTGAAGGATCCTGCTTTCTCCCATGCAGGAACGGATAGAGGTCCTTCAGTTTTGGGTTCTCAGCGAGACTCATCGCATTCAAAATTTGGAGTGCGGCGACTGGTCGCCGCTTTGATCTATTGACGACGAAAAGCGCCGGCAAGCCGGCGCACCCCAAAACCTCAGACTTCCACGAGTTGCGGCGCCGGGGCGGACTCCTGCATCGCCAGCAGTTCCGCCTGCACTTCGCCTAGTTCTCTCAGCACCTTCAGGGTCGCTTCCGCTTCTGCCTCGTTGATCAGGCTCATAGCGAATCCGACATGGACCAGCGTCCAGTGCCCGACACACTTTTCCAACGGGAAGTAGTCGTCCACGACGCACTCCAAACTTACTTCTCGTTGGACGCCGCTAACATCGACGAGCGCCATCTGCCGTGCGGCGTCGGTAATTTTTACGATTTGGCCAGGGATGCCTAGACACATTGCTGCACTCCTTATTTCAATTGAGTTCGAAAGTGGCCCGGGCATCGCAGCCCATAAATCACGCGCAAGATGCGCGCGCGCCACCTTAATGGTTTAAATAACGCGCTGCCGCAATGGCAGCCTGTCCCAGCGCCAGACCACCGTCGTTGGTTGGGACTTTGGTTTGCAAAATACACCTGAGGCCGGCTGCCTCGAGCAATCGCACCACTTCTTCTATTAACAACTTGTTCTGAAAGCAACCACCGCTGAGGGCTATCGTGCTCACGTCGAGGGTGGTTGGATCCGTGGTCAGAATACGGACGATCAGGTCGCGAATAGCGCCGGCAAGTCCATAGTGAAAGCGGGCGGCGATCGGCGCCAACGAAACCTGTGCACAGAGATCCTGCAACAGCGACGTCCACATCGCGGTTGATTCCAGCAGCAGCAAGCCGCCGGGTTGCTCGGTGATGTTGAAGGGATAGGGAGACCCGGCCGCGGATCGCGGGCACGACTCGGCCAACGCTTCCAGCTGCATGGCGCCCTGGCCTTCGAACAGCGCGTGATCGGCGCAGAGTCCCAACGCCGCCGCTACCGCGTCGAACAAGCGGCCACACGAACTGGCCAGCGGCACGTTCAATCCGGTCTCCAGCATGCGATCGATAGTCGCGAGCGGTTTCGTCTTTAAGTAACGATGAAGTTCCAGCGACGAGAAGTTTTCAACGAAATTGTCCCAGCCCGGGCCTGCAACCAGGTGAGCATAGGTGTTGCGCCATGGCTCGCGGATGGCCTGCACGCCGCCGGCCATGGCCACCGGTTTGAAGGCGGCGAGCCGCCGGTAATGACGATAGTCTGCCAGCAGGAACTCACCGCCCCAGATCGTGCCATCTTCGCCAAAGCCGAGTCCGTCAATTGCGACCCCGAGGACGGGCGGCGCATCAAGCGCCAGTCCGTTTTCCGCCATACAGCTGGCGATGTGCGCATGATGATGCTGCACTTCGATGAGTGGCCGGCCTTCATCCGCCGCTCTTTGTTTGGCGAGTTTGGCTGACAGGTATTCGGGATGCATGTCCGCGACCAGCAGACGCGGTTCATGATCGTAAATGCGTGAATAGAGCTGCAGGTTTTTCTGGTAGTCTTCGAAGGTCGAAACGTCCTCCAAATCACCCTGATGTTGAGAGAGAATGGCAGCCCCGTTCTTAATGAAGCAGAAGGTGGCTTTTAACTCGCCGCCAAAAGCCAGCAGATCGGGCGCGTTTTCAAATCCTGGCGGTAGCTGAACGGCGGCCGGCGCATAGCCACGCGCGCGGCGCATCAGAGTCGGCCGGCCGGCGACGATCCGCACCACTGAATCGTCGATCCGGTTGGCGATTTCGCGATCGTGCATCAGTAGGGCATCAGCGATCTTAGGCAGCCCCGACCGGGCCCGATCGAGGGTCGTCACCTGCGGCTCGTCCGAGATATTCCCGCTCGTCATGACCAGCGGCCCGTTCATTTGCTGCATGATCAAAAGGTGCAGCGGTGTGTAGGGCAACATAAATCCGATCGTGTTTAGCCCGGGCGCAATGCCCGCCGGTAAGGTGTCAGGTCCGCCCGCGGCGAGCAACACGATTGGCGCTTCCGGACTCTGCAGCAGTTCAGCTTCGGCCGAAGTCAACTTGCAATAGCGGCGAATCGTATCGAGGTCCTTTGCCATGAGCGCAAACGGTTTGCCGTATCGGTGTTTCCGTTCGCGCAGCCGCTGCACAGATGCCTGATTGGTGGCGTCGCAGGCGAGATGAAAACCGCCCAGTCCGCGAATGGCTATCACCGCGCCCGTCTTGAGCAGTTCAATGGCGGATTGCAGGGCGTCGGCCGCTCTGAGCTGCGCTGACGGCTCTCGGTTGTCCGGCTGTTCCAACCAAACTGTGGGCCCACAAGTTGGACAGGCGATCGGCTGTGCGTGAAAGCGACGATCGGCCGGCTGTTCGTATTCCGCAGTGCAGAGGGCGCACATGGGAAAGTCTGACATCGTGGTGTTGCAGCGATCGTAGGGAACTTCCTTGACGATCGAAAACCGCGGCCCACAATGCGTACAGTTCGCAAAGGGGTAAGCAAATCGTCGTTCGGCTCTGTCGAGCACTTCCGCCCGGCAGGCGGCGCAAATCGCAGCATCGGCCGTCACGCGCGTACAGTTTTCGCCGCTGACACTTTCGGCTATGCGAAAGTCTTCGTAATCCAGCAGGCTCAAAACCTGAGTTTCAATGGATTCGATCTGCGATAGCGGAGGCGCTTCCTGGTGCAGGCGGTTTAAGAAGTGAGAGATCACGCCCGGGGTCCCGGTGGTTCGAATCAGAACGCCGAAGCCATCGTTGAGGACTTCGCCAACCAACCCCTCGTCACAGGCCAGGCGCCAAACGGTAGGCCGAAAGCCGACGCCCTGAACTGTTCCGCGAACACGAATCTCCACGGTTTGGCGGTTGTCCATCGCGCCAAATCCCGGCACTGAAACTTCTGGTGAAGTATTCGCTATCACGATCTACCTTCACGCGGCGCGGATTGCGAGGGCGTCAATACCGGCCTTAAGCCGGCGGCCCAATCTCACTCGGCTCGGTTTAAGGTTTTCCATGAGCGGCACCACCACCCGCACGACTTGAAACGGTGATTCCTCGGGCGTCAGGACCACCCGATAAATCGGCGCGTGCACGACGCGTCGTAATTGAGCAATAACCAGATCCAGCAACATCTGTAACGGGCCCTCAATTGCCGCGTTGGGAATGTCACTCATAGACGTAGTCTGTCGCGCATCGCTGACGCCCTGAATGTGACGCTGCAACAGTTTCATCTCCCCATCAGGAGCATCCGGCGATGACTTAGCCAGTGGGGATGATGGTATCCTCCGGCCACCATGAATGAAAGCCACGCGGCTCTGCGCTGCTTCAGTCACTGCTCTCACCAGCGCCCGGGTGCGATCCAGATCGCATGCCCAACCGCCGTTGAAAGTCTTGCGGGTGGGATTATTCGGATCGAATAAGAACACGGCGAAGAACGGCAGCCCATACTCGTTGGCAACGGTGCGAATCTTTAGCTCCAGCCCGTTCCGCTCTGCCCGCTCGATGATTGCTCTTATCTCATCCGGAAGACTTGCCGGGTCGACCAGCACCGACGAAGCGCGCACAAATTCAAACGACCAAATATCGCGCTCGATTAATTCCAGCAGGGCCTGAATGGTCGCTTCCAGGACCGAGTTGCCCGATGCCAGCCCATTTGTCGACGATCCGAAGAGCGACTGGCCCACTTCCGGCGGCGGATAATGGACCAGCTCGGCCGGAATCAGACACTCGTTGCCGCTCTCGATATCGTGAGCCGAGGCCAGTAACAACGGACCATCGAGATCGACTTGCCGCTGAAGTAGGGGAGGGAAGTCAAGAATCCCGTCGTCGTTTGCAGACCCACTGCCGGCAACCGCCCGGGCAGATCCCCAGCGCGTGGAAACGCGACCAACCCCTGGTTCGGCGAAGAAGAATTCCAGCGCTTCCATGTAGGCGCCGACTTCGGCGTCAACGGAACGCAAACCCTTGCCAAAAGTAAAAGCTTCTCCGCGAGCTTCGGGACGAACGCTGACAAAGACCGGCACCTCCAGAACATCGAGGTCAGTGATATCCGTTACCTCACTGATCCCAGCTCTGCCGGACCACTGTTTGGCATAGAGCAAAGTCGTCTCAGGTGCCAAACCGCGCATGCTTCGATTCGAAACCATGTGCGTCTAACCCCGCGGCCGAGGCGCAATCGATTTCGTCAACAGTCCCAATGACCGTGACGCTTCACCTGATGCGCGCGACCCGAGAAACGACTGGCGTCCGAGCGTTCGATACACCCTCGCGCCAACGCGCCGCCTCGCGCCGGCGCGTTGGCGTTGGGGTTTCCCAAAGGAATTGTCCGGAACTACAGTCTCTGCTCGCTAGCCGTCGATGTCATCGCCGCAGTGAGCACCCAGCGCGATGGCGCCGCAGAAACCATCGACGTCGCCCTCGTCGTCACCACAATGCACTCCGATGGCTACCGGATGATTGCCCAGCAGGTGGTTGAATCGCGTCAGGGAATCCCGATCCAATTCAATCGAAACGGTGTTTTTGGTCATGTCTTTTTCTCCTTTAACGAACGGTGATTGTTTGAATCCACACTCGTACAGAACGCCTAAGCAAGAATTCGCACTATCTGCGATGGTGCCCAAAGATGCAAGTGTCGATCTGGTGCGGCTTTGGCCCGCACAACTGTCGCCTGGCTCGCGCATAATCTGCGCATCGCCTCAGCTCGCCATGTCCTGGTTAGCGCAAAGCTCCCAGAACACGCCGGTTCCTTTTCCGTCTCCGTGAAAGCGCACCAACGGATTAATCTGACATCTGTTAAGCCGATTAATCGCGTCGTGCAGCCTGGTCGGCGCATCTATATTTATCGTGACGGGTAGCGGATCGTGAATATGCTCGACCCATCCTTCTTCTTCGAACACGCTCAGAATTGTTTCCTGATTCCGGGCCGGTACGCGGAATCGTTTGATGATCGATCCGGCGAAGGACAGCTCACGCCGAATCACGTCCCAGCGCGGTTTCAGGTCCGGCAGTTTCGTGTCCGCAGCTACGCTCTGTTTTTCGGGGAACACTGACGCCTCAGTTGTAAGATCCAGAGCGGCTGGCGACGCGTCATTGGTCTTCGAGAAAACCTGCTCTGCCAGGGCGGCGCCTCCAGCCGTAAGTACCAGACGAATGTGATTGCTCAGGCGAGCGCCATTACTCTGAGCCGCTCGCCGCAGGCCGGTAGTGGTTTCCTCGCCATACTCGGCAAAACCTCTGTCCACCAACCATTGAAAATCTGTCCTGGTCATTCCCGCCTCATGGAGTCGTTTGGTCGGCAGCGAGAGATTCCAGAGAGCCACCCCGGTGTCCTGGGCACAAAGATAGGCCCGCCAAAGCACCGCGAGCCCCGGACGCAGGTGTTGGGCGATGAGCGGACCGGTTGGTTCCTCTGCCCAAGCGATCTCAGCGTTTTCTGTAACAGGTATCACAATTCCAGCTTGGCCAATCAGCGGCAAACACGGTCAGGATAGGGGTTGCCAGATGCAAGACAACCCGGACCCTGGATTCCTAAACCATCTTTTTACTTGTGGGTCATGGTAGTGGTCTTGGGACACTTGTTGGCATCGGTACACACCTGCACCAGTTGCATCATGCCGCGATCCTCGTGATCCAGAATGTGGCAATGCAGTACGAACATGCCGGTGAAATCCACGAAGCGGGTCAGTATTTTCACATAGCCTCCGGGTGGGATAGCGAAATTATCCCACCATACCCATGGCCTCGGCAGTTTGACGGCCACCCCATTGTTTTGATTTGGATCCTGGATCTCCACTACCTGAAACGGATTGACATGGATGTGGAATGGATGAGCAGCGCCATCTTTTTCGTTATAGAGGGTCCACTCCTCAGTGTCGCCAAGTTGCATAGTCTGATTGACCACGCCCATTTGGAACTGCTTATCGTCGATCGTCAGCGTCGAAGGTGGATTCGGAAAGTTCGGATTGGTTGGCGGCGTTGGGTTCTGTTGGAAATGCAGATCCCGCTGCTTCTTGACTGTAGATGGATTGATGTCCGCCAGGAATCCCGGCATGGGCGGAAACTGCGCCCTGGTCGGGAAAGGCATCGGATTAGCGATAGCCGGAACCGCCGGGTCCTGTGACACATTAACCGTCAATAGCAGCGTGCCCCCAAAAGTCACCTTGTACTGGCCCGGATTGCTTGGCGCCTGAACGAGTAAATCAACTCGGTTGCCGGCGGCCAGACTGCCGAAAGGCGCTGTCGATCTTGCCGGGATCGGAAACGACGCATTGGTAACCGACGGATCGTAATTTGCCGGATTGAACTGCACTCCGTCCTGTGCGGTTTGCACCCACTTGAGGTCAGTCGGTGAGTCGAGGGGTACACCCGCCTGGTGGCACGCATTGATGAGCCGCCAGAGCTGCATCTCGTTTGGATTCATGTGCAGCACCGGCGTGTATTGCCCGTTGACGAGAACCAGATCGTCGGACTGCGGTGCGAACCCGCTGCGCAACTCGGCGAGCACAGCGGCATATTGCTGGAGCACCAGCACGTGTTGCCTGGTAAAGAATGGCTTCAGCTTGTCGTCGTAATCGCCCTCAATAATCAGGGCTCCGGCCATCCCGTTAGAGAGATTCAGAGTTGTCGAGCCATGCTTATGAGCGTGATACCAGTGAGTGCCGGGCGCCTGTCCCATGCTGTTTTGCTGCCCATTCCATTCGGGAATCTTAAAACAAGTGGGATACGCGCCGACGTAGTACTGCGGCAACAGGTGGTTAGCGATCGATTTTTGATTTTGCGTCCACAACCGTTCGTCCGGTGGCAGCGCCCCTCGTTGTCCCTTCCACACCGCCGTCTGGTCATATTCGATCAGCAGCTTTTTCTGCCATGCCTGCCATTCCGGAGGCCAGTCTGACCAAAGCATCGGCTGATGGCCATGCGTACAAGCCGCAAATATCTTGCTGAAGATCGCGGCGACACTCTTTTCGTTCACGATGGGTTTTCCGTCAGCCCCGAATGGAGTTGGTCGAATATTCAGCAGAATATTATCGGAGATACCACTCGGACTGACGTGACTTCCGTGAAAGTGCAAATTGGTGGAACTCGACCCGTGATAACAGTTCGGCGGATGTTCAAAACTCGGGTCACCCGGATAAGTGTTCACGCTGCTGCCATTAGGTCCGACGGACTTGTTTTGATCGCAAGCCAGTCCCGTCTCCGCAACGTCGAGGGTGCCGGGGAAATTCTTCACGTTGACCTGGTTCAGCAGCGTGATTTGAATTTGATCCCCTACCCGCGCCCTAAGCGTGGGGCCGGGAGTTGGGACGCCGTGCGTGGTAGGCCAGACTTTACCGGGATTGTTTACATCATAGCCTTCGAAATAACGCATCTGTCCTGTGTTTGGCACACAACCCGCTGCCAGGTAGGTCTTTTTCTCATCGAGGATTTTCAGCACAGCCTTCAGCGTCTTACCTGAACTCTTAATCTCGAATACATCCTGAAGAGCCGGCGGCGTGGGACAATTCCCTTGGAGGGCTGTGGCCAAAATCTTTCTGACCGGGGCCGGCAACGCCGAGCTCAGCGCCAAACCCGACGCTGCGAACATGGTCAGGTGCAGAAATGAGCGCCGCTTCACTGCTGGTACTCGAGTCATGGTAGATGACTCGTGGTCATCCTGGTTGCCCGCTTGATCCTTGACGATAGCCTCTTTAAACATAGTGACCTCCTCGCAAAAGGTGCAGCCAACCGCATCAGGGTACGGTGATGTGTGCGGTCAGGCTTTCATGAGCGAACCGGGTTTACTTGGTGGTGCTACCGAACGCGCCCTTCGTCTTGGCCCCGAACGCGCCCTTCTTCGTCTTGCCCCCGAACGCGCCTTTTTTCTTCTTTCCTGGCAGCACGTGGATTTGCCCCGTTTCATTGGGGTGAAGGACGCATATGTAATTCAAGGTGTAAGGAGCGCCCGGGTTAAACGAAATTTGACTGGACTCGCTGTTGGGAGGAATCTGGTAATCAAGCCAAGCTTTCGGAGTCGCAGCGCTTGGCGCCGGCCAATGCGCATTCTTGGGGTCGTTATTGACCCAGAAGACGCTATCGTTGACCAGCACCGTCTGTTCGGCTGGACTAAATGTGGCCGGCGTTCCTGCCTTGATTTCTATTTTGAAGATGGACATTGGACGTCCTCCGGAGTTTTCAATGAGGCGACACAGTTAGGAAACGTCATGAACCTTTTGAGGCGCGGGAGTCTATCACATCCGCCGGAAGTTGCAAGGTTTTTTGCAAGAAAAAAATCTGAGTTCGTCCAAAGTCTTGCTTCGCCAGTTACTACTATCACGATGCAACGTGGTTTTGCCGCCGCCTTCGATCTTTAACTACGCGCGGGAGTCACTGAAGTCATTTGGGCTTGCAGGTAAAACTTATTGGCAAGTGTTTGGATAGCGGGTTAACTCGACAGGTATAGGTTAGCTGCCGACAAGTGTCTGCAGCCCGCAATGCGCTGAAGATGTGTGCGTTATTTAGGACGCGCGGTACCGGCCGAGCTTTAGTTGTAGTCCACGACGGGTCAGGTTCAGTTCGCGCGCGGCGCGAGAGACGTTGCCATTGTGTTTGCGCAAGGCCTGGGTAATCATCAGCCGCTCAAGAAAATCCACGGCTTCCGGTAGCGTTGAGTCTTCCCAAAAGGCGAAAGCGTCGTTGCTGAGAACTCTCTGCTCAGATGCCGGCGTGAGTGAGGCGGCGTTGCGTTTCAGGTCAGGTGACAGATCGTCCGGAGTGATCAGGCTGTCGTCTTCAGCTCTTGCCAGAATCCGCTGAATCTCGTTTGTCAGTTGCCGGACATTGCCCGGCCAATCGCAGACCATCAAAAGATCCATTGTCTGAGGGCTTACCTGAATGTTGCGGCGTCCGAACTTTTGTGAGTAATAGCCAATGTAATAGTCGACAATCGCCGGGATTTCCGAGCGACGTTCCCTTAGGGCCGGCACTCGCAGCCGAATCACATTGAGGCGGTAGAAGAGATCCTCGCGAAATTTTCCGGCGGCCACGAATTCTTCAGGGTCGGCATTGGTGGCGGCAATAATGCGCACGTCAACTTTGATCGGCCGCTGATCGCCAAGCGGTTGAATCTCACCCTCCTGCAAAAACCGGAGCAGCTTTGGTTGTATCTCAAGCGGCAGGTCACCTATTTCATCAAGAAACAATGTGCCGCCCGAGGCCGCGCGAATCACGCCGGGTGAATCGGTCACCGCACCGGTAAATGCCCCGCGCTTGTAGCCAAATAGATAGGCATCGGAAAGTTCTTTGGGTACGGCAGTGCAATTAAAAGGAACGAATACTTTTGAGCGCCGCGAAGAGTTGGCGTGAATCGCGCGCGCCACCAGTTCTTTGCCGGTTCCCGATTCGCCCGTTACCAGCACAGTCACGTCCGACGAGCGAATCTTCAGAATCTCCTGGACGACGTGGGTCATTGCTGAGCTGGTATGGATGAAGCCCGGCAGAACGCTCTGGCCCGACTGGACGGTCCGGTCGATGACTTCGCGCTGGCGCTCTCTTTCGTGCAGCGCACAGCTGTCCAACCCAATTTCGGCGACCCGAAACAGTGAGTCCAGGGAAAGTCCGCAGGGCAGTTTGATCTCTTCGCGCGGGGCAATGATAAGAGTCACCGGCGGAGCGTTCGGCGGTACGAGCCGGGTGATCGCTGCATTCCATCCGGCCACGGCAGCTTCCTGCTCGGTGTCGGTCCGGGCGCGCGTGAGCGTGGCGGCAATTTCGGCACATTCCGATTCAGTCCAACCGTGTCCGACCAGTACTGCATGTTCATTGTGCGCCTGCGGATCAAGCACCAGGATTTTCGCGGCGTTGGTGTCCTCGCGAATGACCGCAGCCAGTTCGCGCAGTAACAATTCGCGCGAAGCAACTGCCTCAGTCAGACGCAAGGTGAGCAATTGGAGAGCGCCGCCCACAATGCGCTGCCGCTCCGGAGTCACACGTTCCAGTTCGGCCAGCGCGGCCTCGGAATGTTCGATATCAAACTGCGCGCCCAGCCGGCGGAAGGTATGTAGGGCGAACTGGAAATGCTCGGCCGCCCGTTCCGGTTGACCGATTTCATAGGCGCGCCCCTGCCAATAATGAGACAACGCGCCACGATAACGGTCGCCCAGCATCTCAAAGATCGAAATGCTCCGGCCGAAATGATGTGCGGCCCGCAGGCGGTCGCCGTTAGCCAGCGCCAGCAATCCGTGCAGCCGCTGACACTCGCCGGCCAGGGCCAGATTGCCGTTTGGATCTGCCAACGTTTCCGTCAGCAACTCCAGCTGTTGACGGCATTTCTCTGAATCCTGATCGACCAGATGCGCTTCGGCGAGTAGCAGACGCGACTCGCAAATCGCCTGCTTATCGCCGATGGCTTCGCCCAGTTCGAGTGCGTGCCGCGCGTGCTCCAGTGCGGGCCCCGCTTCGTTCATCATCACATGGTAGCGGGCCAGGGTGCGCACGGGTTGCCAGGCGTACCATTTGTTGCCGTGCTCTTTTGATAGCTGGACGGCGCGCTCCAGGTGATTGAGGGCGCTCTCTCGATCGCCACGCAGCATCAGCAGCTCAGCGAGCGAATCGAGGATCATCGGAGTCTTGGATCCCAGCTCGTCGGTTTGCGACGCCAGGGCGAGAGCGCGTTCGAGCGCTTTTTGAGCTCGATCCCAGTCTCCAATCAGAATGAGTGTCGATCCGAGGTTGTTGTATCCGTCGGTGGCGTTGGCCTTGTGTTCGGTGCATTCATAATAGCCAATCGCTTTTTCCAGATATCCGACGCCTTCCTGTGGTCGCTTGAGAAACCAGCAGGCGCCGGCCATGTTCGTATAGATCTTGCCTTGTAAATAAGGAGCAGTGCGATCGCCGATCAGGCTGAGCGCTTGTTGCAGGTGGTCGAGCGAGGGTTCGTAGTTGCCTTCGAACAGTTCGGCCAGGCCGATTCCGAAATAACTTTCCGCCAGGCCGCGCCAATCGCCGGTATGGCGAAAGTGCTCCAGCGCGTTTTGCGCGTGATCACGCGCGATGGTGTATTCGTTAAGATTTCGATAGACACGGGCCAGCGCCGCATAGGCCCAGCCGATCTCCTGGTTAGCGCCATGTTCCACGGCCCCGCGCAGCGCCGAATTGAGCAGGGCAATGGCCTTCGGGTGATCGCCGGAATAATTGTAGGCGAGTCCGATCTGGACCCGGATGCACGCCCGCGCCTCGTCATCGAGATTCGCGCGGGCCTCGGCGTCTTCATACATCGCGACGGCTTCGAGCGATTCGCGATATCTCCCTTGCATTTCCAGCGATTTTGCAAGAGCGCAGCGAGCTTTGGCGACGAGCGATTCGTTTCCGCGGGCGGACTTTATGATCGCCCGGGATTTGGCTTCAACCTTGGTCGAAAGCCCCTGATCCAGCAGGTCGTTAATTTCTTCGAGTTCAGCATCCGGCGGCCGCCGGTCAGTAACGCGGGGTAAAGCAATACTGGCGCCGGCTACGGCAAATACATTCGGCTTCTTAGTTTGAGTAGTCATTGTGAAAAAAGCGTCTTAAGTCAAACCTACCAGCCTAACCCGCTGCGGAAAAAATCGCAATCACACAAAGCGTGTACCAAACTCAGGTCAGAAGGGATCGTGCGATTTTTCAAGGAACTGACTAACCTTTGGTCGATTTCCCCGGCACCCGGCTTGCGCACCTTTACCCATCGAATGGTTATTTCCACCACTCTACCGGCGCTCAATCCATGAATGATCACTCAAGGTCCGGTAAGGAAATGAGGCGAAGGAGTTTGCTCAGGTGACGCGGACATGGCAGTCGACGGGCGGAGAAAAATGGATTCGTAGCAACTTGTGACGGTATAGCCTGCTTTCCGCGCCAGTCCCTGAGCGACGCGGTTCTGTTCGTTAATCAAAAGGCACAATACCTGTGTGCGCGCCAGCAGTCTGCGGCTCACTTCTATCAGGCAGCGAGTGCCGTAGCCTTTGCTGCGCTCGGCCGGCGTGACATAGATGCCCTCGAGGTAATGCGCGATATCGTTTTCCGTCACTACGTCGGCTTTGAAAATCAGCTTTCGGTTTTTCATGAGCACCCAGACCCGTTCCTGGCGGATGCGGCGCTCGCATCTCTGGCGAAATCCGTCCCGGTCCGACACCAACGGATTGAAGCCGAGCTCTTCCTGCGCCATGTGAGCATGGGCGCTGACCACCTGGTCCAGATCAGCAGTTGTGGCGCGACGGAGGCCGGGCACCGCTTGCGTTTCTGCCGAGGGCCAGCGTTGCTCAAAAAGTAGTTCCTTACGCCGGAAGTGCGGTGTGATCGCGTGATGGGAATAGCAGGTCCA
>Ga0126369_10000327_pt1 | contig 31048 bp, 29 predicted proteins | sample PanSoiMetaPlot_1_FD_109646 | JGI IMG/M metagenome (GOLD analysis project Ga0126369, IMG submission 109646) | Tropical forest soil microbial communities from Panama - MetaG Plot_1 | ecosystem: Environmental > Terrestrial > Soil > Tropical forest > Bulk soil | place: Panama | collected 2016-02-17
CGTGATCCCGGATTCCTCTCCGCGGTTACCGCTGGAGGGGTTCCGCGATCATCGATGGCAGCCGCGGCTGCGGCGCGGTTAGCCGCGGCTGCGGCGCCGTTAGCCACAGGTGCGGCGCCGTCAGCCACAGGTGCGGCGCGGTCAGCCGCCGGCAAGGCGGTTCCGCAGCGCCTTGCGGTCCAGCTTGCCGACGCTGGTGAGCGGCACCGAATCGAGTATGTGCACTTCGCGCGGGTACTTGTGGGCGGCCAGCCGGCCCTTCGCGAAGGCCGTGATCTCCTCTGGCGTGGCCTCGCCGCCTGGCCGCAGCGATACGAACGCGACCACTTCTTCGCCCAGGCGCTCGTCGGGACGGCCGACGACGCCGGCCATGGCCACCGCCGGGTGCTCGACGAGCGCGTCCTCCACGTCGCGCGGGAAGACGTTGAAGCCGCCGCGGATGATGAGGTCCTTCTTGCGGTCCACGACGTAGAGGTAGCCGTCGGCGTCCTGGTGGCCGACATCGCCGGTGTGCAGCCAGCCGCCGCTCAGCGTCGCCGCGGTCTCGTCGGGCGAGTTCCAGTAGCCGGCCATCACCCCGTCCGCGTGGGCACAGATCTCCCCGTCCGCTCCGGGCGGAACATCGGCGTCGGAGTCGTCCCGGATGGCGATCTGATAGCCGGGGATGGGCAGCCCGACCGAACCTGGCTTGCTGGCGCCTGGCGGGTTCACCGAGATGACAGCGCCCGACTCGGTGCACCCGTATCCCTCGAGGATTTCGCTGCTCGGAACGCGCCGCTCCCACTGCTCGCGGGTCTCGGCGGCCAGTGGCGCGGCGCCGCAGTTCACGTAGACGAGACTGGACAGGTCGTAGTCCTCCAGCGGCTGGGCCAGCAGCATCTGGATCATCGCCGGAACCAGGGCGGTGCGCTGGATCTTGTGTTCCTGAATGAGCGCGAGCAGCCCGGGCGGATCGAACCAGCGCTGCAGTACGCCCAGTCCGCGTTCGGTCGCATGGAAGCCGACCAGCGTCACGATCATGCCGTACGCGTGCGACAGCGGCAGCGGCGTGATGGCACGGGTGAGGCCCGGGGCATCCGACGCGGCGAACGCGCTCTCCGCGCACGCGTAGAGATTGCGGTGCGAGAGCATGACGCCCTTGGCCCGGCCGGTCGTGCCGCCCGTGTACATGAGCGCCGCCAAGTCGTCGCTGCCGACCTGCACGATCTCCCCCGCCGGTGCGGACTCCAGTTCGGCGAAGTCCACGCCGCGCACGTGGCCGGGCAGCGAGCCCGGCTCAGGCGCACCACCGATGACGATCATGTGCCGCAGCTCGGGCGCGCCCGCCGCAGCGGCCGCAACGGTGGCGAGCAGTTCGGGCGATGTGATGATCGCGACCGCGCCGGAGTCGGTCAGGATGTGCGTCAGTTCGGGCGGGCTGATCAGGAACACGACCGGGGTGACTACCGCCCCGGCGCGCCAGATCGCGTTATAGGCAATGCCTACCTCAGGGCAGTTCGCTGTCAGCACCACTACTCGCTGGCCCGGCTCGATGCCCAGCTTGACCAGCCCCGATGACGCCCGGCGGGCACGCTCGAACAGATTGCCCGACCGGTAGGTACGGCCTTCGAAGATCAGGCTGTCATAGTCGCCGAGCCGCTCGAATGCCGTCTGGGCGAGAACGGCGAGATTGGGGTCGGTGTGAGCAGAAGTCATGGCCGTCCTCCGGATAGCACGCGTGCTGCACCAATTACCAGATAGTAACAAGGCGGACAATGACCGCTGTAGCGATGCTGACAACCTTCGGCCAGCGGAGACCGTCAGTGCGGGTGAGGAAAGCGGGAGGTGACGATGAGCCCGGAGGACGAGGCGGACTTCACGTCGTTCGTCGCCTCGTCATCGCGGCGACTGCTGCGCACGGCGTTCCTGATCACCGGCGATGCCGAGTCGGCTCAGGACGTGGTGCAGACTGCGCTAGAGCGCGCGTATCTGCGGTGGGGCCGGATAAGGCGCCGCGACCAGCCCGAACCTTACGTCCAGCGGATCATCGCGAATGCCGCAATCGACACGTGGCGAGCCAGGCGGGGCGTGCGCACGGTGGCGCTCGACGAGTCCGTGCTCCCGCCGCTCACCGATGCCGCCCTGGAGGGACTGCCCGCCCGCGACGCCCTGCTGGCCTGCGTGCGGCAACTGCCGGTCGGCCAGCGGACCGTACTGGTCCTGCGCTACTTCGCCGACCTCACCGAGGCGGAGGTCGCCCGGATACTCGGCTGCTCGGTGGGCACCGTCAAGTCTCAGCATGCGCGCGCCATGGCGAAGCTGCGGCAGATGCTGCCGGAAGGGAGGTTCTTGTGAACACCGACCTCGAGGAGGAACTGCGGGCAGCATTCCACGCCGCGAGCGAGGCCGTGCTCCCGCATCCGGATCTGGCCAGCCTGGCGCGCCGTGGCGCGCGCCGCCGCAGGAGGGCCGCGGTAGGCGCGACGATCGCCGCGGCGCTGTTGGCCGGCGCTTCCTATCTCGGCGCCACGGTTCCGTGGCAGCCCGATCGCTCGGCTCCGCCCCGTTCAGTCCTGACCCCGCGGGTCATCGTGCGGCTCTCCCCTGGGCGGGAGGTCCTGGGGCTTGCGGTGAGCGGGCCGTACCTCTACCTCGCCACCGACCGTTCGGGGGCCCGTCCCTACGCGCTGAGCGCGTACGTGCGGGCGACCGGCCGGCTGATCGGGCAGGTGAGCGTGCCGGCTGAGCCAGCCGCTCTTGTCGCAGGCCCGGCCCGCACGGTGTGGCTCACCTTCATCCCCAATCAGGCCGGGGGACCATGCGGCACCTGGCTGCTGACCGCTGACCTCGCACGACGGTCTGCCGCGCGGCTGGTGTGCAACTATGCGCTGCTCCCGACCGGCGCACGCACGGCCCTGACCGTGGTGGGGACCAACGGGCACCTCGGCACTGTGGTCATGCCGCCGCCCGGCCAGCCCGGACGGCCGCGGGTTACGCCATTCGCCAACCTCGGCCGGTTCGCCGTTACGTCGCTGACACCGGTTGGCGGGCACATAGCCGCCCTGCTGACCAACGACTTCGGCGACCTCCACGTGGTGATAGCCGGTAACCGCCGACTCAGCTACGGCGGCGGCTCGGAACCCCTCGTCCAGTCGGTCGCCGCCGAGGCCAACTCCTTGTGGGCCGCCACGTTCACGAGCAACGGCCCCTCGTCCGGGCCACTAATCCAGCTATCCGCGGACCTGCGCCCGATCACGCCGCACCGCGTCGACGACAATCCGGTCCTGCGCGATTCGCAGCAGGTCTGGTCGCACCAAGCGACGGTCTGGGTGGCGACCGCGAGGGCCGCCCATCGCCTGGTCTGCTTTGCCGATCACGGTGGCATAGGACGGATGGCGACGATTCCCGTACCCGGCCAGCCCATCGCGCTGGCCGCGCTGAACCGCACCGTTTACGTGGCGATAGGCGGGATGGCAGGCACCCCGGCGGGCGAAGTCGTCGGCTATAGCGTGCCCGCCGGGTGCCGCTGAGCCGCGCCACCGGGCGATCAGCCGCCCAGTCCTGGCGTGCGGGGCGGCCGACCTGGGCCCCGCATCTGCCCGGCATGGCGGGGCATGCGGTCGGCCTCGGCCAACGCGCGCCGCAGCACGAACTCGATCTGCGCGTTCGTGCTGCGCAACTCGTCGGCGGCCCACCTGGCCAGCGCGTCGTGCACAGCTGGGTCGAGCCGCAGCAGGATGTTCTTGCGCTCGGTCATCCCGACTCCGGGTTCGCTCGCGCCGTTACTGGTACAGCGATCCGGTATTCACGACCTGCTGAGTAGCCTGCTCACTGCACAGCACCACGAGCAGGTTGGATACCATCGCGGCCTTGCGCTCTTCGTCAAGCTCGACCACGCCCTCCTCCTGCAGCCGTTGCAGGGCCAGGCGGACCATACCGACGGCGCCCTCCACGATCCGCTGCCGGGCACCCACCACGGCGTTCGCCTGCTGCGTGCGCAGCATCGCCTGGGCGATCTCGGGTGCGTAGGACAGCCGGGTGAGCCGGGTTTCGATGATCTGCACGCCCGCGGCCGCAACCCGCTCGGTCAGCTCGGCCGACAGCCGCCCGGTGATCTCCTCGGCGTTGTCGCGCAGCGACAGCGCCCCGGTGCCGCGGCTGTCATAGGGATAGCTCGATGCGACGTGCCGGACGGCGGTCTCGGTTTGCACGGTCACGAACTTGGTGAAGTCGTCGACGGAGTAGATCGCGCTCGCCGTGTCCTGGACCTGCCAGACCACGACCGCCGCGATCTCGATCGGGTTGCCGTCGGCGTCGTTGACCTTGAGCTGGGCCGATTCCTGGTTGCGGATCCTGGTCGAGACCACGATCCGCTCGGTGAGCGGGTTCACCCATCGCATGCCGGGCTCGCGGATCGTGCCGCGGTACTTGCCGAACAGTTGCACGACCCGTGCCTGGCCCGGCACGACCGGGGTCAGGCCGCGCAGCATGAGCACACCGGCAAGCAGAACCAGCGCGGAGACCACGAACAGCCAGAACTCGGCGGCGCCCGAGAAATGGCCCGCGAACCAGGCCAGCGCGGCCCCCGCGAGCAGGACCGCGATGCCTAGCACCAGCATCCGGATGCCGGAGACGAACCACGCGGCGCGCTCGGTAACCCGCGGACCCGCTTGCCGGATGGTCCCGGCTCCCTGATCGAGTGACGTCATCTGACCCACCTCCGGTTGACGCGGCTGATATTGCGAGTCTAGCATAGTGATATCATATTTCAAACGCAGCCGCCCAACTGCTCGCGATGCTGGGGCCGCACCCTGCGGGCCCCTGGTCCACAGCAACGGAACGGCAACCGAAAGGTGGCACGATGGCCAGCCTGAATGGCGCGACCAGCGACGCCCCGGCCCTGTCCGTGCTGGGCCTGGGCAAGGCCTTCGGCGACCGGGTCGCATTCGACAACGTGTCCTTCGAGGTCGGCCGCGGCGAGGTATTCGGCTTCCTCGGGCCGAACGGCGCGGGCAAGACGACGCTCGTGCGCACCCTGGGCACGCTGATAGCGCCGACCTCGGGCCGCGCGAGCGTCGCCGGTCTCGCCCTCACGCCACAGAACGGGGTGGAAATCCGCCGCCGGATCTCGATCATGCCCGAGTCGCCTGGCCTGTACCTGAAGCTGAGCGTGGCCGAGAACCTGGAGTGCTTCGCCGACCTGTACCAGGTGCCGGATCCGGGCCCGAGGGTGCGGGGCGCCCTGCAGGCCGTGCGCCTGACGGAGCGGGCAGCCGACCAGTGCAACGCCCTGTCCAAGGGCCTGCGCCAGCGGGCCGCGCTGGCCAGGGCGCTGCTGTCGGATCCGGAAGTGCTCTTCCTCGACGAGCCGACCGCCGGGCTCGACCCGGTCGCCACCAGGGACTTCCACGACCTCATCGGCGACCTCCGGGCGCGCGGCGTGACGATCTTCCTGACCACGCACCGGCTGGAAGAGGCCGAGCGGCTGTGCGACCGCGTCGCGATCCTGAACACGACGCTGCGCACGATCGGCCGGCCGGGCGAGCTGCGCGAACGGCTGTTCGCGAGGCAGCTCGTGATCCGGACCGCGGCCCCGCTCGCCGACCCCGGCGCGGTCTTCGCCGACCTGGCGGCCATCGAGGCCTGGCAGGCCGACGGTCAGGCCCGTTATCTGCTCGCCGTGTCCGACCCGGCGGCGGCAGCGCCCGCGGTCATCAGGGCGCTGGTCGCGGCCGACGCCGACGTGCTCTTCGTCGGCGAGTCGCGGCACACGCTCGAGGACGTGTACCTCGAGCTCATCGATGAGGACGAGCACGCAGGCGCAAGGGAGGCAGACCCCAGATGAACATGCGCCCGATGGTGAGCGGCCGGCGGGTTCGGGCCATCTTCCGCAAGGAGGTGCGGGAGTACCGGCGCAGTGGCGGCATCGTCTACGCCATGGTCGTTCTCCCGCTGATCTTCCTGGTCCAGCCCGTAATCGTGGTCTTCACGCTGCCCGCGAATGCGGGAAGCTTGCTGAGCAACGGCCATCTGCTGCTGCACATGCTGGGTATCCCGGCTCTGGTGCCTGCCGCGCTGGCTGCGTACTCGGTGGTCGGCGAGCGCCAGCAGGGCACGCTCGAGCCGGTGCTCAGCACGCCGGTCCGCCGGGAGGAGCTCCTGCTCGGCAAGGCGCTCGCGGCCTTCGTCCCCTCCGTCGTGCTCGCCTACGCCATCTACGCGGTCTTCCTCGGGATCGTCAGGCTCTTCGCCCATCCGTCCGTGGCGACCGGGCTGATCAGGCTGACCGACATCGTGGCGCAGGTCCTGTTCACGCCGCTGCTCGCGGCCTGGTCGATCTGGCTGGGCATGGCCATCTCCACCCGCTGTAGCGAGATCCGCGTCGCGCAGCAGCTTGGCCTCCTGGCTGGCCTGCCGGCCGCCGTAGTGGCGTCGCTGACTGCCTTCAACGTGATCCACGCGAGCCTGGGCTTCGCGGTGGGCGCGGCCGCGGTGCTGCTGGTGCTCGTCATGCTCGGCTGGCGGGTCGCCTCGGCACTGTTCGACCGCGAGCGGCTCATCACCGGGACCCGCTGACTGCGGCATGCTGGCCTCATGGCCGACATCCATCACCGCCGCCCGGCTCGGGTGTACCTGGAGCGAACTCCCCGGCGCACGTTCGCCATGGCCATCGACTGGCCAGGCTGGGGCAGGTCGGGCAAGACTCCCGAGGCCGCGCTCGTGGCGCTCGCCGACTACGCGCCCAGGTACGCCCGGGTGACCGCACTCGCGCAGGTTGACTTCCCAGCCCCTACCGGACAGGAACTGGAGGTCGTCGAGGAGCTGCCCGGCAACGCGACGACCGAGTTCGGCGCCCCGGCGGTCGTGGCCGGAATCGATGCCGAGCCCTACGATGCCGAGACCGCCCGGCTGACGGCGGCGCTCCTGCGCGCGTCGTGGGCCGCGCTCGACGAGATTGCCGCGAGCTCGCCCCCGCAGCTGCGCAAGGGCCCGCGCGGCGGCGGGCGCGACCGGGACAAGATGCTCGAGCATGTGCTCAGCACCGAGGTCGCGTACGCGTGGAAGATCGGCGTCAAGATCCGCCAACCTGGTCTTGGCGATGCAGCGGCGATCGCCGCGGCGCGCAATGACATCCTCGCGGTGATCGGCGCCGAGTCTCCGGGCGGCCCCGCGAGGCCCAACGGCTGGCCTGTCCGCTACACGGCGCGGCGGCTGGCGTGGCATGCCCTCGATCACGGCTGGGAGATGGAGGATCGCCGCTGATCAGCCGCCTGATCCAGCGGACAAGTCGTACCGTGACGCAATGGACGCGTGGTGGCAGCGGTGCCACATCTTTGGCGGAATTCACCCCTTGTGACGGCTCGTAAGCGTACGGTTGACGTAATAAGGGGCGCCCTTGGGAGGATTGCCAGATGCGGCAGACTCACTCATATGGCGCGGGGGCCGCCAATCGGCCAGGGTTCGTTGGGCGGATGAGGGGCCGGCGTGGTGCCGCGGGCGCGGCGATGCTGGCTGTGGCTGCGTTTGCCGGGGCGTTTATCGCCTTCGTTCCGCCTGCTGCGGCCGACCTGAACGAAACGGTTATCGTCACATCGTCTGGCCCATTGAGCCCGGCTGCGGCTGTGCTGCAAGTTGGCGGCACAGTGCTGACGCGGTACCACATCATCGATGGTGTCCAGGCGTCGATCCTGACGGTTGAGGAACCAGTGCTCGCGGCGCTGCCCGGGATCACCGTCACTCCCGATCTTGCGGTGAGCGTGCAGTCCGCGCCCGTGTCGACCGGCCCGCACACGCCCTCGGACGCGTTCCTCCAGCAGACCGGCGCGACGCGGTTGGCTGGCAGCGGCGACACAGGGCAGCGAGTCACCGTGGCGGTGCTGGACACCGGCATCGACAAACTGCCCGACTTCGCCGGGCGGCTGATCGGCGGAGTTGACCTGACGAACGAGAACAACCCGTTCCAGGACAGCTATGGCCACGGCACCTTCGTGGCCGGCCTGATCGCCGGCAACGGGGCCTCCTCGAACGGGCAATACTCCGGCGAAGCACCTGGTGCCAACCTGGTGTCGATCAAGGTGGCTGGTGCGGACGGCACGACCCATCTGGGGACGCTGATCTCGGGCCTGCAGTGGGCGGTCGATAACCAGAGCACCTACGGCATCAAGATCCTGAACATCTCGCTCGGGTTCGCGCCGACCAAGTCCACCGTCAACAACCCGTTGGACCAAGCGGTCGAGGCGGTCTGGAACTCCGGCATCGCCGTGGTCGCCTCGGCGGGCAACGCCGGGCCGTTCAACGGCACAATTCTGTCCCCGGGTGACGACCCGCTCGTGATCACGGTGGGGGCGCTGGACGACCTGGCGCAGCCGTCGGTCAGCAGCGACGAGATGAACGACTTCAGCAGCGTAGGGCCCACTTCGCCCGACGGCTGGGTCAAGCCCGACCTCGTCGCCTCGGGCCGGTCCGTCGTGAGCCTGGCGGCGCCTGGTTCCACCGTGTACAACGGCAACCCGTCGGCCCGGGTAGGCTCGGCGAACTTCGTCGGCTCTGGCACCTCCTTCAGCGCGGCTATCACCAGCGGGGCGGCGGCGCTGGTCCTGACTGACAACCCGGGCCTTTCTCCCGACCAGCTCAAGGCCCGCATGCTCGGCACCGCGAGCCCTGGCCCGGTCGGCAATCCCTTCGTCGATGGGCATGGCGCCCTCGACGCCTACGCCGCGGCTACTGCTGGGCCGATGAACTTCAATCAGTCCGCCGCGAACCTCGCCCCAACGACGCCCAACACGACGGTCTCCCTATCGCCGACCGGTCCCGTCGACACCTGGAACCCGAGTCTCTGGTCGGGGATCTCGATCGCCCAGTCCCCATCGAACGGCTGGACCTGGAACGGCGTCGCGTGGAACGGCCCCGACTGGAACGGCTGGGTGTGGACAAACAAGGCCTGGAACGGATGGGGCTGGAACGGCGCGGCCTGGAATGGCTCCACCTGGAGCGGATCGGCCTGGGACGGTGTCTCCTGGGCGGGGTCCCCCTGGACCGGCGCGGCCTGGGGCTCCAACTGGGCCACCAAGTACTGGAATGGTGGCTGACGCGGTAGCCGGGCCATGAAGCTACCACGTGTAACCCGGGCCCTCGTCGCGGCTTCGGTCGTCGGCGGTGCGCTTTGCCTGGTCATCGCCATCTGGCGGCAGCCGTCTGCGGTGCACGTCGGCGCGGGCCAATGGGTGGTCGCCGCCACGATGGGTGTTCTCCTCCTGGTCAGCGGGGTCTGGCCAGTTGTGGTGTTCCGCGGCGGGGAATCCGAGACGTTCAACATGGACGAGGGCTACTTCGCGATTCTTGCCCTCCTCGAACCGCCGCTGGTCACGCTGGGCACTCTCGCCCTGGCGGCCGTTGCCTGCCAGGCGGCCCGCCGCCGCCCGCTGCTGAAGTCGGCGTTCAACTCTGGGCAGGTTCTCATCGCCGCGGGCCTGGGACTGGCGGTGAGCCGCGCTATCGCAGTCCCGTCGGGCTCCCTAACCGTGGGTGAGATCGCAGCGACCTTGCTCGGGGTCGGAGTTCTCTACGCCGTCAGCACCCTTCTTGTCGATAGCGTCCTGGTCTCGATGGGCACGGCGTGGCGGGAATTCACCGGCGATCTTCCGATCCAGATCATGCTGGCCGGGGCGGGAGCGCTGGTCGGCGCGATCCTGGCGCTGGCGATACAGGCGTACACCTGGGCGGTGGCGCTGGCGATCCCGGTCCTGATACTGCAGCGCCGCCTCGTCAGTGCCCGGTACACGGCCCTGTATGACCGGGCGCGGATGGAAGGTCTGTACGAGGTCACGCTGGAGGCCAACCGGGCACTGCGGCAGCAGGCCGTGCTCGACACGATCCTGGAATCGGTGCGGCGGCTCCTGCGCAGCCCTGGTGCCGCCGTGGAGGCTGAGGACCCCGGTCCTGACCAGCTCGCGGCGCCCATGACCGTCGCCGGGCAGCGGCAATGGCTGGTGGCTTCAGGCCGGCGACGGGACGAGCCGATCGACGTCGCTGACTGGGGCCTGCTGCGGGCGCTGGCGGCGGTGGGCAGCGGTGCGCTCAGCAATGCCGAGCTCTATCAGCAGGTCCATGTCGAGCGCGAGAAGCTCGCCTCGATCACCCTCAACATCGGCGAGGGCGTCTGCGCCATCGACTCCGACGGGAGGTTGACGTTCGTCAACCCAGCCGCGGCTGACCTGATCGACTTGCCGCAGCTCGACATCGTCCCCGACGAGCCGCTCGGCGATGCGGCCCCCATGGCACCGGACTTCCTGCTCGGCCCTGCCCGCGAGGCCATGCGCACCCGCCGCACGATCCGGGAGGACGACGCCCGCTTCCGCGGCAAGAATGGCCGGATCTTCCCCGTGGCGTACACGGCATCGGCGCTGGCCGGAGACGGCACGGCATCCGGCGCGGTGATCGCCTTCAGGGACATCACCGAGCGCAAGGCGTTCGAGGACGAGTTGCACCATCACGCGTTCTACGACAGCCTCACCGGCCTGGCGAACCGCAGGCTGCTTGTGGAGCGCCTTGACCAGGCGCTGCGCCAGTCGGCCAGAGACCGCAAGAAACACGCGCTCATCTTCGTCGACGTCGACCGGTTCAAGAGCATCAACGACAGCCTCGGCCACATCACGGGCGATGAGTTCCTGGTAGCGATCGGGGCCCGGATGAAGGGTGTGATCCGCAGTCGCGACCTGCTCGCCAGGTTCGGCGGCGACGAGTTCGTCGCGCTGCTCGAGAATGTCGCCGGCGTCGAGGAGGCGGTAGCGGCCGCGCGGCGCATCTGCGCCGCCGTCGCCCAGCCCATGGTGCTTCCCGACGGGTACGAGATGGTCACCAGCGTCTCGATGGGCATCGCCATCACGGAGCCCGGCAAGACGGCGGACGACATGCTCCGCGACGCCGACGTGGCGATGTACGAGGCCAAGGCCAAGGGCGGGGGCGGCGTCTACAAGGTATTCGACCAGGTGTCCATGGGAACTCGCTCATCCGAGCGGCTGCAGATCGAGGCCGATCTGCGCAAGGGGATCGAGCGCGACGAGCTGGAGGTGCACTACCAGCCGTTCTACTCACTCGACGAGCAGCACATCGTGGGCGCTGAGGCGCTCGTGCGGTGGCGCCACCCGACGAACGGCCTGATGAGCCCGATGAGCTTCATCCCGATGGCCGAGGAAACCGGGCTCATCCTTCCGGTGGGCCAGTACGTGCTGGAGCAGGCATGCCTGAAGGTGCGCGCCATCCGGGACCAGCTCGCCGTGGACCTGCCCATCAGCGTTAACCTGTCGCCCCGCCAGTTTCAGGAGAGCGGGCTGCTGGCCCATGTGGCCGCCGCCCTCGACGCTGCCGGATTGCCGTCGGAACTGCTCATATTCGAGATCACCGAGACGATGGTCATGGAGGACCTTTCCGGCGCGCGCGAGATCATGAAGAAGCTCAACCGGCTCGGCGTGCGCCTGGCCATCGACGACTTCGGCACGGGCCACTCCTCGCTCGCCTACCTCAAGCAGTTTCCCGTGCACGAGGTGAAGGTGGACCGGGCCTTCGTCCAGGGCGTCGCGGACAACCAGGTCGACTCGGCGATCGTCCGGGCGGTGATCGACCTGACCAACGCCATGGGCATTTCGGCAGTCGCCGAGGGCGTGGAGACCATTGACCAGGTCGCCGAGTTGAGGCTGCTCGGCTGCCGGGTTGGCCAGGGGTTCTACTTCTCGCACCCGCTCAGCGCCCAGGATTTCGACGACGTGCTGGCTCGCCATTTCGCCCGCGCGCCGGTGCGGCCAGGCTGACAGGCGCGGTCAGTACGCCCTGGTGCCCCGGCGGCGTGGCAGGATGCGCGCTATGAGCGACGGGCCGCCCGGCGGTGCCAGCCTCACCACGCAGGTGCGGCTCGGTGCTGGCCGGCCGGCGCGGCACGGCGGTTCCGCTCCGTACCGCTCGGTGGTGCAGATCGATGGCGAGCCGCACATGGTCCGGGACGATCTCATGCCGCCCGGCGCACAGGGTCCCCCGCCCGACCGCGGCCGGGCGCTGGCGTGCGTGGTGCACATCACGGACCTGCAGCTCGCCGACGTCCAGTCGCCGGCCAGGTTCGAATTCCTCAACCGCTATTTCGCCGATCCGAGGTACGCCAGGATCGTGCCGACCCAGCGCCCGCAGGAGGCACTCACCGCGCACGCGGTCGATGCGACGCTGCGCACCATCAACGCGGTCCGCGGGCCGGCCACCGGGCTGGCCCCGCAGCTCGCGATCACCACGGGCGATGCGATCGACAACGCACAGTGGAACGAGCTGCAGGCGTTCCTTGCGCTCTTCGACGGAGGATCCGTCACCTTCGGGCCGCCGGGCGGCGGGCGTTACCAGGGCGTGCAATCGCTCGCGTGGCCCGACGACATCTTCTGGCGGCCCGACGGCGAGGGGCCGGACGGGATGGATATCTTCCGGCGGGAGTTCGGCTTTCCGCATCATCCCGGCCTGCTGGACCGGGCCATCGCCCCGTTCCGGGCCTCAGGCCTGAGCATGAACTGGCTCTCCTGCTTCGGCAATCACGAGGCACTCAATCAGGGCGTCGGCGTGCGGACACCCGGCCTGGTCGCTGCCCTGACCGGGAGCGTCAAGCCCACCGCGCTGGCCGAAGGATTCGACCACGATCGGGCGTACGAGCTCTTCATGCACAACCCGGAGAACTTTATGACCGGGCCGGTGCTTCCGGTGACAGCCCATCCTGACCGCCGGCCTATCACCAGGGCCGAGTTCGTGGCGGCGCACTTCGGGCCGGGCGCGCGGCCGACCGGCCATGGATTCACCGAGCAGAACCGGCGCGATGGCACGGCGTACTACGCCTACGACACCCCGGCGATACGGTTCGTCGCGCTCGACACTGCCTGCCTGGCCGGGGGTGCCCAGGGCTGCCTGGACGCCGACCAGGCACGGTGGCTGGAGTCGCAGCTACGGCAGGTGCACTCGGTCTACCTGGGCCCCGATGGCGAGCCGGTCCGGACTGGCAACGAGGACCGGCTGGTGATCGTCTTCTCCCATCATGGCCTGGAGATGCTGAACGGCGGCGATGAGCACCGCGGGCCCGGTCGGCTGCCGCTGCTGACCGGCCCCGACGTGACTCGCCTGCTGCACAGGTTCGGCAATGTTGTGCTCTGGCTGAACGGGCACACGCACGCGAACGCGATCCGGGCCCGGCGGGCACCGACGGCCCCGATGGCCGTGCCCGGCGGCTCCGCCGCGGGTCCCGGTACCGGCTTCTGGGAGGTCACCACGTGCTCGGTCGTCGACTGGCCGTGCCAAACCCGGCTCGTTGAGCTGATCGAGGCCGACGGCGAGATCCGCATCGCCTGCACCATGGTTGACCACGCCGCACGACCCAAGCGGTCGCCGGGCGGGCCAGGGCTTGCCTGGCTGCACCGGGAGCTGGCCGCCAACATGCCGTTCCTCGGCGCGGACTCGGGCCGCGAGGGAGCGGCAGCCGACCGCAACGTCGTGCTCCGGATGCCCGCCCCGTTCCCGCTGCATCGCCTCGCGACCTAGCCTTCCGGGTCACATCCGTCCAGTGGGGCGGGTCTCGTGTGATGGCGGCCGGCAACGCGAGGATGTGACCGATGGACGAGAAATCGTGGCTCGCTGATCGATTCGAGGAACACCGCGCGCACCTGCGGGCAGTTGCCTACCGGATGCTCGGCTCGTTCTCCGATGCCGATGACGCGGTCCAGGACACCTGGCTGCGTATGAGCCGGTCAGGTACGGATGAGATCGAGAACCTTCGCGGGTGGCTGACCACCATTACGGCGCGGGTGTGCCTCAACATGCTCCGCTCGCGGCGCTCCCGGCGCGAAGACTCCCTGGACACGCGCGTTCCCGACCCTGTCATCAGCCTCGACGCCCAGCTCCAGCCCGAGGCGGAGGCCTTGCTCGCCGACTCGGTCGGCCTGGCCCTGCAGGTCGTGCTCGATACCCTGCCGCCTGCCGAACGGCTGGCGTTCGTGCTCCATGACATGTTCGAGCTGCCATTCGAGGAGATCGCCCCCATGGTGGGTCGGACTCCGGCCGCCGCACGGCAGCTCGCCAGCCGGGCCCGGCGGCGGGTCAAGGGGGCAGCGGTGCCGGTTCCTGATCCCGACATTGCTCACCAGCGAGAGGTGGTCGATGCCTTCTTCGCGGCGGCCCGAGCGGGCGAGTTCGATGCGCTGGTCGCGGTGCTCGACCCCGATGTGGTGCTGCGCATTGACGCCGGCGCCTGGCGCCCGGCAGCCTCCATGGCCATCCAGGGCGGAGCCGACGTCGCCGCCCAGGCGCTGACCGGGCTAGCCGGCATTCTGCGGGCCGCAGAGCTGCGCCCCGCCTTGGTCAACGGGACCGCTGGGGTGATCCTGACGATGCGCGGCCGACCGATGACCGTCATCGGCTTCACCGTTGCACACGGCAGGATCGTCGAGATCGACGCGATCGCCGATCCCGACCGCTTGCGCAGTATCGCGGCATCTGTCCTGCCGGGCGCCTAGGCCGAGCCCGAGCACCGGCTCGGGGGAAGCACCAGTTGGGGACCCCAACGGGGGTTCTGGCGCCAGTTGGGGACCCCAACGGGGGTTCTGGCGCCAGTTGGGGACCCCAACGGGGGTTCTGGCGCCAGTTGGGGACCCCAACGGGCGTTCCGCCTCGGCCGGGGGCCGATGACGATCATGATCGATTGATAGGCTGCTGCGGCGGCCGGCGTGGATGCCCGGCGCCCGTGCCCGCCCACCACGCCGAGGGCCTCGGCCTTTCGCCTATCACAATCCGCTACCGACGCCAGGGGCCCGCAGCCGGCAGCCCGACACCGCACCTTCGCACGGATGGTGAGCCAGGCATGAAGGCAGCTGAGATCTCGGACATCCTCGTGTTCGCCGGCTCGGCCAGCCGCAATCTCGGCAACGCGATCGCCCACAACCTCGGCATCGAACTCGGTGCCTCCGAGGTAGTCCGGTTCTCCGAAGGCAACCTGTTCGTCAGGGTGCTCGACAACGTGCGCGGCCGGGACGTCTTCATCGTCCAGGGGACGGCCTTCCCCGCCAACGACAACTTCATGGAGCTGCTGTTCTGGATTGACGCGCTCAAGCGCGCCAGCGCCGCCTCCGTCACCGCAGTGATCCCGTACTTCAGCTACGCCAAGGGCGACAAGAAAGACGAGCCCAGGGTTTCGATCCGGGCCCGAGTGTGCGCGGATGCCATCCAGGCTGCCGGGGCGGACCGCGTGGTCACGCTCGACCTGCACGCCCCGCAGGTACAAGGGTTCTTCACGATGCCGGTCGATGACCTATCCTCGCTGCCCACGCTGTGCGACACGATTTCGACCAAGGGACTTCGCGACCTTGTGGTCGTCGCCCCGGACGCCGGGTACGCGAAGAAGGCCAGGCTGTGGGCGAACCGCCTGCGAACTCCCACCGCGCTGGCGGACAAGCGGCGCGTCGATCACAGCGAGTCCGCTGAGATCGTCGAGCTCATCGGCAACGTGGAGGGGCGCACCGCGCTGATCGTGGATGACTTCACGATCAGCGCCTACACGCTCATCGACGCTGCCCGGGTGCTGGTGGAGCGCGGCGCGACCAGCGTCTACGCGGCCGTCACCCACGCCGTCATGGCCGGGCGCGCCAGCGAGCGCCTCGATGACAGCCCCATCGAGCGCCTCTTCACGACCGACAGCGTCGAAACCCAGCCGACGAAGCTGTCCGAAAAGGTGGAGATCGTGTCGGTCGCGGGCCTGTTCGCCGAGGCCATCAGGCGCATCGCGTCCCGGGAGAGCATCTCGGTGTTGTTCTCGTAACGATGCCCGCGCCGTGCCCTATCCTGTTTGTGCCCGCAGAGGCTGCGGCGAGAGGGTTCTGGGGCAGTGCGATGACCGGGATCGGGGAAGTATGACCACCATGACGAAGCTTTTGACGCAGTCCGTCGCCATCGTCGTGACAGACGGGGTCGGGAGGCTACTAGTGGTCAGGAGAGCCGACGACGACGACGACCTGCCGGGCGTCTGGGGTCTGCCGGCCGCATCTCTCCGGGAAGGTGAAACGCACGAAGACGCGGCCATCCGTGCAGGAGTCGACAAGCTGGGCGTCGGCCTGAAGATCGTCGGGTACCTGGGCGAGGACACCATGGACTGCGGAGACAAGCTGAATCATCTTCGCGAGTATTCGGCGGAAATTGTCAGCGGACATCCTTCGGTGCCGCAGGCTGACCACTCTGTCAGCCAATACGCTGATATTAAGTACACAAGCGACCCAACGGTCCTCTTCGAGGCCGCTCGACAGGGTTCCTTGTGCAGCCGGATCTATCTGCGCAAAATCAATGTCCAGTGGGAGGACTAGCAGGGATCTCGCAGCGTGTCGTGAGCGATGGCCAGGCTGCCGAGCGAGTCGACCGCAGCGAATGGGCCCTCGCACGTCACGGCACGCAGCGAGCCGACGGCGGCTAGCCTCTCGAGCGTCGGATTAAGGTCCGTCCCGGCTCGCATCGCACGTACCGCCTGCGGACCCAGGGCCATATAGCCAGTGCTTACGAGCAACCCGGTCCGGGGATTATCGAGAAAGCGGCGTACCACGTCCTCGGTTACTTCGACGACGCCGAAGGGCAGCTTTACGTCGGCGACGGCGACCGAACTGTCGGCGCCAGCCACGAGCGAGCTATCCCAGAGCCTGGCCAAGTCGACGGGCGCTAGGGTGTCCCCGAAAACCACGAGGGTCCGGACCTGATTCTCATTGTCGGCATGCCACCAGGCGATCTTCTCGCCCGGAGTCCCGCCGTGCACGAGCAGACGCACTTCGGGCGGCGTTGGGACCACGCCACTACTGGCCAAGGGTGGCCGAGCGAGAACGTCGAGCGCTGGATCGTAGGAATCCACAATGACATCGACCCGCCCGATCCCGTACGCGGCGGCCCGGATGACGTGCCTGCCTATGCAACTCAGGCCATGAATGGGAAGGAATGCCTTGTAGATGGTCCCGCGCAGGCCTTCCATCCTAGAGTTGTCACCGCCGGCGAGCACCACCATCGCCTGGCCTCGGGTTGGCACGTCCATCAGGCGCTGGCCAGCCGTTCGCTCAGGTGCGCCGCGGACTTGATGCAGAGGCCATCGATGCACACCTCGAAAGGATTCAGCGTCTCGTCCACGATGAGCGCGTCCCTGGCTCGCACCGCCTCGCGTATGAGCCCGGCATCTGCCCAGAACAGCCTGGAATAACTAGCCGTGGCCTCCGGCACGAACTCGCTGCCAGCGGTCAGTTGCACGGCATAGCTGAGGAGCGCGGTCCGCTCGGTTAGTTCCGTCCCAAGCGGGTCGTGGACGCTGTCGACTGCTACGGCGACGGCTGCCGCCGTGCCGCGCAGCTCGCCTGTCACGAGGACGGTGGCCAGGCCCAGCTTCCTGGCCAGGAGCGTCTCCACGGCGAAGACGTCCGGAGACTGGGAGAGTCCCGCGCCCACCAGCCGTGACGGCTTGCCACGCAACTCGCGGATTACCCCGTCAGGAGCGGCGGACAAGTCGCCGGCCCCGCAGGCGTTGAACAGCACGCTCGGCACGCGCAACGTCGGCGTGCTCAGCACGCCAGGGTGACGGGGGCTCGTCGGCGTTGCCGTGCGAACCCCGAGCAGCAGCCTTGACGGGTCCCAGGCGCTGAAGATCAGGCACGAGATGCCGTAAACGATCGCGCGCTCCGGGGCTTTGCCTTCGGCTATCCCGAACCGATCCATCGGCGGGCCCTTCATTCCGCCGCGGTCTCGCCGCACGCCTTAGCAAAGACAACCTCGCGCAGCCACGCGCTCCGCTGCCGAAGGAGGCGATTGAGCTGATGTCTGGTGCCAGGCTCGCGCAGACTTTCGAACGGCACCACCTGCAAGTCGAGGTTCCAGGCCCGGACATAGGCCAGTTCGTCGAAGCCTGGTGACCGGACGAGATCGAGCCGGTACACATAGAAGCCCAGAAACTGATTCTCGTCCTCACGCTCGATGAGGCACGTCCCGCGCAGTTCAAGACGGCTGGCCGGGACATCGAGGCCGCAGCTCAGGAACAGCTCGCGTTGCGCCGCGTGTCGGAAAGCCTCCTCGGGGAGCTCGAACGTGGAGGGCTGCCCAGCCCGAAGCCAGAGGTCCTCGAGCGCCCTCCCGTGGTCAGCGTCCAGCGGGCCGCTCAGCGGGCTCGGCAAGTCCGCTTCCAAGACTCGCTCGCTGATCAGCGCCAATGTGTCGAAGTCCTCCACCGAGTTCGTCGTTGTGCGGCGCTTCAGCACCACGGCCCAGCCGTGCGCGGTAGGCGAGCAGATCGCGACCACGGCACCTGGCGATACGGTATTGGCGGGGCGGAGGGTGCGATGCGGAATCAGCTGAACGATGATCGGCCGGAACTCGTGATGCAGAGCACCACCACCCTGGGGCACGTCGCTGTCAGGGCGGCACAGAATCTGGCGTGGCAGCATGACCCGGGACTGGGACTCCAGCTTGGTCAGGTACTCCTGAAATTTCTCGACCTGGCTCTCGTCCATTCGGGTGATCACGAGCGTGGTTTCATCCGATTTTAGTTGCGGGTTCTGCGGCTTGAGCACAGGAAGTTGCGTGAGGATAGTGACCGTGTGCCGGCCCTGCCGACTCGTATGAACGAGGCAGTCTAGATAGACGTCGTCAAACTCGAAAATGCTCAAGGTTTGCGCGGCCTGCGGATCATCCGTTAGCGGCCGCAGCCAGTTGCGAAGCCCGGTCGTCCCCGCTATCCAGCGTTGTACCAGCGTTCCCATGACGCCGGAGTGGCGGTACAACGTGATTACGTCGCTGGCGGGCGTGAAGTATCGTACTGCCGCCGGGTGGATGACCTGCATGCCCTCCTTCACGCGCTCCGCTTCGAGCTCGGCCAGCCGTCCCGCGCATTGCCAAGGCAGTATCCCGACGATATCCACGTTATCGGCGTCCAGGATTTCGCCAAGGAGCTCATCGACGGCCGGGGTAATGGATGCCCGGCTGGTCGGAGCCGACGCAGTAAGTGCGGGCGGCACGCCGCCCGGGACCTTGCCGATCGCGTTCTGCGCGGCAAACACCTCTGCGGGTAGATCATCTCGCGACGTCATCTCGCGATCTGGCCTCGTGCGTTTCGCCCGCGATAGATCGCGGCTACCTCGGTCATCATCTGCTCCCAGGCCTGGTACACCGCCAGGCCGTCCGCGCCTGGCGACGAGCTGTCCGACCTGCCGGCGCACGCGATGAACCGCATGCAGGCATCACGCGCTGGGGCACTGTTGAGCTTTATGGCGAGCAGGTATAGGCGCCGCCTGGCCGAATTCTGCTGCTCGTGGAGGAGGCTGGCCGGGGCACTGCCGTCTGCGAAGAGGTTCATGATCTGGTCTGCCAGGTCGCGCTGATTATCCTGCTTCGAGCTTTTGTGCGCGAGCGCCGTGGTGATGACCGGCGCAAATAGGCCGATGGCGGCACCTACGACGGTGCCCAGCAACGTGAACAGCTGCGGAGTCACTGGCCCCCTAGTCACCTGAACAGGCTTGAACACCCAGTGTTGATACATGCCCATCATACTTTTAAACGGTGCCCTAAACGAGATGTCAGCATCGTTATCGTGACCTGCCGCCCATTGGCGGCAGGTCCGGACGGGGCGGCAACGAGCCAGGCTGCGGCCCCAATCCGCACGCGCTCGGCTGCGGCCCAAGGAGGCAGGGCCCCGACGGGCGCTGCCGCCGCTTATCCCGGGTCGTCGGCTCATCGCGAGACATCAAAGTGCGTGCGGACGGCCTCGATGCCGTTCCAGAAAATCTGCCCAGTACCCGTTCGCAATGGTGCAGATCGGCTCGGCGCACTTAGACGGTCGTGCCGAGACCTCCATCGACCGGGATGACCGCGCCGGTCACATAGGCGCCTGCCCGCGAGGCGAGATACACGGCAACGCCGGCCATATCATCGGGACGCCCGATCCGGCGCAGCGGCGCCGCCTGGGCGATGGCCTCGCCGAACGACTCCAGCGTCGCCGCCATCATCTTGGACTCGAAAGGGCCGGGCGCGACAGCGTTGACCGTGATGTGCCTCGGGCCGAGTTCCCTGGCGAGGACCCGGGTCATGTGGTGCAAGCCCGCCTTGCTGGCCGAGTAGGCGTACGTGGGCAGCGAGGGAACGCGCAGTCCGTCGATGCTGCCGATATTGATCACGCGGGCCGGGTCATCCGGCGTCCCGGCCGCCTCCAGCAGCGGCAGGAATGCCCGGGTGAGGAAGAACGGCGCCTTCAGGTTGAGATCGACAACCTTGTCCCAGGCCGCGGCGGGGAACTCCGCGAGCGGCGCGCCCCAGGTGGCACCGGCGTTGTTGACCAGCACGTGAATCGCCTGCTCGGTTGCCGCGATCTCCTGGGCGAGCCTGAGGCGCTCGGGCTCCGTGGACAGGTCCGCGGCGATCGCCTTGACTTCCCCGTACGCGCTGAGCTCGCGCTCGGCGCTGGCACATCCCTCCGGCTTGCGCGAGCTGAGGTAGACGCGGGCGCCTGCCTGCAGCAGCCCGCGCGCGATCATCATGCCGATCCCGCGGGTTCCGCCGGTGACGACGGCGGTCTTCCCGTGGAGGTCAAAGAGGTCCATCCGCGGCCGTCCTTTCGAGGGAGGCTGGTGGTCAGCAGGAGCCGGTGATCGTCCTTATTTTGCAACTCGTCCGGCATGGCTGTCGTAACCGGCCGGGACCGGCCCGGCGTAACCTGCTGGCGGCGACACTCACCAGACAACTCAGGAGGACCGCGCATGGGGTTCGGCGGGATTCCTGCAGCAGCCTTTGACTTCTACGCCGGACTGCAGGCCGATAACTCACGGGCCTACTGGGCGGCCCACCGCGACAGCTACGAGTCCGCGGTGCGCGAGCCGCTCGCTGCGCTCCTCGCCGACCTGGCGGCCGAGTTCGGCGCCGAGGCGTCGGTGTTTCGTCCCCACCGCGACGTGAGATTCTCCAGGGACAAGTCGCCGTACAAGACGCACCAGGGCGGATTCGCCGAGGTCGCCCCGGGAGTTGGCTACCATCTGCAAGTCGACGCCGAGGGTCTGCTGGTCAGCGGCGGATTCCACGCCCGGGATGCCGCGCATACGGCGCGGTACCGCGCCGCCGTCACCGAGCCGGGATCCGGGGAACGGCTGGCCGCGATCGTGGCCCTGCTCGCCGAGTCGGGCTTCGCGATCGAGGGCGACCAGGTCACCACCCGCCCCCGCGGAACCTCCCCCGATCATCCCCGCCTGGCCCTGCTCCGCAGGAAATGGCTGACCGCCTCCCGCCGCTACCCGCCATCGCCGCGCCTGGCCGATGAATCCGTAGCCGACCAGGTCAAGTCGGACTGCGCGCAGCTGCGGCCGCTCGTCGACTGGATCATTGCCACCTGCCCGCCGGACTAGCCCTGGCAGAACGGTGACCTACCGGGCGTGGCTACTAGTCGCCGCTAGCCGGTAGCGCCAGCCTAGGGCTCCGCGGACCGCATCCTGCTGAGCCCGTCGACGATCAGCCGGAGCCCGAACTCGAACTCGTCCCCTTCCTCGCTTTCCTCGTCGCCCGGCCCGGCTAGGTGCTGCGCAGCGTGCTCGGCGAGATACGGGTATCCCTGCGAGGTCAGCATCGGCAGGAAGTCCGCGATCTCGTCCGTGCTGGCGATGGCGTGCCCCGCTTCCCAGAGCGTGAACCCCAGGATGTGGCTGTCCAGGGCGTGATAGCCGTGATACGCCGCCGCGGCCGAGAACCCCGCCTCCCGCAGGCACCGCAGCACTGAGTCCATGTAGCGCAGCCGCGCCGGAAGCGGCCGTGGCACGGACATGACGAGCGTGCACGCCCAGGGGTGCGCGGCGAGGGCGGCGTGCGCCGACGTCGCGCACCTCCAGATGGCTGCCTCCCAGTCGGCCTCGGCCGCTGGCAGTGCGATCTGCGTCAGGACCTGGTCGGCGATGCCATCGAGGATGTCGTCCTTGTTGGCCACATGGTTATACAGCGACATGGCCTCGACGCCCAGAGCCTGCCCGAGCTTGCGCATCGAGAGCGCCTCGATCCCGTCCTGGTCGACGAGGGCGATAGCGGCACGAAGGACCAGGTCCTTGGTCAGCGGGACCCTGCGCTCGGATTCCATGAGCTGTCGGCACCTCCCGCGCTCGGGCGCTTGACGAGCTTACACTGTAAGTGCCAGACTTACGCCGTAAGCTTACGCTGTACGTAAGGTCGCGGCGACACGAGGAGACCGGGCCCATGACTGGACGCGTGCACCCGCCGGCAAGCACCCCGATCGGAGTTTCCATGAGGGCGATCCGCTACTACCGGTTTGGCTCGTCCGACGTACTCCAGCTCCAGGACGTCGAAAGGCCCGTCATTACCGACGACCAGATCCTGGTCCGGGTGCGGGCAGTAGCGCTGAACCCGCTGGATCTGTACTACCTGCACGGCTTGCCGTATGTCGGCCGGGTGCAGTTCGGGCTGATCAGGCCCAAGGCCAACGGCTTGGGCCTGGACCTGGCCGGCACGATCGAATCGGTCGGCCGGAATGTCACCCGCTACCAGCCCGGAGACGAGGTGTTCGGAACCGGCAGCCAGGCGCTGGCTGAGTACGTCAGCATCGGCCAGGACGCGCTGGTGCTGCACAAGCCGGCCAGCCTGACCTTCGAGCAGGCCGCTGGCATTCCGATTGCGGCGCTCACCGCCCTGCAAGCCGTCCGAGACAAGGCGCACGTCCGCCCGGGGCACAAGGTCCTGATCAACGGCGCGGCGGGCGGTGTCGGAACCTTCACCGTCCAGCTCGCCAAGGCGCTTGGCGCCGAGGTGACGGGCGTGTGCAGCACCGCGAACGTGGGCATGGTCGCCTCGCTCGGCGCCGACCACGTCATCGACTACACCGAGCGGGACTTCACCCGCTCCGGGCAGCGCTACGACGCCCTGGTAGACATCGCGGGAAACCGGGCCGTGTCCGAGTGCAGGCGCGTGCTCGCTGCGGACGGGGTACTCGTGGGCGTCGGTGGAGCCAGCAAGGGCCGCTGGATCGGGCCCATGGGCCGGTCCATCACGATGCTCGTCATCGCGCGGTTCGTGAGCCAACGGGTTACCTTCTTCATGGCCCAGCTCAGCAAGGAGGATCTCACCCTGCTGCGCGACATGGCCGAGACTGGCAAGCTCACGCCGATGATCGACCGGACGTACCCGCTGAGCCAGGTTCGTCAGGCGGTCCGCTACCTCGAAACCAGACACGCCAGGGGAAAGGTCATCATCACGATCTGACCGAGTCGGTCGGGCGCCCGCCCGAGCACAACGCCTGGGGTGGCCCGGACGTCGTATGCGACGTGAGGAACATCAGGGGACCGCTGGCGGTACTGGCCGGGACAGTGCTGGCCGGAGCCGGGCTGCTCGCGGGCGGGTGCGCGCCCGCGGCCGGGCCCCTAAACGACGCTGGCGCGGTGCCGTGGGTGGACCGGCCGGCACCGCCGTACGTGCCTCCGCCGCAGGCCAAGCCGACGGCTGCCTACCCGCCGTGCCGGGCGCAGCAACTGGCCGGTGGCCCGGGCCCTGGCGGCCCGGCCGCCGGAACCGTGCACCAGGAGGTCCGGCTCACCAACCGTAGCGACCGACCGTGCACATTGTCCGGCGGGCCGACAGCGGTGACCGGCATCGACGTGACCGGCCGCGCGACGACGCTGACCAGGGTCTCCTCGGGCGACGGCGTCAACCTCGTCGGTCCAGGGCCGGCGAACCTGAGGGCGGGCGAAAGTGGCTGGCTCACGCTGTCCTACGCCGATGGGTGCCAGGCCCTGACCTCGGGTGGCAAGGCCGACTACCGAGTGCTGTTCGTCGTGCTCGGCGGCGGGCGCGTCCGGATCGAGTTCCCCGTCCCGCTGAACCTCATTTGCGGCCTCGCGGCCAGCCGGTTTGGCGCACCGGCACCCGTGCCGCTGGACCGGACATCCCCGCTCAACGTGCTCACCGCGACCATCGCGGTGCCTGCCGCGCTCCACGCGGGCGTAACGGCCAGCTATTTGGTGACGCTGCGGAACGCCAGCGGCGTGCCAGTGCGCCCGTCGCCCTGCCCCTCGTATACCGAGTTCCTCGGCATATTCTCGGGCCCGGGCAGGCCCTTGTACCTGACCAGGCGTTACTACCTCAATTGCGCTGCCACCCCGCCGATTGCGGCTCACGGATCGGTCACCTTCGCCATGCGCATGCCGGTCCCAGCTGGGGCCGGGCTTGCCAAGCTCGACTGGCAGCTGCAGGCCACCGACGTCGCGATCGCGGTGATCGTCTCGATCCATGGCCGCGGCAGTAATCGTCGGGGCTGATCTCCGTCGGGCTATCCGGGCTTGCGAACCCGGTAGTGCAGGTGGGTCACCCGGTCCCCCTGGACCACCTGCGGGTTGTCCAGCAGCACCTGCGGGCCGGCGTAGTCGCCGAAGAACCGGGCGCCCGACCCGAGGACCACGGGAACCAGGCTGACCGCGAGCTCGTCGACGAGCCCGGCGGCAAGTGCCTGCCCGGTAAGGTTCCCGCCGGTCAGGGACACGTTCTTGTCCCGGGCAAAGGCCTTGGCCTGCGCGATAGCGCTGGGCAGGCCGTCGTGGACGAATGTGTACGGCGCGTCCGGATAGGGCCAGTCAGCCGGCGGGTGATGGGTCACCACGAAAACCGCCTCGCCAACGGGCGGGCGACCGTCCCAGCCATTGGTGAGGTCGAACAGCCGGCGGCCAATGACAACGGCGCCGATGTTGGGCCAGGTCGCACGCAGGTAGTCGGCCGTTGCGGAGGTGACGTGGAAGGTGCGGTGTGGGTCGGCGCCTGTCATCTCTATGTCGCCATTGTCATACCAGTCGAAGAGTGGCCCGACCGCGTCGAAGGCATCGGCAACGAAGCCATCCAGCGACATCGCCGCAGCGGCGATCACCCTGGCCATGTCCATGACCTCCCTCCTCCTGCGCGACGCGAGCAAAGATACCGGTCCGCAATGCGGCTGGCAGGGCTCATGCGGAGACGAGCAGGATGCCGATCGCCGCGAGCCCGAGGCCAGCCCGCTGCACCCAGCGGAGCCGCTCGCCGAGCATCACCCGGGCCAGCAGCACGGTGACCCCCGGGTACAGCGATACGAGCACGACCGCGAGGCCGAACATCCCGGTTCTGGTGGCCTCGACGTAGCAGATGTTGGCGACCATGTCGATCACGCCGGAGCCGACGACGGCCAGTAGCAGGGTCCGGCTCGTGCCTCGCGGCAGCGGGCTGCGCCGCAGCGCTGCCGCGGCGGCCAGGATCGCCACCAGCTCGCCGACGCGACCGGCGGCCACGGGCCAGAGCGCCCCGGATTGCCCGGCGTTGCGAATAAGGAGGAAGAACAGGCCGAAGGCAGTGCCCGAAGCGACGCCGTATCCGATGGCCCGGCCAGGCCAGCGGCGCCCCGGCGACGCCGGGCCGACGTCGCTACCGGGGCTTTGCTTGCCAGTCGAACTGGACAGCACGACCGCGGCCAAGCACAGCAGTGCGCCCGCGAAGGCGGCGGCCCCGGGCCGTTCGCCCCAACCCAACGCCACGGCAACCGGCAGGACCACGGATACCAGGCCAGATACCGGCGCCACCACGCTCATCGGACCAGACGCCAGGCCTGTGAAGAAGATGATCAGGCCAATCCCGCCGACCAGCCCCGAGGCCGCACCCCACGCTAGCCCGGCCAGGCGGGCCTGGCCGGCGGACAGCGCCGCCGCGGGGATCGCGACGCTCACCGCTGCCACGTTCGCCAGCGTCAGCACGCCGAGCACCCGCACGCTCCGGCTGGCCAGGCCCCCAACGAAGTCGGCGGTGCCATAAAGTGCGGCGGCGGTGAGCCCGAGCAAGATCACCATGACGCGTGCACCTCCCTGCCGACATCGAGATCGTGACCAGTAAATCTATTTTAGCGGTCATGCTGAGACCAGTCAACGACCTTAAGTGGTCACGGTCTGCTAGAATCTGGCGCATGACTGAGCAGTTGTGGGTGCCAGAGCAGGAGACCAAGCCGGCTCCGATGCCGTTGCTGCTCGTGCAGTCGTTCGTCAACACGCTGGACGCCGACCATGGCACCGATGTCCTGCTTGACCCCGTCGCGGCCCGCGACTGGCTGGCCGCGGCCGGGCTGCTGACCGGCGATGATGGCACGCCCGAACCAGCCGATCTCGACCTCGCACGGCAGGTCCGCGAGGCCATCAGGGCCATGCTGTTGGTCAACGGCGGCGGCCCACCTCCGGCGCCTGGCGTCCTGCAGCCGATACGGGCAGTAACCCAGGCCGGCCGGCCTTCGCTCCAGGTCGGCCCCGGCGGAGAGCTCAGCCTCACGGCCGAACCCGCCGGCCAGCTGGAAACCGTGCTGTTCGCTCTACTTCTGATAATCCGCGACGCGCAGCGGGACGGCACCTGGCAACGACTTAAGGCATGCAGCAACCCGGACTGCCGGTGGGCCTACTACGACCGCTCGCACAGCCGGGCGGGCGCCTGGTGTGACATGGCCTCGTGCGGCAACCGGATCAAGAACCGGAGGCTCAGGCAGCGGCGGCAGTGACGGGCTTTGGCGACACCATGGCCCATCATCGGGCCGTTGATGGGGCCACAGCGCCATCAACGGCCCGTCGATGGGGTGGTCGCTTAGCGGCCGCCTTCACAGCATGCAGCGTCCAGCAGTCGGCACTGCGAGACTGGCAAGCATGAACCAGGCCGGGGAACTGGAGAAGGCATACCGGGAGGAGGCAACCAAGATCCGTGCCGCGCTCGCGGCTCGGATTGGCGACGTCGGCGTCGCCGAAGATGCAGTCCAGGACGCGTTCGTGGAAGCGCTTGAGCACTGGAAGGGCAGCGGCATGCCGCCGAACCCGGGCGGCTGGCTAGCAACCACCGCCCGGCGGAAGGCAATCGACCGGCTGCGCCGGGATCGCACTGGTCACCAGAAGCTGGCACTGTTGGCCGCCACCCAGGAGCCCGCTGCGGGCGCCGGCGATGAGCCAGGTGAGTCGCTCGAGCCGGATCCCGGGGCCAGCCAGCGGGAGGCCGACGAGTTGCTCGGGCTGATTTTCGCGTGCTGCCACCCGCTGCTGTCGCGTGAGTCGCAGATCGCGCTGACGCTACGTGTCGTCTGCGGTCTGACCACAGCAGAGATCGCGACCGCATTCCTCGTCGGTGAGCCAACGATGGCCCAGCGGCTGTCCAGGGCCCGCAAGGCCCTGCGGGAGACGGGCTCGGCTATCCGGGTTCCGGCCCCCGACGAGCTGGGCAGCAGGCTCGATGAGGTGCTCGCTGTCCTCTATCTGCTGTTCAACGAGGGTTATCTGGCCAGTGCCGGGCGGACTCCTGCCCGTCGTGATCTCGCGGCCCGGGCGGTGCAGCTCAACCGGCTGCTGCACCGGCTCATGCCTCGCGAGCCCGAGGTCATGGGACTGCTGGCGCTGCTCTTGCTGCACGAGTCACGGGCCGCTGCCAGGTTCGACGGCTGGGGACGACTGGTCCGGCTGCGTGATCAGGACCGCCGCCATTGGGACCGGACGCTGATCGCCGAGGCCACCCGGCTGCTCGCCCGAGCGACGACGAGGCACTGCCCCGGCCCCTACCAGCTCCAGGCCGCAATCGCGGCGATACATGCCGCCGCGCCAAGCTACGACCGCACCGACTGGCAGCAGATTCGGGCCTTGTATGACCGGCTGGAAGTGTTCACGCCCACTGCGGTGGTCAGGCTCAACCGGGCGGTCGCTACCCGGTTCGCCGTCGGCCCGCAGGCCGCCCTGGCCGAGGTCGATCCGCTCGCCGCCGACCTCGGCGGATACCGACTGTTTCACGCGGTCCGGGCCGAGCTGCTGGCCGACCTCGGCCGGCCCGAGGAGGCGCGTTCCGCCAATGAGCGAGCGCTCGCGCTAGCCGTCAACTCGGCCGAGCGCGAGCTGCTCAGCCGCCGGCTGTCGTGGTGACCGGGCCGGAGCAGGTCTCACTGCGCCATGACCGGCCTGACCTCCAGCGCGATCCACCCCTGGTCCACGCCTGGCCACGTCCTGGCGATCTCCACCGCCTCATCGATGGTGCCTGTCTCCAGCAGCGAGTACCCCGCGAGGACCTCCTTCGACTCCATGTACGGTCCGTCGGTGACACCGCTGGACCGGACCGTCTTGGCGGTGTGCGGCCAGTCGAGCTGATGCCCGGGGTCGGCGAGCTTACCTGAGCTGGCATGCTTCTCGTACCAGGCCCCTATTTCCGCCATCCACGACTCGAGCTCAGCTTCCTGCAGCTGCTGACCCGCTTCAGTGATCGCGCCCAGCATCAAGTACTTCATCGCCTGCCTCCATTTCTGGGGACCGGGTGCCTGGGTGGCCCCTGTCGGTGATTCCACGAACGAGCAGACCGCCAGATCGACATCCCGTGTTACCACAAGCCAGTCTGGCCCGGTGCCGCGCCATATCGCCCGCAAGCCATGCCACTGGTAACCGTTAGGCTGGCGAGCGATGGCGGCGGCTCCCTATGTGCACGGTTACTCGGCGAGTGAAAGTACCCGCCTCGCGGACCAGGCTGCCGCGCTCTCCGATCTGCTGCATGCCGGAACTCGCTATCCGCCGGGAGCCCGCGTCCTCGAGGCGGGTTGCGGCACCGGAGCCCAGACCGTCATCCTGGCCGGCCATAGCCCGCTGGCGGACCTCACCTCCATCGACACCTCCCCGGGTTCGCTGGCCGAGGCCCGGAGCAGGGTGCGGACGGCAGGTCACGACAACGTCAGGTTCCTTCGGGCCGACATCTTCCGCTTGCCGTTCCGGCGGGCCGTTTTCGATCATGTCTTCGTCTGCTTCGTCCTTGAGCACCTGACCGACCCAGGCGGGGCGTTGCGGGTGCTGACGGCCGTGCTGAAGCCGGGCGGCTCGATTACCGTCATCGAGGGCGACCACGGCTCTGCCTACTTTCACCCGCACAGCGACGCCGCGCGCAGAGCCATCCAGTGCCTGATCGAACTCCAGCAGCAAGGCGGCGGTGATCCGCTGATCGGGCGGCGGCTGTACCCGCTGCTCGCCGGGGTCGGCTATCGCGACGTCCGGGTCGAGCCTCGGGTCGCCTACGTGGACGGCAGCAGGCCGGACCTCGCCGACGGCGTCACTCGCAAGACTTTTACGGCCATGGTGGACGGGGTAGCCGACCAGGCCATCGGCCAGGGCCTGATGGATCCGGTCAGCTGGGCGGCCGGGATCCGGGACCTGCATCGGGCGGCCGAGGACGACGGGACGTTCTGCTACACGTTCTTCAAGGCAGTCGCGGTGCGGTGAAGGCTTATCGTGGCGTCGCGGCGCCAGAGGACCGCTGAACCCTTTGCGCGACTCCCGGGAGGTGGGTAGTGGCCCGGTTCATCAGTCTGCGAGCGCGCGACATCCGGTTCCCGACCTCGCGCCAGCTCGACGGGTCCGATGCGATGAACCCCGATCCCGACTACTCCGCCGCCTACGTCACGCTGCACACCGACGCCGGCGACGGACTCGTCGGGCACGGCTTCACGTTCACCATCGGCCGCGGGAACGAGCTGTGCGTTGCCGCGTGCGAGTCCCTCGCGCCGCTGATCGTCGGGCTCGACGTGGAGAGCGTCCTGCGCCAGCCCGGCGCATTCTGGAGGCACCTCACCGGCGATAGTCAGCTGCGCTGGGTCGGCCCCGAGAAGGGCGTCATCCACTTGGCCACCGCGGCAGTGGTCAATGCGGTCTGGGACCTGCATGCCAGACGAGCAGGTAAGCCCCTGTGGCTGCTGCTGTCACAGATGTCGCCCGAGCAGATCATCGAAATGGTCGACTTCCGGTACATCAGCGACGCGCTGACTCCGGACGACGCGCATGCCATCCTCGACCGCCAAGTCGCTACCAGGGTTGAGCGCGTCGCCTACCTCCGCGAACACGGCTATCCCGGGTACACGACGTCGGCAGGCTGGCTCGGTTACCCGGATGACAAGCTGCGCAGGCTCTGCCGGGAGGCGATGGCGAGCGGCTGGACCGCCATCAAGATCAAGGTCGGCGACAACCTCGATGACGACGTCCGGCGTGCGCGCATCGCCAGGGACGAGATCGGCCGGCACCATGCGCTCATGCTGGACGCGAACCAGCGGTGGGACGTGGACGAGGCCATCGCGAGCATGGGCCGCCTGGGCGAGTTCGAGCCGCTGTGGATCGAAGAGCCGACCAGTCCCGACGACGTGCTCGGACACGCGAGGATCGCCGCCGCGATCGCGCCGATCGGCGTCGCCACCGGCGAGATGGTGCAGAACCGCGTCATCTTCAAGCAGTTGATGCAGGCGGGCGGGATCGCGTTCTGCCAGCTTGACGCCGCCCGGCTGGGCGGGGTGAACGAGGCCGTCGCTGTCATGCTGCTGGCAGCGAAGTTCGGCATCCCGGTGTGCCCTCATGCGGGGGGCGTGGGCCTGTGCGAGTACGTCCAGCACCTGTCGATATTCGACTACGTGGCTGTCTCTGGCGTGCTGGAGGGGCGCATGATCGAGTACGTCGACCACTTGCACGAGCACTTCGTCGACCCGGTCGTCGTGCGGAACGGCAGGTATCTCGTCCCGGACCGGCCCGGGTACAGCGCCGAAATCCGGGCTGATTCGCTCGACCGCCATGAGTATCCGGGCGGAGAGATCTGGCAGAACCGGGCCTGACCTGACCTGGCTCGGCTTCCTCACCGGCCCTTGCACTCTGTAATCGTTCCGTCACCTCGTGTGTTGGAAATGCGATGGGGCATAACCGGGGAGGAGCGCCGCCGCAGGTGACCGAACGGAGGCCAGGCGAGTGGAAGATGAGGTTCTTGGACCAGTCGACTTCTTGGCGGTGGAGTGGCCTGGCGCCCATGTGACCGGCGAGGGGTTCCAGCTGCTCTTGGACCTGGTGCGGCGCGATGTCGTCCGGGTGCTCGACCTGCAGTTCATCGCCAAAGCAGCCGATGGCAGCGTCTCCAAGGTGGCGTTGGGCGACGTCAAGCACGGTGGCGACGTCGATGTGACGATGTGGGAAGGCGCGTCGTCCGGATTGCTCGATCAGTCCGATGTGGATCAGGTCGCGGAAGTCATCGAGCC
>Ga0126369_10000328_pt1 | contig 30888 bp, 29 predicted proteins | sample PanSoiMetaPlot_1_FD_109646 | JGI IMG/M metagenome (GOLD analysis project Ga0126369, IMG submission 109646) | Tropical forest soil microbial communities from Panama - MetaG Plot_1 | ecosystem: Environmental > Terrestrial > Soil > Tropical forest > Bulk soil | place: Panama | collected 2016-02-17
CCTTCGCCGGGTCGGACCACAACGCGACTCGTTGACAGCCCGCCCGTCGCGAGCGCCGCCTCGGCCGCTGCAAGGTGGAGACCCGCTACGGTATCGTCGCTTACGATCGCAACTTTTGCTCCCGGTTTGAGCATCGCCACGCGCGCGCCGAGGGTCACCATCTGATTGCGCCCGATCACGATGTCATAGGCGCGTTCGCCTAGCGCGACGTTGACGATGGTGGGGTCGCCGGGCTGCGGAGGCGCCGTCATGGCGGGGCCTTTCGTTGCGCCCGGGATCATGCGTCGGCAATGCCAAGTTTGCGGCGCAACGCCGTCACGATCTCCTCTACGATGATCTCGTGGGAAACATCGCGCGACACGACGATAAGATTGGCTTCACCATAGATCGGATTGCGCTCGGCGAGAAGATTCGCCAGCGTCGCCATCGGATCGGCTGTCTTGAGCAGAGGCCGGTCGCTGCGCCGGCGCAGCCGCCGCGCCAGCACGTCGGGTTCAGCCTTCAGCCACACGGATATCCCCTTGTGATGGATATTGGCGCGGGTCTGAGAGTTCATGAAAGCGCCCCCGCCGGTGGCCAGCACCTGGGGCCCGTGCTCAAGCAATCGCGCAATCACGCGGGCCTCCCCGGAGCGGAACGCCGGCTCGCCATGAGCCTCGAAGATATCCTCGATCGACATGCCGGCGGCCTGTTCGATCTCGGCATCTGCATCCGCGAAGGGAATGCCGAGCCGGGCTGCAAGCCGTCGACCAATCGAGGACTTGCCGGCGCCCATCATGCCGACCAGCACGATGGTGCCTCGCCCGAGCGCGGCCACGATCGCCGCATCGCGCGGTGCGGGACCCAGATGATGTGGAATGGCAGCTTCGCTCATTGGACGATCTCGAAATCGCGGGCAACCTCCCACAATCGACCAAGCCGGGCAACATCACGGACGGTACTCTTTGTATTAACCAAGCGGGCATAACCATGGCCGCTTGCCCCGCGAGGGCTCGCAAGCCGAACGCTGCCCCGATTGGGGTCTCTTTACAAAACTTTACATACCGGACAAACCGCGGAAATTCGGCTCCTTCACATTTTCCGTCGTGGGCGACAATTAGGAAAGAGAGCCAAATGAGCAACCACGATCCCATCAATGAAGTGCCGGCGCCGGCGTCCGCAAGTGCGTCCCAGCGACGGAACCGAACCTATATTGCGGCCGCCATTGGGACTGCGGCCCTCATTGGGGCATTTGCCGTTTCATCCCTGGGCCAGGGATTGGGGCACCGTATTTTGGCGAGCGTGCCCGGCATGGCGGCCGCCGCTGCACCGTTCGAGGGCGGATTTGGAGGTTTCGCTGGCGATTGGCAAAGCGGCCTTTTCAATGGCGCCATCGAGACGATCGTCGAAGCCCATGCGGATCGCATGATCCGGCATCTCGCAATCGAAATCGATGCGACGTCCGACCAGCAGGACAAGCTTCGCGAGATTATGCGCGGCGCTGTGAAAGATTTGCTTCCGGTGCGTGAAAAGGTCCTGGCGGCGCGGACCACTGCGCGAGAACTCCTGACTCAACAGACGATCGATCGCGGCGCAATAGAAAAGCTGCGCGCTGATCAGATTGCGATCCACGATGCGGCAAGTAAGCGGCTCGTTCAGGCAGTCGCCGACGCTGCAGACGTGCTTACACCCGAACAGCGGCGTAAGCTCAGTTCCATGCTGCCGCCCCGCGGCGGTCCCTGGAGCGGCGGTCCCTGGGGCCGCGGCTCTTGGGGACACTGGGGCAGCTTTGGGCGGAACTGATAGCTGAACCGATGCGGCGACAATGATGATCCCGTGACAGATCGCATTCTGCTCATTGAGGACGACAAACGCCTCGCCGAGATGGTGAAGAACTATCTCGGCGAGTTCGGCTTCGCAGTAACTGCCGCCCACAGTGGCGGCTCCGGCATCGCACTCTACCGTCGAGAGGCCTTCGACGCTCTCATTCTCGATCTGATGCTGCCAGATATGGACGGGCTCGAGGTCTGCCGCCAAATTCGTGCCGACGGCCAGGCACGAATCCTGATGCTGACGGCGCGCGGCGACGCCATGGATCGCGTGGTAGGCCTTGAAATGGGCGCCGACGATTATCTGGCCAAACCGTTCGAACCGCGCGAGCTATTGGCGCGATTGCGTTCCATCCTCCGCCGCACCAAGCGCGATCACAAGCCCGATGTGCTGCGGTTTGGGCGGCTGGAGATCGATGTCGGAGCCCGCGAGGCGCGGCTCGGCGGCGAATCTCGCGCGCTGACGAGTTATCAGTTCGCGTTATTATTGGGGCTGGCCCGGTATGCCGGACGGGTGATGTCCCGCGACACGCTGATGGATATCGTCAAGAACGAACGTCTTGAGGCGTTCGATCGATCGATCGACGTCCATATCTCGCGTATCCGCGCCGCCATCGAAGACGATCCGAAGAATCCGCGCCGCATCATCACGGTCAGGGGTGCCGGCTACGTATTCGCAAAGTCGCAAGACTAGGCAATGCGGCGCCTCTACCAGAAGATCTACCTGGTGTTCCTGGCGAGCCTCATTGCCGTCGTGGTGATCAGCGGGCTGTCCTGGCGCGTCGGACAAGCGAACCTCCCCCATGGCGAGGTCCTTGAACTCGCCGGCGAACTCGCAATGGCGGCATTGCCGCCCTTGGACGCTTCCCGTCAGGTGCAGCAGCAGGCAGTCGAGCGACTCAGCCGGCGGTTGCGCATCGATATCGCGCTGTTTGATCAGAACCGCGCTCCGATCGCGGCGATCGGTCGGCCGCTGCCGCAGCCGCCCTTGTTCGGCGAAAGCGGCGTCTGGCTGCGCGGCCGCGGCGGGCCGGCGTGGAGCTTTCGATTACCGGATGGGCGCTGGCTTGTCGCACGGACGCCGTTGCGGTCGGCAGGGCCGCTTCTTGGCCTCGTATTCTTCCTAGCCGCCATGGCAATCGCCATTGCGATATTCGCGTATCCGGTGGTGCGTGGACTGACCAGGCGCATCGAGCGTCTGCAGACGGGCGTCGAAACGCTCGGAGCCGGGAACTTGGCGACCCGAGTCGCCGTCGAAGGACGCGACGAGGTCGCCCACCTTGCGGCAAGCTTTAATCGCGCTGCGTCGCGCATCGAAGAATTGGTCGGCGCGCACCGGTTGCTGCTGGCCAATGCGTCGCATGAATTGCGCACGCCGCTGTCGCGCATAAGGCTTGGTCTTGAGCTTTTCGAGACGAAGCCCGACCCCAAGATCAAGGCCGATATCGCCCGCGATATCGCCGAACTCGACGATCTGATTGAGGAAATCCTGCTGGCAAGCCGACTCGACGTCGCCCCTGCGCCAGTGGCCACGGAGGAGATCGATCTGTTGGCCCTGGTGGCGGAGGAATGCGCCCATTACGACGGTTGCACCCTGGACGGGGAACTCATTGTGCTCCGCGGCGACTCCCGGCTGCTGCGCCGGCTCGTGCGCAATCTTCTCGACAATGCGCAGCGCCACGGCAAGCCGCCTATTCGGGTCGACCTGCGACGCGTCGGGCCGCAGGCGTCGTTGTCCGTCATCGACGCAGGCGAGGGTATTCCGCCGTCCAAACGCGAGGACGTCTTCCTGCCGTTCTACAGGCTGAGCGGTAACCGTAAGGGTGCTGGCCTCGGCCTTGCCCTGGCGCGCCAAATCGCCCGGCTGCACGGAGGTGACGCTGTGGTGATGGCGCGCCCAGATGCTCAAAGCTGCATCGTTATCATGCTACCGGTTCATTGAGAGTTGACCTAGGCGGATGAACACAGCGTAACCCGCCGGTGGCTCGGTCACGAGGGGGTTACGCCTTCCGGCCTGACCTGCCCTACGCTGATGATAATTATTGGCCGCTAAAATTCGCTCTTGCCATGGCGGAACGAAAATGATCGTACTCACTTTAAGCAGGGTGCGCCGAGCAGGCGGCACGGATAGGCAACTATGCCGAGCTTGTTCAAGTTGCTGGCGGTCGTTGGAGTCGTAGCAGCGCTAGGATACGCAGCGATGTTCGCGCTTGCTAGCTTGGTCGATCCGAAGACGCGGGAAATGGTGGTCACGGTACCGCCTGACCGCTTCGTCAAACAGCAGCGTTGACCGGGATGGCTCCCGTCCAAGCGCCGCGACAGCGACTGATTTCCTTGTTTCTCGACATGGTAGCGGCCGAGCGCGGCGGCGCCGCCAATACGCTTGAGGCCTATTTGCGCGATCTCGACGACCTAGCCGCCTATCTGGCGACCCGCAAGCACACTGTTTCATCCGCCACGACGGCGGATCTGAGGGGGTATTTGGTCGTGCTCGCGGACCGCGGCTTTGCGGCGTCGTCGGTGGCGCGGCGACTTTCCGCAATCCGCCAGCTGTATCGCTTTCTCTGTGCGGAAGGGCACCGCGCCGACGATCCGGCCGCCATCATTGAGGGCCCGAAGCGCGGACGTCCGCTGCCGAAGGTGCTCTCGGTCGCGGAGGTCGACCGGTTAATCGCGGCGGCGCGACAGGCGGTTGAGGGCGCGAGGGCGTCGGAACTGGGGCGCTTGCGGGCGTTGCGGCTGTTGTGCCTTCTTGAACTCCTTTATGCAACGGGTTTGCGCATTTCCGAACTGATCGCGCTGCCGGCCTCGGCGGCACGTCGCGACGACGACATGCTGATCGTGCGTGGCAAAGGCGGCAAGGAACGGCTGGTTCCGCTCAACGGCGCCGCCAAGTCCGCAATGCGCGAATACCGGGCTGCACTCGTTCAATGGTGCCGACAAGAAGACTGTGCGCCTCAATCGAAATGGTTGTTCGCATCGTTTAGCGAGGCGGGCCACTTGACCCGGCAGCATGCGGCGCGTGAATTGAAAGAGCTGGCTGTCGCTGCCGGCCTGCGTCCCGAGCAGGTAAGCCCCCATGTGCTGCGCCACGCGTTTGCGAGCCATTTGCTGCACAATGGCGCCGATCTGCGCGTTGTGCAGACACTACTCGGCCATGCAGATATCTCGACCACGCAGATTTATGCCCACGTATTGGACGAGCGGCTCAAAAGCCTGGTGCGCGATCTGCATCCGCTGAGTGAGCAATGATGCGCAGCTATCTCGATTTCGAAAAGCCGGTTGCCGAGCTCGAGGCCAAGGTCGAAGAGCTGCGGGCACTCCAGGAGACCGGTAACGCGGTCGCCGTCGGAGAGGAGATCTTGCGGCTCGAAGCGAAAGCAACGGCCGCGCTCGAAGAACTCTACGCGGGGCTGACGCCGTGGCAAAAAACCCAGGTTGCACGACATCCGCAGCGGCCGCATTGTCTCGACTATGTGGCGGCCCTCATAACGGATTTCGTGCCTTTGGCGGGGGACCGCAAATTTGCTGACGACGAGGCCATCATCGGCGGGTTCGGACGCTTCAACGGCGAAAGCATCTGCGTGATCGGTCATGAGAAGGGCTCGACCACCGAAGGCCGCATCAAACATAATTTCGGCATGGCGCGACCGGAAGGCTATCGTAAGGCGGTCCGGCTCATGGAGATGGCCGACCGCTTCGACATTCCGGTGCTGGCGCTGGTCGACACTGCCGGCGCCTACCCGGGCATCGAGGCCGAGGAGCGCGGCCAAGCCGAGGCGATCGCCCGATCGACGGACGCCTGTCTTGCGCTCGGCGTGCCTAATGTGGCGGTGATTCTCGGCGAGGGCGGCTCCGGGGGCGCCATCGCGATCGCTGCCGCCAACCGCGTCCTGATGCTGGAGCATGCGATCTATAGCGTGATCTCACCGGAAGGAGCGGCTTCGATCCTGTGGCGGGATACCGCCAAGGCCCAGGAGGCCGCTACCAACATGAAGATCACGGCAGACGATCTGTTGCGTCTCGGTGTGATCGACGAGATCGTCCGCGAGCCGAAGGGCGGCGCCCATCGTGATCCCAAGTCGGCCCTCCGCGCCGTGGGCGATGCCGTAACCACAGCCTTCCAATCGCTGCTCCATATGGGGCGGGATGCCATCCGGGGGCACCGCCGAGACAAATTTCTGGCCATCGGGCGGGCCCCGACATGAGCGGAACGGATCAGCCGTGAGTGGCATCTCCGCCGAATCTCACAGCTAAAGATTGTTTTTATGGATATCCACAATCACATAGCCCTGGAAATGCGGCCCAGCTATGGTGATGTTGTGAGTTCATAAGCTGTTAAGCATTCTTCGACCGCGCTGCTGTATGCCAGCAGCTGCCTTGCTTACACCTCATCTTAGCGGTAGATTTGCAGAATCGCGGTTGGGGACCGGCAGCTGCGGGACGAGCCGGAGACCAGCATTCTTTCGGCAGGTATTTGGGGACGGGCGCGTTGCAACGTTTTCATCGACTCGCCAAGTTATCGGCGGCATCGATCGTGGTCGCGGCTGCCGCGACCCTGTGCGGCTGCGAGACCGACGACCTCAGCCAAGCTGGCGCGCGCGCCTTGAGGCCGCTACCGGCAGCGTTGGCGGCTGAGATCGACAAACGAAACATGCCGCGCGAGTCCCCGATCCTGGTTCGCATCTTCAAGGAAGAAGCGGAACTGGAGGTCTGGAAGCAGGATGCCGAGGGGAAATTCGCCCTGCTCAAGACCTATCCCATCTGTCGTTGGTCCGGCGAGCTTGGCCCCAAGGTCAAGGAAGGAGACCGACAGGCGCCGGAGGGCTTCTACACGATCATGCCGGGCCAGATGAATCCCAATTCCAACTACTACTTGGCCTTCAATCTCGGCTTTCCCAACGCCTACGACAAGGCGAACGATCGGACCGGCGCCTTCCTTATGGTGCATGGCGACTGCTCGTCGGCCGGTTGCTATGCCATGACGGACGAGCAGATTCAGGAGATCTACGCGCTCGGCCGGGACTCTTTCCTTGGTGGACAAAAATCCTTCCAGGTACAAGCCTATCCGTTCCGGATGACGCCGCTCAACCTGGCCAAGCACCGCAACAGTCCGCACATGGCGTTCTGGCGGATGATCAAGGAAGGCAGCGATCATTTTGAGGTGAGCAGAGCCGAGCCACGTGTCGATGTGTGCGAGAAACGCTATGTCTTCGACGCCCGCGCGCCCGCCAACGCCACCTTCCATCCGCGCGAGAAGTGCCCGCCCTACCAGATTCCCGAGGAAATCGCGAGCGGTGTGAAGGCAAAGGAGGCCAGCGATGAACGGGCCTTCACGGAATACGTCAACCGCGGTGTCGCCACAGTCGCGGTCAAGACCGGTAGCGACGGCGGCATGCATCCGGCATTCCTGGCGAAGCTGCAGTCGAAATCGGTGATTGATTTCCAGACGGGAAGCCGGGAGGTTAAAGCGCCCCCAGGCCCGCTGCCAGCAAACGTCAATCCGCCGCGCACGCCGGAGCCCGAAATGGCGACAGCGTCGAATAAGGCGACGCAGCCAACCGACAAGACTACGCAGCCAACCGAATCGAATCTGCAGATGATCGGCAGGTGGTTTGGTTTTGGGAGCAGCGAACCCACCGCACCACCCGCGACTACGGCGGCAGCACCGGCCGCGAAACCCAAGCCCGGCCCGACACAGACTGCGGCCGCACCGAAGCCCGCTCCGCTGCCAGCCAGCAAGCCACAGCCGAAGTCACAGGCCGAAGTCGCCCAGGCTCCGCCCCAGGGGGCATTGCCGCAAGGTGGCTCGCCGCACCCACCGCCCCCGCAGCAGGCAGCGCCCCCGCCCGCCCCAGTCGCCACGTCACCTGACCTGATTGCGGGCGCAAGTCCGGTCGTGCCGGCGGGCGGTTTCGAGGGACGTTGGAACGCAGCTCGGTAGGGCTGTCACGAGCACTTATGTCTGTCATTCCGGATCCCGAGCGCAGCGAGGGAGCCTGGAATCTATAACCCTCGATCAGTGGTTATGGATTTCCCGGCTCGCCGCGCCCCCGGAATGACTCCCACGAGTATGAAGCGCCGGAAGCCGCCGCTTCAGGCAAACCGCCCGTGGCAATGCTTGAACTTCTTTCCCGAGCCGCACGGGCATGTCTCGTTGCGTCCGACCTTGCCCCATGTGGTTGGATCCTTGGGGTTGCGGGCGACTGCGGAACTCACGGCCGCCCCTGCATTGCGGGCGAGCGTTGCGACCGCATCCGACATCGCCATATCGTCCTCGCCGGTCGCCGGATTGATATGGTGCGCCTCCATGAAAGGAAGGTTCTGCGGCGCTTCGGGTGGCGGCGCCTGCATGATCTCGACCCGCATGAGCTGTGCCGTTACCGCCTCGCGCAGGCGGGAAAGCAATGTCTCGAATAGCTGGAAAGCTTCCGACTTGTATTCGTTCAACGGATCGCGTTGCCCAAAACCGCGCAGACCGATCACCTGGCGTAAATGCTCCAGCATCAGCAGATGTTCGCGCCACAGGTGATCGAGTGACTGCAGGAGGATCGATTTCTCGACGTAGCGCATCACATCCGGACCCCATTGCGCCACCTTGGCGGCCATGTGCTCGTCGGCACGCCGCTCGACGCGGGCAATCAGTTCCTCGTCCGCAATGCCTTCCTCTTTTGCCCATTCATCGACCGGCAAGTCGAGGCCGAGAACGCGATTGAGTTCCTCCTTGAGGCCTTTGGTATCCCATTGCTCCGGATAGGCGTTCTCGGGAACAAATTTGGCAACCAAGGAGTCCACCACGTCCTTGCGCATGTCCGCCACGGTCTCGGCGACGTTCTCGTCCTTCATCAGCTCGATGCGCTGGTCGAAGATGACCTTGCGCTGATCGTTCATCACATTATCGAACTTAAGCACGTTCTTGCGGAGGTCGAAGTTGCGCGCTTCCACCTTCTGCTGTGCCTTTTCCAGTGCCTTATTGATCCACGGGTGGACGATCGCCTCATTCTCCTGGAGGCCGAGCTTCTGGAGCATGCCGTCGAGCTTGTCCGACCCGAAAATGCGCATCAGGTCGTCCTGCAGCGACAGGAAAAACTTAGAGTGGCCCGGATCGCCCTGGCGGCCGGATCGCCCGCGTAGCTGATTGTCGATACGGCGCGATTCATGGCGCTCGGTGCCGAGTACATAGAGGCCGCCGGCTGCCAGCGCCTTTTCTTTCAGGCGGGCGACCTGGCTGCGGATCGCTTCGCTGCGCCGCGTGCGTTCGGCTTCATCGGTAACGTCGTTAAGCTCCTGGCGGATGCGCATGTCGGCATTGCCGCCGAGCTGGATGTCAGTGCCGCGCCCTGCCATGTTGGTAGCGATCGTGATGGCGCCCGGCACGCCGGCCTGAGCCACGATATAGGCTTCCTGTTCGTGATAGCGCGCATTGAGAATCGCGAACACCTTCGCCTTCGAGGCGCCTTCGTCCCCCGAGTAGAGCGCCGAGAAGGCGTTGGGGTCGGTGAAGTCGTGCTGCTCCCAGCCCTGCTTGCGCAGCATCTCGGCGAGTTGCTCAGATTTCTCGATCGATGTGGTGCCGACCAGGACAGGCTGGCCGCGCTGCTTGCAATCCTCGATCAATGAAAGGATGGCGCGGTATTTCTCCGCCGCGGTACGGTACACCTCGTCATCATCATCCAGGCGGATGAGCGGCATGTTGGTCGGGATGTCGAGCACTTCGAGATTGTAGATGTCAAGGAATTCGTCCGCCTCGGTCAACGCCGTGCCGGTCATCCCGGCGAGCTTTTCGTACATGCGGAAATAGTTCTGGAACGTGATCGACGCGAGCGTCTGGTTCTCGGGCTGTACGGTCTGGTGTTCCTTCGCCTCGAGCGCCTGGTGAAGCCCCTCGGAATAGCGTCGTCCCGGCATCATACGGCCGGTGAACTCGTCGATGATGACGACCTCGCCGTTGCGCACAATATAGTCCTTGTCGCGCTGGAACAGCTTGTGGGCGCGCAGCGCCTGATTGACATGGTGCACAGTGGAGACGTTCTCCACGTCATAGAGCGAGTCTGATTTGAGGAGGTCTGCCTCCTTGAGCATGCGCTCCATTCTCTCCATCCCGACTTCAGTGAGATTGACGGTGCGCTGCTTCTCGTCCATCTCGTAGTCGACCTTGTCGAGCTTCGGGATAAAGGCATCGATGGTGTTGTAGAAATCCGAACGGTCCTCAAGCGGTCCGGAAATGATCAGCGGCGTCCGCGCCTCGTCGATCAGGATCGAGTCCACCTCGTCAACGATCGCGTAGATATGGCCGCGCTGGACCATGTCCTCCAGCCGGTACTTCATGTTGTCGCGCAGATAATCGAAGCCAAGCTCGTTATTGGTCCCGTAGGTCACGTCGCAGTCATAGGCGGCCTTGCGCTGGTTATCATCGAGCCCGTGCACGATGACCCCGACCGTCAGCCCAAGGAAGTTGTAAATCTGGCCCATCCATTCGGCGTCGCGGCGGGCGAGATAGTCATTGACCGTCACCACGTGCACGCCGCGGCCGGCAAGCGCGTTGAGATAGACCGGAAGGGTCGCCACCAGCGTCTTGCCCTCGCCGGTCTTCATTTCCGAAATACGGCCTTCGTGCAGCACCATGCCACCGATCAACTGCACATCGAAGTGGCGCTGGCCGAGGGTGCGCTTGGCGGCCTCGCGTACGGTGGCGAAGGCCGGCACCAGGATGTCGTCGAGTTCCTTCCCGTCTGCCAACTCTTGGCGGAACGCCTCGGTGCGCGCGCGCAGGGCGTCATCAGAGAGGCGTTCAAGTTCTTTTTCGAGGCGGTTGATCGCGTCGACGCGAGGCCGGTAGGAACGGATGCGCCTTTCGTTGGAAGAACCAAAAATTTTGCGGGCTACGGCGCCTAACATGCCGGAGTTCCTTTCTCGTCCGCTGCGGGGCGTGCCGCCTGACCACTGAACGCTCGACCGGCAATCGTCCTCAAAGCATTCGAATTGCGGTGTTTTTCGCGCGTCAGGGCGCGACTGCGAATGCCCCGATGAGCGGACCGGCAGGCTGTGGAGAGATAGGAGGGGGTAGGACTCTTGTCAATCGGCAGAGGCCCCTGATTGGCCGCAATCGCGCCTCCGTTGGCGCGTAAACAGCAACCTTCTGTTACTGATCACGTTATCGCGCAGACAGCAGCCGTCTGTTGCTAATGATGTCCGATTGGGCGAGTGTCGGGCTCCCCGCGTTGCTCGCGCCAATAATCAAGGATTTACATATGGCTTCTCCGCTCCGTTACCTTGCCTCGGTTTTGCCGGCCGTGGCACCGCGCCGCCTTCCGGCCATATGCGCGGTCAGCTTTGCGGCATTGATCGTCATGTCAGCCGTCGCGTTCGCGCAGGCGCCGGCGTCAGATCCCGTGGTCGCAAAGGTTGATGGCGTTGAAATCCGCCAAAGCGATCTCAACCTCGCCGAGGAGGACATTGGCCGGGACATGCCGGCGAATGACGAGGCCGGCAAGCGTGACTATCTCGTCAACTACCTCACCGACCTGCTGCTGATCGCCAAGGCGGCGGAAGCAAAGAAAATTCCCGATACTGCGGACTTCAAAAAGCGTCTCGCCTTCGTCCGCAACAAGGCATTGATGGAAACCGTGCTGGGGCAGGAATCCAAGGCCGCCGCGACCGAGCCGGCGTTGCGCAAGATTTACGAGGATGCCACCAAGAACATGGGCGGCCAGCAGGAAGTCCATGCTCGCCATATCCTGTTCAGGGTCAACGATCCGAACGATCAGGCAGCCAGCAAGGCCGCCGAGGACAAAGTGAAAAACACCATCGAGCGCATCAAGAAGGGCGAAGACTTCGCCACGCTCGCCAAGGCCCTCACCGAGGATCCGTCCGGCAAGCAGGACGGCGGTGACCTCGGCTACTTCACCCGCGACCAGATGGTGCCGGAATTTTCCGAGGTCGCCTTCAAGCTGGAAAAGGGCCAGGTCTCCGGACCGGTCAAGACCCCGTTCGGCTGGCACGTGCTCAAGGTTGAGGACAAGCGCATGCGCGAGCCGCCGCCTTTCGAAAACGTCCGCGGCGAGATCGAGCAATACGCGTCGCGCAAGGCGCAGGTGGATCTCGTCACCAAGCTACGCGCCGACGCCAAGATCGAGCGCCTCGACAAGCCCGCCGAGCCAAAGAAGTAACGGTCAGCGATCGGGGAAACGGGCGTCATAGTTACGCCGATTTTGCTTTTGGCTACAGCATCCGCCTCTTCCGTTGCGGGAGGGGCACATGAGCGTGGCTGTTCATGGCCCATGCCGGGGGAAAGGCCCCTGAGCTCCTGCCGAAGGACCCGCCAGGAGAGCGGACCAGCGCTGCGCCAGACGGTTGCGGCGTTAGAGGCGCTCCACTAAATTGGCGGCTGCGCGAGACGCGCAGGTTTGCAACCATTGGAGCATCTCCGTCATGCTGCAGAAGGTCAGTTTGATTCCCGCAACGCTCGCCCTGCTTGCCATCTTGTCGACAGCCGCGGAACCTGCCGACAATATCCAGCAGCCGACGGGTTATCGGCACTGGTTTCACGTCAACACGCTGATCGTCGACAAGGCGAGCCCGCTGTTCGAGGCGCTCGGCGGAATGCATAACATCTATGTCAACTCGGTGGGCGAGGCAGCGCTCAAAAAAGGCGGCCCTTACCCCAACCGGAGCGTATTCACGACCGACCTCCACGAGTTCACGGTGTCCGACGGGTCCTACGTGGAGGGCCCCCGCAAGGCGTTGGCGGTCATGGTGAAGGACTCGAAGAAATATGCATCGACCGGCGGCTGGGGCTTTCAGCTTTGGGCCGGCGGTGATCCGAAGAAGCCCATTGTGACGGATGCTGCCAAGCAATGCTTCGAGTGCCACGAGCCCAAAAAGGATCAGGATTACGTCTATTCCACGTACATTCCGTGAGGCCGGCGGCGCGGTTCAAGACGCAGTTCGGCTCGCAATGCTCAATATGGAGGACGCGGCATCCGCGAGCCGCCGTTCGACAAAATCCGCGGTGAAAATCGAGCAACGTCACCTGCCTATATACATGCAGTGATAGGATAGGCGCTATTGTTCAGGAACGGTGCGCGGTTTGGTCGGGTCGCCCACCTGGATGACGAGATACCTGAGCGTTTTATCGGGGCTCGGGTTGCGCGAGACCGCATGAAGCGCGCCCGGCGACTCATAAAACGATTCGCCGGACTTGAGTTGGCGCACTGGACCGTCGCCGATTTTGACCTCGTAGGTGCCTTCGAGGATATACCCGAAGGTGTGGTGACCCGGATGCCGATGCGCCGCGCTGCCATTGCCCGGATCGCGTTCAGTCACGCTGATGCGCATCTCGCGGCCGATGTCGGGCATGGGTTGTGTCATCACATCGATGCTTCTTTGGCCGGTCTGCGCTTGGGCGGTCGCCGGTTCCAGCATCTGCATTCGACCGACCAGCACCAGGTACGTTGAAAGCCCCGCTGATGCCGCCGCAAGACCGGCGACGGCAGCATGCGTCAGATAGCTTCGAATGTTGGGCATGGGATCCCCATTTGAATCGGCCGCTCGCGAGGAAATCATGATCCTACTCATCGTGGAGCGCCGCAAGGGCGTTTTTCTCTGATTGCGACTGAATAAGGAGAAATCCTCTGGTTGCCTCATAAGACATTCTACCAGCTCTACGTGGAATGGACTTCTCAGACTGCGTTAGCACTCTGCTCTCAGGTGGAGTGGTCTTGCTTTTCTGTTCAGCGTATTTGGCGGTACGCTTCCTAACTCCCCTGCTCTTGATGTGTTCAGAGCTAGACCTAGGGAGCTGACTTGCATCTGATTTAGTAGGAACCTTAGCCATGTTAGAACCCCATGGAGCTATTTCTTCTTCTTCTTCAATTCGTCATAGGGAAGTATCTCAACAGTGAAGTGGACCCCGTCGGTAGGACCACCGGGACCGCGTTCTTAATTGGAAATCTTGCCGTTCCGATCTCTTGATATCATGCTGCAAGGAAGTCTGTCTGCTGCTGTTGTTGGGGCTGCGGGCATGTGGGCAACGCTCTTGCGTTGTCCATCATGTCCACATCACCGGAACGTCGGTGGGCTCACGCACGACAGCGGCGCTTGACCCACGGCGGCTGTCCGCCCGGAGATCGAGTTGTAAGAGTCAGGGACACAATTTAGCACGCTTACTCTATCACCCGCTGGCGCGGTGGAGGAGCGTCTGTTACTCGATCGCGTCATCAGCGATCGCGAGCAGGGTCGGCGCACCGCGGCGGCGGGGATGACTATCATGTCATTGTCCTGACGCATTAGAGTCGCGCTTTGCCGCTCTGCCCGTTTCGTTAGAGCTGGGGCCGTTTGATAATAGTCAATGCGCAGCTCCCGCATACGTCGTACGAGCGGGGCCGTGGCGGTGCATGACGATGAGGCACTGAATAGGGCGTAAACCCAAGAGCAATTGTAGCTCTGCCGCTCCGCAGGCTTATATCCTAGTTGGGTGAGCAGCGACGCCTCGGCAAGTGGCCGGGGCGGCCGTTCACCCGGATAGCAGACCCAGCTAGAGGTGACTAATGGTGTGGATTGTTGGCGCGGTCTCTATGATCTTCCTTGGCATTGCGCTTCTGGTTAGTGGCTTGGTCGTGGACATGTTGGGCTATTCAATCGTGGGGGGGATCGTGGTTCTGGCTGGTATATTTTTGCTGGCCTCCATGAGGCGATCCCGGGGAAACAGGCCGCCTCTTTTTCGTTAGGCAGCTTGGGTGTTCTGCGGGGAGCCACGCAGCAGCTGCGCTGCCCGAGTAGCGTGAAAACTCGCGCCGTCTGATCATCAGCATCACCTCGCCGGTAGCTTCAATGAGAGCCGAGTTCGAGGTGCGCAAAAATTAGCATGGTCCATTGAAGTGAGGTAGGCCAGCCTTACGTGCCGCAAACGGAGGGGAAACGTCTCTTGTTGGCCCATCTCGTCATTGGCTGCCGGGCAGCGGGTTAGCGATCGGCGGGGAAGCGGACCGTGGCGCGGGCGTCAATCTGCCTGACGTTGAGGGCCGAAGAATCGCTCACATGATTTTAGGTTTGTGGGATGTTGGCAGGGGAGATGGGGGCGAGAATGCTTGACGTGATAGGAATAGGCTCGTATGATAATTCCTATCAGGATTGCCCGAAACTGGACGATTGCCACGGTACCCGCGTTTCATGGGTCCTGGACTTTCCCAACGAATGCCCGACCGCGGGAGCTCCTGCGGCGTGCTCTCTCATCCTCGTTTCAGTCCTGGAGTTGGCTACAGGCCCGTTGTGATGATTCCGGTCCCCACCTGCCCTTCTGTATCTATGGTAGGCACCCGCCGGCCATCGATCGACGCTGGGACGCGATGCGGCTTTGACATGAATCCGATCGATACGCAGATTCTCTGTTCCGGCAGACGGATTCCCTGCTCGGACCATATAAATTCCCTGCTTTCGTTTGAACTGGGAATCCGGCTGCAAGCGATTGACCGTTCATTGAATCTTGCGTCAATCGGATGTCAAAGACAGCAAAAGCAGGCGAAATTTTTGCAATTTCCCTGTTAAATTCCCTGCTCTCAGGGAATTGGCGACCGCATCGGCAGAATGCATTCTGTCGCGCCGTGCTGGGTGCGCCGATGGCGTCGGCGCCTTGAGCGAAGAGTGATAATTCAGCTGCCGTTCAAATCATCTCGAAACCACCTGGAGGATCCCCATGGCACCAGCGGTGTCTCCGCTTGCGCCCTCGAATTTTCCGGACATGCCGGAGATTGCCGGCGTCTGCATGGCGACCGGCGCCGCCGGAATTCGCTACCAGGGGCGCACCGACGTTTTGGTGGCCCTGCTCGACAAGGGCACCACGGTCGCGGGCGTGTTCACCAGATCGAAATGCCCATCGGCGGCGGTGGATTGGTGCCGCGACAAGATCAAGGCCGGCAAAGCCCGGATGCTCGTAGTCAACTCCGGCAACGCCAATGCCTTCACGGGCCGCACCGGCCGGGAAGCCGCCAGATACACGGCCGCGAGCGCCAGCCGGTCGACCAAATGCAAGCCGGGCGAGGTGCTTCTCGCCTCCACGGGCGTCATCGGCGAACCGCTCGATGCCCGCGCCTTCGACCGCGTGATGGATGATCTCGTAGCCGCCGCAAAGCCCGGCAACTTCGAAGCGGCCGCCAGGGCGATCATGACCACCGATACGTTTCCGAAGGGCGCAACCGAGACCGCCAAGCTCGGCGCCGCAACGGTCACGATCTGCGGTATCGCCAAGGGGGCCGGAATGATCGCGCCCGACATGGCGACCATGCTGTCCTTCGTGTTTACCGATGCGCCGATCGCAGCGTCGGCTTTGCAGGCACTGTTGGCGAAAGGCGTCCTTGACAGCTTCAATGCCGTGACGATCGACGGCGATACCTCGACCTCGGACACCCTGCTCGCCTTCGCGACCGGAGCGGCGGCCGCCCGTGGGGCGCCGATGATTTCGCGTGCGGCCGATCCGCGGCTTAAGGATTTCGCCAGGGCGCTCGATACGGTACTCAAGTCGTTGGCCGAACTGGTGGCGCGCGACGGCGAAGGTGCCCGCAAGCTCGTCGAGGTTATCGTCGAAGGCGCGGCCTCAGCCAAGTCGGCGCGACGCATTGCGATGTCGATCGCCAATTCGCCGCTGGTCAAGACGGCCATTGCCGGCGAGGACGCCAACTGGGGGCGCGTCGTCATGGCGGTCGGCAAGGCCGGGGAGCCGGCCGACCGCGACCGGCTGTCCATCTGGTTCAATGGAATTCGAGTCGCCCACAAGGGCACGCGCGATCCGGACTATGATGAAGCTGAGGTGTCCAGCGAAATGAAGAAGCAGGTCATCGAACTCAAGGTGGGATTGGGCATCGGTCGCGGCCGCGACCGGGTGCTCACCTGCGATCTCACCAAGGACTATGTCGCCATCAATGGCGACTACCGGTCGTGACTGTGATTTCCGTTAACTGCCCGTTAGCCATCGCGTAAGGGGCGAATGATGAAGTTACGATTCGAACGAATTCGGTCTGTCGAAGTTAACGATCTCCCGCCCATCATGGCGCCCGAAGGTTCGGCGGCGTGAAGCTCGTCTTGGTGGCCGCATGCGCGCTGATCGATGCCGACGGGCGGGTTTTGCTTGCGCAACGTCCAGCCGGACGCGCGATGGCCGGATTATGGGAGTTTCCAGGTGGAAAGGTGGAAGTGGGCGAGCGGCCGGAACAAACGATCCAGCGAGAGCTCAAGGAGGAATTGGGAATTACCGTGGAAGAGCTCTGTATCGCTCCGCTCACCTTCGCGAGCCACGGATATCCGGACTTCCATCTTCTCATGCCGCTTTATGTCTGCCGCCGATGGGAAGGCATCGTGACCCCGCGGGAGGGACAGAAACTTGCCTGGGTCAGAGCAAACCGTCTGCGGGATTATGAGATGCCGCCCGCTGACGTGCCGCTGATATCCCATCTCGCAGCGCTGTTGTGATTGCATTTCGTAAATTGCGGGACAGCATGATACGCCAATCGAATTCACAGCCTCACGCTGGCGCATGGCACAGCTTTCCCGCAGAGGAAGATGGTGCGACAGCCGTCGAATATGGGCTGATGGCAGCGCTGCTCGGCCTTGCGATCATGGGCACGATCAGCGCCACCGGCCAGGCGATTAAAACCTCGCTGTACGATCAGATCGGTGACACGCTGGCGAGCATGTCCAAATAGCTTCATCTCTCCGGCTTCTCTCCGGTAGAAATTTCAGTGGTGCCCAGCGCGTCGGCAAGCCTCGTAATGGCGGAGCCCGGCCGCAACGGCTGTTGCTGGCTATGGTGCGGTGACCAGCCCGACAGCCAGATGACATCGAAACTCGCCCGCACCTTGCCGTCCGGATCCGCAAAGCGCGCCGCGTAGATCTCCATGGCCCGCATCAGGGTGGCGCGGCGCAGCGGCACCCGGCGGCGCTCGACCAGCGGGTTCGCGGCCCCCATACGACGCAGATCGCGCAGCAGTGCGAACGGCGTCGCATAGCGTGCCGTGATACGATCGACGTCGGTTACCGGCAGCGCGAAGCCGGCCCGCTGCAACAGCCCGCCCATATCGCGCAGGTCCGCAAACGGCGCCACGCGGGGCGATACTCCACCGTCAAGTTCGCTCTCCGCCATCGCAAAGCTCTGGCGCAACTCGATGAGCGTGTCGCCGCCGAGGAGCGCGGCAAGAAACAGTCCATCCGGTTTCAAAGCGCGACGGATCTGCGCCAGCACACCCGGCAGATCATTGACCGCCTGCAAGGCAAGGGCAGACACGGCCAGATCAAGCGTATTGTCGGCAAACGGCAACGCCTCCTCGTCGGCGATGACACGCAATGCAACGGCTGCGGCGTGATCGCCCGACAGGTAGCGCGGCGCGTCGGTCATCTGGTCGAGCGCGATCATGGTTCCGATCGTGCCGTTGCGCAAAAGCGCCGCCCGCACCACGGCGGTCGGCGTGCCGATATCGACCGCAAGCTCGAACCGGCGCACGACCGCCCGGAGCCGGTCGGCAAAATCCTCCGCTACCCTATCCAGCAGAAACGTTTCAGCGCCGAGCCGCAGTCCCCGCTGGCGGCGCGCGCGCACCAGCGATCGATCGAATATAAGCGGAGGTGTCATCGCATCATCAGCCTGTTTACATCTGGCTCCGCTGTTAACGAGGCGTTAACCTCGAGGCATGTCCGAGACCGATTCTTCTGCTCCCCACGCGGACCAGCGGTCCATCGTCGCCCGAATAGCGCAATTCGGCCGCGCCACCCTGGGCATCGCGCTCGACACGGCACTGCCGCCCTTGTGTGCGTCCTGCCGCACGCCGCTCGGCAACGCCGGAGGGTTGTGTCCGACGTGCTGGTCGCGCGTATCCTTCATTGCGCCACCCTATTGCGAGCGCCTTGGCATCCCATTTACCTATGATCCGGGTCCCGGAATTCTTTCCATGGAGGCGATCGCCGATCCGCCGTCCTATGGACGGGCGCGCGCCGTCGTGCGCTATGAAGACGTCGCCCGCGATCTCGTTCACCGGCTTAAATATGGCGATCGCCTCGACCTCGCCACCTCGATGGGACGATGGATGGCACGCGCCGGCCGGGAACTGCTTGAGGACGCAGACGCGCTCGTGCCGGTACCGCTGCACTGGAGGAGGCTGTGGGGGCGGCGGTTTAATCAGGCGGCGGCACTGGCCAAGGCGGCGGCTTCACAGAGCGGAGTCCCGGTTCTTACCGGGATCCTCAGGCGCATTCGCGCGACCCCTCAGCAGGTTGGATTATCGCGCAGCGCACGAGCCGACAACGTCCAGGGCGCATTTGCCGTAACGCAGGACGGCAAGGCCGCGGTTCATGGTAAGCGGCTCGTCCTGGTCGATGATGTGCTGACCTCAGGCGCGACCGTCGACGCCTGCGCGAGAACGCTGCTGCGTGCTGGTGCTCGCAATGTAGACGTGCTTGTGTTTGCTCGGGTTGTCGCGCTGGCGCGCGTTCCCATATAGTGAGTGAGGGCCGCCGCAGCGGCCACAAAGGCTAATGAGAATGGCGCCCGTTGTCGTCTACACAACCCCCTACTGTTCTTATTGCATCTCCGCGAAAGCTCTGCTCCGGCACAAGGGCGTTGAATTCACCGAAATTAACGTAGCGGGCGCCCCCGAGCGGCGCGCCGAAATGGTGAAGCGCGCCAACGGGCTTACCACGGTGCCGCAAATTTTCATTGGATCGAACCACGTCGGCGGCTGCGACGAGCTTCATGCCCTCGACGGAGCCGGCAAGCTCGATCCGCTGTTAGCCGGTTGAAAACGAGAGGCCTATGACGACAGCTGCTGCCACTTTCCGGGTCGCCCTCATCCAGATGCGTTCCGGTCGCACGCCGGCCGCCAATGTTGATGCAGCGGCGAAGCTTATCTGCGAGGCGAAGGCGGGCGGTGCCGACTATGTGCAGACGCCCGAGATGACGAACATCCTGGAGGCCCGGCGCGATGCCCTGATGGCAGCAATCAAGCCAGAAGATGAGGATCCCTCGCTTGCTGCATTTCGCGATCTCGCGCGGCTGCACGGGCTATGGCTCCACGTGGGCTCGCTTGCCCTGAAGGTTTCGCCGGATCGGGCCGTGAACCGCGGTTTTTTGATCGACCCGCAGGGTGAGATCGCGGCACGTTACGATAAGATCCACATGTTCGACGTCGACCTCGCCAATGGCGAGAGCTATCGAGAGTCGCGCAGTTACGTGCCTGGCGAACATGCGGTGACAGCTGATCTGCCGTGGGGCCGGCTCGGTCTCTCGATCTGCTATGACCTGCGTTTTCCGGCGCTTTACCGCGCACTCGCAGAGGCCGGCAGCATGTTTCTGGCGATTCCTTCATCGTTCACTAAGCAGACTGGCGAAGCCCATTGGCACGTGCTCAGCCGCGCGCGCGCGATCGAGAATGGCTGCTATATTTTTGCGGCGGCGCAGGGCGGCAGCCATGAGAACGGCCGCGACACGTTCGGCCACTCGATGGTGATCGACCCTTGGGGTCGCGTGCTCGCCGAGGGGGACGTGGAACCCGCAGTCGTAATGGCGGCGGTGGATCCGGCTGCGGTCGACGCCGCCCGCGCCCGCATTCCCTCGCTCCAACACGGCAGGCGCTTCGAGATGATCGTGCCGATGGCGAAGCCGGCGCATCTCCACGTTGTATGAGTGCTTCGATATGATCAGGTACACGCTCGTCTGCAGCAAACGACACGAATTCGAAAGCTGGTTCACGAATTCGGCCGCCTATGACAAGCAGGCAAAACGCGGCCTCATTACGTGTCCTTTGTGCGGCAGTGCAAAGGTCGAAAAGGCTCTGATGACCCCCCGCCTCGCCCGCGTTGATACAGTTTCGAGCCGAAAGGAGGTGCCGGCGCCACAAGCGGCCCCGTCGCCCACGGAGGCTGCGCCCGCCGTGCAGACTTCGACGCCGGTCGCCATGATCTCGCCGCACGAGCGGGAGTTCCGTCGGAAGCTTCGCGAGTTGCGCGACCATCTTGTCAAAAACGCCGAGAACGTCGGGCCGCGATTTCCCGAGGAAGCCCGCAAGATGCACTACGGCGAGGCCGAGCATCGCTCGATCTACGGCATTGCGTCGCCCGAAGACGCCAAGGAATTACACGAGGAAGGCATCGAGTTCTCGCCGCTTCCCGTGCTGCCGGACGAGCGCAATTAGAGCTCAGTCGTGTAGGATGGGTTGAGCAGAGCGAAATCCATCCTGGGCCTAATCTTGTTGCCCGGCCGCTGATCGGTTTCGCTGCGCTTAGCCCATCCTACATATGCGTACGCGTCCCCATCCGAATCGCTCAATACGCCCAGATCAGCAGCACAACACCGATCACGATCACGACGATACCGGTGCCTTCCCGCGGCGACACCGGCTGCCGGAACACGAAATGCGAGATCGCCTGCGCGAACAGCACCTCGACCAACGCGAGGGTTCGCACGCTGGCGGCGGTCGCCAGCGCGAAGGCCAGGAACCAGAACTGCGAAGCGAGCGCGCCCATGAATCCGGCGAACAGCGAAGGCCGCCAGGCCCTAGCGATCGCCCCCAACACTGCACGATCACGCAAGGCGAGATAGAGCGTCATCAGCGCCGCCTGGAGCACCAGGCCGGCCACCATCGTAAATGTCGCCGCCATGACGTAGCTCGGGTCGTGCAGACTGAGAATGGCGCCACGAAATCCGATGGCTGACAAGGCAAAGCATGCACCGGCCGATAGCCCGAGCACAGTCGATCGCCATCCACCAACTGATACGCTACCCAAAGTGCCGGCCTTCAGCGACATCACGACGACGCCGGTGGTCGCAATGACGATGGCGGCCGCCATCATGGGCGTTACGGCGTCACCCAGAAACAGGAGGCCAAACAGGGCCACCTGCACGGGCTCGGTCTTGATATATGCGATGGCGACCACAAAGGATCGCTCCTCCATGGCAGCCAACATGAGCGCGGTGGCGCCGACCTGGGCGAGAGCGCCGTCGAGAAGCCATGGCCAGAAGCTCGTTGAGGGGCGCGGCAGCGTCCCGCCGGTCGCAAGCAGCGCCAGCAGGAAGATCAACGCAAACGGGCAGCCGAACAGGAACCGCACGTGGGTTGCCCCGACAGTACCCAGCTTGCCGGTCAGCTCCCGTTGGGCGGCGTTGCGCACAGTTTGGGCCGCCGCCGCGATCAGTGTGAAGACAGCCCAAAGCCAGCTTGAATCGATCACCTTGGATCCGCCGGCGCCTTTTCAGCCGTCAGCACGTAGTTCACATCCATGTCGGACGACAGCCGCCATTCATCGATCAAAGGATTGTAGATCACGCCGGTTTCGGCGGTGACCTGCAGACCGGCGTGCACCACGGCGATTTCGAGCTCATTGGGGGTGACGAACTTATCCCATTGGTGCGTGCCCCGAGGCAGCCAGCGCAGCACGTATTCGGCACCCACAATGGCAAGCGCAAAGCTCTTGATGGTGCGGTTGATGGTCGCCGCCACCATCAGGCCGCCAGGCTTCACCATATCGGCGCAACGGCGCACGAACCGACCAACATCAGTGACGTGCTCGACCACCTCCATGGCCAACACCATGTCGAAGTGCTCGCCGGCTTCGGCGAGCGCTTCGACGGCAGTCACCCGATAGTCGACCGTAAGGCCGCTATGGTCCGCATGGAGCTTCGCAGCCGCGATGTTGTCGGGCGACGGATCAGCCCCGACCATCGTGGCACCAAGGCGTGCGAGCGGCTCACACAGGATGCCGCCACCACAGCCGATGTCGAGAACACGGACGCCTGCGAGGCAGGGTGGGCGCCGGGCGTCGCGGCCGAACTGCCGGCATGCGGTGTCACGGATATAGGCGAGGCGAACCGGGTTGAATTTGTGCAGCACCGCCATCTTGCCACGGGGATCCCACCACTCGCCTGCGAGGCGGGAGAAACGGCCGACTTCCGCGGTATCGACGGTGGCGTCGGTGAAGACGTCTGAACGCATCGTTTTATCCGACATGTTAACGATTTTCGCCTTGTGAGGAAAAGGACCGCATTCGCGGAGATAAGCGCTGCGGTTGCGGCAACGTTACCTCGCCGTTATGTATACGCGCCATCTTGCGTCGGCGCTTGCGCAAATTCGCCACGTCCCGACAGGAGGATTTGAGTTTTCATCATGGCTCGACTGGTCATGAAGTTCGGCGGCACCTCAGTGGCCGATATCGAACGGATCCGCAACGCGGCCCGCCACGTCAAGCGCGAGTTTGACGCCGGTCATGAGGTCGCCGTTGTGGTCTCGGCCATGTCAGGGGCGACCAACCGGCTTGTGGAATGGTGCCGCGAAACATCGGCCCTGCATGATTCGCGCGAATACGATACCGTGGTGGCGTCCGGCGAACAGGTCACGTCGGGTTTGCTTGCCATCGCGCTGCAAGCGATCGGGATCGCTGCGCGCTCGTGGCAGGGCTGGCAATTGCCGATCGTCACGTCCGACGCCCACGCGTCCGCTCGCATCCTCGACGTCAATGGCGACGAACTGATCAAGCGTATTCGCGAACGCAAGGAGGTCGCGGTCATTTCCGGGTTCCAGGGAATTCACCCGGATACCGGGCGAGTGACCACGCTGGGCCGCGGCGGCTCCGACACGTCGGCGGTGGCGATCGCGGCGGCCATCAAGGCCGACCGTTGCGATATCTACACCGATGTCGACGGTGTCTATACGACCGACCCGCGCGTGGTCCCTAAGGCGCGCCGGCTTGATCGAATCGCATTCGAGGAAATGCTTGAACTTGCTTCGCTGGGAGCCAAGGTGCTTCAAGTGCGCTCGGTCGAACTCGGCATGGTCCGCCGGGTGAGCATATTCGTGAGATCGAGCTTCGATCCGCCGGAAGGCATCGACCCGCACAAGAACCCGCCCGGAACCTTGATTTGCGATGAGGAGGACATCGTGGAACAGCAGGTTGTTACCGGAATCGCATTCTCCAAGGACGAAGCGCAGATTTCGATCCGCAATGTCCAGGACAAGCCCGGCGTCGCAGCCAACATTTTCGGCCCTCTGGCTGACGCCAACATCAATGTAGACATGATCGTCCAGAACGTGTCGGCGGATGGCGCTACCACCGACCTCACGTTTACGGTGCCGGCCGCCGACTTCGAGCGTGCCAAGGACACGATATCCAATGCAAGAGCGCAGATCGGCTATGCACGCCTCGACGGCGCAACGGACGTCACCAAAATTTCGGTTATCGGCATCGGGATGCGCAGCCATGCGGGCGTCGCGGCCAGGGCATTTCGGTCTCTGGCCGACCGCGGTATAAATATTCGCGCCATTACGACTTCGGAAATCAAGTTTTCCCTGCTGATTGACGCGGCCTACACGGAATTGGCAGTCCGAACTCTGCACTCATTGTACGGACTCGATAAATCATAGGTTATGATGCATCGCAACATCGCCTTTCACCTTGCGGCGCGCACATTTCATTCGCTATAGCCTTATCGGGGCGGCGCTGACGGAGCGTGCGTCATTTCCTATTTCACGTGAGCCTGGTTAGGGGCGAGCCCGGCTTGGATATTCGGCCTGAGGGACCTCACGCCATGCGCGGCGCGCTGGGCGGTCCGCGTGTGCTGCTGCGCCGGCTTCGCGAAGTGATGGCGGAACCGGTCAGCGCGCAGGAACGCCTCGACAAGATCGTGGTGCTGATTGCTGCCAACATGGTGGCGGAGGTGTGCTCCGTCTACGTGTTGCGGGTCGATGCCACCCTTGAACTCTATGCCACCGAGGGCCTCAACCGGGAGGCCGTCCACCAGACCGTGATGCGATCCGACGAGGGCCTGGTTGGCTTGGTGGCGAGCGAAGCCAATGCCATCAACCTGTCGGATGCTCAGGCGCATCCGGCCTACGCTTATCGGCCGGAAACCGGCGAAGAAATCTACCACTCGTTCCTGGGCGTTCCGATCTTGCGCGCTGGCAACACCCTCGGTGTGCTGGTGGTGCAGAACCGTGCCCGCCGGACGTATTCGGAGGAAGAGGTCGAGGCGCTCCAGACCACCGCGATGGTGCTGGCCGAAATGATCGCGTCGGGCGAGCTTTCAGCGCTTGCTCAGCCGGGCGCCGAACCCGCTGTGCGCCACAGCCTCCGGCTTCAAGGCTCCGTGCTCAATGACGGCATTGCGCTCGGTCACGTGGTGCTGCACGAGCCGCGTGTCGTCATCACGAATTTTATCGCCGACGATGTGTCGAAGGAGCGCGCTCGCCTGGAGAGCGCGATCACGGCACTGCGCGCCGACCTCGACGCCATGCTCGAGCACGGGGATGTGGCGGAGGGTGGCGAGCACCGCGAAGTACTCGAAGCGTATCGCATGTTCGCCCATGACCGTGGGTGGGTGCACAAGCTTGAGGAAGCCGTCCTGACCGGCCTCACCGCCGAGGCCGCCGTGGAACGGGTGCAGTCCGACACCCGGGCCCGCATGCTGCGCCAGACGGACCCTTATCTGCGCGAACGTCTGCACGATCTCGATGATCTCGCAAATCGCCTGTTGCGGCGACTGCTCGGCCACGAGCGTGCGCCCGCCCATGCGCACCTGCCGGAAAATGCCGTCATCGTGGCGCGCTCGATGGGACCCGCTGCGCTGCTCGACTACGATCGCAAGCGCTTGCGTGCCCTTGTACTGGAGGAAGGTGGGCCAACCTCCCATGTGGCGATTATCGCTCGCGCCCTCGGCATTGCTGCAGTCGGTGAGGTCAACAACGCGATCGGCCTCGTTGATTCAGGCGACGCTATCATCGTGGATGGGACCACGGGCGAGGTGCATCTCCGTCCATCACCCGATCTCGAAGCCTCTTATGTGGAGCGGGTGCGGGTGCGGGCGCGCCGTCAGCAACAGTATCTGGCGCTGCGCGACAAGCCGTGCGTGACGCGAGACGGCGCCGAAATCTCGCTGTTCCTTAATGCCGGCCTGCTTGTCGATCTGCCGCATATTGGTGAAACCGGTGCCGCCGGAATCGGGTTATTCCGTACCGAACTGCAGTTCATGGTGGCCGCTCAGTTTCCCCGCACCGGCGAGCAGCTTTCGCTCTATCGCTCGGTGCTTGATGCCGCTGCGGGCCGTCCGGTCACTTTCCGAACCCTGGATGTCGGCGGCGACAAGGTGCTGCCGTATATGCGCAATGTGGAGGAAGAAAATCCCGCCCTCGGCTGGCGCGCCATCAGACTCGGACTCGATCGTCCCGCGTTGTTGCGCAGCCAGATTCGAGCCTTGTTGCGCGCCGCCTCCGGGCGGGACCTCAGATTGATGTTCCCGATGGTCGCGACCGTGCATGAGTTCGATGAAGCCAGAGATCTCGTGGAGCGGGAATTGACGTATTTGCGCCGACACAATCATAAACTTCCCGAGCGCGTCGAGGTCGGCACCATGCTGGAAGTGCCGTCATTGCTCTATCAACTCGACGAGCTACTCGATCGGGTGGATTTTCTATCGGTCGGCTCGAACGATCTCGCCCAGTTCCTGTTTGCCGCCGACCGCGGCAATCCGCGTGTCAGCACGCGATTTGACGAACTGTCGATCCCGATGCTGCGTGCCTTGAAGGAGATTGCGGCACGTGGTGAAGCCCACGGCAAACCCGTAACGCTGTGCGGCGAGATGGCTTCGAAGACCGTTGGTGCGCTCGCCCTGCTCGCGCTTGGATACCGGAAATTGTCGCTCGTCCCTTCTGCGGTCGGTCCCGTCAAGGCGATGGCGTTGGAGCTCAATGCCGGCAAGGCGGGCATGCTGGTCGATTCGCTGATCGCGCGCAAAAACAACGCCCGTTCGCTTCGCGAGAAGCTGATCGCTTTCGCGGAAGCCGAAGGCATTCCCTTGTAACCCACACGGTTTCGATGCTGCCCGACGCGAAACTCGACATTATGCTGGCGCGCCACGCGTCATTGGAAGCGGAACTCTCCCGGCCGCTGGGTGCGGACCCATACGTGAAGCTCACCCGGGAACTCGCCGAGATCGCCCCGGTGGTGGAAAAGGTGAAGGCGTATCGGAGCGCCGTCGCCGATCTCGCCGATCTCGATGCGATCATCGCCGATCCGGCGACCGAGCCGGACCTGCGCGCCGTCGCGGCCGAGGAGAAACCCGTTCTCGAAGCCCGGCGGGTTGCGCTCGAGCACGATATCCGGCTGGCGCTTATCCCCAAGGACGCGATGGACGGCAAGAACGTCATCCTGGAAATTCGCGCCGGCACCGGCGGCGACGAGGCCGCGCTGTTCGCCGGGGACCTGTTCCGAATGTACGAGCGCTATGCGGCGAAACATGGCTGGAAGACCGAGATCCTGTCCGCGAGTGAAGGCACCAAGGGCGGCTTTAAGGAGATCATTGCCGAGATCAACGGACGCGGCGCATTCGCGCGTCTGAAATTCGAATCCGGTGCGCATCGCGTCCAGCGCGTGCCTGACACAGAGGCCTCGGGCAGGATTCATACTTCGGCCGCCACCGTCGCGGTGCTGCCCGAGGTCGAAGACGTCGATGTCGGCATCGACGACAAGGACCTGCGTATCGAGACGATGCGGTCGCAGGGCGCCGGCGGCCAGCACGTCAACAAGACCGAGTCCGCGATACGCATTACCCACCTGCCGTCAGGCATCGTGGTGATGATGCAGGAGGAGCGGTCCCAGCATCGTAACCGGGCCAAGGCCATGGGTCTGCTTCGCGCCAAACTCTATGACGCGGAGCGGCAGCGCCTCGACGCTGCACGCGCGGCCGAACGTCGCGGCCAGGTTGGCACTGGCGATCGCTCGGAGCGTATCCGCACCTACAATTTCCCTCAGGGACGCGTCACGGATCACCGTATCAACCTCACGCTTTACAAGCTGCCCCAGGTCATCGAAGGCGAGGCATTGGATGAGATCATCGACGCCCTGGTGACGGAGCACCAAGCCTCGCTGTTGGCCGCGCAGGACCGAGCTCAGGCCGGCACGCGCGCGTGAGCAGCGCGGCACTCAGCGTCAACGGGCTGCGGCGCGACATCGCACGCCGGTTCCGTGATCACGGAATAGACACCCCGGATCTCGATGCCCGTATCCTGGTCGGCCATGCGCTCGGGCTCAGTCACACCGCTCTCATGTGCGCGGGAGATCGACGGCTCCAGGCCGCCGAGATCGCTAGGATCGAGATGCTTGCTGTGCGGCGGCTTGCCCGCGAGCCGGTCGCACGCATCACCGGTATCAAGGAATTCTGGGGGCTGCCGCTCAAGGTTACGCCTGCCGTGCTGGTGCCGCGTCCGGAAACCGAGACCGTAATCGAGCAGGCGCTCGCAACGCTCGACCAAACAGGCGCGCGCTCAGGCGCTTTACGCATCGCCGACCTCGGCGTCGGCTCGGGCGCCATTATGATTGCGCTACTGACCGAATTGTCAGACGCGTGCGCGATCGGGACAGATCTCGATCCTGCAGCCCTCGCGGTTGCACGCGAGAATGCACGACGTCTAGGCGTTGCGACGCGCGCCGGATTTGTCGCCTGCAATTTCGGCGCTGGGCTGGCGCCCGGCTACGACCTCGTCGTCACCAATCCTCCCTACATTCGCACTGACGAAATCGCCAAACTCGAACCGGAGGTGGGCGAATTTGATCCTCGCCGCGCACTCGACGGCGGCCTTGATGGCGTTGCGGCCTACCGCACTATCGCGGTCGACGGACAACGCATCCTTGCTCCAGGCGCGCATCTGATAGCCGAAATCGGCAAGGGGCAGAGTGATGCCGTCGTGGCGTTGTTCGGCGCTGCAGGTTTTGGTAGCATGAAGATCGTACCGGACCTCGCCGGTATACCGAGGGTCGTAGTGGCAAGCCGTAACCCATGACCCTGGCGCGGAGTGCGGTCGCAAAAAAGCAGAAAAAAATACTTGGATTATCGGCCAAGACCGACTACCTTTGAGGCACGGAATCGACCTAAGTTTAATTGATGCCACATAGACGGCCTGGAGCTCGGCTCGGCGAGGCGGTGGGCGTCAACTGAGACGGGTGCCGGAAATCTATATGGCTGGTTGCCGGTTCCTCTTTCGATGGCGGAAGTCTCGAATTCGAGATACTTGAAATCGAGAAACTTGGGTTGGAGATGCTTCATCGGTTGAGCGCATTGCCGCGGTTGCAATGGTCTCGCGGCAGTCGTGATGGAAGGTGGGCAACGCCGCGGTTATGCCGCGGGCAAGGTCTAAGCTGCGACTAATACCTATTATGCTGGCGTTCCTAGCCGAATGCCGGGGTTGCTCTTGCTTGAACGCGAGAGCTTTGGGGCTGGCTGCCATTCTTTCGGGAATACGGCCGGGATGTGAGGCAACAGGCGGCGCAGCCGCCTAAACCAAGGATTGGCAAAGACGCTAGCCATGAGAAACCAACAAAACAAGCGTATGCGGGGGCGTAACCGCAAGAGTCACAATCCGCTCACGCGGGTGTACGAATCAAACGGGCCGGATGTCAAAATACGCGGCACCGCGTCCCATGTTGCGGAGAAGTATCTGCAACTTGCGCGTGATGCGCAATCTGCGGGAGATCCGGTTTCCGCCGAGAACTACCTCCAGCACGCTGAGCATTATTTCCGCCTGATTGCCGCGGCGCAGGAACAGTTCCGGCAGGCCACGCCCTTCTATCGCGGTGAAGCCGGCATGGATGGGCGAGACGAGCCGCGAGACGACATCAGCGACGACGGGGATGACGAGCCGGCCGGGCTGCCAGGAGCCGGCGAGCAACCGTCCTTCGGTCCTCGGGACCCGCAGCCCTATTTGCCTCGCGACGCGCAGTTCTTCCAGCCTCGCGAGCAGCAAACTTTCGGTGGTCGCCATTCCCAGCATGGTGCATCCAGGGCTAGCGATGACGACGGCAATGTGGAGCGCCTGCCTTCCTTCATCACTGGCGGCGCGCCGGCACCGCAAATCGCACCACAGCCGGCGCACCAGGGTTACGGTCAGAATGGCTTCGAGGGGCAGAGCGACCGTTTCCCGCTACATCGACGGCGCCGGCGTCATCGCGGTCCGCGCGGCGATTTGGCGCAAGGGGGACAGGGCGATAGCGACGATCTTCCGCAAAGTCCGCGCCAGAGCGGGGATTAATTCCGGCTCCAGAATACGGCCTGCGATCGGATCGGGTGAAGTGCCGGCGACGGATTGCCAAAAGGCGCATTCTGCAGCCGCCGGGGCGCGTGGCCGGCGTCACGCGCTCCGGGCAGCGCCACCGGGAGACGGCGCCAAGACAGGATCCAGCACGGGCTTAAGGGCTGGCACCAGCTTCTTCTTCTGAACCGGAACGGCGCGGTAGACTTGCTTGGTCGCCTCGACGAGATGCACCCCCGCAAACGGAGCCGATACGGTCGCGCCGGTGCGTTCCCAGGCGAATGCCGAACGCAGAAACCAGCGGCGATCAATCGGCGGCACATACAGCGCATCGCCCCATGCGGTCGGCGTGAACCACGTCTCCCGCAACAGGTGTGTGATCTGTGAGCGTGAATAGGGTCGCCCGTAACCGAATGGCGTTGTGTCCATGCGGGCCCACAGGCCACGCCGATTGGGTACCACCGCGAGTATTCGGCCTCCGGCCGCCAGCACGCGCCATACCTCGCGCAGCAATGCAGCAACGTCGTGGCTCGATTCAAGGGCATGTACCAGGAGGATGCGATCAACCGCCGCATCGGGAAGCGGCAGTTCACATTCATCAACCAGAGCGGCGAGTGTCGGTCGCGCCGAGGGCCATTTCACCACGCCCTGGGCCGCGGGCATGAAGGCGAGGCAGCGCTCAGCCTCCTCGCGAAACAGGCCGAGATATGGCGTCGAATAGCCAATGCCGAGCACCCGCAGCCCGGTGCACCCGGTCCACAGCCGGCGAACGCCGCGCCCGATGAAACGTCGCGCCACGGTGCCGAGCGGGTGAGCGTAAAAATTGCGCAGATCGACGACATCCATACGATAAGATACCACGCACGCGGCGGAAGGCCGAAAGCTGCACGGTCAACCGCCGCCATGCTACCGATTTTTCCTCAACAAATAGTGGCGGGCCTCATGAATACCAGAAGCGATACGGTCTCGAACGCCCAGACACGGCTGTTTCTCTGCCTCAAGGACAATTACGGCGTCCTCGTCCACGATCC
>Ga0126369_10000329_pt1 | contig 30868 bp, 28 predicted proteins | sample PanSoiMetaPlot_1_FD_109646 | JGI IMG/M metagenome (GOLD analysis project Ga0126369, IMG submission 109646) | Tropical forest soil microbial communities from Panama - MetaG Plot_1 | ecosystem: Environmental > Terrestrial > Soil > Tropical forest > Bulk soil | place: Panama | collected 2016-02-17
AGCTTGAATCAAACCGAATTCAGCGAGTCAAGGGCTATTCGAAAAATGTTATGACTACATAATTAGCCCGCCCCCAATAAAAACAACCGCTTAGCTCAAAGCTGGGGAAAGTTCGGTTTAACCAACACTCATAAATGACTGGATAATCTTCGGGCGCACGGCCGACGCAGCGCGTCCCCGGCGGCACCTTTGCGCGGATTTCGTCCAGCGACTCCGCGACGAAGCACGCTTCGTGGGGCCGCACGATCCCGACATTTGGGAAGATCTCGTGCCCCCTCATCACCCACCTACCCGGATAGTCGCTCGGATTGCGATAGATCGTCCAGACAGTCAGCTCTCGCATTGTTTCGCCCCCCGGTTGTGACGCTTCACTCACGAAGGCGGCAGCATTTTGCTGATGACCGGGCGCAGGGGGGCCTTCTCGCGCACACACTGCGATGAAGGAACCCGCAGGGGCCGCAATAATTCTCCACCCCACTCAGCCTGCGACGCAGGCCGGAAGGAGGCCCAGCGCTGAGCCGGGCGGTAGCGCCTGCTCTCAGATGGGACAAATCGCTCATCGAACTTCACGCTCGCGGCGATGGCGCCGCTCCGGAGCGGGAGCGGATCAGCAGCGCCGCGCTCTTGACGGGGGTGATGGGACGGCTCGGTCACGAAGCTGTCGGGGCGCGCTCACTCGATCTGCGAGCCCCCAACATCGCCGGCGGTTATAGTACTATGGGTTTGGCGACCCGGCCTCCTCGCCGGTCCGTTCATGTTTGGCCCCCGGTCGATCTCAGCCTCGACCGATGCTAACGAGCGTAGCCGTCTCACGAACTTGTGCACAGTGCTGCGCGGTATAGCGCCGACGCATGCGCGGCATGCGTGTGGAGGCCCATGACGGCGTTTCGGGCGCAGGCTAATATTCTGCCTCGCGTGGCGTTGTCCCAACGGATTGCCACGCACACGCCCGGTCCTTCTTAATGCAGTGAGAGTCGAGGGGCCGGGCGCCCAACCCTTTTCTCGCCCAACGCTGCCGCCCCTTTCGCGCTATGGCGCAGTATACCTCACAGCCTCGTACGCCCCGCTTTTGGGGGCCGCCGCCTGCACCAAGGCAGTCCTGGCGAGGCTCGCGGTTGCATTGCGCGTCGATCGGAACTACATGCAGAGAGTCAGCGTTAGAAGTCACGCGTGCGGCTTGCGGCGAGCCGGCGTGGGCCCCGGCTCCTTGTGTCCTCACGCCGCAAAGGAGTCGGGGTACACCCCGCAACTCCCGCCTTGAAAAATACCCTGCCCCTTCGCGCCGCGGCGCGCTATGCACAGGCGCCGGAGCGCCTTCACTGGCCGGTCGCGTCAGCGGTCATTTAAGGCGTTGACTGGCGCGGCCTTTCACGCGATGCGCCGCAGTGACGAATGTCATGCAATCCACTCCCTGGCAGCAGCTACAAGCGCCATGACCGGTTGGTTGGTCAACGCTGTTTTGCCGGAGGTTGAAAGCCGCCGCGTCCGGCGGTTTTTTTTCTGTCATATCCCTTTAATCGAATCGCCATAGCCATAACAAGTTTACTCAGGAGGGGAAACATGATGCACGACTTCCTTGAGGCTCTGAGGGTCCAACGTTGGGATGATCACCGGTATTATCATCACAGTCGGATCAATCAGTCCCTCCACCTGGTCAGCGCCGCCAGTTTCGTGTTCGCCTACATGATGGTGTTCAAAGACCCCGCACTTGCGGCGTTGATCGGCTGGCTCGTGGCGATGACAAGCCGGCAAATCGGACACTTCTTTTTTGAGCCGAGAGATTACGACGTCGTCAATCAGGCAAGTCACGAATACAAGGAAGAAATTAAGGTCGGCTACAATCTGCGCCGCAAGGCCGTGCTGATGGCGATCTGGGCGGTATCACCGCTCCCGCTCTTTTTCAATCCGACCTATTTCGGCGTATTCCGGCCCCATACTGGCACCGCCGAGTTCGTGCGGCACGTGGCGCAAATCTGGCTTGCGGTGGGTGTTGGCGGACTGCTGTTCCGCACGGTCCAGCTTTTCATCATCAAGGACTTTCAGACCGGGCTGGTATGGGCGACCAAAATCCTCACGGACCCGTTCCACGATATCAAGCTCTACCACCGGGCGCCGCTGTTCCTGCTCCGGGGCGAGTTGATCGATCATGGCTGTCGCACCGACGCGTACGAGGAGGACGCCGAAGAAGCTCCCAGAGCATGCTAGTTCCCGCGCTTCGACTGGGCATGTTCGCGCCGCGTAGAAAAGCGATGCGCGATCATCTCCCTGATGATGTCACGCTTGATCGACCGATTCGTGGCCGACGGGCTGCACCACCACCAACCGTCCTGCTCCATCGCGCGCGCAGCGGTGACGAAGCGGTCGGCGACCGCCTCGAAATCGCGGTCGGAATAATTGAGGCTGAAGATCAGGCGGCCAGTACCGATCCAACTCAGCGCCAGACCTTCGGCGCGCAGATAGTACTGCAGCATCCAGTTATAACGAGATGGCCTAGTGTAGCAGACCGTCCAGATCGAGGACATGTTGGCTATCTGTACGGGAAGGGAAGCATCCCGCAGGCGCGTGTTCAACTGCTCGGCCCGCTCGTTCCAACGCGTGTCGAGATCGCGATAAAGCTCGCGGATCTCCGGCGTATCCAAAAGTCGCAGGAACTCGTTCATCGTGCCCATCACGACGGGATGCGAATTGAACGTTCCTCGGGCGAAGCAGATATCAGCCGGCCTGTCGTCGCGAAACCGCTTCATCAGGTTCTTGCGGCCGCACAGGACGCCGATCGGAAGGCCACCCCCGACAGTCTTACCGTATGTCACCAGATCGGCGCGGACGCCGAAATATTCCTGTGCCCCGCCAAGCGCAAGTCGAAAGCCGACGAATACCTCGTCAAAAATCAAGACGATATCCCGCTCGGTGCACACGACCCGCAGCCGCCTGAGCCAGTCGGCGTACGCCTCCTTGTCGAATTGCGCGCGTCTCGCGCTGTCCACCAGGGAGGAGTCGGCTGGCGCCCCCCCATTCGGGTGGAGCGCCTGCAGAGGATTAACAAGTACGCAGGCAATATTACGATACGTTCGCAGCAGACGGAGCGAGTCCTCCGAAATGTCCCTGATCGTATAGGTTTCCCGCGCTGGCACCGGATTGCCGATGCCCGGCTGCACGTCGCCCCACCAGCCATGATAGGCGCCGCAGAAGCGTACCAGGTGAGAGCGCCGCGTATGATAGCGGGCGAGTCGCACTGCCTGCATCACAGCCTCAGTGCCGGACATGTGAAACGAAACTTCATCAAGTCCGGAAATATCGGTCAAACGCCTGACGTTGTCCGCGATCACCGGGTGATACGGCCCAAGCACCGGGCCGAGTTCGCGAACGCGGGCCAGACCGCGCTCCATCGTGCCCTTGTAGCAGTCAAGGCCCAGGAGATTGACGCCATACGACCCGGTGAGATCGTAGAACCGATTGCCGTCAAGGTCGGTGACTGTCACGCCTTCAGACGATTCAACGAAGGCTCCGGGTTTGAGATGCCGCCGCACGAAGCGGCTGTACTGGAACGGCACTTGATAGGCCTGCGTGAACTGGAGGTCGGAGATGGCGTCTACCACTTCCGCCGTGCGCCGATTCGTTTCGCGAAAACGTGTCGAATACAGGGTCGAAAGGCGCATGAAACCAGACCGACGGCGTGCGGCGACGTCTGGAGGCGCATCATCGGAGCCGAAGAAGCGTGCTTCGTCGTATTCGTAGAACGGCACGAGGGCGGCTATTCGCCGCGCGATTCGCGCGTGGCCGTCGAGCGAAGCGTATTTCGCCTTGGACAGTTGCAGGCGGCGCTTTAATCCCAATAGCGAAGCGGCAGCGGCAATGGCGCCAATCCCGTAGAAAGCCAATGCGGTAGCGCTGATTTCCATCGAATCAGGATCTAACAACAAGAGTTTACGGCGTCATGACGCTGCGATCCCGCATCACGCGACTGTTCGAGCAGGAAGACCTCAATTTCCTGCTGACCAACCGCATCCCTCGCCGACTGGCCACGCAATTTGTCGGCTGGTTCAGCAAGATCGAGCACCCGGTGATCCGGGACCTCTCCATAGGAGTATGGCGTTTCTTTTCTGATTTGGATCTCAGTGAAGCGAAGAAATCTCATTTCCGAAGCTTGCACGATTGCTTTATCCGCGAACTCAAGGACGGTGCAAGGCCCGTCGAGCACGATCCGAAGATTGTCGTAAGCCCGTGCGACGCGATCATCGGGGCATGCGGCGCGGTCGCCGAGACCGCGCTCTATCAAATCAAGGACCGCCCCTACGCACTGGATGATCTCATGTGTGATCGCGATATGGTCGATGCACATCGAAACGCCCGGTACGTGACGCTGAGGCTGACGCCGGGCATGTATCACCGTTTTCACGCGCCGCATGACTGTCGGGTCGAGCAGGTGATTTACATTTCCGGAGATACCTGGAACGTCAACCCGACCGCCTTACGCCGGATCGAAAGACTGTTTTGCAAAAATGAACGGGTTCTTTTGAAAACAACGCTCAGCGCCACCGGTCATCCCATGACCTTGGTGCCCGTAGCGGCGGTACTCGTCGCCGGCATCCGCCTGCATTTCCCGAATGTCCTGCTCAACCTGGAGCACCGCGGTCCCAATGTCATTGCATGCGACGCTTGGCTAAAGAAAGGCCAGGAAATGGGTTGGTTCGAGCATGGGTCGACCATTATCGTGTTCGCTCACCCGGATTTGCGGCTATGCGATAACGTCAAGGATGGCGCGAAGATCCGAATGGGCGAGTCGCTTATGTACTTGCCATAAACCATTTATAAGCGTTTCCTGCCTGTTACGCGGAAACGACTTAGCTAAGAGCTACGACACCGAGACTCACAGCAGTGCACCAGCGGCTCACTTATCGCGGCGATTGCGAGCAACAGCAGGGCAACGACGGCAGGCCTTCCTCATGCCGTCGCTCCAGCCAATTCCTGTGCGGTTGCCTCAGTCGTGCGCCCGGCTTGCCCTCTTCCGGAACCTGAGCAAACGCCAATTGTTTACCATATGTGATGATTTGTGCGATGAGCAGGTGGCGTCAGGCTGCGCGGGGCGCGAACGTAGCACCGGCAGCGAGGGGATGCATCAACGCAAGGCCTGGGGCGCGTCAAATCGCAGCTGAGAATTTCGGGGAGACGGCTCTCGCCTCAATGCCAGCAATTCTTTAAAATCCACATAGGGGCGGAGCGCGGCTGTGGGGCGGGCCGTCGATAGCCAGGGCATTAAATGATTCGAGCCTTTATTGCGCTGACTTTAACTATTGCCGCTGTCCTTTGCCTCCCGCCGGAGTCTTGCGCACAGGTAGGGTTCGATCGCCGTGGTGGTGATTATGCGAATTTTACGGTGCGGTCCGGCGATCCTGGTGCATGCGCTGCCCGGTGTGACCGGGAGCCCCGCTGCCGGGCCTGGAGCTTCAATTACCCGACCGCCGATCGCGCGGGGGTGTGCTGGCTCAAGAGCCAGGTGCCGCCCCGGGTGGAAGACGGCGCCTCCGCATCCGGTGTCCGCGGCGCCGGTGTGATCGAGCCGCGTCATGGCATGCGGGAATTTTCCATTGATCGTACCGGCGGCGATTACCGCAATCTCGATGTGGCGCCGGATCCCATAGGTGAAACCTGCAAGATGGCCTGCGATGCCGAACCCCAATGCCGCGCCTGGACCTATGTGCGACCCGGCTACCTCGGTCCGGAAGCGCGGTGCTTCCTGAAGGACCACGTGAGGGCGCCACACCACAAGCCGTGTTGCATATCGGGCGTGGTGCGGTAGAAGATAAACCATCCAGCAGAAAAAGCCTGGTTCGCACCAGACAACAAAATTCTGTAGAATTTTCTCGGCGTCGGAATACGTCGCCACATTTTGAATGTACGCCCGATAACGGCTCATGACCGACTCGGATAAACGTTTTGTCGACGTCATTGCGGCAATCGATCACGCGAATGCGCGCGATCCGAATGTCATACAAATCGACGGCCGCGCCGTGCCGGCGGAACTCCTGTATGGGCAACGCATGAGCGACGCCCTCGCGCGGATGGCCCCGAATGCGTCGGAGCAGTTGCGGATTGCCGCGCGTGGCCAGCACATCGAACGCTGGACCTCGCCGCGGAATGGATATCCGGCAGGCCGTGCGAGCTATCTGAAATGGCGCAATGATCTCCAAGAATTCCACGCGCGTCGGCTCGGTGAGATTATGGCCGCGGCCGGCTATGGGCCGCACGAGATAGCTCGCGTCGGCGCGATCGTGCGCAAGGAGCGGTTGCGCAGCGATCCCGAAGCGCAAATGCTCGAAGACGTGGTCTGCACGGTCTTCCTCGAGTACTATCTGAGCGACTTCCTGCGTAAGACCGATGAAACCAAGCTCGCCAGGATCCTCGCCAAGACCTGGAACAAGATGTCGGCGCAGGGCCAGGCCCATGCGAGTAAGCTTGAGCTGCCGCCGGTTGTGAGGGGGCTGCTTAAGCGTGGTCTTGATCAAGCTCCGGAATAGTCGAACATGGCACAGCGGTGGCCATCTATGCCGGCAATGGCTTGCCGTTGGTTTCCGGCAGGAAAGGGGCTGCCGCCAGGCTCACGATATAGATCAATGAAATCGCAAGCGCTGCGTGACTGAAGCCGCCCAGGTTCGCGATGATCCAACCGGAAATGATCGGGCCGAGCCAGGCGATCAGGCGGGGCGTATTGAACACGAAACCGGCGGCCGTCGCCCGCATGTGGGTCGGGAACAGCTCGGGCAGCCACGCCGCCATCCAGGTGTACTGGCCGGATACGAACGCGCCACATAGCCCCGCGCCGATGAGCATGACGGTCAGGCTCTCAGCCCACCAGAACAACAGCAATATCGACAGCAGCGATGCGACGATATACGCGATCGTCACGGGCTTGCGACCGAAGGCATCAGCCAGGAAGCCAAAGCCGATATAGCCAATGACCGCGGTGCCATTGAGCGCCATGCCGCCATAGCTCTGCCATTCCTGGTTTTGCAATCCGGCCTTGACGGCCTCCGCACCGATGTAAGGCGGGATCCAGGCAGAAATGCCCCAGAACGCAAACGTGGTGGCAAGCGAGATCAGCAGGCCCAGAACAATGCGCCTGCGGATTTCCGGATCGACAAACAGGTCGGTCACCGTGAAGCGCGCCAGCGCCGCGTCCTGTACTCCGAGCGCAGCGCCGCCGCGCTTGCGCGCAACGGCCGCTCGCCGCTGATCGTTGACGCGCTCCCAGCGCTCGGATTCGGGAATGGACCGACGTACCCAGAATGTCAACAGGGCCGGCAATACGCCGATCAGGAACATGTAACGCCATGCGTTCGGCCCCATGGCGCCGACGAAGAGCCAGGCGAATGATGCCAGGAAAAACCCGATACCGAGGCCGCATTGCATCAGGCCGACGCCGCGGCCGCGCGCCTTTTCGGGCCACAGCTCTGCGACGATGGACGCGCCCGTCACCCATTCGGACCCAATAGCGACCCCGACCAGAAAGCGCAGCACCGCAAACGACACCCAATCCCATGCGAACGCGCTGAGCCCCGTCATAACGGAATACGAGATAATCGCCAGCATCATGGTGCGCTTGCGGCCCAGATAATCGGTAATCACGCCACCGGCGAGGCCACCAATGCCCCAGCCGAGCAGCGTCAGCGCGATGACGATGCCCGCATAAGCCGGAATCTGGCCGTACTGTGAAGGTTCAAGCAATTGACGTAGCGCGACGCCGACGGCCATCACCAGCGCAAACGTTTCATAGCCATCGAACATCCAGCCGAGATTGGATGCGATGAGGGTGTTCCACTGGCTGTGGTTGAGCAGGCGATACCATGGGAGTTCGCCGACGATCACGGCCTGTGACATGGCACGGTCCTTCGGTTTAAGCTGGCTTGCTGGCCTGACGTTTGCGCGCAGCTGACTTCACCGCCTTGATGATTTCCGGATAAGCACCGCAGCGGCACAGATTGCCTGAAAGATAGTGGCGGATGCGATCGTCATCAGGGTCAGGATGCTCGTCGAGCAGCTGCTTAACCATCAGCACGAAGCCGGGCGTGCAGAAGCCGCATTGGAACGCGCCCTCCTCGATGAACGCCTCCTGGACCGGGTCAAGGACGTTGTCGCGGTCAAGGTGCTCGACTGTTTCCACCGTCGCACCGTCCGCAAAAGCAGCCAGGAACAGGCAACCGGAAACTGCACGGCTGTCGACGATCAGAGTGCAGCACCCGCACAGCCCTTGGCCGCAGCTCTCACGTGCGCCGTAGAGGCTGAAGTCATTGCGCACCACTTCAAGCAGACTGTGGTGAGCGGCAATGCGCGCCGAAACTTGCTCGCCGTTGAGGGTGAAGGAGATGGTTCGGGTCGAGGTCATGTTGCACTCAGGGAATTGAAGTTGCTTACAATCGCAACAGCCTTGTCATGCCCCGCGAAAGCGGGGCATCCAGTAGCCACCGGCGCGATTGTAGGGCAGTGATCCCGTCGAAACTCGATGGTTACTTCATCACCCGCTTTTGCGGGTGATGACGCCCTCGGGAATGTTACGCCGCGCATCATCACGCCTCCTCCAGCGGCCTCTTCTCCTTCGCCCACAGCGCGCGGAGCACCGCTTCCGGATTGAGCGGCAACTCGGTTAGCCGCACTCCGACGGCATCGTCGATGGCGTTGCCGATGGCCGGCGATACACAGAAGGTCGCGACCTCGCCGACGCCCTTGCCGCCGAATGGTCCGTTGGCCTGGTAGGCGTCGATGGTTTCGTTCTCGAATATCACCGGCAAATCGTGCAGGCCCGGGATCTTGTAGTCCGCCAGCGATGCATTCGTCACTTGCCCGCCATCGAAATGCATCTTCTCGAACATCGTGAAGCCGAGCTGCATCAGGCTGGCGCCCGAAATCTGGGACTCACAGATCTTCGGATTGATCGGCCGGCCGATGTCACAGACATTGATGAGGCGCGTGATGCGCACGTGCCCGGTCTCGGTGTCGACCTCGACCTCGGCGCCGACCCCAGACACCATCCAGAACGGCGTGACGTTCGGCGTGAGCCCGGTACCGGGCTGGGGCGGGACGTAGTCAGGCTTGTAAATGCCGGTGCCCACGATGTTGCCGGCCTGCATGCCGTATTTCTTCTGGAACAGGTCGGCGACGGAATAGTTGGTGGCTTCTGGCAGGCCGAGATCGCGGGCGAGCGCCAGAATCTTGTCACGCGCCTCCTCGGCCGCTTGCTTCACCGCATGGCCCATGTGGAACAGCGAGCGCGATCCGAGCGTGCCCATGTCATAGGGCGTGACGTCGGTGTCGCGCGGCACCACGTTCACGGACTCGGCCGGAATGTTGAGGATTTCCCCCACCATCTGCGCCATCGCGGTGTCGGAGCCCTGGCCCATGTCGATTGTGCCGCAATAGAGCGTGGTGCTGCCGTCGGCATTGACGTTCACGATCGCAACCGAGGTGGTCGGCGAGATCACGGCCTTGATGGCGATCGCAAGTCCGCGGCCGCGCCGAATCGTGCCGGTGCCGCGATCGAGGGGTTTGTCCCAGTTCATCCGGGCGGCGACGTGCTCCAACACCTTTTCGACCGGGGCGTCCTTGAGCGGTGTGCCGGTGGTGTGCTTGCCGCCCTCGCGTGTTATGTTGCGGCGACGGAACCCGAGCGGATCAGTCCTGAGGGCCCGCGCCATCATGTCGGTGTGGCTCTCATAAGCCCAGACGAGCTGGGGCACCCCGAAACCACGCAACGCGCCTGCCGGCGGCTGGTTCGTGTAGAGGGCGTAGGAATCGATCGACACGTTCTCGATGTCGTAAGGTCCCGAAGCCGTGAAGCCCGATTTCTGCGCCACCCGCGGTCCGACATCCGCGTAGGCGCCGCCGTTCCAGAACACCTCGCAACGCCGCGCCGTAATGCGGCCATCCCTGTCGACACCGCTCTTGATCCGGAATGTCATCGGATGCCGGGTGATGGTGTAGAACACCTCTTCCATCGGCAGCGCAACCTTGACGGGGCGCTTGGCAATCATCGACAGCGCCGTCACCAGCGCTTCGAGCTTGATGTAGAGTTTGGCGCCATAGCCACCGCCAAGGAACGGCACCTTGATGCGCACGCGGTTCTCGGGCCAGCCAAGCAGGCGGGCGATTTCGATGCGCACGAAAGACGGGCCCTGCGACGCCGTGTAGAGCGTGAGACGATTGCTCTTGTAATCGGCGATAGAGACAAACGGCTCAAAGGGAAGATGCAGCACCTTCTGGGTGCGGAATTCGTGCTCGAAGACGTGCGCGGCTTCCGCAAAGGCCTTGTCCACGTCACCTTTGCGCAGCTGATAGTCAAGCGCGATGTTGGTGCCCTTGACGCCCTTGAGATGCTTCAAATCGGCGAACGTACCGGCCGGCTTGAGTTCGTCGTGCACCAGAATCTTGTTCTGCGCGGCCTCGACTTCGTCATATACCGCCGGCAGCTCTTCGTATTCGGCGACGATGAGGGCAGCCGCGTTTTCGGCGACGTGCGGGTCCTCCGCCAGCACAACGGCGACCGGCTCGCCCACATAATGCACCTTGCCGATCGCAAGGATGGGCTGATCATGGAAGGCCGGGCCGTAATAGGGGTGCGGAATAACCTTGATCACGTCCTCGGAGGTGACGACCCGATAAACGCCAGGCACTGCCTTTGCGGCGCTGGCGTCGATCGATTTGATGCGGCCGTGGGCGGCCGTCGAGCGGAACACCTTGCCGTACAGCATGCCGGGCAGGCGCAGGTTGTGGGTGTATTCGGCCCGGCCGGTCACCTTTTCGCGGCCTTCGAGCCGCGGGAGGCTGCGGCCGATCTGACTTCCGGAAGGACCGGTCGTTATGGTTGCGGTTGCCATCAGTATGCCGCTCCGCGAACTTGGCCATCGAACGCATTTTCGAACGCCTGCCGCACGGCACGGCGCATATAGACCCGCACCAGCTCGCGCTTGTAGGGCGCCGAGCCGCGCACATCGGATACCGTTTCGGCCTCATCGGCGGCGGCATCACCAGCGCGGGTCAGCAGGGGGGCATCGACCGTGGCACCGGAGAGAACCTCCTCTGCACCCTTGAGGCGGATCGCCTTCTCGGTCGCGGCGCTGACGACGACGCGGGGCGCACGGATCGTCGCACCGTCCGCCTCGAACGACACGGCGACGCCAAGCGCCGGCCAGTCGTCGGCGGAGCCGGTGGTGCACTTGAGGTAAGCGGCACGGCGCTCCCCTTGGTCCGGAATCCGCAATTCCGTGATGATTTCGTCGCGCTTGAGCACAGTCTCGTAGTAGCCGGCAAACAGATTTTCGACCTTGAGGGTGCGCTCGCCGGAACAGCCCACCACCCGAATATCGGCATCGAGCGCCATCAGCACCGGCGGCAGATCCATGTGCGGGTCGCCGTGGGCAAGGCAGCCGCCGACGGTGGCCACGTTACGAACCCGCACGTTGGACAGCTGCCGCATCGTGCGCACGATCACGCCGGCGCGCGACGCTACCTCGGCCGAGCGCTCGACATCGGACAGTGGAGTCAACGCGCCAATCGCAAGGCAACCATCCGGGGTCGCGGCGATGCGCGACAGCGCGGTGATCTTGCGCAGGCTGACCAGCCGGGTCGGGCGAAACACGCCGGCCTTCATCATCAGCATCAGGGCCGTGCCGCCGCCGAGTGGGCGCACCGAAGCGTCATCGGGATCCAGCAGGTCCACTGCCTCCTTAATGGTTGCAGGTTCGGCAAGCTCGAATGGTGTCATGAGGCGACTCCCGATGCGCCAGGCAGCAACGGTCCCGCGAAGGCCGCGCGCATTTTCTCGGCAAATTTCTGTTCCATTTCCTTGGCCTTGGACTTGAGCACCGGCTGGCCCATGCTGCCGAGCTTGCCGGTGATGGTGGCGTCGATTGCGTATTTCACCAGCGTCTCGTCACCCACCTCGATGAGGTCGGTGGTGGACACGGCGGTGAGACGCCCGACAATGCCGAGCGGCGCGCCTTCGATTTTGGCCTCGATGCGATCGGGCGGCGACAGCCGGGTGACCTCTACGCTTACCTTGAAGCTGAACTTCAGATAAGCGATTTTTGTGTCGAGAACCGCATCATAGTGAGTGGCGTCGATCTCCTTGAGGTCGCGCACGCCCTCCACGCACGACGCAAAGAACGGTGCGTTCTGCAACACCCCGAACACCGTCTCGCGGGGCGCCGGAAGGGTGATTTCGCCGGTCACGATCATTGTACCGGTGCCGTTTCGAGGAGCTTTTGCAACTCGGCCACGATCCGCTCCGGGCACTCGAGCGGAATGAGATGCCGGGCGTTCGGGATTACGGTCAGCGTCGAGCCCTCGATGCCCCGATGCAGCGCCTCCGACATGGCAACCGGCGCCGCATAATCCTGTTCGCCCACCGCAATCCGGACCGGCATCTTCAGGCGCGGCAGCGCGGCGGTGAGATTGCAGGCCCCGAGCATCCGGCAGGTCTGGGCATAGCACCGCGCCGGGTTGGCGAGAAATACCGCAACGGCCGCGTCCAGCACGTCCTTGCGACGCTCCCGGAATGAATGGCCTCGGCCGCTGCGGCGCGCTCCTCCCACTTGTCGGGCGCATTGTACCACGCCGTAGTGTCGAACAAATCAAGCGCCACGGCACGTTCCGGGTGGGCCGCTGCAAATGCGAGCGTGATGCAACCGCCCATCGACGCGCCGGCAATGATGGCGGAGCGCCAACCCAGATGATCGAGAAGATCGATGAGATCGTCGGCAAACTGCTCCACCAGATATAGGCCGTCAGGCTTGTCCGATTGGCCATGGCCACGGCAGTCATAGGTCAGCACCGCAGTCGTTTCGCTCAGTGACGGCGTGACGGCGTTCCAGAACGTGTGGTCCATGGCCAGCGAATGGATGAGGACGAGCGGGTTTGCTTCCTTCACTCGGCCGCGCACTTCATAGGCGAGCTGCGCACCGTCGCGAACCTTGATCTTTGAAACCGCCATTGAAATGTTCCGATGCGGATAGAACGTGATAGCCACCACCGACACCGCCCCGACCGCCACGGGTGGTTATCCACGCCGTCAAGTTATGGACGGCAGATGTTGAAAAGCCCGCAGCGGCACCACCGAAGGCAAAGCGCGGACGCCCAAGCCCGGAAGAAGAACGACTCTACCCGAAAGAAAGCGTCTGTCACGTTGACGATCGGTGAGATCACAAGTCTCTGCGATCGACTGACGGCGCGTGCGACAAGCATCCTGTTGCGGAACGAACCCGAACAGGCCCGCGACCTTGTGATGGCTGCGAAAGCACTGCGCGCCTTGATGCGGCATGTCAACCACAGCGACGTGCTTATAATCGAGAATGGCGCGTAAAGCCCATATCGCGATATAGACGACTTGCCCGGCTTCATGCCGGGCTTTTTTTCACCCCCCGGATTTGTAGTCGAAATCGACTTACTCATCCGAACACGCGTCTACCGTTACATCCTCATTCAGAGCCGTGATATAAACGCGATAAAGTACAGTGTAATTGGTCAAGCATCTTACGCCGGCATGAAAGTCGAGGTCACGAGGCTTACCGTTAATCAAGTCCTTGAATCTCACTCGCGCAGGTAGATTTGTTTGCAGGTTGTACACATGGAAGCACATCTCACCAAATAGTGCGATCTGCCCGACGAAATTCTCGGTCCCTTTTGAGACTACATGGTGGTTACAAAGCGTCACCGCGAACGCTACCGACCCGCAGCTCGGCATCATTGCCGCCACAGCGCAACCCAAACCGACAACAAAATTACGGATCATTGAGCCCCCTCCCAGCGTTGCCGCCTATAGGTAAGTACCCGCGGACCGTAGGACGCGTCAACACAACGTTCTAACGAAAAATTACCCGTTTATTTGATGTTGTTGCGGTACCATTGTCGACGCGGTTCATAGAAAACGAAACGGCGGGCAAGCAGTGCCGACACCGTGTCAAGGCCGTGGTGGGTGCTGCGGCCGTCAGCGCTACCGGGCCGGCCACGCCAGCCTCGCCAGGAAGGCCGTCCATAAGCCCGCGGGCGCCGGCCGCTACTCAAGGTCAGCCAGCCGGCCGACGCGCCAGCGGGCTTCCCAGAGACTAGGGATAGACCGGGGGTTAGGATGCCGCCAGCGGCCGATTTTCAGCAACAAGTTATCGAAATATCAAAGGTAACAGGCTAGCGCGTCAAACCCGTCCATAAGCCGCGTCGCGGCGCCCCCGGAATGACGGGTATGAATGTGTTGGCGTGACCACGCCAGCTCGCCACGCCAACCGCCTCATTCGGCGGGTTGAGCGGGAGGCACGGAGGGAACGCGGCCAAACAGACCGAACACGTTGCGGCGTGCGTCCTCGAGCGAAAGATAGATGACGGGCGTGATGTAGAGGGTGAGGAGCTGGGAGGTCAGCAGTCCGCCGACCACGGCAACGCCCAGCGGTTGGCGCAACTCGGCGCCGGCGCCGAGTCCGAGCGCTATCGGCAGACCTCCCATGATCGCTGCCGCCGTCGTCATCATGATGGGGCGGAACCGCAGCAGGCAGGCCTGGTGGATCGCCCGTCGCGGGGTCTCGCCATGGTTGCGCTGCGCGTCCAATGCGAAGTCGATCATCATGATTGCATTCTTCTTCACGATCCCGACCAGCATGATTATTCCGATGATGGCAATCACGCTGAGGTCCATCTTGAACAGCATGAGGGTCAGGAGCGCACCAACACCGGCCGCCGGCAGTCCCGAAAGAATAGTGATCGGATGAAGGAAACTTTCGTAAAGAATGCTCAGCACCAGATAAATGACGATGACAGTCGCCAGCAGCAGCCAGCCCTGACCACGCAATGACTGCTGAAAGACCTGCGCGGTACCGGAGAAGGCCGGCGTGATCGTCGCCGGCAGCGCTAACTGCTTCTCCATGTCCTGGATCCGATCGATCGCTTCGCCGAGAGCCACGCCTGGTGCCAGGTTAAACGAGATGGTCACGGCCGGAAGCTGGCCCAGGTGAGTGACCGTCAGCGGGCCGGCCACGTGGCTTACGGTGGCGACCGTACCGAGTGGGATCAATTGGCCGGTGCTCGATCTCACGAACAGTTTCGATAAGCTATCTGCACTCTCCTGGAACGAGGGGCCGAGCTCCAGAATGACCGCGTAGTCATTGTTAGCCGTGAAGATCGTTGCGACCTGCCGCGATCCAAAGGAATTGTAAAGCGTGGTGCGTATTTGTTCCGCGGAGAGACCGAGAGCTGCCGCCTTCTGGCGGTCGACGTTGACAATCGCCTGAGGACTCTTGATCTGCAAATCCGAGCCAACGTCCTGGAGGGCAGGAAGCCTACGCATTTGCGCCTCAACCAGCGGCGCAAAGCGGTAAAGCTCGTCGAGATTGCCGGACTGCAGCGTGTACTGGTAAAGGCTCCGCGTCGATCGAACCCCAATGTTGAGGTTCTGGACCGGCTGGAAAAACACGTTGATTCCCGTCACCGTCCTGACCTGGCGGCGCAGTTCCTGAATGACCTGGGAAACCGGCGGTCGCTGGTTGCGCGGTTTGAGCTGAATGTAAAATGCGCCGCCGTTCACTCCCATTCTCGCCCCGACCAACCCGACCTCGTTGTTGTAGACGGCCACATAGGGACTGGCGCGAATAATCGCATCGACCTTGAGCTGCTTCTCCACCATCCCGCCGAACGAGGTGTCTTCGGCCGTCTCGGTGCCCACTGTGATGAAGCCGGTATCCTCGACCGGGAAGAGACCTTTGGGAATTGCGTAAAACAGATATCCGGTCACTGCGATCGTCAGGATTGTCACGCCGAGGGTCAATCGCGGATGACGCAGGACCCATTCCAGCGACCATTCGTAGGTCCGGAGCATGGCCAAGTAGCCGCGCTCGAGCAAGCGTACGATCGCTCCGCCTTCGGCAACACGCTCGTGCGTGCGCAAAAAGCGGCTGCACAGCATGGGCGTCAGCGTCAATGAAACGAATGCGGATACCAGAACAGCAAGCCCAATCACGACCGCAAACTCGTTGAAGACCCGGCCGATAATGCCCCCCATGAAAAATACCGGGATGAACACTGCGACCAGTGACAGCGTCATCGATATGATGGTGAAGGTGATCTCACGCGCCCCCTTGAGGGCCGCCTCCATCGGGGTCAGGCCAGCCTCGCTGTGGCGGACGATGTTTTCGAGCATGACGACGGCATCGTCGACCACAAAACCCACCGCAAGCGTGAGCGCCATGAGTGAAACATTGTCGAGGCCGTAGCCCGCGATATACATCGCCGCAAACGTGCCAACAATGGAAACCGGTAAAGCGAGCGCCGGAATGATGGTCGCTGACAGCCGCCGCACGAACAGAAAGATGACGAGGACGACCAGAACCACCGTAAGCGCCAGCGTGTGCTGCATGTCGGAGACGGCGGCCTGAATGGATACCGAAAGGTCATTGCGAACGGCGAGATCGATAGCTCCGGGGAGCTCTGCGCGAAGAGCGGGGAGCAAAGCCTTGATGCGATTCGCGACCTCGACGGTGTTGGCGTCCGCTTGCCGGAGGACTGGGACCGACATCGCCCGCGCGCCGTTGAACCAGTTTGCCCCCTTGTCGCTCAAGACGCTGTCAATTACGCGCGCTACTTCGCCGAGGCGCACCGGAGCACCATTACGATAGGTAATGATCAGCGGTTCGTAAGCGGAAGCCTTTGTCAGTTCGGTATCCGCCTGCAACGTCGCGGCCCTTTGCGGTCCGCTGAGCGATCCGACCGGCATATTTGAACTGGCGGTGGCGAGCGCTTTTTGAACCTCGTCGAGCCCGATGCCGCGGATGGCCAGCAAATCGGGGTCAACCTGGACCCGGACCGCATATTTCTGCGAGCCGTAGGTGAAGACCTGCGCGACTCCGGGCAACGTCGACACGCGCTGCCCAATGTTGATCTCGACATATTCGTTTATGACCGGCAGCGGCAGGGTCGCCGATCTCAGCGTCAACAGCAAAACCGGCGTATCGCTCGGATTGACCTTGCGGTACACGGGCGGCGCCGTCATTTCGGCCGGTAGCTTGCGCGAGGCGCTGGCGATCGCTGCCTGGATGTCCTGTGCCGCGGCGTCGATATTCCGGTTGAGATTGAACTGGACGGTGATCCGGCCCACTCCGAGCCCGCTCACCGATGTGATGGAGTCGACGCCTGCAAGGGCGGCGAATTCACGTTCGAGCGGCGATGCGACCGCGGCCGCCATCGTGGTGGGGCTGGCGCCCGGCAAGCTCGTGGATACCGTGATGGTCGGGAAGTCCACTTTCGGCAGAGCTGCGACCGGCAGGTACAAGTACCCTATCAGGCCGACCAGGACGATCGCCAACGTCAATGACGTCGTCATCACAGGGCGACGGATGCATAGCGCCGGCAGATTCATCGCTAGCGCTCCGCGACCGGAATGGCCGGCGGCTTGGGCGGCGGTGTCCGCTCGGACTTTTGAGCCGCAACCCGCGTGCCATTGTCGAGCCGGAGGTGGCCGTCCACCACGACTCCCTCACCGGGCACCAGCCCCTCGGCAATCAGAGTGCTGCCGTTGATCGTGCGGTCGACGCGGACCAGCCGCAGCTCGACGGTCGAATCGGGGCGGACCACGAAGACATAAGGGCCGTTCTGGCCGATCTGGACTGCAGCGCTCGGCACGACCACCGCATTTGCCTGAACCCCAAGCGTCAGCGTGACGTTGACGAATTGCCCGGGCCACAACCGGGTATCGTCGTTCGAAAACTCCGCCTTCAGCGTAATGGTGCCGGTTGCTACGTCGACCTTATTGTCGATAAAGACGAGAGTGCCGGTGACCGGGATTTGCGGCTGGCTGGGGATGGTCACAGCAACCGGCAGGCTCCCGGCGGCCGCGGCCGCGCGAAGCTCGGCGAGATGCCCCTCGGGTACCGTGAACGTAACGTAGATCGGCCTCAGCTGCGTGATGGTGACGAGCGGAATTGACGACGACAGTTCGGTCGCTTTGACGAGATTTCCTTTCTTGAGAGTGACCGATCCGGTCCTGCCGTTGATCGGCGCAACAATTGTCGCGTAGTTCAAGTTGATCCGGGCACTTTCGACGGCCGCTTCGGCCGCGCGAGCGGTGGCTTCGAAGACAGCCAAAGTTGTCTCCACGTCTTCGAACTTTTGCACCGACGCGACGCCGCGGGTCGCAAGTCCGCTCTGACGCGCAACCTCTAATTTGGCGCGTTGAAGCGATGCCCGATCGCGTTCGAGGGTTGCCTCGCTTTGTGCAAGCTGGGCTCGCAATGCCCGATCATCGAGCGTAAAGAGAACATCGCCCTCTTTGACTTCCTGCCCCTCGTTGAAATGAACCTGGGCAATCTGTCCATCAACGCGCGACTTGATCATCACGGTCGCGATCGGCTGCACGCTTCCGATCGCGGACACCTGGACAGGCATCGGCATTTCGACGGCGACATCGGCCACGACAGGTTGAATCGCCACAGGGCGTGCCGCCCGGGTTTCGGTCCCCGCTTCGAAAAGGTAGCCCCGATAATAATATCCGCAGGCAACGACGCTAACGAACAGCACGCCGAGCAGAATGCGCTTCATTGGATACCTCCCCACAAGGCGGCTCTTGGGCAGGGCACCAAATCTGGTGACTCGCCGTCCGGCTTGAGAAAGCGCACGCGCTGAATTCAGCGAAATATGAGCTTAGCAGCTACGGACGCGCTCCGTCCATTCGCGCGCGGATTTGGAGCTGCGTTGAAACCGAGTCTGCGCATACCGCCGACGGCGCCACAGCCGCAATTGCTGCGGTGCAAATCACAGTGTAGCCAGCAGTATGTACGCCGTCACGCCGACTCGATGATGCCACGGCACTCGCCGAAGCCGATGCGCGCGAAGCCCGCGCGCTCGCAGTGGGCGCGGAAGATCACCTCGTCGCCGTCCTCGAGAAACCGCCGCGTTTCGCCGTTTGGTAAAGCAATCGGCTCGCGGCCGCCTTTGCTGAGCTCCAGTAAGCTCGCCCAGCTGTCCGGCTCCGGTCCCGATACCGTCCCGGAGCCCATCAGGTCGCCGATTTCGACATTACAGCCGCTGCTGGTGTGGTGGGCAACCATCTGGGCGACCGTCCAGTAGAGCTGCGCAAACGACCCGCGGCTCAGGCGAAATGGCGGAGCGCGCTGGACGCGCATTTCCGCCGTGAGAACGAAGGCTTCCATCGTAATATCGAGGCCTCCTGTTGCCTGGTCATGCGGCACCGTCAGATGCGGCAGCGGCGCCGGATCGTCTGCCGGTCGCTTGAACGCCGCGGTTTGAAACGGCGCCAGCGCCGCCGCTGTGACGACAAAAGGCGAGACCGACGTCGCGAAATTCTTGGCAAGGAACGGCCCGAGCGGCTGGGCTTCCCAGGCCTGGATATCCCGTGCGGACCAGTCGTTGAGCAGGCAGTAGCCGAATACATGCGCGCCGGCTTGGGCAATCGGCACGGGCGTCCCCAGCGTGGAGGGTCGACCTATGTAGAAACCAAGCTCTAACTCGTAGTCGAGGCTGCGCGCGGGTCGATAGACCGGGACGATGTCTTCGCTGCGCTTGGTCTGGCCCGACGGCCGACGCACCGGCGTTCCGCTCACCAGCACCGAAGACGCGCGGCCGTGATAGGCGACTGGCACGTACTTGTAGTTGGGCAGCAGCGGGCTGTCGGGGCGGAACAGCCGGCCCGCATTGGTGGCGTGGAAGATGGAGGCGAAGAAGTCCGTGAAGTTGCCGATTTTTACCGGCACGAACAATTCGGCTGCCGCGATCGGCGTGAGGTGGCGCTCGACGCGGGATTGGCGGTCTGCTCTGTCGGTACTCAAAAGCTGCGACAACCCTGACCGCAGTGCGGCCCAGGACGCCGGCCCAAGCTTCATCAGATCATTGAGGTGAGGGACCGCACAGGCTGCGGCGGCATGCCCCGCGGCGCCGTCGAGGAGATCGGCTGCCGCCGCAATATTGAGGATCTGGTCTCCGATGGCGACCCCGATCCGCGGCGTTCCGGTCGAGCTGCGGCGACGGAATGCCCCATAGGGCAGGTTCTGAATCGGAAAATCGCAATCCGGCGCATTGGCACTGGCGACAAAGCTCCTCAGCGCCGGATCATGGGTCGGGTCGATGGTCATGTGTGAAATCGGGCCTCGCTATTGGAGACAGAACAGTATCAAGCTGCGCGTCCAATGCGACCGAGGTGGGTAAAACCGAACCCGGCATCGTACTTCAGCCCATAACCCAGCGCCCGATCGAATCCGCAGTGGGCGAGCCAGATCAGGGCGATCGCCATCGCCGGCTCATATGGGAGAAACAGGGCGGCAAGGGCCAGCAGGATCGGACCGACGACGGTGTGCAGCAAATTATACGCAAGGGCGCCGACGCGGGCTCCTGCCAGATAGGCGAGGAAAGACAGGTCAGGCGCAAGAAACAGGACCGCAAAAAGCCACCAGGCCTCGCCCAGCCGCCAGTACAAAACGGCTGCGATGGCAAATATGCCGGCACCTTCGATACGCAGGAGCACGCGCGGCATACCCGCAACGACGGGGGCAACAGCGTCCACGGGAGATCCTTTCTGCTGGTTGGCTTGTCGCCCCGGATGGAGGGACCGCACACCATTTTTGCGTGCGGTCCCTCCATCCGGGGCAGCGCTTCTCCGTGGCTCGTTTTTTCCCGGATGCGCTGCGGCGCATCCGGGCTACTTAGCCTGAAAATGCCGCTTCAAACCCTGCCAGCCTTCGAAATAGTCATGCTGCAGCTCCGAGGACTCCAGCGCATAGCGGGTGAGCCGCATCGCGAAACGGCTTTCGAACATGAATGCCATGGTGTTGTCGAGCTTTTGGGGCTTGAGCTTGGCAGTGCTGGCGCGCTCGAATGTTTCGGCGTCCGGGCCGTGGGCGCTCATGCAGTTGTGAAGGCTCGCGCCGCCGGGCAGAAAACCTTGTGCCTTGGCGTCGTACACGCCCTTAAGCAGGCCCATGAATTCGCACATCACGTTGCGATGATACCAGGGCGGTCGAAAGGTATCTTCACCGACCAGCCACCGCGGCGGGAAGATGACGAAATCGACGTTCGCGGTGCCCGGAATGTCCGAGGGCGCGGTCAGCACCGTGAAGATCGAGGGATCCGGGTGATCGAAGCTGATGGTGCCGATCACCATGAAGCGCGAGAGATCGTATTTGTAGGGGACGAAATTGCCATGCCAGGCGACGACGCTGACCGGCGAATATGTCGCTTCGGCCGCCCACAAATTGCCCTGGAACTTTGCCACCACCGTGCAGGGCGCTTCCTTGTCCTCGTACGCCGCAACCGGCACCTGGAAATCGCGCGGATTGGCAAGTCCATTGGCCCCCAGCGGCCCCAGTTCCGGTAATCGGAAGGCTCGGCCGTAATTCTCGCAGATGTAGCCGCGCGACGGGCCATCCGGCAGTTCTACGCGAAACCGCAGGCCACGTGGAATGATGGCGATCTCGCCATTGTCAACGTCCACGATGCCAAGTTCGGTCACGAAGCGGACATGTCCCTGTTGCGGCACGATGAGCATCTCGCCGTCCGCATTGTAGAAGTAGCGGTCGTTCATCGATGCGTTGGCGGCGTAGACGTGGACCGCCATGCCGGACTGGTCGGCGGCGCTACCACTGCCCCCGATGGTGACGATGCCATCGATGAAATCGGTCGGCGATTCCGGGATCGGGAAAGGGCTCCATCGCAATTGCGACGGCGTCGCTTGGGTCTCGTTGAACGGTCCGGTGCGCAGCCTGCCGTTGTCGACGCGCCGGTAAGGTTTGTGCATCACCGACGGCCAGATGCGGTAGGTCCAGGTGCGACGGTTTTCGTGACGCGGCGCAGTGAAGGCAGTGCCGGATATCTGCTCGGCATAAAGTCCGAACGGCGCGCGTTGGGGACTGTTGCGGCCGACCGGAAGGCTGCCCGGCACGGCCTCCGACTGGAACTGGTTGCCGAACCCGGATTGGTAAGGAACGGAGTCAAGTTGCGCGTTTGCGGCCGACGGCTTGAATTGCATGTGCTGTGACATGGGATTGCTCCAGACCGTTTCGCCCTTCAGGGTGTCAACGTCAGGGGGATTTATCTTAGAATAAATCTAGTTACGGGTGAAACGGTTTTGGAGTCGCGGTTGGAGCCGTTCGCACGTGGCAGGCAAAAATGATTCAGGCTTGGTGGTATGGATTTGGATCGAGGTCTTCGTTGAAATTCGTGTTCCAGTAGCCCGGTGCTCTGCTCATGAACGCGTTTTTGACAGGTTCCACAAGGCAGAGCATTTGGCGCTCAGGCATTGCCGTCGTGTGCTCGCGTTTGAATGACGGCGCACCTGGATCGCCTCCAGGCGTTGCCTCGGTTCCCTCCGCGTGCTCACTTCTAGTCTCTACGATGACGGTCTTGCTGCCGGAGCGAGCGGACAGATATTGGGCGGTGGCGGGATCGCGAGGCGCGAAGGCGGTGAACACCGCGGCGTTGCCGAGGAGCGTTTGCCAGCGATCTTGATAGACTGTCTTGAGCTGGTTGAGATCTTGCAGAAACGGCCAGAGTTGGACGCCGGTGCCATCTGCGATCCCCGTCGTACTCGCGATTGGCGGCAAGTAACCGAGGTGGGCAAATTCATCGAGGATGAAGAGCACGGGCGGCAGCGCCTCGCCTGGCTGCGAGCGGAGCAGCACCCGCAACGCAGAGTCGATGACGAGACGCAGATAGTTGGCATGGGTGTCGAGCCGATCGGCGGGCAGGATCACATAGACGGTCGTAACCTCATGTTTTAACTTATCCCAATCGATACCCGTACCCTGCAAGTCCCGTTGTATTTGCGGACTGTCGAGAAACCGCGTTTCTTTGATCGCAATCGAAATAAAATCCTTGCTGGAGTGACGCTCGCGCAGGAATCGACCCGTTTTAGACCGCAGCGCCGCGCATTTGCTCGTCGTCATCTTGATGACGGTTTTCAGCAGACCGATCGGGCCGGTCTCGGTCGTGCTGGTGAATGGCTCCGTGAGCATGGCGCGCACATTGGCGAGGCTTGCGTGTTCACGGCGCTCGAATTTTTCGTGCATGATCAGGGCCGCCACCAGGTCCTGTGCGGAGCTGCTCAAGATGGCGCCGTCGTCTTGCTCTTGCTCTCTGACAAGCGCTCGTGCAATTCCCGTACAGTCGTCGCCGAAATCGTCGTGGTCTGGATCAAGCGCAGCGAGCGGATTGAAGCCGTGGCTCTTGAGGTGTGGGAGTTCGTTCACGAACAGGCCGAACGGATTGATGATCGCTACGGGGCCGAATTGCGCACGCTTGCGCGCGGTGATCGCGGCTGCTTCCCCGTTCGGATCGATGATGACGATAGAACGACGCAGCGTCGAAAGATTTGGGATGATGAGCCCCGCGCCTTTGCCGGAGCCTGCCGGACCGATGGTCACCAGATGCCCGGCGCCGGCGTAGCCCACAGTGTCGCGTTCACCTCTATTGTCGAGAAATCGGCCGAGGTAGATGGCATCGAGGGCGCAAGGCACGAGGCCGGCTTGGCGGAGGTCACTTGCCGTTGCGGCAGGCCCTGGACCCTCGGTATTGATGGCGGGATGCGATAATCTCAACGCGCCGACAACTGAGCCTAGTCCGCGTGCAAACGCCAAGTACGAACCGATCGCCGAGCCAAAAAAGAGGGCCGCGTTGCGTGCGGTGCCCGATGTATAACTCTCAAATGGGTTATGCCAAGTGAACCACAATATCAGCCCACCGACGATCGCCCACCAGCTGCCGACAATCATCGTTTTGCTGCGTGCTGCCATGTCCGTGAGAAACCGGGCTAGCTTGCCGCCGGGCGCTGATCCCCGCCACAGGTTCAGCGCTCCGCCGATGCCGGCACAGACGCCTATCCCGGTGAACCGGTCTACTGCGATGTTTGGACGGATACTCAGCACAAACCACGAGGCGGTCGCGCCGGCAATCACGCCGGCCGCAAGGTCGTAGATGGCCGACAGCAGCGGATAGTCACGCCTGCGCCCCGCTGCGATGATCACCAAGGTGAGTGCACCGCCGAGCGCCATCCCGGTCGCCAAAATCTCGTTTTCAAACGGGTCCGGCAACCACTGCATCAACTCGGCTTCGACGGCGATTGCAAGCAGGACAAGGCCGAAGATCGCGCCGATGGCCGCTTGCCGTCCATACGGACCCGAAAATCGGTGGGCTCCGGCCGACGTTTCCTGCGCCTCAAGATCAACGCTGAAACGTTCTGATACGGCAAAAATTGCCGCCGCCGGTAATGCCCAATCCCACCATCCCGTGTAGGGCGGCATTGATACTTGCTGGTATGACCACAGCAAATACCAACCGCCGTACCAGAAAACGAAGAACCAAAACGCGGTCGTTACGGTCTGACCGACATAGTGCACGGAGTTCCCCGCCACTGTTTCTCGTTGCCGGAATGGGATTGAGGGGTGTGCGCACCGGATAGCGCGAGTTCTCTGAATTCTAATCGCGGGAAAGCTTTTTGTCCCTCCTCTCCAGCGGGATTCTTTGGTCGTATGGTTCACAGCTTCTCCGCCAGGAACCGCAGAAGCCGTGGCATGAAGAAACCCGTGTAGCTGCCGGTCTCATCGAGCGGATCACTCAGCCAGTAATGTCCGGCACCCTGCACCACGCAAATGCGGACAAAAAATCCACCCTGTTTGAGGGCCCTGAGAAAGGCCTCGGAATGCTGCGTACGGTCGACCAGGTCATCCTCCGTGCCGTAGGCGAGAAGCACCGCAGTCTTGTTGTTCGCATAGGTGGCGTAGCTGATGGGCGAGGCATCGAAATAGAGCTGTCGGTTCTCCGGCAGGGCAGCGCCGAGCAAATTCTCGACGTTGTTGTCGAGCGGGCTCGTGACCCGATAGGTTTCCCACATGGCGGCAAGATCGTAGACCCCGTACACGCCGACGAGCGCCTTGACCGTGGTATCAACGCCCGCATGCGTCTCGCCCGGGTAGCCGCCGATAAAGACCGGCGAGCGGCCGCCGAGCGCTGCCAGCGCTGCCAGATGCGCGCCCGCGGAGGCGCCGATGAGGGCGATGCGGTCTGGATCAATGCCGAGTGCGGCGGCGCTGCCGCGCACGAACTGCACACCAGCCAACACGTCCTGGACCGCCTGGGGAAATGCCTTCTGCCCCTTCCTGGCAAAACGGTAACTGATGGCGAACACCGCATAGCCCTGCGTAGCCAGATGGGGGCCGCAATACTGGAATGCGCTCCGCGCCCCCTGTTGCCAGCCGCCACCATGCACCGCGACCAAGGCCGGTACCGTTCCGCGCATTTTTGGCAGGTAAAGATCGCCCTGCAACGCGACGCCGTCATGGGTCGCGTAAGTCAGTGCAGAACGCAGTTCAACGGCCGGGTCGGTCATGGCGGCAGATTGCTTGCAATGTGCCCCAATGCTCGGGGTCGCCTGGACAAGCCCGACAACGAGGGAGGGATGTGATTCGAAACGACCGGAATCTGCTATACCGACGAGCAGCTTGCAACTGTCGTGGTGCGGTACATCGAAACGCGTCCGGAGCGTGCCCATGAAGATTTTTTGGCGCTCAGGCTTACCGCAATGCATGGCCGTGCAAGAACTGATCGGTCAGCGCAAACGGTAGTGGCCCGGTCGCTTCAATATTGGGATGAGTGGGCCAATCCAACTCAGCTTTGAGAGGGCCGGCAACTGAATCTAAAGGTGGGCAATGAGCTTGATCTTGTTATTGCGCGAATGGCGCACCCCCATTGTTGTTGGGATCGTCTGCCTGGGCGTTGGTGTCTTACTTGGCCGATTAACTGCGTCCGCTCCCCGGCCCCGCGATGTTTCGGTTCATACCGAAACATTTAGCACTTGCATGGCCTTATATCGCGATGTGGCTGGCTGCGCTGAGGTGATGAGGAGGTTGGCGAGCAGCCGCGGTGAAGCGAATTGATAGAGCCTGCCTACGCTGTTGATGGGGATGAACAATGCGATTGATATTGGTGGGCGCGTTGACGGCGCTGACGATCATAACGGCTGGTGCGGCTGAGAACGAACACAGCGCCAGTTTCATGCTTCCCTATTGCAAACTCACTTCAGACCAAGCTGTCGATACTTATAACCCTTACCTCTATGGACGGTGCGTTGGATTGGTAGAGGCCGTCATCAACATGTCAGGCTTGCTGAGAGCGATGCAGACGGTAGGTGACATTCAACACCTGGACCCGCTGCTGTGTGCTGCCGTACCTGAGCAAATCACCATTGAGCAGGCCCTCAAGGTTGTGGTGACGTACGGCGAAACGCACCCTAAGGAAGGACCCCTACCGTTCACTGTGCTTGTTCTCGACGCATTGCATGATGCGTGGCCGTGCCGGAAATAAACGTTGATCGCAATAGGTAAACATTAGAGGGGCTGAAAATGAGGGCGATTATCTGCGGTTATTGGTAGCGCCCCCAAACCAAGGCATTGAAGGGTTCCGAGGCCTATGCGATCACCTCACCGCACTCCGAAGGGCGAGGCGGATGAGTGTGGGCGAGCACGCGCCGATGTCGACCATCATCGTCAACGGCGCAAGGACCGAACTGATCGAGCGCGGCCGCGGCCGGCCGATTCTGTTTCTGCACCCCCATATCGGCCTCGATCCGTCGGCGCCTGTGCTCGCCATGCTGGCCGAAGGCGGACGGCTGATCGCTCCATCCCATCCGGGTTTCGGCCATTCTGAGCGGCCGCCAAGTATCACCACAGTCGACGACCTTGCGTATTTCTATCTCGACCTGATGGACGCACTCGACCTTCGTGATGCCCTCGTGATCGGGGTTTCGCTCGGCGCCTGGATTGCCGCCGAGATCGCGGTGAAAAGCATCGCGCGGATGGCACAGCTGGTGCTCGGCAATCCTGTCGGGATCAAGGTGGGCGACCGCGAGACGCGCGACATCCTCGACGTCTTTGCCATGGTGGAAGAAGAATTTCTCGACAAGGCATTCGCCGATCCGGCTGCCGGCAGGCGCGACTACCGCGCCATGACGGACGACGAAGTCACGGCCGTGGCTCGCAATCGCGAAGCCGCCGCGCTCTACACCTGGTCGCCCTATATGCACGACCCCAAGCTCAAGGGCCGGCTGCATCGCATCCGGATCCCAACGTTGGTGCTGTGGGGGGTCGCCGATCGGTTGGTCAATGAATCCTATGGCCGCACTTTCTGCGCCGCGGTGCCGGGCGCGAAATTCGAGCCGCTCGTCGGCGCCGGCCACTTCCCCCACATCGAGCAGCCGAAGGCGTTTGCCGCGCGGGCGCTGGCGTTTGCCGACGCACATGTATGAGCTCAAGCGCGGACAAAACGACGGTCTGCGCCCCGCCGTTGGGCCGGCCCCAGGCCGCCGGTCCTTGTGAGCGGCCAGCTCCGCGCGCCCTCCCTAACCCTCCCCCGCAAGCGGGGGAGGGGATTCAAATGGCGCGGTTATTTGTCATCGGCTCCTAAGCTCGCGTCTTCGCACGTCCGCCGATGCCGGATGTCAAGCGCCACTTGACAGCGGCTCGTTGTCAAGGCATACTTGACTATTAAGGCCGTTTGACGGCCTTTGAGGAAGAGCTATGACAGCAGATGCCACAAACCCGCCCCCCACAGCCGGCACGCAAGCGCGTGCGGCGGAAAAAGATACGGGCGCAAACGAACTGCGATGTTCATTTTGCGGAAAATCTCAATTCGATGTCAGGAAGCTCATTGCCGGGCCAACCGTATTTATCTGCGACGAATGCGTCGCCCTCTGTGTGAAGATTTGCGATGACGACAAGATATCGACCGAAATCGGAAACCCAGAACTTGCTCCGACCGAGACACTTCTGGTGATCCTGAAAAACACCGTGACGAGGGACGAGGATCTGCGAAATGCGCTGCAACGCATGGTCGACGTGCTGCGAAGGCGAGGGGTGAGCTGGGAGAGGATCGGCGAAGCGCTGGGAGTCTCGCGTCAGGCGGCGTGGGACCGGTTTCACTAGAAGGCCAGTGCGGCTGATCCCGAGAAACGGATATGTCCCTCCAAATCAGTTCACAGGTGTGATCTGCCTTCTGCAGCGGAGCGGTACATGCGGGTCTACCAATTCACCGAGCAGCCATACTTCCCGGCATGGTCGGCTCACGATGGCTCGCTGCGCGTCAACCTGCCCAACGCCAAGCAGGATCCCAAGCTCGCGGCTGATCTGCTGCACCGCTATTACGATGAATGGTTCGTCGCCGACGAACTCGGGCTCGACATCATGGTCAACGAGCACCACGCGACGGCGACCTGCATGTCGTGCGCCGCGATCGTCGCGCTCTCGGTGCTGGCGCGGGAGACCAAGCGCGCCCGCCTGCTGGTGCTCGGTTATCCGATCGGCCACAGGCCCGATCCGCTGCGTTGCGCCGAGGAGTTAGCCACCATCGACGTGATCTCGCGCGGACGTCTCGACATGGGCTTCGTCAAGGGCGTGCCTTACGAGTTCCCGGTATCGAACCAGAATGCGGTCGGCGTGATGGAGCGGTTTTGGGAATCCCACGACTTCATCATCAAGGCGATGACGAGCCACGGCGAGCCGTTCAACTGGGAGAGCGAGCATTTTCATTATCGCCACGTCAATCTGTGGCCACGCCCGTATCAGCAACCGCATCCGCCAGTGTGGAGCACCACCGGCAGCCGCGGCAACGCGCGGGTGCTCGGCGAGAAGGGTTACGTGATGGCGACACTCGGCACGGGCTTTGCCACGCGCCCGCTGTTTGATGCCTATCGGGCCGGTTACGTCACGGCGGGGCGTCCGGCGCCGTCTGCCGATCGTTTTGGATACCTGGGCCTCGTCGCGGTCGCAGCGGACGAGCGCACCGCCAGGGCGCGCGCCGAATTCGTCGCCGGCTATGTGCGCACGTCCGGGATCGTAGCGCCGCAGTTTCGCAATCCGCCGGGCTACCTGTCGATCGAGGACAATGTCCGCATCCTGCGCGGTGAAAAGCGCCAGCGCAGCAAGACCAAGGATGGCCGCTTCATCGACATGCATTCCTGCAGCGTGCAGGACCTGATCGATGCCGCCATCATGTTCTGCGGCACGCCCGACCAAGTCTATGCCCAGATCATCGACTTCTGCGAATATTGTGGCGGCATGGGCAACCTCATCATGATGGGCCACGCCGGTAGCCTGTCGCACGAGGACACGGTCGACAATCTCACGCTGTTCGCCAAGGAAGTTCTGCCGCGGCTCAAGGAATACAAGCAGCCGCGCGCGGAGGCACCCGCGGCGGCATGAAGGCAATGTGAATCACAAATACGCGATGAAGCGCCCAGCCAGGAGGACCGAGAGCCAGCTTGCCAGTGACACCGCTGCAAACACAGCGGCGCCGTCAAGGGGAGTTTCGGCACGCAAACGGCTGCCGAAACGCCAGCGGAATGCCGCGACGTTGATAAGGCCGAGAGCGAACATCCCCATTTTAAATTGAAAGGCCGGGTTGACCCCCACCGGCATGGCATCCGCTGCCAACAGAACGGTGCCGGACGTGACTTGCAGGGCGAGCCCAAAGGCCGCGACCGGGGTGACTGCACGCGCGATGGCGCCGACGTTCTTGGCGCGACGCAGCACCTGGATGTCGAAGGTTGCGATACCCCCAACCAGCAGTGCCGCGCCGAGGACATGGCCCACATTGGCAACGGCATAGAGCCAACCCGAGCCGCGCGCCGCCGCCCCGAGACTCGACTGCTCCAGCGCCGTGAACGCCGCCGTGAGAATCTCCGGCAGCGAACTGTGCGGCATCTCCACGTGCTAACGCAGCTCGACGGATTTGCCCGCCACGGTAATGCGCTCGGCCCGCATCTCGTGTTGCTTTTGCGTAGACGGATAACCCTCAACCGCCACCATGGTGCCGGGCTTGAGCATGGCCTGCGTCAGACCGCGCGCCTGCATGCGGAACAGCGGCGCCAGCGTCGCTTCCCAGATATTGCCCTGGTACCTGAGCGTGATATGGGTGTGCGGGTCCGCCCAGGTCAGCGTCTCTACCGGAGCGCTGATGGTAAAGACCTTGGTAGCGTCGTAGCTACCCCAGCCATGATGCGCCGAAGCCGCGCCGACCGAGGCGACGGTGACGAGAATGCAAGCAGCAGCGCGAATGTCCATGATGAGATCCTCCGAGATTTTTTCGCCAAACTTGGCGTTTTGCCGATGAAACTAGCGGCGCCGGCGCCGTTTCTCAAGAGGTTGCCGCGAGGTCTTGCCTATTCTTCTGGCGCTATCGTCCGCCTGTAATGGCGGCGAAATATTGGTAACAAGCTGCTGAAGGCACTATCTCAATCCAGTCGTAATCTCACGGAGCGTACACAATGGCCGCCGGTATCAATCGCCAGATCCTGCTCAAAAGCCGGCCCGAAGGTGCGCCCGGCCTCGATAATTTTGAATTAGTGCAGCGCCCGGTGCCGGAACCCCGCGACGGCGACGTGCTGATGCGCATCCGCTATCTGTCGCTCGATCCTTACATGCGCGGCCGCATGAGCGCCGCGAAGTCCTACGCCAAGCCCGTCGAGGTCGGCGAGCTTATGGTGGGTGGCACCGTCAGCGAGGTCGTGGCGTCACGAAATGCGAAATTAGCCATCGGCGATGTTGTGGTGGGCTATGGGGGCTGGCAGGATTTTGCGCTGTCCAATGGCGCCGGCCTGCGCAAGCTCGATCCCGCTGCGGCACCCGTGTCGACTGCGCTCGGCGTCCTCGGCATGCCGGGCATGACTGCCTATGTGGGGCTCCTGGAAATCGGCCGGCCCAAACCAGGCGAAACCGTGGTGGTTGCGGCCGCATCCGGTGCCGTCGGCTCCGTGGTCGGGCAGATCGCCAAGATCAAAGGGTGCCGCGCGGTGGGGATTGCGGGCGGCCTGGACAAGTGCCGTTACGTGGTTCAGGAACTGGGCTTCGAC
>Ga0126369_10000330_pt1 | contig 30838 bp, 26 predicted proteins | sample PanSoiMetaPlot_1_FD_109646 | JGI IMG/M metagenome (GOLD analysis project Ga0126369, IMG submission 109646) | Tropical forest soil microbial communities from Panama - MetaG Plot_1 | ecosystem: Environmental > Terrestrial > Soil > Tropical forest > Bulk soil | place: Panama | collected 2016-02-17
CGAGGTCAACAGGCTGGCCGTCCAGCGCCTCGAAATCGATTGGCCGCTCCAGGCGGGCAAAGACTCCAAACAGGCGCTCGAGTTTGGCAAGCTTGCCGTGTGGAATCGCAATACCGCTGCCGATGCCGGTGGAGCCGAGCCGCTCGCGCTGCATCAACACCTCGAGTACTTCGCGCTCACTGCGCCCGCATATCGCGGCTGCACGGACAGCAAGTTCCTGCAGCGCTTGCTTTTTGTTGTTGACCCTGAGCGAGGGAACGACCGCCTGCGGCACTACAAGATCGGTAAGCGCCATGAAGATCGTCCAAAACAGGGGCGCCTGAAAGAGAGGGGCCCAATTGGGGGGCGGAACATAGGGATGGGCCCAAAGCGCGTCAATAGCCGGATTGGGCCCTTGCAACGTCGATGCCATGCCCCCACCCTACCCTCCCCCGCAAGCGGGGGAGGGTAGGGTGGGGGACGCTCCTGTCTCCCTTGCCATCAGCTTGACAGCAGGATGTGACCGATCCGAGGCTGCGACCATGACCCACAATATGACGTCGATGATACCCGGCCAGCGCGCCGACTATTCCGCGATCGTGGACAGACAGCCTCTGAAGTTGCCAGACCGGGCGCGCCTCGTCCTGTGGCCGATCGTCAATCTGGAGGTATGGGACATCGGTCGGCCTATGCCTCGCCAAGTCCTCCCGGCCCCGACCGGCGTGCCTTTCTTGCCGGACGTGCCACACTGGAGCTGGCACGAATACGGCATGCGGGTCGGAGTTTGGCGGTTCTTCGACCTGTTCGGCCGATACGGCATCCGGCCGACGCTCGCCGTCAATGCGCGCGTCTGCGAGGACTATGTAAGGGTCGCCGAGGAGGCGCGCCGCCAGGGCTGGGAGTTCATGGGCCATGCCTACGACCAGATGCCGATCCACAAGCATGAGAATCAGAAGGAAATGATCGAGCGCTCTATGGACATCCTGGAGCACTTTACCGGCAAACGCCCGGTCGGCTGGCTCGGCCCCGGGCTGACGCAGACCTATGAGACGCCGGAATTGCTCGCCGAAGCGGGCGTTAAATACATCGGCGACTGGGTATATGACGACGAGCCCGACATCATTCGCACGGCCAGTGGACCGCTGGTGACGTTACCTTACACGGTTGAGCTCAACGACATCACCATGATGATCGTGCAGCATCACGAGAGCGATTACCTGCTGAGGCGTGCAATCGACGCTTTCGACCGGCTTTACGCAGAAGGCGAGCACCGCGCCAAGATCATGGCGGTGGCGATCCATCCCTACATCACCGGCCAGCCGCATCGCATCAAATACCTCGAAGCGATTTATGGTTACGCCGCCAAATTCGATGGCGTGCTGCACTGGAACGGCGAACAGATTCTGGATTGGTATCTGAAGGCCCGGCAATAAGGGCCGTCGTTGTTGCGTCCCCCGCAGGCGGGCGCGGCCGCCGCTCAAATCAGTCGCCCGGTCCACTCGCGCAGGTCCGGGAGCGCATCGCCGAGGAGCGATGGTGGCCAGGGCACGTGCAAAAGCTTGACGAACAAGAAGTAGAAGCCGATCCATAGCGAAACCGTAATGATGAGCGCCAGCGGCCATCGGGTCGTGCCGGCGGTCGACATGTACAAGAACATGTAAAGGCCCATGGCGGGCATCAGCCCGATCAGCCAGACTGCCGCCAGAAAGCTGAGGAGCCACAGCAGCTCGACGGCAAAGCGCCCATAGACGGTCTTCGCGCTCAGCGGCGTCGCCGAGCCCACGTGCTTTTCTACCGACATTATGCCGGTGCGCGGCTCGCGCTGCCGCCCTGGGACCAGCATGATGATGCCGGCGCATATGACCACGATAATACCGGCGGTCGCGGCGGTCTGGGGCATCAGCCGCGCCGAAAAGCGCCAGCCCGCCGCAGTCCAGAACGCTGCCGCAAAGCCCAGGAAAGCGACGACCCATAAGGCGGGGCCGATGATGTCATCGATTGAACGCGCCGCCACGGCGCCCTGGCCTGCGACTGCAGGCGATGAAACTGTGACGACGACTGGCTTCCATCGACGGTAAAGCGCAACACAAAGCGGCCACAGCAGCACCAGGCCCGTCACGGCAAAAATCGCGATCACGCCCGGCCGTTCCAGCCACTCAAACCGATAGCGGCCCATCGAAATGAAGAGATATTTCTCGATCAGCTTGCCCAGCACAAAGCCGAGGATCAGCGGCGCGCGCGCCCAGCCGTAGCGCTTCATCGTCCAACCGAGCAGGCCGAATACCACCAGCACGACGAGGTCGCCATAGCTCTTCGAGCCCTGATAGGCGCCGACGAAGCACACTGCGAGCACAGTTGGGATCAGGATGCCTGCCCGCAAGGTCGCGACCCGGGCAAGCGGATTGGCGGACAGAAAGCAGATGCCGGCGCCCACCACATTGGCGAGCGCAAGGCTCCAAACCAGCGTATAGGTGATGTCGAGCTGGGTATCGAGCAGCTTTGGACCCGGCGCAATGCCGTGGGCCAGAAAGGCACCGAGCAACAGCGCCATCGAGGGCGAGCCCGGCACCCCGAATGCAAGCGTCGGGATGAGGGCGCCGCCTTCGCGCGAGCAGTTGGCGGATTCTGCCGCGATCACCCCGCGCACATCGCCCTTGCCGAACGTCTCAGAGGCACCTTTGGCAAGGCGGGCCGCCGAGCCATAGGCGATCCAGTCGATCACGGCCGCCCCCATGCCGGGCACCGAGCCGAGCACGACCCCAAGCGTCGACGAATTGAGAACGAGCTTCCAGTTCCGCAGCACGTCGCGCACGCCGCGCATCTGCTCATGAAACAACCCATGCAGTTGCTGGATGGATCCCGTATTGGTGCGGGCGATCGCCATGTCGATGAGTTCCGGGACCGCGAACAGGCCGAGCGCGATGCATTCGATCGGCACTCCGTCCAACAGATAGGTGTCGAACAGATCGTCGAACGTCCAGCGCAACTGCCCGGACTGGGCTTCATCGCCGACCGCGGCGATCAACACGCCGAACAGGGCAACGATCAGCCCTTTGACGGTGTTGCCCTGGCTCACCGACGCGACGAGCGTGAGGCCGAGGACACACACGGCGAGCAGTTCGGGCGTGCCGATCGCGAGCATGAACGGCCGCAGGATCGGGATCGAGATCGCCAGCAGCACGGCACCGAACAGCCCGCCTATGATCGACGACATGAACGACGCTCCGAATGCTCGCCCGGCTTCGCCGCGCTTGGCCATGGGGTAGCCGTCGAGCACTGTCGCCGCCGAGCCGATGGCACCGGGCACGCCGAACAGGATCGCCGGAATTGTGTCCGACGTCGCCGTCACCGCCCACATGCCGATCAGAAAGGCGAGCGCCGTGTGGGCGTCCATGGAATGGGTGAACGGGATCAACAAGGCCAGGCCGCCGAGGCCGCCAATGCCGGGCATCATGCCGATGATCAAACCGAGCCCGATGCCCGAGCAGATGATGGCGAAGCGCGCCGGGTCGAGCACGATGGCGAGGGCGTTGAGCGCGTTATCGATCAGCAAGGGAGTGTTCCATTGTATAAACCGTGTTCATACTCCACCGTCGAAAGACCGATGCAATGAAAATCGTGATCCCCAACGACTACCAGGACATGGTTCACCGGCTCCCGAGCTATGCTTTGATCCGCCACCACGATGTGGTGCGCCACCGCGCGCCCGCCCGTGATCTCGATCAGCTGGTCGAGCGTCTGCGTGACGCCGACGTGGTGGTGGCGATCCGGGAACGGGTGAATTTCTCCCGCACGCTGCTGTCGCGCCTGCCGAGGCTCAAGTTCCTCGCCTTGGTCGGCCGCAATGCCAGCACCATCGATTTTGCCGCCTGCACGGAACTCGGCATTCCGGTCTCGACCGGCAAGAGCAATTCGCCGGTCGCGCCAGCGGAGTTGGCGGTCGCGCTCATCGTGGCGTCGCGCCGCAACGTCGCGCTCGAAGCCGAGCGCATGCGGCGCGGTGAATGGCCGTGCACGCTGTCCCATCGCCTGTGCGGATCGACGCTTGGCATCTTCGGGCTCGGAGCGATTGGCAGCTTGGTGGCGCGGGCGGGCGGCGGGCTCGGCATGAATGTGCTGGCGTTCGGACAGGAAGGTTCGCTCGCACGCGCCGCCGCAGCTGGCTACGAGTTGGCGGCCGACAAGGCGGAATTGTTCACGCGCTCCGACATCCTGTCGCTCCATGTGCGCCTTACAGCAGAGACCCGTGGCATCGTAGGCGCCGAAGACCTCGCCCGCATGAAGCCGACGGCCCTTATCGTCAACACCGCCCGCGCGGAGCTAATCGCGCCGGGTGCCCTGGTGGCAGCTCTGCAGGCCGGGCGGCCCGGCTACGCCGCCGTCGACGTCTACGAGCAAGAACCGGTCACCGGCGGCAATCATCCGCTATTGAAAATGCCGAACGTGCTTTGTGTCCCGCATCTCGGCTGGGCTGAGTGGGACAATTTCGATCTCTATTTCGGCGAGGCCTTCGAGCAGATCGTGGCTTACGAGCGAGGCGAGAAGCTGCGGCTTGCGAACCCGGAGGTGAAGGCGAGGCGCTGACTCAGCGTTTTTGAATTCGAATATATGCCGTGTCATTCCGGGGCGCCGCGAAGCGGCGAGCCCGGAATGACGGATTTGATATGAGAGTCCGTCTCCTATCTCGTCGCCCGCTCGAACTGCTGCAGCAGCTCGTTCCCGCGCGCAACCGCGGAGTCGAGCGCGGCCTTGGCGGATTTCTTGCCGGAGAAGGCCTGCTCCAGTTCGTCCTCGATGGCATCGCGGACCAACACGAATGAGCCGAGCCGCAGCCCCCGCGAATTTTCGGTCGGCGGCTTATGGTTGATCTGCTCGATCGAGATCGCGGTGCCGGGATTGCGGTCGTAGAAACCTTGGGCTCGGGTGAGCTCATAGGCGGCCTGCGTCGCCGGCAGATAACCGGTGTTCTGATGCCAGGCGGCCTGGACCTGCGGCTGTGCCAGATAGGCCAAGAACCGCGCCACCGCCTTATATTCCTCCTCGGGTCGGCCGCGCAGCACCCACAGGGTGGCGCCGCCGATGATCGAATTCTGCGGTGCCGCCGGGACATCCGGCCAATAGGGCAGCATGCCATATCCGATTCGGAAGCGCGAATTGGCTACGAAATTGGCGTGTAACGCCGAGGAGCCGATAAAAATGCCGCAGGCGCCGGTCGGAAAGCGCGGCTGCGCACTGACGTCCCGGCCGCCATAGTCGAACAGCTTGGTTTTCTGCCAATCGGACAATGTTGCCACGTGCCGGATCATCAGGGGGTTGTTGATGGTGAGCTCGACGTCGAATCCGCCGAGACCGTTCGCCTTGGTGGCGATCGGTATGTTGTGGAAGGCGGAGAAATTCTCGACATTGACCCAGGACGGCCAATGGGTGGTGAAGCCACAGGCTACGCCTGCCTGGCGCAGCTTGCGGGCAGCGGCCTCGACCTCCGGCCAAGTCTTCGGCGCCTCCTTGTCGTTGAGCCCCGCGGCGCGAAACAGGTCCTTGTTATAGTAGAGGATCGGCGTCGAAGCATTGAACGGGAACGACAGCAGATTGCCCTCAAGATCCGAATAATAGCCGGATATCACCGGCAGGAAGGCATCGCGGTCGAACGCGATCCCCTGGTTGCGCATCAGCTCGAAGACCGGGTAGACCGCGCCCCGCGCCGCCATCATGGTGGCGGTGGCGATCTCGTTCACCTGCACGATGGCCGGCTGAGAGTGGGTGCGCACCGCGAAGATCGCGGACGTGACGGTCTCCGTGTAACTGCCTTTTCGGGTGGCGATGATCCGGGCCTCGGACTGCGAGCGGTTGAAATCGGTTACCAGCCGCTCGAGCTCGCGGGCAAGCTCGCCGGTCATGGCATGCCAGAATTCGGCCTTGGCTTCTGCCCGGGCGCAAGTTGGAGACAGCGGCAGCAGTGTCGCGGCTATCGTCAAAGCCGCAAGCACACTAACTTCTCCCCGCTTGCGGGGAGAGGTCGCCCCCCTCCCTAACCCTCCCCTGCTTGCGGGGGAGGGAAGGGAGGGGGCGGGTGAGGGGGCGCGGCGCAGTGACTGTACCTCGCCGGGACACGTTCTAAGCTTCAAATCCATAGCAAAAGCTAACTCTGTCCGGTAAAACGGCTGCCTGCAGTTTTGCAGAGTTTCACCGTTTCGTCGAATGTTTCCTCCACCGACCGAAAGCGCGAAAAAGATGTCCACATCCGGCCTTGCTAGCGCGAAGCGCCTGCTGCTGATAGCCGCTTTCATCCTCTTGGTTGCGGCAACCGCGCGGGCGCGGGAATTCCGAGCCGCCGACACCCAGGCGGCGGATTATCCGACCGTCCGCGCTGTTGTGAAGATGGGAGAGCTGATCGAGGCCCGCACCGGCGGGCGGCATAGCATCAGGGTGTTCCATACCCGCCAGCTCGGCGAAGAGAAGGAAACGATCGAGCAGACGCGCGTAGGGGCGACCGACATCAATCGAACCAATGTGGGTCCACTCGGCTCGCTCGTGCCGGTTGCTGACGTGCTTGCGCTGCCCTTCCTGTTCCGCTCCATCGACCATCTTCACCGGGTGCTCGATGGGCCGATAGGCGAGGAAATCCTTGCGAGCTTCGAGCACTACGGGCTGATCGGCCTGACCTTCTACGACTCCGGCGCTCGCTCCATCTACAACAGTAAGCTAGCAATCCGTACGCTCGGCGATCTTAAGGGATTACGTATCCGGGTCCAACAATCATCCCTGATGGTGGACATGATCCGGGCACTTGGTGCGACGCCGGTCGAACTGCCGTACGGGCAGGTCGAGACCGGCCTGACAGCCCATATCGTCGATGGCGCAGAAAACAACTGGCCATCCTACGTCACCACCAATCACTACAAGGCCGCGCCGTATTACACCCTCACCGAGCACACCATGTCGCCCGAGGTGCTGGTAATGTCGCTGCGGGCATGGCAAAGCCTGTCCGACGAAGACAAGGCGATCTTCCGCGCGGCGGCGCGGGAATCAAGTGTGTTCATGCGCGCGCAATGGAATTCGCTGGAAGGCGAGTCGCGTCGCAAGGCGCAGGAGGCCGGCGTGGTCATTGTTTCGGATATCGATCGCAAACCGTTCGAGGATGCCATGGCGGACGTGTACCGCAAGGCTGCAGCAACCCCCGTGATTGCGCCGCTCCTTGACCGCATTCGTCAGGGGAAATGATGACGTAGGCCCTGCTTGATCGCACTCGACCATCAACGTGCATTCGTTGCCGGCGACGAGCCGACCGCCCCATCGCGAATCGGCATTGAACGCCTAGTGCGGGCTTTGCCGATCCGCTGGCGCATCGTTTCGATCGCGGTGCTCAACGGCATTGTCGTCATCATCCTGGCCAGCCTGATCTGGAGCGGCGCCAAGGTGCTGAGCACCGCGTGGAACGACGTGCGTCGTGTGCGCGACTCCGACATGCTTCTTGCGCTGCTCGGTACCGAAGCCGGGCGGCTCCAGAGCCTCATCCACCAATACATCAACGAGCAGCGGCCGGAGACCTTCGCGGAAATCCTCCTGCTGCGCGAAGCCGTGCTCGGCACCTTGAAGACGCGCGGCGCCAAGGACCGCATGCTGTCACGTGCTGTGCCGGAGCTCACCGAAATTACCGAGCGCTTTCTCGGCGCGTTCGGAGATCTGCGGGCATTGCAATCGACCATAACGCGCAGCTACGAGGATGAGGTGCTCAAACCGGCGAAGCAGATGACAGGTCTCTATGCGATCATCGAGAGCGCCACCGGCAACAAGGACGCTCTGATCGCACCAGCGCTCGGAAAATCGCGTGAGAATTTTGCCTCGATGCTGGTCGCCGCCAACGCTTATTATCTGTCGCTTGCGTCCGACGCTGCTGAGGAAGCGCGAACCAACATTCGGCGCATCGAGGATGCCATCCCGGTGATGGCTGACCTCGCCGACAATGAATTGCAGCGCGCCGCCCTCGATGCGTTGAAGCAACAAGCGATGCTGTTGCGCAGCGGCCTTGACAATCTGGCCGAGCTGTTCGGCAAGCGGGCCGGCTTGTTGCGCACCGAAATAGACGGCAACCAGGCCGCCATGATAACAGCGATCGACAATCTGTCGGCCGAGATGCGGCGGCGAGAGCAGGATGCGCAGGCCGAGTTCGATCAGAGCCTCGCCAACATCTATCGCCAGGTGGTGATTGTCGCGGTTTTCTTTCTCTCAGCCATGCTGATCGGCAGCATCGTGGTGGCCCAGAGCATCCGGCATCCGCTGCAGCGACTCATGGCAGCGATGCGTGCGATCACGCTCGGCCGCTACGACCGGCCGATTCACGGCACCTCAGCCCGCGACGAGATCGGCGCTATGGCGCGCGCCGTCGAGGTATTCCGCGAAAACGCAATTGCCAAGGATCGAGCTGAGGCCGATCTGCGGGCCTCCAAGGAGCGTGCCGAGCGCGCGCTTGCGGAGTTGCGCGATGCACAGAAAAACCTGATTCAGGCGGAAAAACTAGCGGCGCTCGGCGGTCTCGTTGCCGGCATTGCCCATGAGGTCAACAATCCGGTCGGAATCAGCCTCACCGTGGCATCGAGCTTCGCGCGACGATGCGAGAGATTTGCCGCGGAGCTGCGAACGCCACCGCTGCGTCGCTCCAGTCTCGACGAATTCGTGGCAACCAGCCATGCCGCGGCGGATCAGCTCGTCGCCAATTTGCAACGTGCCGGCGAACTGATCCAGTCCTTCAAGCAGGTTGCGGTGGATCGCAGCCATACGGAGCGCCGCGAGTTCGATCTTGCCGAGGCGACTGACCAGATCATCGCCAGTCTGCGCCCGGTGCTCAAAAGGCTGCCGCTGTCGCTCGTCGTCGACGTACCGGCTGGAATCGTGATGAACAGCTACCCGGGCTCATACGGCCAGGTGCTTACGAACTTGTTCCTCAATGCGGTGGTCCATGCATATCCGGACGGTCGCGCCGGGACGCTGTCGGTAGGCGCCAAGGCAGTCGGCGGGAGCGAAGTCGAGATCACGGTCGCGGACGACGGCATCGGCATGACCGATGAAGTCAGGCTGCGCGCCTTCGACCCGTTCTTCACCACGCGACGCGATCATGGCGGGACCGGACTTGGACTGCATATCATTTTCAATATCGTTACCCAGAGTCTCGGCGGGCGTCTCGCCATGGATTCGGCGCCTGGGCGCGGTACAACTTTCCGCATCAACATTCCAAGGCATGCCACCGCCGCGGCTGCCGCAGTGACGGAACAGACGAATTGACGAACCACGACGAATTCCTTGAGATTATTGAGGATCAGGTCGAGCCGCCGGAAGTGGGGCCGCGGTGGAAGATCGCCGTAATCGACGATGATCCGGCGGTCCATGACGGCACTCGCTTCGCGCTCTCCGATTATCAGCTCAACAGCCAGAAGCTTGACATCCTCTCGGCATCATCGGCCGCCGAGGGACGCGAATTGCTGGCACGCCACCGGGATGTCGCCGCGGTGCTGCTCGACGTGATTATGGAGACCGATAATGCCGGTCTCGATCTCGTTGATTATATTCGCAACACGCTCAAGAACGAGACTGTGCGCATCATCCTGCGGACCGGCCAACCGGGCCAGGCGCCGGAGCGGCGCATCATCGTCGATTACGACATCAACGACTACAAGGCGAAGACCGAACTCACCGCCGACAAGCTGTTCACCTCATTGACCGCGGCGCTGCGCAGCTACCAGCAACTCCAGCGCATGGTCGAGACGCGACGCGGCCTGGAAATCATCATTGACGCGGCATCGACACTTTACGATTTCAAGTCGATGCAGCGGCTCGCTGAAGGCGTTCTCACCCAGATCGCGTCGCTCTTGAACGTCGATTGCGCCGGCATCCTGGTGCTGCGCGACAGCGCCGACGCTAACGACAGCTTCTCCGTGCTCGCAGGGTCCGGCTGCTACAGTCAATGCATCGGAGCCGCGGGCACGCTTGATCCGGGGTTGCGTGAGGTCGTCCGCGAGGCGTTCCGCCGACGCGACAACCAATTCCTTGCGCGGCGCTCGGTGCTCTACATCAAGACCGGCAGTGGCCGTGAGCTGGTAGTGCTGCTGGAATCGAGCAAGCAGCTTTCCGACACCGACCGCGCGCTCATCCAGATTTTTGGCAGCCGGCTCTCGGTCGCATTCGACAACGTCATTCTCTACGAGCAACTCCAGGAGGCCAACGCTCATCTCGAGGACCGGGTGCGGCAACGTACACGCGAGCTCCTGCAGGCTAATACGCGCCTCTCGGCCCAATGGATGCGACTGCAGCGCGCGAATGCGTTCAAGAGTGAGGTGCTGGGTACTGTCGCTCACGACCTGAAGAATCCCCTCGGCGTCATCCTCGGCCGCACCGAAATGCTGACGGAGATGGTCAGCGCCGCTGCGTCATCGGTCGACAGCGTCAAGGCCCAGATCTCCCATATCCGATCGGCCACCCACCGTGTGACTGAAATCATCGATTCGCTCATCTCGGATGCCATCGCAGACGCCTATGACATCACCATCAGGCGAGAGCCGGTCGATCTTGTGGCGCTGTTACGTGACCTCGTCGATGCGAACCAACCGCTTGCGGCGCGCAAGGATCAAATGATCTCGCTCGCGGCGCCGGCGGCAATCGACTCGCTCTGTGATTCCGATCGCATTCGCGAGGCAATCGATAACGTGCTTAGCAATGCCATCAAATACAGCCCGATCGGAGGCCGCATCGAAGTCAGCGTCGACCGTCATGGCGACTCCAGCGTCATCCGGGTCAGTGATGAAGGCCCAGGCCTGTCGCCCGAGGATACTGCGCGCATGTTCGGGCGCTTTCAGCGCCTTTCCGCCAAGCCGACAGCGGGCGAGACCTCGACGGGTCTCGGCCTGTCGATCGTGAAGAGGATCGTCGACCTGCACGGCGGCGCCGTCACCGCCGAAACCGACTGGCGATCCGGCACCACTTTCATAATCGCCATTCCATCCGCATGAGCCGCACTCAGCACATCGTAGTGGTAGACGACGAAGCCGCGGCCCGCGACATGGTCGGCGATTACCTGCGGATGCACGGATTTGCGGTATCGCTCTGCGATGGCGGCACGAGCCTGCGCACCGAGATTGCCAGGCGGCGGCCTGACCTGATCGTCCTCGACCTCAACATGCCGCAGGAGGACGGGCTCTCCATCATCCGCGACCTCAAGCAGAAGTCGGACATCCCGGTCATTATGCTGACTGCGACTGCGAGCCCGATCGACCGGGTGGTCGGGCTTGAACTCGGCGCTGACGACTACCTCGCCAAACCCTGCGAATTGCGCGAATTGCTGGCGCGGGTCCGCTCGGTGCTGCGCCGCGCTGCTGCGCCGCCCACAGCGGCCGCGCCGACCAGGAACCTGGTGCGTTTCGGCACCAAGTGGCTTGACCTGGACGTGCGCTTGCTGCGCGATGACGAGGATAACGAGCATCCGCTGACTGCGTCCGAATACAGTCTGTTGAAGGCGTTCGCCGAGAATCCCAAGCGCGTTCTCACCCGTGAACGTCTGCTCGAACTCGCCAACGCGCGCGACGCCGAGGCTTTCGACCGTGCTGTCGACATCAGGATCATGCGCATTCGCCGTAAGATCGAGCCCGACCCAGCCCACCCCAGCGTCATCCGCACCGTAAGGGGGGGCGGTTATCTGTTCTCTCCGACCGGCGAAAAGCCGTAGACGGCTCCTGCGGGCTCCTCTGATTGTATTCCGTCGGCGCGCGAAGTCAGGCATGCCGATTGTTTCGTCGCTGCAATGCAAACGAAACAATCTAGGGCTCCGTGAAACCATTTTTCCTGCCCTACGTAGATGAGGTGAAACAGCCCATCGGTAATGACGTCTGGCCTACGGTGCCGTGAAGCCGCGGAGGAGGCCAACATGCAAACGACGGGATCACCGGCGCTCGAGTCCACTACGGGGTCCGGCGTAATCGGCGCGACGATCGACGAAGCGCTGATCATGGCGATTTCGGCCGGCGACGAGCGGGCGATGCGGACCCTTTACAATCGCCATCGCATTCGCGTTTTCCGCTTCGCCGTCCGGCTCGTGGGTGATGCCGCCTCCGCCGAGGATATCGTCAGTGAAGCCTTCGTCGAGGTATGGCGCCAAGCCGCCCGTTTTGAGAAGCGCTCCTCGGTTTCGACCTGGATCATGTCGATCGCGCGCTTCAAGGCGCTGTCGGTACGCCGTCGGCGCCAGGAGATTGACCTCGACGCGTCGCTCGCGGAAACGGTGGCTGATCAGTCCTCCACCCCGGAACAGGTCGTCATGGAGATGGATCGCCGCGCTCAACTCCGCGCGTGCCTGATGAAGCTCTCGCCCGATCATCGCGAGATCGTCGATCTTGTCTACTATCACGATAAGACCATCGAAGAGGTCGCCGAGATCGTGGGGGTGCCGAAGAATACCGTCAAAACGCGGATGTTCTACGCCCGTAAGCGGCTTGCCCAGCTGCTGGCGCAGTGCTCCGATTTCGATCATCTCGCGCCCGCGGCGGTGTAATGCTGCATTGCACGCTTCGCGGCGCCGGTCGTGCGGATGCGGCGCCAGCCGAGGTCTTCTCCCTCTCACCTGCAAGCGGCGAGAGGTAGAGCCACATCGTATTCTCGAACATGCCTCAACCAAAATCGCCCCCCGCGCTTGACAGCGGACAAGGCACGCGCCATCGCTTCGACAACTGGCATATCGATTCCAAAGCGCGCCGAGCGCGTGCCAGGATTGGGAGGGGAACAGCATGTACCATTTCAAGACGACTTCCGTCGCCGCAGCGGCGCTGTCGGTAGCGATGATCGCCCTTGGGGGCGCGCAGGAAATCAAGCCGGTCACCGGTGACACCGCCAAGACTGTCAACGTCACGCCAGTCACTCAGGCCATGCTCGACGCTGCCGCCAGCGATGCCCGCAATTTCTTGCACACCAACGGCGATTACGGCCAGCAGCGCTTCTATCCTAACAAGCAAATCAGCACCCGCAACGTGCAGCGGTTGCATCCGGCCTGGATTTTCCAGACCGAAGTGAAGGAATCGATGGAGACGTCGCCGATCGTTGTCAACGGCGTCATGTATGTGACCACGTCGTTCAGCCACGTCTATGCGCTCAATGCCAAGACCGGGGAAGAACTCTGGCACTACAAGCATCCGCTTGGGCCGATCACGACCTATTGCTGCGGCCCCAACAATCGCGGCGTGGAAGTGTTCGAAGACAAGGTGTTTCTGGCAACGCTTGACTCCAAGCTCGTTGCCCTTGACGCCAAGACCGGCAAGGTGGTGTGGCAGTCGACCATCGCGGACCCAGAGCTGGGCTACAGCGAGACCATGGCACCGACCGTCATCAAGGGCAAAGTGCTGATCGGTACAAACGGCGGCGAATATGGTATCCGAGGCTTCGTCAAGGCCTATGATGCCATGGATGGCAAGCTCCTCTGGACCTTCGATACGATACCGGAAAACTCCGTTGGCGTATGGGCCGAAAAGGACGCCACCGGTCGCGATATGCATCGCAATATCGCAGCCGAAAAGGAGCAGCTCGCCAAGACCGGGGACCCCTACAAAACGCTAGGCGGTGGCGTATGGCAGAATCCGGCCGTCGATCTTGCCACCAACCGCATCTATTTCATGGTCGGCAATCCGTCGCCCGACCTCGACGGCTCGCTACGGCCAGGGGATAATCTTTACACCGACTCACTCGTTTCGCTTGATCTCGATACCGGCAAGTACGTGTGCCACTTCCAGTACATTGCCCACGACGTGTGGGACCTGGATGCGGTCAGTCCGGCGGTTCTGGTCAACGTCAAAGACAAGAACGGCAAAGTCATCCCGGGTGTGATTCACGCCGGCAAGACCGGCCACGTCTACGTGCACGACCGCAAGGACTGCAGTTTGATCCGGTTCTCCGAGCCCATGGTGCCCCAGGAGAACATGTGGACGCTGCCGACCCCCGAAGGTGCGCGGATGCTGCCGGGCGCCAATGGCGGGGTCGAATGGTCACCGATCGCAGTCGATCCCGGCCTCGGTGTGTCCTACGCCATCAACCTGCATCAGCCGATGACCTATCACGTGGAAAGCGCGCCCTATCCGCAGGGCAAGCTGTGGCTCGGTGGCGCCTTCAAGGTCATCCCGTCCGAGCAGCAGTCGGGCAACATCACGGCCGTCGACTACAACACAGGTAAGATCCGCTGGCAGGTGAAGACGCCACAACCGATGATCGGCGGTATTCTGGCGACAGCCGGCGGCGTCGTATTTGCGGGCGAAGCCAACGGGCGTTTCCGGGCCTACGACTCCAAAAATGGCAAGGTGTTGTGGACTTTCAACGCCGGCGCCGGTGTCAACGCGCCGCCATCCTCCTATGCCGTCGACGGCAAGCAATACATCGTCGTCGCTGCGGGCGGCAACGTGCAGATCGACTACAAGCGTGGCAACAACATCATCGCCTTCACGCTGGAGTAGTTTGGTCTGCTGTTAAGAAGATCGATGCGCCGCGTAGGATGGGTTGAGCGCAGCGAAAACCCATCATGGATGCTTCCACTCGGCGCAGTCCGTAATGGATCTGGGAGTGGCGGCCGATGGGTTTCGCTTCGCTCAACCCATCCTACGGGACTGCTGTGCAGACGAGAGCGATGCCGCTTGTAGGGTGGGCACGCTTCGCTTTGCCCACCCTACACGTGCTCACGGCACTGTTGGCCGCCGCCCCGCTTGCCGCAATTGCCCAATCGATCGCGGACAAGGCTCAACCCTGCGCCGGCTGCCACGGCGAGGCTGGCATTCCACCCGACAAGTCGTGGCCGGTGATCTGGGGCCAGCAGCAGGGCTACCTCTATCTGCAACTCCGCGACTTCAAGAGTGGCGCCCGCAAGGATGACATCATGGGACCGATTGCCCAGGCGCTGGAGCGGGACGACATGCTGGCGCTTGCGCTCTATTTTTCGCAGAAACCCTGGCCCAATCTGGGCCAACCCCGTGCTTCAGAAGCAGTCGCGACGCAAGCCGCGCGCGCTAACGGATCGGTCGGCTGCACCGGCTGTCATCAGGCCGGATACCGGGGCGAAGGAACTCAGCCGCGCCTCGCCGGACAAGAAGCGGATTACATCTTGAAGAGCATGATGGATTTCCGTACCCACGCGCGCGGCAATAATCCCGGCATGTCGGCTCTCATGAATGCAACGTCCGAGGACGATCTCAAGGCGCTCGCGCAGTATCTGGCTGGGTTGTAGGCACCTCTGAGCGGCCGGCGAGCCGTTCGCGGACCGCAGTGTTGCTGGCGATGTCACGCGCGGTCTTACCAGCCTTGTCGCGGAGATCGCGGTTAGCGCCACGCACGATCAGCATGTCCACTACGGCGACATGGCCGCGCTCGGCCGCGATCATCAGGGCGGTGCGGCCGCGGTTGTCGGCGGCATCGACGACAGCACCGCGCTCGATCAGAAGTTCGATCGCCGCAATGGCGGCAGTCGTTCCCACGCCATCCTCATGGCCGGCCGCCCACATCAGCGCCGTCAGGTCGTTGCCGTATTGGGCCTTGGCGTCGACGCCAGCATCGAGCAGACGGCGCACGACGGACGCGAAACCGCGGGCGGCTGCGTAGACGATGGGCGCCTTGCCGGTCGCATCCGCGTGATCCGGGTCGGCCCTGCGTGCGAGCAGCAGTTCGACGATTCGGTCATTACCCCGAAAGGCGGCGGCAGCAAGTGGCGACACGCTGCTGCGTCCCGTCAAGTTGGGGTCGGCACCCCGGCCCAGCAGCGCCGCCACGGTGCTAGGCCTTTCCGCTTCGGCAGCCGCATAGAGCGCGGTCGCACCATTGAGGTCGCGCGCGTTGATCGGCGCACCCTCGGCGACAAACTGCTCGACCAGCGCCACATGTCCGCCGCGTGCCGCGCGAGCGAGCGGCATCGCGCCGGTCCGGTCGCGCGCCTGCAGAGACGCGCCGGCTGCCATCAGGCGACGTGCCAGCGCACCGCAGTCCTTGGCAGCCGAGGAAAACAGCAATGTATTGAGTTGAATCGCGGTGATGCCGACGTTCGTCTGCGCGTAGTTCTGCTCCAGATCACGGCAATCAGCTTCAGCGGCACCTAAATGGCGAGTCGCTACGATACAAAAAAACGCAAGGCCTGTAGCCCGGATGAAGCGAAGCGTAATCCGGGATCTTGGATGCCACCTGCGCGGCTGTCCCCGCATTAGGCGACCGAAGGCGGTCGCGTAATGCGGGCTACCAGGGCCACTGGCGTTACCCCAGTTTCCCAATCTCCGCCTCCAGAAGCGCCCAGCACTTCGACCCGAGCTTGTCTTTCCAGATGGCGTAGACGTTTCCGAGCCGGGCACGGAAGGGCGACTGGTCGACCTCGTTAAAGACGAGGCCGGCGGCGATGAACTTATCGCGCAGACTGGCGTTGACATTGCTCTGATCGATGCGCTGCCGGCGCACATATTTGCTGACGTTACGGGTGATCACGTCCTTGATATCGTCGGGCAGGCTGCGCCACGTCGCGAGATGCGCCATTTGGTTGAACCCCGACCACATATGATTCGTCATGCTGACGTACTTCACCACCTCGTAGATGCGGAAGTTCTCCAGGATGGCGAGCGGATTTTCCTGCGCGCCGACCTTGCCGGTCTTGATCGCATCGTAGATGAGGTTCGCAGACGTCGTCACCGGCTCGGCACCGAACGCCTGGAAGGTGTCAAAAATCATCTGCCCGGGCGGGACACGGATTTTCACACCGGCGAGGTCATCCGGCGTGTTGACGGGGCGTGCTACGGTGGTGACCTGGCGCATCCCGTTGTCAAAGCCGGCCACAGGAAACAGATACATGCCCTTCGCGGCCATCTCTTCGCCCATGTATGCGCCGAGTGGACTGTCGATCGCCTTGTGGGCCTCGGCGGCTGATCGGAACGCGAACGGTACCTGCTGCACCTCAGCCATCGGCACCACGGTGCCGATGATGCCGCCCATCAGGGTGAAGAACTGGATTTCACCTGCGATCAGCATTTTCAAGGCTGCCGGGTCGCCGGCAGCGAGCTTGTTGTTTTCCGGATAGACAGTGGCTTCCACGCGCCCGTTGCTCTCCTGGCGGATCGCTTCCCACATGGCGACGAGATTCTTGTGGAGCGTGCTGATCTCCGCCTGATTGTGATACTGCACGAATTTGAAATCGGCGGATCGCGCCTGCTTGACGATGAGCGTCGTTCCGGCCGCCGCCGCTCCGGTCAGCAGCCTGCGTCGCGTCCAGGGTGTGTTCATCGTGATTCCTCCGGGAGGAGCGATCCAATCGTAGGGTGGGCAAAAGCGAAGCGTGCCCACCATTAGGGATCAGGCATCAGAAAGAAGCAACGTCGTCCTCATACCTCATCCTTGATGCCTGATCTCCGACGCCTGAAGGTGGGCGCGGCGCGCAAGAGCGCGCCTTTGCCCACCCTGCGGTCTCTACGGCCCCTTCGATACCAGATACGCCGCGATCGCGATCATGTCGGCGTCGTCGAGCTTATCCACTACCTGCTTCATCAGCGGCGTCCAGGTGCCGGTGCGGGTGCCGATCTTGATGTCGTTGAGCTGGCGATAGATGTACATGGGCGAGCGTCCGACGATCGGTGGCACTTCACCGAGGCCCTTGAGTTCGGGGCCGTGGCAGATGGCGCATTGGACGGTCTTGCTGCCGGCGCCGGATGTTACGATCGCCTCGCCTTTTTTGATGCTGCCGGTCGGCACATGGGCCACGAAGCCGGTGCGCGGATCGCGGCTCTCGGCGCTGAGGTCGTTCTGCGGCAGTTCGATGATGCGGTCGCCGAGCGGCTCGGTGCCGCCGTGTTCTACCGGGAACCGCATGGCGCCGTTGCCAAGATATGACTTGGGCACGGTATCGGTTTCGACCACCTTGTACCACACCGGGTACTTCATCGATGCGAAGTATTCGGCCGCGGTCTTGAACTCCTCCTCGCTCAGACCCTTGGCGATCGGAAACATCGCAACCGCGCGCGCCCCCTTGCGGGCGCCGCTTTTGAACTCATTCATCTGGCGAACGATGTATCCGGCCGGCAGCCCGGAAATGCCGGCGGATTCCGGATGGCCGCCGCCGCTTGTCAGGTGACACAGCGCGCACGCCCGCGCGTTCGCTTCCTTTCGGCCATGGGCGACGACATCGGGCATCGGCGGATGGTCTTGCGTGTACCAGTCGGGCGGATTGAACCCATCGTCGATCTGGGCCTGGGTGTAGGACTTGGTGCTGCCCGGCAGTTGGATCGGCTTGGCGGCGTCCGGCGGCTTCGGCGTCGGATTGACCGGGTAGGCCCATTCAGGAAGCTCGGCGGCTTGCAGCGGCAACGCCAAGAAGCTGAGCACAGCGATGGAAATCAATGCCTTCATCACAAATCCCCCTTCTGGTCGTATTCAATGCGATCGCGCATCACCGGTCGCACAACCGGGCAAGTCACCGCGGGGCGCCGGACCAGGCTGACGGGTCAGTCTAGCGGACGCAATCGCCGTTGACGATAGGGGCGCGACAGCAAGCGTAAAGCGGGTTCGGTTTGATCCGCCGTTCCGTGCGCGGCAGTGGGTTAAAGCGAATCCGTGCCAGTAGGGCCTGTAGACATTTGGGTACAGGCCCTAGAGCCAATTTTCTTGGAGGCAATTTCTGGGAGGCAATTTCTTGCGGTACGCATGCGGAAATTTGCTATCATCTGGCAATGTAAAAACATGCTCGCCCAAGGGAGACATCATGAGTTCAAACGCGCCGAGGCGATCTGCAGCCTGCGCGTTGATGATCGCGGGCTGGGCGCTCACTTCGCCGGCCGCCGCCCAGCAGGCGACGCCGCAAGAGGTGCCGAAGCGCGTCGCCAAGGACTATTATCAGCGCTCGCTCGAAACCTATGAGTTCCGTAAGGCCGCCCGGACCGGGCCAGAACGCGGACGAGAAATCTTCTATTATAAGTGCTGGTTCTGCCACAACGAATTTACCAAGAACGCGCCGCAGCTCACTGGGCTTTACGAGCGCGGCACACTGCTGTCCGGCCTGCCCGTCAGCGACGATAACGTCAAAGACCGCATCCGCAATGGCGGGGCCGGCATGGCGGCTTACAAATACACGCTCAGCGAGGCGGACCTGAACGATCTCGTGAGCTTCGTACGCGAAAAGTGCTGCTGGGATTCCGACGCGCCACCCGTCAATCCGCGCTACCAGGCGCGCTAAGAGGGCGGTGTTTCTTTTCCTCCCCGTGTTCGGGAGGGTGGCGCGAAGCGCCGGGTGGGGTGACACTCACGGCCGCGCCGTTGTGAGAGCGGACAGGCCGCGCGCAACGAGAGATGAGATTCCACCGGGAGGACATCATGGAGAAGGATATCCGCAGCGCTGCCGGACTGATCGCAATCCTGGGACTTGCGCTCACCGCGCTGCCGGCCCTTTCCGAACCCGCCCGCCTCACCGGTGGCCCGAACGGCGTGGTGAAATCCACCAATGGCGAATTGCTCGAAGGCATCATGGTGCAGCTCATCGCCAAGAAGAGTGCGGTGCGCACTACGGTCTACAGCAATGCGGACGGACGCTATGAATTCCCGGCGCTCGACGCCGGCACTTACACGCTGCGAATTGCGCGGCCGCGCGAGTTCCACCCGTTCGTGAAGGAGGAAGTCGACATCAAGGGCGCGACGGCGCTTGCCGATATCGTGCTCGAATATGTCACCGATCAGGATACGCTGCCGCCGCTCCCGGAAATCGCTGCGCAGATGACCGGATCGGAATGGCTGTTGAGCCTCTCCGGTACCGGCGCGGAGAAGAAACTGCTCACCAACAATTGCAACTGGTGCCACTCCTATCAGCAGATCTTTCGCAACCATTACGACGAGGACGGCTGGGGCAAGATCGTCTATCGCATGACCCACGGCGCCGGCTCGCCGCTGATCAACATCAACGAGCGCGGCCGCTGGGGCGGCGACGAGGAGGCACGCCTGGTCAAATGGCTCGCGTCGGTGCGCGGACCGGACGTGAAGGATCCGCAGTTCGTGATGCTGCCGCGCCCGCAGGGCCGCCAGACTCGCGTCGTGATCACGGAATATGAGTTGCCGCGGCTCGAGCCTGCGACCCATGACGTGACCGGCGATTCCAAGGGCAACCTGTGGTACTCGACCCACCGCAGCTCCTATATCGGCCGGCTCGATCCCGTGACCGGCGCCGTCAAGGAATTCCACCTCCCGCCGGTGGCCGCAGGCGTGCTGCCCGGCACGCATTGGATCTATGCGGACAAGAACGACATCATCTGGGGTTCGGAGAACTGGGCGCACAGCATTTGGCGACTCGACCCGAAGACCGAGGAGTTCACCCGCATCCCCTGGAAAGTGCGGGAGCCTCCCAACACCCCGATGGGGGGCAATTACGCGATCGATCCGGAAGGCTTCGTTTGGAAGGCGCGCGAGCGCAAGGTCACCAAGGTGGCGGCACTCACGGGCGACCCCGTGACCAGCTATGTGCTCAAGAAGTTCGCCGGCACCTATGGCAGCGCCATGAGCCGCGACGGCCGCTATTTCGGCGGCGGTGCCTGGCCGCGCGATGGCGTCGTGGTGGTGGATACCCAGACGGCGGAGGTGTTCGAACCTGACACGTCACCGCGCTCCGGCCCGGCGCGTGGCGAATTCGACCTGGACAACAACTATTGGGCCGGTGGCCGCGGCGGCCAGCTGGTCAAGTTCGACATCAAGGAGAAGCGCATCCACGAATATCCCCTGCCGACACCCTACGCTTCCATGTATTCCGCCCAGACCGACAAGAACGGCGAGGTTTGGGCCGGCGAAATGCATTCCGGCCGCTATCTGCGCTTCGATCCGAAGATCCTGCGCTTCACCGAATACGTGCTGCCCGAGCCGTATGGCATCGACCGCGAAACCTGGATCGACAACTCGACCGATCCGGTGACGGTCTGGTACGTGGACCACGAAGGCTGGCTGGTACGCATCCAGCCGATGGATTAGCGTCTCTCTCCTCTTCTATCCTCTTCTATTTCGCAACATCGTGATCACAGTCCTCATCTACTGTAGCCGCTGGATTGCTAACCAAGTCCATGTTTGTCCTTGCCTTCGTCAACTGCACCAGCCTGCGGACTGGGCTCCTAGGTTCCCGACTGCTCCGGTTCGCAGGCGACGTGACGTTCCGCTGGACCTGCTGCGCTCTTATCGCCGCCGCAGTCGTGCCGGACACCCGGCAAGGGACCGCGTGATTCGCTGAAATCATTGAAGCCCGAACTCGATCTAAAGGTGAGATTCAGATTGTCAGCGACATCAGAGTCATGGTTCCAATCTACCACAGCGCCTGAGAGAGCACGGAGCGAGAGCTTATGGCAGAGTCTTCGGGCGCGCATAAACTACTACGCCAGGAATGGGTCGAGACGCCCCCCGATGTGTCGTATCGATTTGTTGTGAGCCCCGCCACATTGCAAGCAGCCAACTTTGTCGCCCGCGCTGTTCTCCACAAAAAAAAGAGCTGGTGGAAACGTGCTATTGCATTCTTTATGCGGGATATCCTGCGGTTCATTGTCGGTGCATTGATCATAGCATTGTCCGGGTGGCTCTCCTTGCAGCCTGCACTTGTTGTCGATCGCGCTTTGGACGCGACCCAACGCGTCGGCAGCGGCGCACTCTTACCAGTCGTAACTTTCCTGGTCACTTTCTTGGGTCTCTTGGCCGGCTTTCGTATTGCCGTTCGACGCTTGGTGAGCTTATCTTTCCAGCGCTTCTATAGTGAATTCTACTCCGATAACGAATTCCTGCTGGAGGGCCGGAAATCCCACTTGTGGTTCGACGAACAATCCGCGGGCGCAATCCGACGTTGGTCAACGTTCGAGCAGCTCGTCGAATTCGAGGAGGGTATGTGGCTATTTCTGCGACGGCGGACGACCTTCGCCGGCCTTCGAGGCATTCTGATCAGCAAGGATAGTCTGCCCAACTCATGCACTTGGAGCGAACTTCAAACCTATCTGAGTCAGCGCATCGAAGAGGGTGTCGAGTACAATTCGGAAGCGCGAAAAACGTCCAACGCCTAAGTGATGCCGTCCGGCTAATGACCATCTGATGCGGGTACCGGCCGTCGGCCCTTGCGTGCCGCGCCAGCCACCGTTACCCACACCGCGACGCCGCCAACCCCAGGACCCATCGCAATGACTCATGACGACATCAAACAAAGACTCATCCTGGCCGGCAAGGTGCTGGTCGCCGAAGGGCAGGATGATTTTACGCGCGGTCACATTTCGATGCGGTTGCCCGACGATCCCTCATTGTTCTTCATGAAGCCGCACAGCGTCGGGCTTGACGAACTCACCATCGAGAACATTCTCATCATCGATCTCGACGGCAACGTCGTGGCCGGCAAGTCGCGACGCCACAGCGAGGTCTTTATTCACTCGGAAATCTTCAAGGCGCGGCCCGATGTGTGCTGTGTGATTCATACCCATCCGCCGTATTGCGTGGCGCTGTCGGCGAGCGGGCGTCCGCTGAGGTGCTATGGCCAGCCGAGCGCGCTGTTCTTCGAGGCGCTCGGTTTCTACGACGACACCATCGCGCTCATCCGCACCCAGGCCATGGGAAAGGGCGTCGCGACCGCGCTTGGACCGCACCGCGCGGTGCTGCTCAAAAACCACGGGGTCGCCGTTGCCGGCGCCTCGATCGAGGAGGCGGTGATCACCGTGATCATGCTGGAGAACGCCGCCATGGTGCAGATGATCACCGAAGCGGCCGGCGATCCCGCTCCCGAGGCGCCGCGCGAAGACATTGAGAAACTCAAGCGGGAAATCTCTCAGCCCGAACAGTTCGTCATCAATTTCGATTACCTGGTGCGTCGGGTGCAGCGAAACGAGTAGCAACCATTAAATCGCGTGCCCCGACTTGGGTGCTACAAGCCCAGTGACGCGCGTTGGCGAATACGCAAAATAAAAATCGCCCCCCGCTACGGGGGGCGATTTTCCTTGAGCTCATATCGATTAGTCGCAGCGACGCTCGTGGCGAACAATGACCTCATCACCGCGTCGCTCGCGGATGGTCACGTCGCGGCACCCGCGGTCGCGATATCGCCACTCGCGATCATAGTAGCGGTCGCGGCGGCAGTCAGGCCCGATGCAGAAGTCCAACTGAACGGGCGTGACCACAGGTTCCGTATTGGCAGCGGCGCCTACCTGTCCGGCGAATGCCGGAACAGCCCACAAGGCGCTCGCAGCAGCGACGATCAGCGGCAATTTTCTCATTTGCATCTCCTTCTGCCGACACTACCGCCGTTAACAAACATATGGCCTATTCGTTCCCCCTATTTCGTTCTTTACCCAATGATGAACGACAGATGAACACTCGTTCGACTGCGGCACTGCGGTGGTTCCACTCTCACAACGCGGAGAAATCGATCTCCTTGTGCATGTCGAGCGTGCGGTGCACCGGCGGCAGAGGGTATTTGAGACCGCTCGCGCAATTGAACAGCACGGCGCGCTCATGGCGCCCCACGCGACCATCCACAAGGCTCTGCTTGTACGCCGCATAGGTGGCGGCGCCTTCCGGGCACAGCAGGAGGCCTTCCCCTCGGGCGACCTCATCGACGGCGACCGTAATGGCGTCATCGCTCACAGCGACCGCGAAGCCGCCGCTTTCGCGCACGGCGCGCAGGATCAGAAAATCTCCGATCGCCTGCGGAACCCGGATGCCGCTCGCAATGGTGTGAGCATTCTCGAAGCGCGGCGCATGCTCTAGGCCCGCCTCGAATGCACGCACCATCGGGGCGCACCCCTCGGCCTGCACGGCGATCATGCGGGGGCGCTTGGCGCCGATGAAGTCGATGGCTTCGAGTTCCGCAAAGGCTTTCCACATTCCGATCAGGCCGGTGCCGCCGCCGGTCGGATAAAAGATCACATCTGGCAGCTCCCAGCCCAGTTGCTCGGCCAGTTCCAATCCCATGGTCTTCTTGCCTTCGATGCGATACGGCTCCTTCAGGGTTGACACGTCGAACCATCCGACCTTCGCCTTTCCGGCAGCGACGATCTTGCCGCAGTCATCGATCAGGCCGTTGACCCGGTAGACCGTGGCACCTTGCAGCTCGATCTCGCTGACGTTCACTTCCGGCGTATCTTCCGGACAGAAGATTGTGGTCTTGATGCCGGTGCGGGTCGCATAGGCCGCGAGCGCGGCGCCTGCATTGCCGTTGGTCGGCATCGCCATGCGCTTGATGCCGAAGGCCTTGGCCATCGACACCGCCATCACGAGGCCGCGCGCCTTGAATGAGCCGGTCGGCAGGCGTCCTTCGTCCTTGACAAGCAGCTCGGCGCCGCCGAGCTTTGCGGCGAGCCGCGGCAGTCCGATCAGCGGGGTCATCGTTTCGCCCAGGCTGACGATGTCCTGGACACGGCGGACCGGCAGCAGCTCGCGGTAACGCCACAGATCGGGCGAGCGCCGCGCCAAAGCCTCCTTGCTCAGCGCCTTGGCGACCGCGGCGAGATCGTAGCGCACCAGCAGCGGCTTGCCGGCGCGGGAGAGGTTGTGCACCTCGTCCGCGCTGTGGCGCTCGCCCGTATAGGCACATTCCAGATGAGTCACGAAAGTGGGCCGCTCGGCCGTCAGGTTGTCATCGTAATGCAAGTGGTCGTCTCCTTGAATTGCGGTACATTTCGCTGGACTGTATTCCAGATGGAGCCCTGCCATGACAAGAACAGCAATATTCGCCGCATCGCTCGCCACAGCGATCCTCGTGTTTGCGGCGACTGCTTCGGCACAGACGTCACCGACCTTCGAAAAGAAGAACTACAATTACTCCGAATGGGCCAGGGGCCGCTTCTCCGAAGCCGTCACCGTGAGCTTTTCGGGACCCGCCAAGATGATCTTCCTGGCCGGCGTCGGCGCCGAGGACGAAAACGGCAAGCCGGGCGAGATCCGCCACAAGGACGATTTCGTTGCCCAGTGCAAATATGCTTACGACAAGATCGGGCGTGCGCTGGAAAAGAACGGCGCCGGGTTCGCGGATGTCGTTAAGATCGTCAGCTACGTCACCGATATGCGTTTCCAGGCCGATTACGGCAGATGCCGCTCTGAGGTTTTCGGCACGACACCACCGCCGGCCCATACGCTTCTTAACATCGTGCAACTCGCATGGCCCGGCATGATGGTTGAGGTCGATGTCACCGCGATGGTGCCACTGAGGTGAGGGGCTTCTTTTACCCCCCGCTCGCGGGGAGAGGTCGAAATGAGCGCGTCTTTGCGCTCATTCCGGGTGAGGGGGCCTCGCCACAGGCTCTGACTCGCAGGACTGAGCTTGTGGAAAAGCCCCCTCACCCCGACCCTCTCCCCGCAAGCGGGGAGAGGGAGAAGCGCGCCCTCACTTCCGCGGCGCGAAATAGCGCAGGTCTGGCGGCGGCTGGTTCTTCTTGGACGGCATTAGCATGTCATCCCCGCTCAGGAAATAATCCTGGCCGCCGATCAGGACGTGGTGGTTGTCCTCGGAGCAGTTGTATTCCAGCCGGACCGCGTTGGAGTCGCGGCGATATCGCTTCGTGACCGTCCAGGGCCGCGTCAAAGCGTGGTCGAAAACGGTGATCTCGTCGTTGAGCGCGTTGGGGTTGCCCTTGTCCAGGAACAGCCGCTCCTTCACCACGGTTTCATTATCCGCATGAAACGGCATGCCGGTGCCTTCGTAGGTGCGTGGGCCCTTCAGGCCGCGCGTCTCGATCTCCAGCACGTCATAGCGGCCGTCGCCGTCGGTATCGATCCATTTGCCGATCGAATAACCGAGGAAGGTTGGCTCGATCTCCTTCGGCCACTCGCGTTCGTCGGTCATGACGCGCCGCGGCATCGAGTGGGCAAACAGCATGTAGGTGGTCGCGGGCGTGACGACGATTTCCATGTCGAACACCACGGTCATAACCCGCGGCATCGCGAATGGTACGCAGCGCGAAGGCGCGTCATTTCCCTGGCCGCCGGCCTTCTGGTCTGCAAGACTCGCCTCGAAGATCGCCTGATATTCAGGTGTGAACGGTGGCTCCTGGGCGCGGCCGAGCGGCTTCGTCTGATCCCATTGATTGCCGATCCCGACCGGCTTGCGCCATATCCCGGAAAACGCCGGATATCTGCTTTCGTCGAATGCGCGCGCACCCGTCGTGATCACAAGTGCCGCGAACAACACCCCCGTCAGCGCCGCCGCGCCGAGCGAAGCGCGAAAACTCATGCGGTCCTCCCCAAAGGTTCCCGCAAAGCCACCGCTCTGCGGGGAATTGCAAATTGCGAAACAGTAGACGCCAAAAAGCGCGTGCCGTCGAGAACGTCATGCCTGCGCGCGGCCCGGTGTAGGGCCAACCCTTGTGGTCGCCCCATCGTCGCATCCAGCAACAGGGGCGACCACAAGGGGCGCCCCTACATCTTTCTTCCGTCGGGGCGATTTCATTGTTATCGCCTCCTGCCAGTCCGATCACTTCAGATTCGTTGAAGCGAGCGACCAGGCCGGCGCTCCCGTTGACGGACGGTAGGCTTTGCGGTGGAATCGGCAATTCGCTGGAACCAAAAGCTGAACAATATGAGCAACGCACCTCGTCGTCTGGTCGTCGCAGGCCACGGCGCTGCAGGTCTTTCCGCCGCGCTTTCAGCGGCCGAGGCCGCGCGCCAGCGCGATGTCGCTGTCGATATCACGTTGGTAGAAAAGGCCAGCGAAGAATCGGCCGGCGGCAACACGCTTTGGAGCCCATCGTACATGCGACTTGATGCGCCGGATCGCATTGCGCCCGATCTCGAGCGCGATATGCTGCAGGCCTCGAACGGGTATGGCGATCAGCTTTACTTTCGGGCGCTTGCGAATAACGCAACTGCTACGGTCGGGTGGCTCCAGACCCACGGCGTCGAATTCTGCTCGCCCGTCTATTATCTCAGCGCAGGTCCGCGCCGGATTCAGCCGGTCGGCGGAGGACGCGCCATCATCAACGCGCTGTCGCGCGCCGCAAAACGCCTGGGCGTCGTGGTTAAATATGGGGGCGTGGCTCGGCGGCTCGTTATGGCGGAGCTTGGGCGGGTAAGCGGACTTGTCATCGAGTCAGGCGACGGCGCCATAGAAACGATCCCAGCCGACGCCGTCGTCCTGGCGACGGGTGGCTTTCAGGCCGACCGCGACATGATGCGCAAATATTTTGGCCCAGGCGGCGAAAACATCAGGCTGTTGGCTCCGTGTGCGCACCACAACACCGGCGACGGCATTCGAATCGCCATTGAGCATGGTGCGCGGACGTCCGGAGACTGGAACGGCATGCATGCCGAGCCCACCGATCCGCGAGCCGAGAACGCAGCCCCCGTCGTGCTGGTTTATCCGTACGGAATTGTCGTAGATCAGAGCGGCCGACGGTTTTTCGACGAGGGCGGCGGGCTCGTGCACGAAACGTGGGAACGGTTCGCACGAACGATTCATTTCAAGACACCGGGGTGCAAAGCCTACGCAATCCTCGACGGTCGGCTGTTCGACATCGCCCACTTCGAGCGCGCGATCCGATCGGAAGTGCCGCCCTATCAGGCCGAAACCCTTGACCAGCTTGCGCGCCTGATCGGGATCGATCCGTTACGCTTGATCGAGACTGTTGCGCACTACAATGCAGCGATAGTCGGCGATCCGGCCTGTTTCGATGCGACACGATGCGATGGGCTGGCAACAAGCGGCCGGCTTCATCCGGCGAAGTCCAACTGGGCGCGCGCCATCGTCGAGCCGCCATTTCTGGCCTATCCCCTGATTGGCGCCGTCGCTTACACCTTCGGCGGCCTCGCAACCAATGCGAAAGCCGAGGTGCTCGGCAACGACGGACCGCTCGCGGGCCTGTACGCGGCCGGAGAGGTCACTGGGCATTTCTACGGAACAGCCCCGAATGCGGTTTCGGTTCTGCGCTCGCTGGTGTTCGGACGCATCGCCGGCCTGGAGGCGGCGTCGTACCTTGAAGGTACGTTTGCTGCGTCGGAACTGAGCCTGCGCCGATGATTCAACATCGTTTCGGTACCCACAGGAAAAATTGACCGTGCTCACGACATTTGGGTAGATTGCGCCCCGCATTTAGGTGAAGGGGAGTGTCATGTCGATCGCGCCTCGGTGGACAAAGGGAGGAATCGCCGTATGCGTGTTGTCCTTTGCGGCTGCGGCCGCCGCGCAGGAGTACCAAACGACGTTGCAAATCTCGCCTCAAGGCGGAGGCAAGTGCGCTGAAGTTCCTAATCGCGAATTCGTCCGGGACCAGCAGTTGCAAATGTCGGAATGCAATAACGCGCCCGCCCAGACTTTTAGCTACGATCAGGCGAGGACGCGCTTGACCATCGCCGGCCTCTGCGTCGACGCCAATGGCGGCCAGCCAGGCGATCTCGTCAAGCTCGCGCCATGCGATGGCGGAGCCAATCAGGTCTGGAAGATCGAGCAGAAGGGCAACTTTGCGAAACTTGTAGGGACAAGCGGCCTGTGCCTGGACATTCGCTACGGCTCAACGGCAAGCGGCGCGCCGCTGCAGAGCTGGACTTGTGGCGATGCGGAGCCAAACCAGCTTTGGAGCTTCAAGCGACAGTAGGTCCAGTCACGTGCTTCATCAAAATTGAAGGGGAAGCGCATTGCGTAGGGGCGGGCCTTGTGCCCGCCCGCTGCCGCAGGCTGTTGCCTGCCGGGCGGCCACAAGGGCCGCCCCTACGAAGGCGCATGTCTTGCAGACTTCAATTCAGTTGGCGCGCTCCACTAGAGCGGATCCCGATCGGATTCGCTGTAGGTAGCTGCTTAAATGAGACAGCCAGCCGCGGTGCAGCCGCGAGCGATTGATGGCGCGACCGATCCTTCATACCACCAGGATTGCGGATCTCCTGGGCCGAGGGAAGCGCTGAAATCGATCAACATTGGCGAGACTTCACCCGCGGACGGCTTCTACTTTGTTAATGTGCGCAGCAGAGCAGCCGTTTGCGATCCGCCCATTGATCATCGTGGAGCGTCTATGCCCAACATCCAGATGTTTAACCCCGACAGCCTTGGTAAGCCGCTTGGGCAATATTCACACATCACGCGTGTCAAAGCGTCGGAATTCCTGTTCATCGCCGGGCAAGTCGGCATTGACCACGACGGCAAGACGCCAACCGACTTCGACGCGCAATGCGTCCAGGTCTTCGCCAATGTCGGCGCCGCACTCGCCTCGCAAGGCGCAAGCTTCGCCAACGTCGTCGAGTTCACGACCTATCTGGTGCACGCGCAGGACATCCCGAAATTCATGCAATATAGGACGCGCGAGTTCCCGCGCTTGTTCGCCGGCGGCACCTATCCGCCCAACACGCTGCTCGTGATCGATCGGCTGGTACGGGAGGACTTCCTGATCGAGGTCAGCGCGGTGGCGGCGGTGTAGGGCGAGAGTCGGCAGCTGCCGCCCGAGACGATCAGCTTCACGGCTTGCGGAGTTTGGGCGCGGGAAGCTCGTCGGGCCTATCCCAACTTTGCAGCCAGCTTTTGACCTCCTCCCTGGGCACCCTTCGCGGGTGCGCTTGAATTCGGTCAAACGCTGCGCGTCTTCCTCCAGGACCTCAGATTGCGCATGTTCGGCAAGTCACCGACCATTCGAGCTTCACCGGTCATGCCATGATTTGAATGCTGGCGATCCCCATGTGCGGAGCCATCGGACGACAGCATCGTTCGAGATAGTCGGCTCGCCCTCTTCGATCGCCGCCCACCGACGATCAAGCTCGGCGACGTCATCCGCGGACAGCACCTCCGCCGAGGTTGCAAGTGTCGCCATTTCGGCGAGGAGGTCGGGAACTGATAGCCTCCGCTCTGCCGCTCTGGCGAGCGACTGCGGTCCGTTCGTCGACTTCGATGAGGCGTTTCGGAGCGTTCATCGAGGGAAGGTGACACCAGTCTTGTCGAATATCAATACCTGTCCCCAACCTCTCGGGGTACGCCGCGCTTGGTTTCACCTAATCATTACTTTTCGACGTTCTAGCCGGCCTTTAGGAAATTCGGCCGGTACCGGTCGGAAATCTTCGAGGCCAGTAAGCTGCCCGGCGGCAATATTTCGACTTTTGATTCAGCCTCGTAAAATTCAATTAGCCGCGCCTTGTGAAGCTCCTTTAGGAGGTCCATAAATCTCGTAACGTTCTTGTATTCTGTCCAGGCACGCAAGTCCTTCGCGTCGATTCTACCCGGCGAGCTCGCGAGCAAAAGTAGAAGCTGACCTTTTGCCTCAATTTTGGGATCAAGCACGCGCTTTACGTCCCTTCCGTGCCAGATAAGCGGGACGCGCCGTTCGGCGATAGCATCGACGAGTTGCTGAGCCTCTTCAATCGACAAATTGTGAAAAACCCTGACCAATTCAGCTAGAATCCAGTTGCTGGCGGATACGACAAACGTAGAATCCATATGGTTGGAATCTACATCGCTGCCAACATGGCCTACCCCACGATTGTTACGCACCTCGTACAGAGATGGCAGTGTCCGTGGTATTAAGATTTGAAAACTCCTTGGCACATGTTTATTCGATTCTAGTCTTCGGCACGCATTCACGAAATCATCTGGCTTTGAGGCCTTTGGTGGATACGATCCGCTGCCGTATCCGCTCAAAATGGAATAAACGACTTCGCAGAATCTTCCTGCACTAAGTTCGGCAGGCGACCAGCGATGCTCAGAATAATTCTGAATGATTGAGCGATATTCGTTTAGAAGCTCATCCCGAAGCCCATTCGGGATGGCGGTGAGGGCAGACGCTGCATCCATTACTCGCACCTCTATTAATAAGTACATAAGTATGTAGACTCAAGCGGCGTATTTGAGGGACGGCTTGTTGAAGAAGGATCGCACTTTTTGAGAGTTGCGCTGCAAGGAGAGCATTGACGATTTCACCTTCGC
>Ga0126369_10000331_pt1 | contig 30831 bp, 18 predicted proteins | sample PanSoiMetaPlot_1_FD_109646 | JGI IMG/M metagenome (GOLD analysis project Ga0126369, IMG submission 109646) | Tropical forest soil microbial communities from Panama - MetaG Plot_1 | ecosystem: Environmental > Terrestrial > Soil > Tropical forest > Bulk soil | place: Panama | collected 2016-02-17
AGCCTCTTCCTGCGAAGCATCGAGCGCGAATATGTCATCGATCCCGGCTTCCAAACAAAGCATCTTGCGTTGTTCATGCTTTACCCCGGCCAGGCTGGATACGACCGCGTGCGCACAGAGCAGTTTTACAAACAAGTTCTGGACCGCATCGGCCAGGTACCCGGCGTCGCATCGGTCTCATGGTCCTCAAACCTGCCGTTGTGGGGACGCAAAGAGACCGGCCTCACGATCGAAGGACAAGAGGCGCGCAAGAAGTCGGAAGCCATTTCTGTTGTCGTTAACACCGTGGATCTCAACTATTTTTCCACGATGGGAATTCCGCTCGTGGAGGGCCGTGATTTTTCAGAAAACGATCGCGACGTCTCCACGCCCGCTGCGATTATTAACGACACCATGGCGGCCAAGTATTGGCCAAACCAAGATCCGCTCGGTAAGCGCTTCCAACTGCCGCAAGGCAAGTCGTTCCTGCAAGTCGTCGGCGTCGCAAAAACCACGAATTATCAGACGCTGGGAGAGCCGCCGCAAGCATGCGTTTACCTTCCTCTGCGACAGAATTACGCCGATAGCATGATTCTTTATCTACGAAGCGAACGCGATCCATCCGCGGTTCTTTCCTCCGTCCAGGAGGAAATTCACAGCCTCGATCCCGGTCTGCCGCTGGAAGATATTCGCACCGGGACGAAGGTAATTGATCAAGCGCTTTGGTGGTCCAAGATGGGCGTGGGTCTGCTCGGTGTTTTCGGATTCCTGGCCCTGGGACTCGCCTCTGTCGGCTTGTACGGAATCATGGCGTACTCCGTGAATCAGCGGCGGCGCGAGATCGGAGTCCGAATGGCCTTGGGGGCGGATCAGGGAAACGTTTCGCTCCTTGTGTTGCGTCAAGGAATGACGGTAGTCGGGAGCGGGGTTGTCGCGGGGATGGTGCTGTCGTTGTTGCTGGGTCGCGTCCTCTCCCGATTCCTCTACGGGGTGAGCGGAAGCGATCCGCTCAGCCTTGGAGGAGCGTCGTTCGCGCTGCTGGCGGTTGCCTTCGTCGCATGCTACTTGCCGGCGCGTAGCGCGAGTCGCGTGGATCCGCTGGTGGCTCTGCGAGAGGCGTAAGAGGCCCGCAGGATACGGAGAGAGCGCCAGCGAAGGGAACAATTTGGCCCAGGAAAACGTTTATTCTTGTAGAGAGCGTTGACGGCGCGAGCCTCCCGGGGGGAGAATCGCGCGCACACTCACCATGATTAGTCTCGAAAACGTAACGAAAGAATACGACCTGCCTACAGGGAAGGTCGGTCAGCTTGTGGCTGCGGACCGCCTGACGCTCCAGGTACCCGCAGGCGAAGTGTTTGGCCTCGTCGGGCCGAACGGCGCGGGCAAAACGACGACCCTCAAGATGGTTTGCGGTTTGATGCTTCCGACCGCAGGGCGCATCACTGTGAATCACGTTGACGTGGAGCACGATCCGGAAGAAGCGCAGCAATACATCGGGTATCTGGCGGATTTTTTCTCCGTGTACGACGACCTGCAGGCCTGGGAGTATGTCGAGCATTTTGCACTCGCGTACAAATTAGAACCAGGCAAGGTCCGCGGGCGAGTGAAAGAAGTGATCGCGTTGATGGGGCTCGAATCGAAGTACGACGCAATGGTCGGCGGCCTTTCGCGCGGAATGAAGCAGCGCCTGGGAATTGCGCGAGCCATCGTGCACGATCCGCCGCTTCTCGTGCTGGACGAACCCGCTTCGGGCCTCGACCCCAGAGCGCGGCTGGAACTGAAGGAACTGATCCGGCGGCTGAATCGCGAGGGGAAAACCGTCTTCATCACCTCCCACGTGCTATCCGACCTGGAAGAAATCTGTACCTCCCTGGCAATCATGGAAAAGGGGAAACTGCTGCGCGTAGGAAAAATTGACGATGTGATGCGCGGAGCGGGGCGCACCAAGCGCGTGCGCATCAAACTTGCGTCACCGGGATTTGCCCTTGGTGCATGGCTTCTAGCGCGGCCTGGCGTGAGCGAAGTGAAAGAGGCTGGTCTCGAAGCAGACATGGCCTTTCCGGGAACGGACGCAGAACTGGCGGCTCTGGTCCGCGATGCCGTGAACGCGGGCGCACCCATTTGCGGCGTGGAAGAGAAAGTTGAAACACTCGAGGCGCTTTTCTCGCGTCTTTCGAGCGGAGAAGTGATGTGACCGCCCTCTGGTGCAATCCCGAATTCATTCGAAATGCGAGGGCGCAACTGCGGCCCGCGAAAGTCGTGGCCACGGCGTGCATTTGCGCGGCCCTGTCCATTGTGATTGGCTATGCCGCTGCGCACCAGAACAGGACGCAACTGGCGACAGGACCGAACGGCTGGGGGATACAGATCTTGGAAATTGCTTTCTGGCTCCAGGCGCTGATGCTGGCGGCGGGCGGCGGAATCGCCTGCATCAACACCATCCATCGTGAGAAAGAGCAAAACACATTTGACTATCAGCGCGTGACACGGATGACGCCTTTGGAGCTGGCGCTCGGAAAGCTGTTTGGCGCGCCGGTCTTCCCATATTTCGTTTTTCTATGCCTGATGCCGCTGGCGTTGTTCGGCGCGATGATGGGTAAGCGGCCCGCGCTGACGGTACTCGCAGCGTATGCAGTCCTTCTGGTTGCTTCGCTCGCGGTGCATGCGCTGGCGCTGCTGATTTCGCTCTTAACCATCCGCGGATCGCACACGGCCGCGATCCTTGTGCTGATCGCGATTTTGGCTGGCAGCTTTTCGAATAACAATCCGTCACCCTATTTTCGGGCTCGTCCCTTCGGGCCATTCTACGCCGCGCAAGTCGTGCAATGGGGAGAGTGGGAACCCGCAGGGACGGCCTTTGAAGCGGGCAGAAGAGAACCGCTGTGGGAAGAAGACATGTTTTTCGGGCAAAGAGTGCTTCATGTGCCCTTGCTGCTGCTGATTGATTTAATGCTCGCAGGATGGTTTCTCTTGGCGCTGGTTAGGAACATCAAACGTGATCCGAATTACTACGATATTTATTCTCCAGTCGAGTCGCTAGGATTTGCCCTGTTTCTGAATTTAGTGTTCGCGGCGTTCTACTGGTGGGGCAACCGCACACCCATAGACAGCCAGGCAACCGTGCTGGCGCTGAACATCGTGGTTTTCCTCTGCCTGGGCCTGGCAGCCATTCGCAACCGCGAGCGCGTGCGAAGAATCTTGCGCACTCGAGAGAGCGGTGCGCCGAGCTTGCTGGATCTAACCTGGCCCGCACCGTTCCTGTTGGCTAGCACCGTGGCTACGAGTCTCGTGGTTGTTGCGGGAGTAGCTTGGGGACATTCTAGCGACCCTGAGTGGGACATGAATTTCGCGGCTTTCCGCGCACTCTTTTTTGTGGCATGGATCACGCGCGACATGCAGTTCCTGCAATGGATGAACTTGCGCCGCGCCAAGCATCCCCTGGTGGTGGGCGCTCTGTTTCTGATCATTTTCTACACCTGCGTCATGATCTTGATGGCACCCCTGGGAATTTTCACAAGACCGGATCGGACGGCCTTCTCGGCCTTTTTCATCCCTTCCGGCGCGTTCGAGCTCGACCATTCGCATTGGATTCTTCGGCCCGCGATCTGGGTCGCGGCGTTCGTGGCGCAGGGGCTCCTGACCGCCCTGTTCATCGGCTTGCAGAAGAAAACCATTGACGAGCTCAATTCCCCGGTACCAGCGCCTGCCGCCACGCCCCTGCCGGCTCAAACCTAGGCATCCATTTCGAAGTGACATTCTTTCCATCATGCGGAGACGCGCAAAGCCAGAAACAATCGTTGGCGTAAGAGCGCGAGATTTAGGGGCAAGCAACGCTCACCTCGCTCATCGAGGAACCGCAAATCCTCAAGCCACCTAAAGGTCTTCTAGCCGCGCACTTAAGGCCTAAACGACAACTTTGACGATCGCTCCCAAGCTATTGAACAGAAAGCGGTTAGACCCATTCCTGAAAGCGCTCTCAGAATTGATTTGATTTAGCCCTCCCTCTGACTTACCTTTGGTCCACTCTGGCGTCTGACAAGGCAGCGGAGTGCGTGGGGGAGTCTCGGGGGATCCAATCTTGTGCATTCATTCATTCCCGGTGACTTAGGGCGCATTTGTCGCAACGTACGTTGCGGCAGCATCCCGGGAGCCCGCTGCACCCGACGAGGCTTCCCTGTTTGCCAAAGGGCCCTCGCCACGCGTCAGAAATAACCCGGAAAGTTGCGATTGCAGCAGTGGAGGAGGGGAAATGAGAAAGCTCAGGCTATTTATCTTCGTTCTCGTCTCTCTCATAATGGGGCTCGCTTCGAGTTTGGCCTTTGGGCAGGTGGCAACCACAGGAAAAATCGCGGGAGTCGTCACCGATGCCTCAGGAGCGGCCGTCCCGAGCGCCACCGTCTCCGTCAGAAGCACGGCATTGATGGCGGAACGCACCACAACAACGGGCGCGGATGGCGCGTATCTCTTCGACCTCCTGCCGCTTGGCACCTATGAGGTCTCGGTCACGTCCAAAGGATTCAAAGGCCTCAGTGAGACTGGGATCGTTCTCACGGCGGGCTTCACCGCGACCGTCAACGCCAGACTCCAAGTGGGAGAAGTCACTGACGTAGTAAAGGTCGAGGGTGAACCCGTCGTTGATTTGCAGAACAATCAAACGACGACCACGTTTGACCAGAACCTCTTGCAGGACATTCCGAGCGGGAGGGACCCATGGTCAACCCTCGCGCAAATGCCGGGAGCCACGGTCGGCACATTCGATGTTGCCGGAGACAACAGCTACCAGCAATCGACGATGCAAATCCACGGCAGCACCCCAGCAGAGCAGATTTACAGCTTCAATGGTCTGGATTTGAATTGGCCCGGCGCGAACGGCGGGTATACGCAGTTCTATACGAATCATGATTCGTTCGATGAGTTCCAGGTGGTAGCAGACAACGCTCCGGCTTCCGTCTCCATTGGCGGTGTGTACATGAACCAGGTGACCAAATCTGGCTCAAACGAACTCCATGGGCTGGCGGCAATTTACTATTTGACTTCTAAGCTTCAGGCCGGCGTGAAAGCTCCAACCTACAATGGAAACCCGGTCGTCTCCGGGTCGCCGTTTGACATGACCCGAGACACTACGGCAAGCCTCGGCGGTCCCCTGATGAGAGATCGCTGGTGGCTCTTTGGCTCCTATAGGCGCTACGACCTGCGCCAAAGAATCCTTGCGGTGACGAACCAAGCCGGGGTCCCGGTGCATGATGTGAATCACCAGACGAACACCGACCTGCGTAGCGACTATCAAGTCAACTCGAAGAACAAATTTAGCTTTATCTGGCTTTATAACGAACAGAACCGGTTCTTCCGGCGCGATACGGCGTACAACTACGTGACGCAAGAGGCCAGCTGGAAACAGATCGAGCCGGCATACATTCTCGAGGGGCTGTGGACCAGCCAGGTTACCAACAATTTCATTCTCGATTTCCGCATCGGATGGAACAAGATTGTTTTTCCGCTTAGCTATCAGCCGGGCGTAAAGTCCACAGACATCAACCAGCAAGACGTGGGAGCGAGGACGGAGACGGTCGCGGCGCCGTACCAGTTCGCGAATCCGGCTTGGGTGTTGAAATGGTCGGCCGGTGGTTCCTGGGTCAAAGGCGGGCTCCATGGCACACACAACTTCAAGTTCGGTTTTGAGAATGGCCTGTCCTACAACTCGTACATTTACAAAGTAAACGGCGGGATCAACGAGATCTTCGACAATGGGACGCCCATTCAAATAATTGCCTACAACACGCCCGCAACCCAAAAGAACTACTTCCGGGACACCAGCTTATATTTGCAAGATACATGGACGGTGACGCGGCGCATCACTCTGGACCTTGGGATGCGCTACGACAGGTTTAACACTTACTATCCCGCTCAAAAAAATGATCCGAATCAAACATTCCCGCAACTCTTTCCGCTTACACCCGCAGAGATGCAGGCTTCCGGCAATCTTGTCGATTGGAACACCGTATCGCCGCGATTGGGATTGGCGTTCGACGTAACCGGCAAGGGCGACTCGGTAGTGCGACTCAGCTACGGACGCTACTACATAATGCAAGGAACGGGATTGGCCGAAACCGTCAATCCAGTGGGGTTGGCCGGACAGGGCTACACGTGGAATGACACCAATAAGGACAATATCCCGCAACAGAGCGAATGGCTCAATCCAAGCAACCTTATTTTCGCGTTTGGCGGCTCCAGCACACACATCAATCGCAACATGAGTCGCCCGTATTCGGAGCAAATCAGCGCGGGTTACGAAAAACGGCTTTGGAAGGACTTGCGTTTTGGCGCCACGTATTACTACCGCACCAAGAAGAATCTCTTCGGCCTTGAGAATACAGCGGTATCGCCTTCGGACTACACGCCAATCACCCAACTGCCAGACCAGAATGGCGTGATGCAGCCAATCACCAACGGACTGACAGGCCAGCCGATGACCCTGTTTAACCTCAGCCCTGCCAAACAAACAGCTTTCAATTTTGTGGTAACCAATGTCCCGAAGCTAGACAACAGCGCGTACCACGGCGTCGAGTTCACGGCTGTTAAGCGGCTGTCGAATAAGTGGCAACTGCTGTCTGGTTTCACCATCCAACGCCAGAAGGGAACTTACGGGCGAGGTTATTCCGATCAGGCGTACGGTGACAACTTTACGGACCCGAATAACGATATCAATCGCAACAACAACTACTTGAATTCCGATTCCACTTACATCTTCAAGGTGGACAGCAGCTATGAATTCCCTTGGAAGATCGGGACGAGCATGAACTTCCAGCACTACACGGGCCTGCCTTTGCAGCCGGTCGAGATCTTCGGGACGAATGGCGGGCTGACTCAAGGCACCGAGACGGTCATTCTCCAACCTGCCGGGATCAAGCGCCTTCCGGGCGTAAATATGCTGAACTTGCGTCTGTCACGTGAGTTTGCCGTGAAGGAGCGGTGGCGCGTGATACCAGTCGTGGACTTCTTCAACGTTACTAGCGCACAGACCGTTGTGGGGGAGAACAACTTCATCGACGTGAACCCGGCGAACAGCACCTATCTTAAACCATTTCAAACCATCGATCCATTCGTGACGCGGTTTGGCCTGCGCTTTACGTTCTAGCGCCCGCTGGCAGCATGAATCTCAAATGAAACCTTTGCGCGGCGGGTTTGGCGGTTGACCACCTCCAGCCCGCCGCTTCCTATAAGTTGCAGCTACTTCTCGCTTCACAGAAACTGTGTTTCCAAATAGACTCCGCTTCGCGGAACAGCGGAAAAGGTTTCGCCGACCCGCGGGAAGAAGGAGAGGCACAAATGCGTATGGGGAAGCGTGTTTTTGCTGCGGCCATCGTTCTTACAGCGGAGCTGGGATGCGCGAGCCATCTGCACGCGCAGATTGCGAGCCACAAGCCCGCAGCTAAATCTGCGCTGACGATCGAACAGCTCATCGAAATCAAGCATCCCTCCGACCCGGTATGGTCGCCGGACAACAAGCGCGTTGTATTCACGTGGGATCGCGCGGACATCAAAAATCTCTATGTCACGAACGCCGACGGCAGCAGGGCGCCCGCCGCCCTCACTTCGTTTCCCGGAGGCGGAGTCGCCGACGCTTTCTGGAGCGAAGACGGCGAAAGCGTCTATTTTGTGCATCAAGGCGATTTGTGGAAGGTTCCCGCCGCCGGAGGCGAGGCGAAGCCCCTCTGGGGCAAGCCCAATTCCAGCAGCGGTTTCCTCCCTTCCCCGGACGGCAAGCGCATCGCCTTTGTCCGCGGCAATCGCGCCGAAGATCCAACCGCGCCAAAGGGAAGTGAACTCATCGTCCGCTGGCTCTCGGACGGAACAGAATCGACCATTGCGCACGACGAGGTGAGCATTCGCGACGTCGCATGGTCGCCCGACGGAAAATCCGTCGCCTACATCGCCGGCTCAAAAATCATCCATCACGATGAATCCCCCGCATACTCCGGCGGAAAACTGATCTATCGCGTTTCCGAATACGTGCCCGGCCAAATCTACGCGCTGAAACTGAATGGCGGAAAGCCGGTGGCCATCGGCACGCCCGGCGAGTACGGCGGCTTGGCTTGGGTCGACTCGAACCGCCTGGTTTTCGACGGCCAGTCCGAGGATTTCAAAAAGTATTTCATTTACACAGCCGACGCCACCACCGGCTCAACCAAAGCCATTCGCGAAGTGGACGAGGAAAAATTCTGGAGCATTCCCGACTGGGGTGAGGCGGGAGCACAGCCGTGGCCATCGCCCAACGGCAAGTGGATCGCGTTCCTGAGCGATCAGGACGGCTGGGACCATCTCTACGTGATGCCTTCCGCCGGCGGCGATCCGGTGCAAATCACCAAGGGTAAATTTGAAGCCTGGCGTCCCGCGTGGTCGCACGACAGCACGCGCATCGCGTTCGACGCCAACTTCGAAGATCGTCCCGGCGACCGCCAAATCGGCATCGCAACAATCGGCGACGATCCCGCGCATGCCAAGATCGCATACGTCACGCCGGGAACGGGAACGAACATCGAGCCGCATTGGTCCGAAGGCGACGGCCGGCTCGTGTATCAGCACACCGACACCCACAACAGCGCGGACCTCTATACCATCGCGACAAAAGAAGGCGCGCAGCCGGCTCGCTTGACCGACTCCATGCCCGCGGACGTGGACCGCACACAGTTCGTCGCGCCGCAGTTTGTGCATTACCTGGGACCCGACGGCCAGCAAGTTCCGGCCTGGCTTTTTGTGCCCAAGAACCTCGACCGCACCAAAAAGCACCCGGCAATTTTGTGGATCCACGGCGACGGCGTGAATCAAAACTACGATGGCTGGCACGTGCAGCGAAACTACGCTGTCTACTACAGCATTCATCAATATTTTCTGCAGAAGGGCTACGTAGTCCTGGCGCCCGACTATCGCGGAAGCATCGGCTACGGCCGCGATTGGCGCACCGGTGTGTACATGGACGTTGGCGGCAAAGACGCGAAGGACGCGTGGATGGGCGGCAATTATCTAAAGTCGCTGCCGTACGTCGACGCGAACCGCATCGGTGTGTGGGGCCTGAGCTACGGCGGATTTTTCACCCTCATCGCCATGACGGATCAGCCGAAATTATTCCGCGCCGGCGTGGACGTTGCGGGCGTCGTCGATTACGCCATGTATTACTCGGACCCGTACCACGGCGATTGGACCGCCAGCCGCATCGGCACTCCCGAGGAGCACCCTGACGTCTACAAGAACGCTTCGCCGATTTCGCACATTGACCGGCTGGAGCGTCCGCTGCTTGTGCTTCACGGCACGGCTGACGTAAACGTGCCGTTCCTCGAGTCCGTGTGGCTGATGGATGAAGCGCTGAAAAAACACAAAGGCGATCTGGTTTCATTCATGATCTACCCGGGCGAATTTCACTACTTCAGCCGGGAACACGTGCTGCGCGACGCGTGGCATCGCGTGGACCAGTTCTTCGACACGTATCTTCGCTCGCCCGCTGCTCCCGCCGGAAGTGCAAGAACGCGCTAAATCCGAAGTTGAAGAGGGATTTCTCCCTTCGGCAGAAATAACAGACGCGCTTGGCAACGAGCTCAGGCGGCGGATTCGCTCTTCGCCGAAGCGAACGACGGAAGTTCGCCTTCCCAGCGCGCGATGACCACGCAGGCCACGCAATTTCCTAAAACCGTGACGGCGGTGCGCCCCATATCCATGAGCTGATCGATGGCAAAAAGAAGGAAGAGCGGCTCCATCGGCAGATGAAACGAAGTGGCCGCAGCAAAAACAATCAAGAAAGATGCGCGCGCCACACCTGCCGTTCCTTTGCTGCTCAGCAAGAGCGTCAAGACCATGATGGCTTGCTGCCCGAAAGAGAGATGAATCCCCGCAGCCTGCGCCACGAAAATCAGCCCGAGCGATTGATACAGGCTGGCGCCGTCCATATTGAAGCTGTAGCCGGTGGGCAGGACAAACGCGACGATTTGGCGCGGAACGCCAAACCCTTCCATTTTTTCCATCGCAATAGGCAAAGTGGCTTCCGAGCTGGCGGTGGCAAAGCCCAGCGTGACAGGTTCGGCGGCCACGCGAACAAAATTCCTCAACGGAATGCGCGCCAAAATCAAAATCGGAACCAGCACGCAAAGAATGAACAACACAAGAGCGATGTACATCGTGGCCAGGAGCTTCAGCAGAGGAAGAAGCACGGTCAAACCCATTTGCCCGACGGTGTAAGCCACCACGCCGAACACGCCGATGGGAGCCGCATACATCACCATGTTTGTGAACTTGAACATGGTCGCCGAAAGACTTTCCGCGAACTCCAGCATCGGGCGCCGCCGCGCCACGGGAACCAGACCAAGCGCGAACGCGAACAGAATGCTGAAGACCACGATCTGCAGAACCTGGCCTTCCGCAACGGACTTAGCAATGTTCTCCGGAAAAATGTCCGTGATGATTTGAACCGCCGAATGCGGCGAAACGTTGAGAGTTTGCGCCGTAGCCGTCGAAGAAGGCGGCAAGTGCACGCTTTCGCCGGCGCGGCTCAAATTGATAGCCGCCAAGCCGAACAGCATGGCGATCGTCGAGACCGCTTCGAAGTAAACAAGCGACTTGATGCCCAGCCGCCCGACTTTCTTCAGGTCCGGATGCCCGGCAATGCCCACGACCAGCACCGCGAACAGCAGCGGAGCGATGATCACGCGGATCAGGCGCAGAAAAATCGTCCCGAGAACCTGGAGCTTTGCCGCCACTGCAGGCGCGTCGTGCCCCAATCCCGCCCCGGCCAGGAGGCCAACCAGAATCCATGCCGTAAGCGAGCGCCGCGAAGTGGCATACGCCGCGATCAGCGCGATGGCCAGCCACCGCAACACCGTCGCGGCAACCGCGAGATTCGGCCAAACGCGAACGCCAACGAGCAGCGAAGCAACTATCGCAATCGTCGCGGAAACGACCGCCGCCACCAGAAGTTTGTTTTTCATCCGAGTCGCATCTGCGAAAGCACGGCTGCCGAAGGTATTCGGGATGGCTCGGCTTGTCAATGGCACTATCATGTTGCCCATGCCTCGTTCCCGGCCATCCACATTCAGCTGCATTCTTCGCCAGCTCTGCCCGCGATGCCGCGCTGGCAGGATTTTTCGGCCCAACACTCACTGGGGCGCTGACCTGGGCGTTTACTGGGGCTTCCCCAAGATGAATGATTGTTGTCCCGCCTGCGGTCTCCTCTTCAACCGCGAGCCTGGATATTTTCTCGGGGCCATGTACATCAGTTACGCTTTGGGCCTCGCCCTCGTCGCGGCTTTTGCAGCAATCCTCTGGCTTCTGACCGGTTGGGGTTTCACCAAGGTGGTCCTCTGGGCCGTCGTGATTTTTTTGCCCCTTGCCCCGATGCTGACATTTCTGTCTCGCGTGCTTTGGATTTATCTCGACCAGACCATCGATCCAGAGACTAGATAGCAGCTCATGACGACTGGGCGGTGATCGTGACTCGTGGGACCCCAAAGGGTGGGCCACCCGCCCGCCGTGCTGCGCGAAAGAGGGGACATCCGGTCGGGCCAAAGGGCAGACGTGCGCACGTACCTTGTCCATCAAACCTCGCAACAAAAATCTCTCCAAGGTGTTTTACCCCTGTAGGATGGCAGTAAGGGACCCCTGCGCTGCTTGCAGAAGGCGGCAGGCAGGCACGCCGCAATCCACCCAGCTCACCTGCGGCTTCAGCTACTTTCACGAATCAACGGAGGTAACCCCGCGGCGCTTCAGGAACGCGGAGAAAGGCAGGAACATGAAACTCAACTACAAGACGTGGATAGGAATGCTGCTGTTCGCAGGCACACTTTTTGTGGGCGCGCCCGCAGCATTCAGCCAGGTTTCCATTGGAGTTCAGATCGGCGCACCGCCCGAGCCGCGCGTGCTAGCCGTTCGGCCGCCATGCCCCGATCCGCAAGATGACCAGTATGTGTGGATCGACGGCTACTGGTATCCGGTGGAAGGTCATTATTCCTGGCACCGAGGCTACTGGACGCGTCCGCCGTATGTTGGCGCGGTCTGGATCGCTCCCTACTATGAAGAGGGCCGCTACTACGGTGGCTACTGGAGGGGTCCGCGCGGGCGCTTCGAGCATAACCATCACTGGGACCATGACCATGATCACGACTACGGCCGCTGGCACGAAGACAACGGCAAGCACAAAGGCTGGTACAAAAAGCATCGTGACGACGACGATCGCAACTAAAAATTGAATTCATTTCGGCGGGGCGCTTTCTTTGAGATAGCGCCCCGCCTTTTTTTTGAAACAGATTTTCTATTTGGCGGCTAGTGCACCCTTGCTGGGGAGTGCAAAAAAGTTAAAAAACCTAAGTGCCCGTGGCGCTCATGGCAACAATGGTGACGAAATAGATCCCCTGACCTAGGTAGCTGTGGGCGGGAGCCGGATGTTTTTCCGCACGAAGAGCAAGTCCAAACTGTAACCCTGGGCCGTCCCCCGGTGTGTGCGGGCCCGACAGCTTTTATCGGCAGGCCGGCATTTTCGGCAGGCGGATTCGGTAACGGAAACCGCGGCATGCCGGACCTCCATAAACCGGGACGCGGTCCGGCGCTGCCGGAAACTTCCTCGCGGTCGTTACGTAGTCATGTCCAGGAGGGCATAGATGATCCGAAGCGTGATTGCTCGCTTCCGCGGGACGTACTATCTCGTTTGTTCTCTCGCGCTGTTCTGTATCGGTAGTGCGACCTTTGGGCAAGCCGCCAATCACCAGCAGCCGCGTGCGGAGCAGCAGGCCCCCGCAGCGCAGGCCATGGACGCGCAATATCACAAGTTTGATGAGTTGCTCACCTTCCTGCGCGCCCGCAACGCCAAGCAATATGCGATTTCCTCTCCGAAGGGCATCGACGAATCTAGCTACGTCACCCTCGGCGGCATCGAACAGTGGGTTACGATTCGCGGAGAAGATCGCGACAATCCCGTGCTGCTATTCCTGCACGGCGGGCCCGGTGACGTCACCAACCCATGGTCCTTCATGTTGTTCGCTCCTTGGGAGAAGCACCTTACCGTTGTGCAGTGGGACGAGAGAGGTGCGGGCAGGACGCTCAGAAAAAACGGCCCTGACATCGCGCCGACCATCACTATACATCGCCTGGTGCAAGACGGAATCGAACTGGCCGAATATTTGCGCAAACATCTCCACAAAGAAAAGATCATCCTCGTTGGCCATTCGTTCGGTTCAATCCTCGGAGTGCGAATGGCCCGGGCGAAACCGGAACTCTTTTACGCCTACGTGGGCACCGGCCAAGTCGCGGACCTTCCGGTCAAAAACTACACGGCCACCTACGAAGCGCTGGTGAAAAAAGCGAAGGCCCTCGGGGATCAGCGCGCGATCGAAGAATTGAGCAAGATAGGCCCTCCACCCTATAACTCCGGCGAAGGATACCGCGTGCAATGGAAGTGGGCGAATGCCTTTGAGGGCGCGAATCAGTTTATCTATAGCATGTTGGGCTTGGCGCTCGTTGCCCCGGGCTATTCTGTCCAAGATATCAACGATTCCGGTGACGGCCAGGTGTTAAGCGCCGATCGCCTGGTGCCACAAACGCAGTCGATCGGACCGGCGGAGCTGGGCCTGGAATTTACCATCCCGGTGTTTGTCTTCCAGGGCGAGCAGGATTTCACAACTTCCACCGCGCTTGCTCAGCGTTACGTGGAATCCCTAAAAGCGCCGCGCAAAGAATTCGTCGCGATCAAAGGTGCCGGCCACTTCGCGGTGTTCATGCACTCCGACCAGTTTCTCCAGGAACTCCTGGCCCGCGTCGGCCCTCCCGCCGTCAGCCACTGATCCCGCCCGCGAGTGGTCGGTCCGGATCTTGATGTATATTAATCGCCTCAGTTTCGAGCTCGCGCCTTGGGTCTTGCAGACAACCCGTGAGGTCTCGCGCTTCATCCTTTCCCCGGTCTAGGACAGAATGACCGCCAATTTGCCCACTGATGGTGCAATCACCCACGTTAGCGACACCGCACTGATGGTGGCCGCATGCCGCGCGCACGAAAACGAACTGGAGGATGCCTTCGTGCGGGACCCGTTCGCCGCGCGGCTCGCGGGAGAGCGCGGAGTCGCCATTCTCGACGCGTTGCCACACGCGAACGTGGTGCGCCTCGGAATTGCCATTCGCACGCGTTTCGTGGATGAGTTGCTGCTGGACGCGCTTGCAAAGCACGCTGTCACGACGGTGTTGAGCGTCGGGTGTGGTCTCGACACGCGCCCGTGGCGCCTCGAACTTTCGCCAAATCTGCGCTGGATCGAAAGCGACTTTGCCGACGTGCTGGATTACAAAGATCGCCTCCTGTCCGGCGAGAGAGCACGCTGCCGCCGGGAGCGCCTTGCCGTTGACCTGAACGATGCGGCCGAGCGGCGCGCCATGTACGAGACTGCTGGAGCGCCCACCGCGCTTATGATCACGGAAGGCCTACTCCTGTACCTGCCGGCTGCCACGGTGGACGCGCTGGCCAGCGAAGCATTGAGCCACAGCGGTGTCGCTCATTGGATCAGCGACATTACCACGAGCGCCTTCAGCAAGGTGCTTGGAGGAGGGGCGGACACGATGCGGCCGATCCGTCATGTGCAGGCATCGGATGCGCTGAAAGGCGAACAGATTCTCGAAGTCCTCCAACGCCACGGCTGGACCACTTCGGCGATGCGAAGCTATATCACCGATGTGGGTTTTGTGCTCGAGCGCGTTCGGCGTGCGATGGGCGGAGCTACGCCATCTCGGCTGCCCTATCCCCCGAACGATCCCACCGGAGTGCACCGTTTCGCACGCAGTTGATACCGAATGGGTGTTCAAGCCCAAGGATGGCAAGATGCAATGGGCCGTACCAATGCGGCTCTTGCTGCATGCAATGCCGGAAGCTCAAACTCCAACGGATGTGAGGAGTCCGTCCGGACATAGGGTGTCCGTCAAGACGTGGGGAGAAGATCATGACGCAAAGCAATCCAACAGCACAAAATCATTCGGCTGGGCAAGGTGATCCGGCAGCACATGCCAATGGGATTCGCGATTCCGTTCTGCAGGCGATCGGCAATACGCCCGTGGTGCGATTGCGAAAAGTGGTGACGCCTTCGATGGCGGAAGTGCTGGTCAAGCTCGAGTACTACAATCCCACCGGCTCTTACAAGGATCGCATGGCGCTCGCGATGATTGAAGGAGCCGAGGCGCGCGGCGAGCTCCGACCGGGGATGCGCGTGGTCGAGTGGACCGGAGGAAGCACGGGATCGTCACTCGCCATGGTTTGCGCCATCAAGGGATACCGTTTCACACCCATTTCCTCGGACGGATTTGCCAAGGAAAAACTGCAAACCATGCGCCTCTTTGGCGCCGACTTGGAGATTTTTCCAGCGCCGGACGGCAAGCTGGTGCCGGAGCTTTATCAAACGATGAAGCGACGCGCGGAGGAATTGGCCAAAGAGCCGGGCACGTTCTACACCAACCAGTTCCACAATGCAGACGCGATTCGCGGCTACATGGGAATTGGCCGGGAGCTGGTCGAACAAGCGGGCAAGGGGTTGGCGGCGTTTTGCGGCGGAGTGGGAACGGCGGGCATGCTTGTCGGCCTATCGCGTGCGTTGAAAGAGGCCGGATGCAAGGCGCGCATCGTGGCACTTGAGCCTGCATCTTCCCCGGTGATCACCACAGGAAAAGGCGGGCCGCACCGCGTCGAGGGAATCGCCGCGGGCTTCGTTCCGCCGCGGCTCCAGTCAGGCGAATACGATGAAGCGCGCACCATTGAAGAGTCAGCCGCGCGCGAAATGGCCCGCCGTCTGGCGAAAGAGGAGGGAATCTTCGCGGGCACGTCCTCTGCCCTGAACGTCGTTGCCGCATTACAACTGGCGCAGGAATTGGGACGCGGCAGCACGGTTGCCACCGTTGCGGTCGATACCGGCTTCAAGTACCTGGCCGGCGACCTGTATCAGACCTAAAAAGGGCGCGTAACGGGGCACGATGTATCGTGACCCCACAGGGGCGAGAAGGCTTTGTAGTGGTGGGCTTAAGCCCGGCGGCAAGGGAAACGCGGGAGTCTTTACTCCTAAGCGCCTCGGAAGGCGGCTGCTACAAAATACGAAACGGAGGAAGAGTTTACTCCGAGGCGCCGAGGGGGAGGAAATACTGGGTGCCTTTGACGGGGTCTTGGAGGCGGCGGAGGAGCTGCTGCAGGTCGTCGCTGCGCTCGACAAAATCAATTTCGGAGGTGTTGATGACCAGGAGGTCGGAGGCGGAGTAGCGGAAGAAGAAATGTTCGTAGGCGCGGGTGACTTCCTCGATGTATTCGAGAGAGATTTGCGACTCCTCGCGGGAGGCTTTCTTGGCGATGCGGGCGCGCAGGACTTCGGGCTTGGCTTGCAGGTAGATAACGAGGTCCGGCGCCGGAAGATCGGCGGACAGCAGTTCGTAATAGCGCTCGTAGAGCTTTAGCTCGTCGTCGTTGAGGTTGAGATTGGCGAAGATGCGGTCTTTTTCCAGCAGAAAGTCAGAAAGAAGGAGCCCGGGGGCCTCGGCCGCCAGGCCTTCACGCAGATGCTTTTGACGCTCGATGAGGAAGTACATCTGGGCCCGAAACGCGGCTCCCGGCTTGGCTTTATAGAAGTCGGCGAGGAAGGGATTGTCTTCGCAATCGTAAATGCGGCGCGCGTGGAGGCGTTCGGCCAGGATGCGGGCAAGCGTGCTTTTGCCGACGCGCAGAGGGCCTTCAATGACGATAAACCGGGGAGGCTGAACGCCGCGCTGCGGAACCAGCGCGCGCTTGGCGGCCGAGGAGTCGTTGCCAGGCATCGTTGGACACGCCCCAGTTCAACCGGAGCGATGCGCGGATTATAACAGTTGGAAAATCGAAATTGGAAACTGGAAATTGGAACTCGAAAGCGAAAAGTCGAAACGCGAAATGCGGTTCCTGATGACTGCACTGAAAACAGCCCGACGCAGCGTTCTCGGTGCGCACCACCGGAAACGCAGTGATCGGCGGTCCCGGCGAAGGAGTTTCCGCCCGCGGAGTGTGTGCCAGTTGCCACAGGCGATGGGTCTCTTTGCTACCGTAAGTACAAAGTATCTTATAGGTTAGAGAGCACCAATAAGAAGCTTTCCTTAGGGGCCAAAGCCTTTTTTGCGACTCCTAAACGTCGGAGCTAAAGCTCCCATCCCCTAAAGGGCGTTTATGAGACAGCGTCTGGTCAGCGTTGGCGCCGGGCGCCGTTTGGACAGCCCATGTGCCGATACTGCACTACCGCAAATGTGAAAATCCTTTCACAAAAGCGGACTAGTACTGGCGCTTTCCCTTTGGCAAACGGAAGGACCAGAGGGTTGTACCACGCAAAATGTGACCTAAGGACCAGTGTTTGCTGCCCTTTCGGCCAGTAGCGTGGGGCTAGTGCAAGTGGGGCTGGACTTGCAAGTCCACTGGCAAACTGAGGTGGTGAATGGTCCTCGCTACAATACTTTTGCTGTGCGCGATGCCGCAGCCGGATGAGGCCACAAAGGGCGTGGCAGCGTCGAGCGCGAATTCCGAGAGGCAAGTCCTTTCCGCATCAGTCTCTGACAGCGGGTCCAAAGATACGTTGACAGTCGCAGCGGTTCTGCCTTCTGCGCCGGAACCGAAAGTGAAGCCGGAAGTAGAGCCCGCGCCTCTGCGGGCGGCAGCGCAGCCGTTCTTGGCCGTGAGACGGCAGCCCGTCGAGACACCCAGGCAGCGAAAAGTGTGGTATGGGTTGATGGCTGTGAGCCACGCCGGAGCCGCGTTTGACGCGTGGTCGACGCGACGGGCGATTTCTGGCGGCTACGGACAGGAGGCAAATCCCTTCCTTAAGCCGTTTGCGAATTCCAATGCAATTTATGCCGCGACGCAAGTGAGTCCGGCGGTTATGGATTACATCGGCAAGCGTATGATGACGAGCCAGAATCCCTGGATCCGCAAGCTGTGGTGGTTCCCCCAGGTGGCGGGAGCTAGCATGTCGTTTGCTGCAGGCGCCCACAATATGGGAGTTGAGCACTAGAAAGTGTGAAACGGAGGCCAGGGGTTAGCCACTATTAAAAGAGTTTCCCGAAGGCCCGTTAGTTGCCTCAATCCCTCAGCGTCCCGGCGAACCCTCCCGCCGGGACGTTTTGTTTTTGAATGGGCGGCTGATCCAACGAAATCATCGTGCCGGTTCAGTTGCTCGTTTCGCCGCTGACCAACTCAACACCCAGCCTGCTTGCCGCCGCAAGGCCTAGGCGCAACCCTCGGCATGGGGTCATACGCCAATGCGAAGCGAGGGTGCGAAAGGCCAGATCTTCCAGTCCACGGAAGGAATGCGTGACCCTGGGAAATAAAAAGAGGGGAGTGCTTTCGCGCTCCCCTCAATTCTGCTTTGTCAGACTTGAAGCTAGAAGTTGATGCGCAAGCCGAGTTGGATCCAGCGGCTGCTGGAGGTTCGGTTGGCCGGGATAAGCGTCGATGAGACCACTCCAAACGTCGGGAGGTTGGTCAGGTCCAGGTTCGGATTCAGGAAAATCGGATGGTTGAAGGCATTGAACATGTCAGCCGAGATTTCAAAGCCGTATTTCTCACGGAATCTCGTTTCTTTTCCGATGCGCATGTCGAAGCTTCGAATGCCGAAGCCGCGCATAGGCCGGCTCCTGCCCGTTCTGCCATCCGATGCTAGGAGGATAGGACGAAAGTCCTTTGTCGCAGCCGATGGATTCGCGAAATAGTTGATGCCTGTGCCCGTATCGCCGGGGCCGCAGTTCGGGCCATCCCCACTCGAACCAACACCGCCCGAGCTGCAGACGCCCTCATGCACTCCGCCGCCGAGGGAGTTGGGATCTACGGTTGGGATGGCGCCCTGGGCGACGCCGAAGATGAGTCCGCCGCCCAAAGAACTTCCAGATAGGCCTTCTATGACCGTGAGCGGCTGGCCGCTGGCAACGCGAACCACTCCAGCCGTATACCAACCGCCTATGATTTTGTTGAACCACTCGTGGGAGGAACTCCCCAATCGATGCCCATGACCGAAGGGCAGGTCGTAGCTGTAAGTTCCGTTAAAGATGTGGGGGCGGTCAAAGAACGAAGGACCGTACTCATAGGCGGGGTTAAAGCTCGACGCAAAGTAGCTCGCGGAGTTTTGCACCGTTCCTATCTGATCCAACGATTTAGAGTAGGTATAGTTCAAATCAAACTGCATGCCATGCCAACCGCGATTGTGGAGCGCAATGAATCCGGCGTTGTAGTTAGAGAAGTCTCGGTGCGTGCGCACGAACATGTCGAGAATATTCAGATTGTTGAACGTTGGCAGACCTGCGCCTAGACCCCGGACGATATCCATAATCAGAAACAGGTCTGAAACGTTGTAGCTGGTAAAGTCCCCTGCGTCTACTTGTGCTATGCAACTCGTCGAGGTTGTGGCACTAGCCCCAAAGACCCTATTGCAAGCGGCAAGCGGAATGAGGTTTTCGAACCACGGTTGCGGCGTGATGGCTTGATTGTTGCGCACTTGCGCGCTTAAAGCATCGTAAGCCTGAGCAAAAGTCTGCCCGGAGACCTTATCCTTAAACATAACCGGCGAGGAATTGAAGTTAACATTGTTAAGCAGGTCGCGGGCATAACGGCCGATGAACCCAACCTCCATCAACATATTTCCGCGCATCTCTCTCTGGATGGTAAAGTCGACCATGTGATTGCGGCCGACCTTCCAGTCAGGGTCGTCGGCGAAGCTCAGAGTTTCGGCAAGGAAGCCTTTCGGAACCACAGGAATAGATTGTTGGGTGAGAGGGGCGGGGGTTGGGATGGAACCGTCCAGACCGACGCGAAAGATCGAGCCACCGGCTGTTCCATTGACACCGCAAGCCGTCCCCCCAGTTCCTGGGCCGGCAATGTTACAAGCAGGCGCGGCCACCGTGAGCGTCTGCGCGAACCCCACGCCTAGCATAGGAATGATCACGCTTCCGACGGTATTAATCCGGTCGTAGGAGACGCCATAGCCGCCGCGGACAACGGTTTTGCGGTCGGCAAAGACACGGCTAAGGAAACCGCTTCTAAAAGAAGGATTCCATGCAATGGAAAAACGCGGCGCAAAATCGCCGTAGTCCACGTTAAACACATTGCTGCGGCCTGAGCTTCGGACCGGCATGTAGCCTATGGTGGGATCATAGAAATTCCCGGCGGCTGCCGCTGCTGCCTTAGCATCCAAGTAATCCTTTGCTGTGAGAACCTTATTACCGCTGCCCGCATCCACCATCAATGCCTGTTTCCCATCCCTCTCTTGCGGCGTGGTTTGCCAGCCGTAGGAAAGTCCATAGGTCATCGTGAAGGAAGGTGTCATCCGCCAGGTGTCCTGCCAGAAGAAATCATAGGACCGCAGCGTGGTATGAGCGACAAGCGTAGAGCCGAAAGGAAGAGGCTTCAGCTGTCCATCACTAGCCGTCAGAATGCCAACGTTGTCGACCAATCCCAATGAGGCAGCATAGAGGCGATCCCAGCGGGTCACGTCGCCAGCGGCAAGACCAGGGGGGCGATTGGCGGCGGGGATTGTGAAGTTGTGGTCGCCATCGAGGGCGGCAACGAGTGAATTGACCGATCCGATGACTTTATCATCGCGATCGTGGATAGTGGGAAGCCAGCGCATGTTGGTTCCGCCCACCATCGTATGCTTGCCCTTGGTCCAAGTCAGGAAATCGCTGTACTGCTTGTTGCTATCGTAGATGGCCTGGTGCCGCGCGCGCTGGGTATCCACATCCACCACAGTATCCAAGAAGCCGCTTCCAGTAGCGAGTCCTGGAGCCAATGCGATCCAGCCCGTCTGTGAGGCATTAGAAGCCGTTCCCGGCAGTTTAAGCTGCGCCGCCGAAGTGCTGGGGCGGTCTACGCTGAAATCCTGGCGACTGCGCACCCAGCCACCGCGGAAGCTGTTCAGAAGGTTTGGCCGAAGTTGCCAGTCGAGCCCGCTAATGATGGAGTCACCGCGAAGTTGAGAGCCGCTAGGCGTACTCGGTGTGCCGAGAAGATCAATCTGAAAACCGTTCGGGTTCAAGCTGCGGGCATAGGAGTAGCGGCCGAAGAAGTGCACCTTATCAGTAAAGCTGTGGTCAAGCTTGACCCCAACGCCGTCAGATTTGAGTTCGCCCGGGACTGTGCCCCTGAACCCACGGATATTTCCGGCACCGTTTGAAAAATCGGCACCGGGCACGGTGTCGTCATTCCCCCCTGGCATCAGGGCCCAAAGAGCCCGCACTGTTGGACTAATGCCAAGGTGACGGGGATCGCAGTCGGTCGTTCCTGACGACCCGCAACCTCCGGTGCCTGCCGGAGCGGCCAAATCATATGTCGTACCATTGAAGATCAACTTGCCCTGCTTCAGGGTGTCGCTGGGAACAAGGCGGGTAAACGACAAGGCCTGTGGGAATCGCCGAACTTCGTAGTTCCCGAAAATAAACGTCTTGTCCCTACGAATAGGCCCTCCGAAACTCAAGCCAACGCGATTGTCCTTCTGTTCCGGCCTCTTTGTGAATTTATTGCCTTTACCATCGGGGGTGTGATTCAGGTCCCAAGTGTTGGCATTCAGGTCGTCGTTCTGATGAAACCAATAGGCTGTGCCGTGATAGACATTTGTGCCGCTGTGGCTGATCAACGTGATCTGGCCTCCGGCGGAACGACCGAAAGATACGTTGTTGTTCGTCACACCAACACGGAACTCGTCCACGGCATCGACGCCGACCGGAATGATCGGCGCTTCGTTCGCACCGCCGGTAATCACGTTATCCGTGATGTCGATGCCATCCAGGGAAATTGTGTTTTGATCGCTGCGCGCACCCGCGACGGTACCTCCGCCGTTGCCGAATCCTGTCGAGTCATCGTAGGGTGTCGACCCGGGCTGGAGAGTGAGGAGCTCGGTCGCGTCGCGGTTTAGGGTAGGCAGGCGCGTCAGCATTTCGCCGCTCACGACACTGCCTACTACGGCATCGGCTTTTTGGAGCTCCGCCTCCGCTCCAGCTGAGACCTCGACAACCTCGCTCGATGATCGAATCTCCATCTTGACGTCGACGGGATAGCTTTTGTTTACGTCGACAATCAAGTTGGCAACCACGAATGTGGCAAAACCAGTTTTGGTGATCGTCACCTTGTACTTACCGGGGGCGACTCCCGGAAAGGTGAACTGCCCCGCAGCATTGCTCACAGTCTCCTTGGTCTCATTTGTGTCCGTGTTGTTGAGCTGAACTTTGGCATCCGGGACGACAGCACCCGCTGGATCCGTTATCGTTCCAAAGACGAGGCCCGTGTTGGCCGTTTGCGCCCAGGCTGGCGCCGCGGAGAGAAACGCGGACAGCAGGACAAACGCGATGGCGATGCTCTTGAGGATTTTCATGATGCCTCCACCCACTAGGGGAGCCGGCGTAATGGGATGAAGCTCGGACGGGATTGCGCCCTGAAACGCAATGCTCGTGGGACGCAAACGCACCGGTAGCCCGCTGCGGCATGGACAGAACACTCCGCTTGAATCACACAACTGCATCAGAGGCAGGAATGAACCCGCAGACGGAGAGAGACGGTGCTGTTGTTCCACTCGCTTACCCACTCGCACAAACTGTGGGTGTGCAATTACACCGGGACGGCAACGGCTGTCAACTCATATTTTCCCGATAGAAAGAAATGGAAACGTTTGTTGGCTAGGCGAAGGCGGTGCGAAAGCGTTTGCAGATTAGGTCAAGCCGCAAGCAGCACCAGTGGCGCGACTTGCGGAGCAGTTTTCAGGAAATAGAGACCGAGCGAATGAAACATCTGTTTCAGGCTTTTGCGAGTTGAATGAGAGGTCCCTGGGTCCCGGCGAACCCTCCCCGGGACGCTCCTGTTTTTGAAAAGGCCTCCCGGCTTTCAGTAGTTCCCCTGATTGACTCCGAGGAGTATGCGAAATAGATTAGCGGCCCCCGAAAGGCCTAAGCGAGTGGGTCATGGGCAGGGCGTGCCTTCCAGTCGTTGCGCCTGAGAGAGTGGTTTCCACCAGGTCTTCGGTTCACGCAGGAGAAATAGTTTATGACAACTCATTTGGCACGTACGTTGTTTCTGACCTGCCTATCGGTGTCTCCGTTGTTAGCCCAAAACACCGGCACTAGCGGCAGCATTCCCACGCAACACAACGAGGCGACGGTGGCGCAGCTCCAAGCAGCGATGGCCTCCGGCGCTCTCACTTCGGAGCAGCTAACCACGGAATACATCCAGAGAATTATGGCGTTGGATCAGAACGGACCCGGAGTCAACGCCGTGATTGAACTCAATCCGGACGCCCTGGCCATGGCGCGCAGCGCGGACGCGCTCCGCAGGCGCGGCGTCGTGCTCGGGCCATTGCACGGAATACCGGTGCTGCTGAAAGACAACATCGACACCGGTGACAAGATGCAGACCAGTGCAGGGTCGTTCGCGCTGGTAGGTACGCCCGCATTACGAGACTCCACCGTGGCGGCAAACCTGCGCGCGGGCGGCGCCGTGATCCTGGGCAAAACCAACTTGTCGGAGTGGGCGAACTTCCGTTCCTTCGAATCGATCAGCGGCTGGTCAGGCCGTGGCGGCCAGACGCACAACCCCTACGGCATTGACCGCAATCCCTGCGGCTCCAGCTCCGGCTCGGGCGCGGCGGCGTCGGCGAACTTCGCTACTGTTTCGTTTGGTACGGAGACGGATGGAAGCATCGTCTGCCCCGGCAACGCCAACGGCGTTGTGGCGATCAAGCCCACGGTGGGGCTCACGAGCCGCGCTGGCGTCGTGCCTATTTCGCATACCCAGGACACCGTCGGTCCCCACGCGCGGACAGTGGCCGATGCGGCAGCCGCGTTGAGCGCCATCCAGAGCCGCACGTTTGACGGTCGCGATCCCGCGACGGGCAGCGTCCCCCTCGGTTGGCAGGGAACGGGGAAAACTCGCCCCAACATCCCTACCGACTACACCAAATTCCTAAATCCCAGCGGCCTCCAGAGTGCCCGGCTCGGTGTGACCCGCATGGGCTTGAGTGGATTCACGAACGTGTCTACCCCGCAACCTGTGCTCGATGCGTTTGAAGAGGCCGTGACGGCTCTCGAGAACGCAGGCGCAACGATCGTGGATCTGGACGCGGCCGGCTTCAGCTTCGCTTCTGCGGATGGCGAGTTCTTAGTGCTGCTCTTTGAGTTCCGCAACGACGTGGCAGCGTATTTTCAGACACGTGTTGGGGTGCCAGTAGCTGGTGGGACGCTCCAGACCGCCATCGACTTCAACAATGCTCATGCCGAGGTCGAAATGCCGTTCTTCAACCAGGACCTTTGGGATCTGGCCATGTCGCTGGCGCCGGGCCCGGACGACCCACAGCCCGTATTTGGGGGTTTGACCTACAACCAGGCACTGGCCATCGACCACAACGCGGGTGTGAATGGCATTGACGCCGCGCTCGCCCAGTTCAAACTCGACGCGGTGGTCACGGCCACGGATAATCCCGCCTGGGTCACCGATCTCCTCTACGGTGACCACTTCATCTTCGGGTCATCCGGTTTGGCGGCTGGGCCGGGGTACCCGATCATCCAGGTGCCTGCGGCTTTCCCCAAGCTCTGCGCATCACCGACGCAACCAACGAACTGCACGCAGTACGGCGTTCCGCTGGGAATCAGCTTCTTCGGAACGGCGTTTAGCGAGCCCACCCTGATCAAGCTGGCGTCCGGCTTCGAGGCGGCCACCCAAGTGCGCGCGCACAACCTCCCGACGTTCGCACCGAGCGCGCCCTTCACCAACGTCCAGGGCACAACCCTCACTGCTCCACACCGCCACGCCGTTCCGCCGGCAAGCGCCAACGCCAAGAAAGTGCCGCATCACCTGTAATCCTCGGAGTGGACTGAGGATTTCGGGGTCAAAAAATAAAGGCGCCCTTTGCAACCGGGGCGCCTTTAGTGTCTAAGCGGAGATTTTTCGATGGTACTTCGATTATTTTCCCACCACCACAATCACGAACGAATCGGGCTTCATTTTGCCGCGGCGTTCTCCGGGAGCGGGCGGATCAAAATCCGCGGCCGGCATGAAGATATTGTGCGTCTTCGTGTCGAGTCCCATGGTTCGCGCGCTCCGCTTGGTGGGAACGTTCTCGACCACGGTGAACTTGTCGGGCGAGTCCTCGTGCACAACCGTCAGAATGCCTTCTCCGCACGAAGCGAAGAAATTCCCCGCTTCTGGATCGAACGCGGAGGCGTCCGGGCCATTGCCAATTTCAGGCGTGGCCACGACTTTGCCCGTGTCCGCGTTCACCACCACGGACACTTTGTCATCACAAACGGCGTAGAGGCGCCGGTTTTTCGTGTCCATCGACAGGCCGGAAGGCGATTTGCAAGGCGCCAAGGGCCACTTGTGAAGTTCCTTGAGCCCTTGCGCGTCGAGATGATATAGCTCGGCGGTGTCTTCATTGTTGACGTAGATCGTCCCCTTACCGTCCACGGCGGCGAATTCGGGTTTGCCGCCCAGAGGAATCGTCCCGGCCACTGTTCCATCCGCAGCGTTGATGGCGGTGGTGTTCTTTCCGCGTCCGTTGAAGGTGAAGACGCGCTTGCTGACTGGCTCGTAAACGATGGCGTCGGGATTCGCATCGGTCTTGACGCGGCCAATGGGCTTGAGCGTTTTCAGGTCAAAAATCGTCACATCATCTGTACGTCCGTTGCTGGTGAAGCCGCGGCCCAGGTCGGTGGCGATGGCGATGCCATGCACACCTTGCGTGTCGGGAATATCGCCAACCACGCTGTAGTTGTCCGCGTCCATCACCACCGTATGCGTTCCGCGCGAGATGTAGACGCGCCGGGCGGCGCTGTCCACGTACACGTAATCCCATCCGCCTTCACCGCCGAGCGGGACCGTCTTGATCACCTTGTACCCGGAAGCGCCGGGCGCGGCGGAAAGCGTTTGCGAAGCGGCAAAGATCATCGCGACGAATGCGAAGCTGATGAGGCCAACGAAAGCTGTTTGTTTGCGCATGTTTTGTTTCCTCTTTGGCTTGGAAATCTTCCCGTGGGCTGTGAGCCAACTAGTTCTAAACCCCGAAACATAAACACAACATAAATGCCTGGGACAAAGGCGCGCGCTGCCGGTCAACTCAAGTCCTGTACGAACTGTTTTTGCAAGACCCCCAACTACTTCGCTTTGTGCTGCTCGAACCAGCCGGCTACGTAGAGCATTTTCGCGATGTGGTGGCTTGGGCGGCGGCCGATGCCATGCGGCTCTTCCGGAACGCGCACGAGCACGCTATCAATATTCAGGAGCTTGAGTGCCTCATAGAACTGCTCGGCCTCGGAAATGGGCGTGCGATAGTCGGCTTCGCCGGTCATCACCAATGTCGGCGTCTTCACCTTCGCCACGAGATTCGTCAGCGAGCGCTGCCTGTACTGTTCGGTGTTGTCCCAGGGATTTCCGGGGAACCAGTATTGGGAGACCCACGGAATGTCCGAAGTAAGCACAAAGCTGTACCAGTTGATGACCGGATAGAGCGACGCTGCGGCGCGGAAGCGCTCGGTATGCTCGATGGTCCAGCATGTCAGCACGCCGCCTCCGCTGCCTCCGGTCACGAAAAGATTGTTTGTGTCGATGTATCCCTTCGCCACTACCGCGTCCACGCCGCTGTTCAAATCGTCGAAGTCGTCGCCCGGGTACGCGTGGTGAATCAAGTTGGCGAACTCCTCGCCGTAACTCGTGCTGCCGCGCGGGTTCGTGTAGAGCACGACGTAACCCATGGAAGCCCACACCTGTTTCTCAAAATCGAAGCGGTCGCCGTAATCGCCGAACGGCCCGCCGTGAATCTCCAGAATGAGCGGATATTTCTTGGAAGCGGCGAAATCCGGAGGATGAATAATCCAGCCCTGGATTTTGCGCTTGTCTTTCGAAGACTCATACCAGAATTCTTCCACGTGGCCGGGCTTTTTTTGCGCGAGAAGCTCTTCATTCAACGAGGTAAGCACTTTCATCGCGCTGTTGCTGACGATGGCGACGTTGCCGGGATCGTCGGTGCGGCCGTAGGTCATGGCGATCAGACCCGTGCGCGCGATGGAAAACGAACCGCCGCCGTAGGCGCTGGTGGTGGAGGCGAGGTGGTCTGCGATCTTTTTGCAATTCCCGTCCGGCGAGCAGAAGCCAATCTTCGTGTCGCCTTGATCGTTGTATTGGAAGTAGACGCCGCTGTTGTCCGGCGCCCACTGCGGGCTTTGCATGTCGCGGTCGAGTTTGTCGGAGATGGAGTGCGAACCGGTGCCGTCGCGGCTCATCAGATAAAGCTTTGTCGTTTGGTGGCCTTGAAGGCGGTCGTCAAAGCCGGTGTAAGCGATCCACTTTCCATTGGGGGAGACCGCGGGAGCGTTGTCCGGGCCCTTGCGATTCGTCAGTGCGCGCAAAGCACCATCGGCCACGCTGAATTCGTAGACTTCCGTATCGAAGTAGGCGTGATCGGATTCCGGATGGCGGTTCGCGGACGTGATGAGGAATTTGCTGTCAGGAGTCCACTCCGCGCGCGTCGGGCCCCATTCGTTGCCGCCATTGGGGAAATTGCCGTTGGTGACTTGCCGCGGCGCCCCGCCGTCCGCGCTGACCACGAAAACTTGCATGAAGCCCGGCTTGAGATACCCCACGCCGTTGAAGCGATAGACCAGACGATCGTAGGCCTTCGGCGGATCCGCCCACTTCGCGCCTCCGGGTGGATTTGGCAGGTCCGCTAGGTGCGGACCCTTGCCGGGGACGAGCGTCGAAAAGGAAAGCATTCTGCCGTCGGGCGACCAGTTGATCGCATCTGGAGAATCGTCAAGATTCGTGATGCGCGCCGTTTGCCCGGTGTCCATCCAGCGGATGTAAATCTGCTGCTTGCCGTCGGCGTCCGAGAGATAGGCGATGCGCGTCCCGTCCGGCGACCAGCGCGGAGAAGAGTCGCCGTGGTCGCCCGTTGTCAGCGGGCGATGGTCCGAGCCGTCGGCATTGATGATCCACAGATTCGAATAGCGCCTGTCGGTGGCGGCATCGGCAAACCGCCGAACGTAGACAATTTTCTTCCCGTCGGGAGAAATCTGCGGATCGCTAGGCGTTTGGATTTGAAACTCGTCCATGGGGGTGAGCTTGCGCGAAGCGTCTTGCGCGTGCGTGGGCGGTGCGGAGAGAAGGATTAGTGCTGCAGCCAAACCACCAGCCGCAGTCAGAGTACGAAACAGACGCGTTTTCGGTTTTTTGGGTGCCATCGGAAACCTCCTCGAGGAGGCAGAGTTAACAACGCGAATTTCCTGCTGTCAAGACAGGGGTTTCCGGAGACGATTTCCAAACACGGATTCTTGCCGATTTTGGCGGCTCCATTTTGACGGCAAATAACGGATAGCGCGACGGCGGCATCGATAAGTATGATGGCCGTGAAGTAGAGTTCCGAATATGAACAAAGCTGCGTACTGCCTGTTTGAAACGCCGATTGGCGCGTGCGGGATCGCCTGGCGCGAAACCGCGGACTCCGGTTCACAAGTTGTCGTAAGTGCTGTTCAGTTACCAGAGGCCACTCGGCAAGCCACGGAATCGCGCGTCGCGCGCAAAGCCGGTTCCAACCGCGCCAGCGTGCCTCCGCCCGAGATTGCGACCGTCATCGAAAAAATTCGCCTTCATCTGCAGGGAGAAACACAGGACTTTCGAGGCATCGCCGTGGACTTGGAAGGCGCGACTCCGTTTTTCCGCCAGGTCTATGAAGCCACGCGCGCAATCCCTCCGGGACAAACACGCACTTACGGCGAAATTGCAAAGGCTGTGGGCCAGCCCGCAGACGCTCAGGAAGTGGGTCAAGCCATGGCGAAGAATCCAGTCCCCATCATCGTCCCGTGCCATCGCGTCTCCGCCGCTGGCGGAAAGCTCGGCGGTTTCTCTGCTCCAGGTGGCCCCGCGACCAAAGCCAAGCTGCTTGCCCTCGAAGGCGCGACAGTGAATCTCCCACTGTTTTCTTGATCCGCGCGCGACCGGGAAGAACGGGTAAACTCTTCTTGTTCTTTTGAGAGCGTGCAGCGTGCTCGACCCGCGTCAAGAATACTTGAACAGACTAGACTTGCGCCTGAAGACACTCTCAACCAAAGAGTTGCTTCACGCCAGGATCGGAAACCTGAAACTGGCGGTTGTCGTAGCGGGCTTTCTGCTTGCGTATCTGTCGTTTTTGAGGAATTTGTTTTCGGTGTACTGGTTGCTTTTTTGGCTTGCCGTGTACCTGGCCTTGGCGGTCGAACACGAACTTGTCATCCGAGCGAAAGCGCGCGCCTCAACCGCCGCAGACTACTACCGCAGGGGAATTGCGCGCATGGAGGACCGCTGGGTTGGAACGGGGCAGACTGGCGAGCGATTCCGAACCGAGAATCATGTTTATGCTGAAGACCTCGACCTTTTTGGCACAGGCAGTTTGTTCGAGCTTCTTTCGACGGCCCGGCTTCCGATGGGAGAGAATCGCCTGGCGGCCTGGCTTTGCCGCCCTTCGCCGAAAAGTGTAGTTCTTGCCCGCCAGGAATTGGTCACGGAATTTCGTCAAAAACTCGACCTTCGCGAGAACCTAGCTGTCACGGGGGAAGCGTTGCGGCCTCGTTTAGATCCGGAATCCTTGGTAGCCTGGGCTCAGGGTGCACGCGAGCTTCCGGGGAATCCCTGGCGCGGGGTTGCCCTGGCATTGGCATTCGCTGCCATTGCGACCGGCGTCGTCTACTCTCTGACCCTGATCGTCTGGCCTGTAACGCTCGTGGTAGCCTTTGAAGCACTCCTTCGTTGGCGATTGCGAAAAAAGACCGGAGCGGTGATCGACCGCGTCCCTTCCAATGCGGAAGGTCTGGTCCTTTTCTCCGACATTCTCGAACTCCTCGAAAAAGAACCGTTCAACTCTTTAGAGGCGAAGGAACTCTGTGCGCCACTGAGGCAAGGCCCCCTACCGGCGTCGAAAGTGATGCGGAGATTGGCGCGTATCGTTTACTGGGTAGACTCGCGGCATAACCTTCTGATGCAGCTGGTGGACCTCCCCCTCCTCTACACCGTCCAAGTTGGATTTGCAGCGGAAGCTTGGCGCCGCCGTTGGGGCGCCAGTATGCGCACTTGGGTCAACATTGCCGCTGAAATGGAGGCCTTGCTCTCCCTGGCGACCTATTCGTTTGAACATCCTGCCGACCCGTTTCCCGAGTTCGCCGCTGAGTCGTCAACCACTTTCATCGCAGAGAGCCTAGGGCACCCGCTAATTCCGGACGCCGAGTGTGTTCGGAACAGCGTGCGGCTGGACAGCCAAACACGCGTGATGCTGGTTAGCGGTTCGAATATGTCCGGAAAGAGCACTTTGCTTCGCACCATAGGCGTCAATGCCGTGCTGGCCATGGCTGGCGCCCCTTTGCGGGGAAAATCGCTTCGCCTTTCGCCACTCTCTGTGGGCACAAGTATTCGAAGGACCGATTCTCTCCAGCGGGGCCGCTCCGGCTTTTCCACGGAGATTCTGCAGATTCGCCGCGTATTCCGGCTCACCGAAGATTCGACGGCTCTCTTGTTCCTTTTCGATGAGTTGTTGGAGGGAACCAACAGCAAGGACCGCAGAATCGGCGCCGAAGGTTTGTTGAAAGCACTGCTCAAGCAGCGCGCCATCGGAGTCATCACTACTCACGATCTAGCCTTAACCGAAATCACAGATGCCGCTAACGGCTTTGCACGCAACATGCATTTCGAAGACCAAGTCAAAGACGGGAAAATGCATTTCGACTACAAACTGCGGGAGGGCATCGTCACCAAAAGTAACGCGCTTGAGCTGATGCGCCTGATGGGTTTCGAAATCTAGGATTGCTTATGCGTAGAATCTTATTTGTTCTTGTGACTCTGTTTGCGCACCAGGC
>Ga0126369_10000332_pt1 | contig 30760 bp, 49 predicted proteins | sample PanSoiMetaPlot_1_FD_109646 | JGI IMG/M metagenome (GOLD analysis project Ga0126369, IMG submission 109646) | Tropical forest soil microbial communities from Panama - MetaG Plot_1 | ecosystem: Environmental > Terrestrial > Soil > Tropical forest > Bulk soil | place: Panama | collected 2016-02-17
AGACGCTTTAGCCGATGCCAGCGGCCCTCCAAAAAAAAGATTCCTTACCGTGGGGCGCACAAAATAAAAAATTTACTTACGAATTTTGTCGCGCAATTGCTGGGCAAAAGCCTCCAGGGGTTCCAAATAACGCAAGAAGGCCGCCACCTCCTGGTCCGTCCACTCAATCCACAAGTCGCCTATTTGCCGGCGCAGTATTTTCCACATGGCATGCAAGCCCTCGATGCTAGCAAAACCACCCTTGCGTTCGTAGTCTTCGGCGTAAAGCTTAACCACGTGGCCGGCGCGAATAGATTCCTGCAATTCACGCGGCGTTAGCTCTTCGCGTTCGCTTAACTCGAGCCACATGCGTTGCTCCACGGCATCGAGCCTTGCACGCGCCACAATAAAGTGGCACTCCTTATCCACTTGGCTGCGCCGCTCCACCAGACGGTTAAGCGCGTCGGCTTGCTTAAGTTGGCCCAGGTCAAGCTCCAATTGGGTTACGGTTTCACCCACCACCGTGTTGCCATAGTGTTTGCGGCCGTGCCGTAACCAGTCAGCGCGCCAAAAAGGGACGGCGCTACTAACGTGCTTGAGCAGATAGCCAAAAGCGCGCCACCGTTCAACTGGCAAGTCGTCGGCAAAATAAGCGCCGCGGTCAGTTACGGTGATGCCCGGTGGTATGGGCAAACGGTGGCCGGTTTCAATTTGCGCCGGCGTCGTGGTGGTTAGTTGTTGCTGCTGCTGGTGCTGTTCTAGTTCTGTATCCATAGGAAATGAGGCGCGACCAATGGTAAGCGCCGCAAGCTTGTGCGCTTTTGCCGTAAACTCTAACGTCGGGCGGCAGCAAGCGGTCCCAGTGGCGTTTGTAATGGGAAATAAGCGCCACGGTGCAATTCAACTTGCGCGCCAGGTGCGACATGTCACGCACGCCATTGTTACGGTGCGCCATGCCAAGGGCAAAAGCAAAGCCCCAGGCACGCGCTTCGTGGTTTTTGCAGCGCCACATGAGCACGCCGGCAATTTGCGCCAGCACCTCGAGCAAGCGCTCCAGGGTTAAGCGCCGTAGTTCACTCTTATGCCAGGCCACAAATTGTTGCGCGGTGGGCAGTGGCACACCGAAGCGTTCGGCCAACGCTTCGGCCAAGGTATCGAGTTGGGCGGCAATGTCTGGTTCGTAAGCGTTTTCAAGTTGGGCCACTAGGCCGGCAGGGGTGTTGTGGCGCGCGGTGGCGGTGTAATGGCCCGCGGCGCGGTCCAGGGCACGCAGGTGCGGGTTATTTTTTTGCTGTAGATCGCCGCTTTCGGTTTCGGTCATTGTTAAAAATGGGGCCGTTATACTCGGGCGTCTTAGGTGCCAATTCGGCCAGCAATCGTGCATTTAACCTTGGTTGTTGCGTGGGCTTAAATTCCCACGGGATGCGTTCGGGGTAAAGTTCAAGCACTAGCACAAGCACCTTATCCAACACGGGCAACAATTGTGCAAGGTGAAACATTTGGGCTTCGGTAAGGCCGGCTCGTTCAAATTTGCGTAAATCCATGGTTATTGCCAGTTATTAACACTTATCCCAACTTATTTTTTCTTATTAACACGGGCTACATGCTGGGACAAAAAAAAGTTATTGGCTGCTCTGAGATGAAGATTCTTATCTTTCTCGAAGAGATATTCATCATAGATAAGCGGTGAATAAGTGTTAATAAGTTAATAACTCCCTAAAAAAGCTCCCCATTGGTAAGTTCTTTTTGCGTGCCACGCAAGGCCGAATTCAGGCGATCAATTTCGTCGAACAGCACGCGGTAAGGGTTTTGACCGCGTTGCACCACCGGGTAAAGCCTCACGAGGCGCATAAGTTCCAATTGCCCATTTTTGCCATCGCGTATGGCGCGCACAATGGCGTCTAGCAATTGCTCGGCGGTGCGGCTGGTTTTGGTGCCCCCGACGCTGCTTTGGCGCGCAAAGCCGGGCAAATTGCCGCCCAGTTCGCGCCGGGCGCGGCGGTAATTACGCAGCCGGGTGCTAGCCTCAAGCCGGCACGCGGTGCAAAGTTTGAAGCCGTGGGTGAATTGCTGGTGGCACTTTGGGCAAAGCACATCACCAGCCGTGTTATTGGTTGTGGTTGTTGGGCTCATATTTTTAACGGTAAGGCGCTATGGCTTGCCAAAAGGCGTCGGGCCAATTTTCTTCCAACCACTCGAGTAACGCCGCGATTGCCTGGGCGGTCATATTGCTTGGCAAAGCGTTTGTGGCCGGCGGCCCACCGTCCATAGGCAATCGGTGCGGCCCTGGCGGCGCACAAATTCGTAAGCCTTGGCGGCATAAAATGGGTCGAGCGGTGTGTCATCGGGCAAGTGCGCAAAAAAAGGCTCGTTGTAAGGTAAAGTTGCCGGCAGCACTTCCACCCACGGCAAGCCAAGATAGCGCGGCGCATCGCCAAAATGCTTTTCCGCCAAACGCCAGATTTGGCCGGCGTCGCGCACCATGCCTGAAACGCTAACACATTGCACAACGGCAAAGCGCCTGGCCTGCATTAAACCCGCCAGCACGCCTGCGGCGGTAAGGCCGCTGCCAGTGGGCACCACAATACGCCTAACTTCCGGCGGCAAATTGGCGCATTGCGCCGCGGCATCTTGCGCGGCCGCTTTGGCATTCCAACGCACCACGGCAAGGCCGCGTTCCTTAGCCAACCGGCGCAAAATAGCGCGGCATTGGCTGGGGTAGCCTGGGCGCACTTCCACGACTTCGGCGCCTTGGGCCATGGCCCACCTGGTGGCTTGGCTACGTTGGCGCGCCGCGGGCACCACAATAAGCGCAGCGCGGTTAAATTGTTTGGCCGCTGCGGCCACATAAATTTGCATGGCGCTAAAGCGCGAGCAGCCAACGGCAACCACGGCATTTGCCGGCGCAGCTTTAACCATTGCGGTATATTGTCGCACCTTGGCGCCGCATGGCATTAGGGGGTTGCCAGCACAAGCCAGGTCTTCGCGTTTAACGTAAAAGCCGTCGAAGCGCTCCACTGGGGTTAGTTGGCCATTGGCCGTCATATTACAAATTCCATTTGCCGCACGCGCGGCCGGCCATCGCGGAAAAGCATGGCAATGAAATCGTCGTAACTAAGGCCGCCCACGGTTAATTCGCCCGTGTCGATCCACCCCTCCAGCAAGCTTGCTTTAAACGTGTAAATAGCTATATCTGGCAGCCCCGTATTATCAACCACGGCCCACCGGTCGCACTCGCGTATATCCTGGCGCAGTTCGCGCAAAGTGCATGAGCGGCCGGCACCCATGCGTTTGGAGCGTTGGAAGCGTATGCGGCTGGTTAGCACCCTAATGGCCATGTGCATGTGGTCGCCGTCGGGCAAGTTAACATAAGCATCCATGGCGTCGTTGCCGTTAAGCGACATGGTTACGCCAGTGGCCGCGGCTACCCAATACTCGGCTGGCTTTGCTATTACACGCCCGTCGGCAAACATGCGCATTGCTTGTGCAACGCTTAAATGTAAGGCCTTTGCCAGCGCCGCCATGTCCAGGGTTAAGTGGTAGCAATTGGTCATGTGGCCACCTTTTTAGGCCGGTGTTGCCGGCGTTTGGCGCCAATAGCGGTTGCCGCGGCTTCAGCCACGCAACTTGTGCAAACGCGCCCCAGGTCACCTATGGCGTAGTAAACGCGCCGTAGCGGGTGGCCGCACATTACGCACAGCTTGCCTTGCGCAGGTTTGTTACGGTGTTGTTTCATTTTCGCACGCCGCCGCGGCTTTGCGCCAAGAGCCCTTGCAAAATAGCAACACGTTTTGGTGGGTTTTACCCAGCTTGCGGCTGCGGTTAAAGTGCCCCATCCTAACTGGCAAGCTGCCCACGGCGGTTAGTAAAATGCCCTCGTTGTAAAGTTGTAAGCCGGCTTGCCTAAAAAAGATTTGTGTCATGGCCGGGAAATTGCGGTAGTAACCCGTTTCTTTGTCGCGGTAATCGCCCACCACAATGCAAGCAAAACGGTTGGGCCGCAGGCGTTGGGCCATTTGCTTAATTATTTGCTGGTAAGCTTGGCAAAAATCTGGCCACGCCATGTTACTAAGATCACCGGGCAACGTGCTGTAAAGCTCCAAGTTGCCGTAAGGCGGGCAAGTTAAAATAAAATCCGCCTCGGGGGCTTGCACAAGGCGCACGCGCGCATCGCCGCATACCCACGTGGGGTGTTGCACCTGGGCGTAACAAAGCTGGTTGGCCTGGGCGCGGTTAGCGTGTATTTGTTCGGGCCGTAGCTCGCAACCCCAATAAGTGCGGCCCGTGTAAGCCGCTACAATGCCGCGCACACTGCCGCCCGCAAAACCGTCAACCACCTGGCCCCCCGGCGGGCAAAACCACTCATACATAAGCTCACAAAGCACGGGGTCAAAAACGCTGGTGGTATTACCGGCGGCGGCAAAGCGCGCGGCAATGTCGGGGGAGGTGCCATTGCTAATGCACGTCATGGTGCCGCGGTTAACGTCGCCTTTGCCGGTGGGGTCACTTTGCCGGCCCACCTCGCTTTGTATGCCCAGCTCCAACCACGCTTGTTTGCGCTCCTGCCATTTGCCCTGGCGCGCATCAAGCACGGTAAAAGGTTCCCACCTAAACTTTTTAGCCAAAGCACCCAGCCACACGTCCACGGCGCCGGAGGTGGGATCGCGGCGGTAAAGGTCACCAAAAAGCCCGCGGTCGTAAAGGTGTTGGTCAACGGTTGGCATCGAATTTGGGGGCCACGCCATCGCTGCCCCGGTTTAATAGTTGCACTTGCTTGCGCCTAACACGGCGGCGCAGGTCGCGCACGTAATCATTCTCTATGCCCATGGTTTCGTAAAGTTGCAGTAACGAGCGTTTGCCATCGTAAGCCTCGTAGTTGCGCTTTGTGCTAACAAATTTTTCTTTAGCCATGCGCCGGTTGTTATGGTAGTGGGCACTCATAAAAGTGTCTGGTGGGGAACATTTGTTGCGTTCAATTAAGAAATACAAACTCTCTTGTTTCACGATTGAGCAGAATCGCGTCGAGAGTTGCCGGTGGTGGTGGCGGGCGTCGCACTGGATTCTGTCGCGGGCCGCTATCCGCAAGTGCGCCAAACACTACTACAAATGCTGCGCTTACTATCATCGCTAGTTGTTTCATTCTTTTTCACCTCCTTCTTTGTCGTTTTTATAAAAGTGTCTGCATGAAGCTTTTGCAGATTTCTAGCAAAATGGCGGCAACTAAAATGCCAGTAAGGCCAATTACGATGATCAGGTATTGAGTGCGTTCTTTCATGTTAATTTTTGGCCGCACATTATGGCCTGGCATACCAGGTATTTGCCCGGTGCGCCCTGCACGTTGGCAATGGTAGGGCTGGCAGTAAAGCCTACACTTACGTATTCCTGCGCCAGCTCATCAATAAAAGCCTGGCAGCCGGCCTCAAAAGTTTGCCAGGTAGATTTGCCGGCTGCCGTTTCCTTGTGGTTTTTGCTCTTGGCTTTGTTTTTGTTTTTTGCGCGGGCCACATTGGTGGGGCTTATGTCGTCCACGAAATCAATGTATAGTTTGTAAGTTATGGTCATGCTTATTTGTGTGTTGGTAACAGCGGTGGCTTGCGCTCCTCAAACTCCAACACCTCCGCTAGGGTTTTATCTATTGTGGCGTTTGCCTCCTTCCACGTGCAGCCCGTTTTTTGCCTTAACTTGTCGCGCAACTTGGTTAAGGCTGGGCTGCAACATTCTAAAATCTCGTCCTTTGTTAAATCGCCCTTTAAATGCAAAAGGGCGATGGCACGCGCGGCGTCAGCAATTTTGCGGTAAGTGGAAGCGGCCCCCAGTTTCCAACCTGGGAGCCGCCCATCCACAACCATGGCGCGCCCTATGTCGCGCACCTGGTCTTTAATAAAATCGCCAAATTGAATCGCGCGCAATAGCATGCTTACTTTTTCGGGGCTTGCCAATTCGAGCTCGCGCACAACATCAACTGCAATTGCAGCGGAACCGCCAGCGGCTATCGTTAGCGGTTGCGTCACGGCTGCGTAAGCTGGGCACTTTACTTTGGCCCGGCAATAGCGGCATTGCTCTTCGCCAGCCACCAGCTTGGTGGGGTTTTCCTTGGCCGTTTGCAAAATTAGGTCAATTTCCAACCGGGCCAGGTTAATGTCCTCGGCGGTGTAAGCGGCAATGGTAACACGCTCGCTAAAGGGCATGCGTGGCTGCGTTATGGCCACAATAGCCCCTTTTAGCGTTACCATTTCAGCCACCATCACGGCATAAGCGCGCAATTGTTTGTTAAGCGCGGCCGGCGTTTGCTGCCGGTAACCAAACTTTTTGTCGATTATCAGCGCCGTTTGCGCGCCGCGGTAATAGCGCACCAAGTCGGCGTGCCCAGGTAGCGCCTTGTAATTAAGCGCTACCTCGCGGTGCTCCACGTAGCCACTGGTTTCGTCGGTGCCATTCAACTGGTAGGTTTGGGCAATGCGGCTAAAAATGAACTTGTCCAGGCCGGCGCTTATATCCAGCAAGTCGCGCTGTTCGGGCTTAAGCACCTCACGGTCAAGCTCGGGGTGCGCGTCGTAGTGGTGCAGTAAAGTGCCTTCGCGCGCCTCCTGGGTGTTATCATCGGGCAACCCCTCTTCCATGGCCTCGCTGCCGGGGCAAAGGGCGCGGCGAAACAAGTTACTGGCAGATGTGTTGGCCATCGTAGTAATTCCATTCCCCCACTATGCACCCAGCTTGCCTTAACGAGGGGCGCCAAAAGTCGCCCGTATCGCCTTCGATTTGAATATACATGGCTGCCGTGCCATCGCCGTTTTGGTGCACTGGGTATTTGTAAAGGCCGCTAGGGTCGCGTTCCAACAACCTGCGCTCGCGCAGCCTTTCCAAACTGACCAGCCAGGCGCACTCCAGCCCGCCGGCGTCATCTAAAGAAAAGCTGTAAAGGTAATAACGGCCGCAACCGCGGCGAATTTTGTGCACCTCGGTTTCGTAACCCTTGTTTTCCACCCTAACCGAAAAGTCGCCGCCATTGGCGCGCCTATGCTTTTTGCGCCTAACGCGGAAACCCACCCTATCGCCGGCACGTATAATGTCGGTGGCGTGCTTAAGGTCGTCCTCCAAGGATGCCAATTTGGGCTTTGGCACTTCGGGGGATTGGTAAGGGTTGGTTATCCAATCCAAAACCTTTTGGGCATAAGGCAGGTGCAGCCGCTCAAACTCACTATTGGTTTCGAAGTTGTAGCAACTCATAAAAAGGGGTTTTCCGGCGTGCCAGTTACAAAGCTGGTTTGCTCTTCGGGCGGTTGTGCTTCTTCGGCAGCGCGCCGGCGCGCCCCCATTTTCTGCACAATTAGCCCCCAATTTTCTAATAACGCCTTGGCCTTATCTTCGCCCACGTTAATTACAAATTGCGTGCCCTTATCCACCCAATCGTGCTCGTGCGCCACGGCCAGCAAATCTTGGTCGCTAAAAGCCATTTCGCGCAAGCGGCGCATAACCTCATCGGTGGCCGGCGTTTTGCTGCCGTTTATTTTGGCTGGCTTTGCAGGGGGAGGTGGCGCCGGGGCATCTTCTGCCTCCCCCTGCGTTGGCGATGGCAATACGGCCGCTTCAAACACGGGCCGTTCAATGGGGATCGCCGCCTCAAATCGCCGCTCCTCCAGGGCGTCCGCGTCCGCTTCCAAGGCGTCGCGGTATTCTGGCGACAATTCCAACCATTTCGTTAGCCGGCGGAAAACGGTTTTCTTGGCCATTTCGTCGAAATCGGTTACCCACGGGCCATCGTTAGCAGCGCGGCTGCGGGCGCGTATGCGCTGCACATCCTCCAACGGCATTACGTCGGCTTGCTCGGTGCCATCTTTAAAGCGCACCAAGGCGTAGTAGGCATAAGCTGCGCCGCGCGGTTTTTTAAAGTCGACGCGGTGCCGCACCACTTCGCCGCGGTCAAAAACAAAGTCGTCGGCCTCACAAATTTTGTCAGCGTGTATAACCGAGACGCGGCCGCTACGTATTGCCAGCGCCACCAGCCCCTTGTAATCCACGATAAGCGTGCACTCGGTTACGTTGCGCCTGCTATTGCGGAAAGGTATAAGGTGGGCCAGGCGCCCATCGGGTTCCAAACCCAGTTGCGATAGGGTTAACAAGCATTGGAAAAAGCTTGCCTGATCACATTCGGCCAGCCTGGGTGTGCGGGTTAAGGCGGTTAAAGCCACGCGCACAAAACGGTCGGGGCGCAGGTGCGACGGTAGCGCCGCGGCAACGGCGCTTTTAAAGTTTGTGGACTGCACAAGCGAGCGCAACTTGCCGGGTGCGTCAAGCTCGGTGTTTTTTGGTTTTGGTTTTGGGCTCATATTGTTTCGGCGTGGCGTGCCAATCTTCTAATTCCTGCCGGTTTTCGCGGGCGCGCCGGCGCTCGTCCACTATGCGGTCAACGGTTAGGTAAATGGCGCAAAGCACCAAGGCAACCAACAGTAAGGTGGCCACTAACATGAGCGCCTCCAGGTCATGCGGCTATTGTAACGCCGGCCCATGGCTACTAATTGACCGCTGTCGGTGCGTATGTAATAAGCGGGCTTGGTGCCGCGGCAGGCCTCGTTGTAAGCATCCTTGGCCGCCGCGCGTTTCGGGGCGTCGGTGCTTAAGCACCCAGCCAAAAGGAGGCAGTCGTCACGCCATAATTGGTAGGTGGTGGTCATAAGCGCTCGCGGGTTTTTTGTAGCACCAGGCGCAGCCGCGTAATAAAAGGCCGGCTACGGGGCTTTGTGGCCTTGTAAAGCCGTGCCTGGTGGGCCAGGTAAAGGCCGCAGTTTTGGGTTATGGTTTGCACTTTTGCTCTAAGCGGTGGCATGCGCTGGTTCCTCATCGGTTTGCTGGTCGCCGCCATTATGCCGCGCCACATAATCGGTTATAGCCATGTTAACTTCCTTGCTAAAAGTGCGGCCGGTGCGGGCAATTATGCGCCCCAGGGCGCGCGAGTTGGCGGGCGTAATCATTACGTAAACGCCTTTGTTTAAGTTTGTGATTTTTCTTGGCATTACACCACCCCCTTCCTGATTGCCTCGCGCAGTCCACGTGCAAGCGTGCAATACGCTTTGCTGGCGCTGTTCTTGCCACAATCGAGGGCCGTTCGAACCTGCGCCAATTTGATTTCGTTCCTAGCCCATGCCAAAGCCAACTCAACTACCTCCCCATTTGGGTCAAGCCGGCGTTGGCTGCTAGTGGGCCTTGCCATAGCTTTATCGAGTAACGTCATTTTTGTGATTTTTCGTGGCATATTTTAGCGTCCTCTTGGTAGGCAAGCTGTCGGGCTTTTGCGATGGCTTTGGCCTCTGTGCCGCCATAGCCGTAAATCTTGTGCCCGTCGACTGTGATGGCCGTGGCTTCCCAATATTTTCGCGTTGTAATATCGTTTACCTTGTTTTTTCCGATTTTTCTTGGCATATTTTTCTCCGAATGTTGCGAGCAAGTTCACCGGTATGTTTTGCGTGCGCCTCATTAAATCCGAGCCGCACCATCCGCGCGGGGACAACTTTTATGTCGTCGCAATCGTTGCAGCATTTGCCCTCCTCGGCAAGCGGCCAAGGGTTGTTACCGTGGCCCGTAAAACGGCCGCGGCATAGCACACAAATGAAATTACCGTAGGCCGCCCCATAATGCGTTTCCGCCGCTTTCACCCGCGGTTTACTTACGGCGGGCGTTTGTGCCTTGCTGTGGCCAGCCACATGACTGGGCGCCTTACGACGGCCCGGCCTACGGTAAATTGGTTTCATATTGCTTGCTCCTTTAGTTGGGCCATAAACTCGCGCGCAACCGCCATGGCCAACACCTTGTCGGCGTATGTGCGCCCCACTATGGTTAATTCGCCCTTGGCCGCGTCAAAGCTAACCACGGTGGCGTAAAGGCCGGCATCCCATATTTTATCTTGCAACACCCAGTGCGGGCCGGCCCGGCGGTAACGGCGAAGCAAATCGCCCCCACTTGACTCCGTCCAGACGTAACCTAGGTCAAGTTGGGTGCGCATCCAACGGTAAGCGCCCCATAAAGCTTGCAGGTTGTGGTGTGAAAAGCGCATGTCGTAAACGGCATCCTTGCAATAATCGCGTTGCTCCACCGGGTTGCCGCCATGGCGGTAAACATCGTTAAATTCCACCATGTTATGCCGCCTCCTGTTCCTCTTTGGCGTGCACCACTTTAACCAGGGTAAAACCGCGCTTTTCAAACCGCGCCAGTTCCTCATCCGTTTCGGTGCCTTTAACCACGTATTCAATAGCCGTGGGTTTAAACAAGCGGAAAATGCCGGGCCTGGCTTCTATTAGTTCCTCGCCTGGAGCCGGCGCCGGCCCTTCGATCGCTTTAATGTGGGCCAAGGCAATCCAGCTTTCGCCCACCTTAAAGTCGCGCGGCAGCGCGCTTATGCGCCGGCTAATGCCCATGCGGGCCGCTTCGGCGTCAAATAGGTCGGGCGTTTTGTAAAACGCTGCGCCAATCCAAAGTAAGCCGGCCCGCTGCACCTTGCTGTCGGCCAACGGGCAAATGCTGCACCCAGTGGGCCTGGTGCAAGCGTGGTTAGCTGCCGCAGCAATGCCCGCTGGGTTAATCCAGGTGAAGCCGCGGTTGTGCCTAAAGCCGGCACCACAACACGGGCAAATGGTAAGTGGTATGGGCAGCAAGCCGCACCCAAACCCCGTGCCGGGCGCCACCAGGTAAATGCCACCGGGCTTACGGTAGCCGCAGCCGCGCCGGCGTTCAACGCTAATGTTCATGGTTGCACCTCCCCAACGTTGCGCGGTGCCTGGTTATATTGCCAGCTTGTGCGCGCGTAATTGGTTGGCCGGTTGCTGCCCGCCTGGCATTGTGCAATCAGCTTGTCAATTGCTATGACAATGCCGCGCAACTTGTGGCGTGCCCGGCAATGTTGCACAAGCATAGCCAAGGCAAAAACGGCAATAAACACGCTCACGCCGGCACCTCCCCAGCGCGTTCGCGTTTAACTGCGGCGCGCACCCAGCTTGGCGGCTGGCTTTTAACGTGCCCTTGCTCAAACATAAGCACCCACTCGCGCATAATGTAGTTATTGGGGGTGTCGGCATCGGCTATTTGCACACTGGCGCCACCGTTTAGCGCCACGCCGGCAGCAATGCCGGCAAAAACAGCTTTGGGCGTGGCCTCGTAAAGCCGGCGGCTAATGCTTTCAGGGTATGGGCCAAGCAATTTCACTTGCCACCTCCGCCCAGCCACACGCCAATAAAAAACGCCAACATTGGTGCGCAGATCACGTAAAAGACAACGGGCGTCATTTGCTCCCCCTTTCCGCGTTGGCGATTGCTTCCCAGAGCATTTGCGCTTCGTCAGATTCGTCGAGAATTAATGCGACCCGCTTAACTGCCGCCAGCAATTCGTCGAGCCTGATACTTGGTGTATTGCCAATTTGCCCTGCTTGGCGGGCCGCCTTATTGTTGTTTTGTGTTGTTGTCATTGGCCTCATCCTACGCCCTAGCATAATCAAACGCAACAATTATATTTAATTATATTTTACGGTGTTTAGGCAAGTTGGCACGGCAATTGTTTACGTTATCGGGTAAACGTGCTCACGGCATTTTATGGGTCTTAGTTCGCTTGCTTTTACCACCACAAGCTTGTGCCCGCGCTGTAATTCTAGGGGCGCGCACAAAACAACATCGCGGCCACCCCAGGCGCCCAGGATTCGGTCGCGATTGTCGATGCCCCAGGCGCCCGGCAAAAGCTCGATGCCCAGGCATTTGGTGGTGGCCAAGTTAATTAGCTCGCGGTAAAACGCGGGCACTGGCTGCCCCTTGCCAATTTGCTCGTCCACCAATTGGCCCACGGTAACTTTGTAACCATAGCCGGGCTTAGTGGCCGCTTTTAGCTTTGCGATTGTGGCGGCACTGGGCCGGCGCACGCGGCGCCACACGGTTTGGGTTACTTGCAAGTTGTGCTCCTTCATTGCGCCACCGCCTTGTGCCAATAACCGTAAACACACCTGGTGCCGCGGCGCCGCGGGTCGTAAGTATCGTGCACCACGCCATCCACCACGGCGCTCATGTGCCGGCTAAGGTTAACTACCAGGCGGCCCGCCGGCAGCTCGTCGGCGCGCAAGTGCACTGTGCACCCGCTGCCAATGTGCATGGTGGGCACCCACACCCATCCCAGGTTGGCCATGTATTGTTTAAACCACTTGCGCTGCACGACAACGCCGTGCGCCGCGGTGCCCTTGTGGGCCTTTTTGTTGCGGCCGCGGCGCTGGGTGCGGCAGCCGTGTGACAGGGCCGCGTAAACCACGGCGTAAGGTTGCTGCGTGGCAATAGCAATGGCGCGCGTTACACAGTCGCCGGCCTTGCCCCGGTAGCCCGCGGCCTTGCGCCCGCCATCGCTGTAAACAAAGCCGCGCCTCATTGTGCCGCCTCCACAAAAAAGGCTGCCGGCGTGTAAAAACTCCATTCGCGGATCCAATAAGCGGCCTGCGCTACGGTTAGCACCAGGGGCGCCGGCGAGGCCTTTGCGGCATCGGGGTAAAAGCTAATTTGGCCCAAACTGTTTTGGGCGGCGTTAAAGATTACCTCGTAGCCCTGGGGGCATTGCACCGCACGGTGCAAGGTTACTTTGGCGTTGGGGTCGAGCTGCTCTAGGTGCTCGCAGTTAATGCGCATGTTCTGGCCCTGCGCTGCCATTGTTGGTTGTTTTGCTGTGTTCATCGTGCTGCCCACCGTGGCGGGCAGGGAGGCGAACACCCACGTTAATCCTCGGGCACCGTCACGCGCACGGACTTGCCTTTTAGCGTGGCGGCATAGGTTTTGGGCTTGCTGTCGCCAAAGTAGGTTGCCTCGCTAGTGCACTTGTGCGGCTCGCCAAACTCCATCATGGTGCTGGTTTTGGCGTCCACGTCGTAAATAACGCCGTGGGTTATTTGGCCGTGCCAGCGCGTTTGTTCGGGCGTTGCCCAGTGCAGCAACATTTGGCGAGCCTCATCGCGTGTGCCGCGTATTTGCTGGCTAATTGTGCGGCCATCCAGGGTAATGGCCGCCAGGTTGAAGTAACGGTGCACCGCTTTGTGCTCGTAGCAATACGGGCAGGAATTATCGCCAGGGAAGGCGTTTTGCCAATTATGCTTTTGGCAGATTTGCCCTGCGTCGCGGGCCGCGCTTTTGTTGTTTTTATCTCTGTGCATGCCCTGAACATAGGGCAAGCATATTAAAACGCAATGACTATTTTATGTTTGGCGGAAAATAAAGAGGCGCTGTTTCCAGCCATTTGGCACCGTTTATGCTTTAAGCATTTTCGTGCCAACTTAGTGCAGCCGGCACCACCGGCCACCCTGTTTTTGCCACATTTCGAATTCAAACTGGGGCCAGTAAGCCGCGGCGCCTTTAAAGCGCACAATGTCGCGGTCCCAAATGCGCCCGCCTTTTATCTCCACAAACTTAAGCGGGTGCGGCACGTGCTGCACCACCACAAAATCGGGCGTGTAACGCATGCCGCCGCCCCAGCGCAACGTTATGCCCTCGTATTCGTAGCGCACAATTTCGCCCCTGCGCCTTTGCGCCTCAAGCATGGCGCCAAAATCGCGCTCCGTGCGATTCATGCGGCGCCCCGCGGTGGGGCAATACGGCGGCGCGCCGGTGCTCGGAGGAGGAGCAACGCCGGGACATTCGGGTCGGGCCGGCGCGCCAAATAAGTGCGGATTGAGCGCTTTAACGCTGGCGCTACAGCGCTCAAATTCCGCCAGGGTCATTGCCCAGCCGGCACTAGCAAAGCGGCCCCCAACAAAATAACCGCAGCCCCCAACGTCTGCGGCAGCCAATAGCTTAATGCGGCCAAGACTATGGCCAGGATTACAAGTATCAACCGCGGTTGCACATTTAGCCTTTTTACTATTTTGGCCCAGGGAAGGTGCCCGCCGGGAAGAATCCCCAGCCGTAATCGGGATGGTAACCCCAGCCGCCGTCCGGCGGTGGCGGCTTTATTCCTTCTGGCGGCTTTGGCGGTTGCAAATCGGGTGGGATTGGGATGACTATTGGCGGGGTAGGAAACGGCTCGTTGCCCCCGCCCCAAATAACCAACGGCGGTTGTTCTTCTGGTGGGGCAGGTTCTACAGGCCCGCCGCCTACGCCAAGGCCGGTTAGGCTGGCCATGCCGATGAAGGCTACGGGTTGGCTGGTTCTGGCTGTCTTGTCGTAGAGCATTCCTGATAATGTGACTGGTATTGCTGCCATTTTTTGTTTGTTCCTTTCGGTGGTTTTGGGTTTACGTTTACGTTTACTCATAGGGTGTCAAAAGCGCCCAGTTACAGGCGCAAGAACCACGTTAATAACACAACCGCCAAAAAAGCGGCAAGCAAAAACCACCACAACCACGGATAATTCACGTTGGCTGGCCTTCATGGATCATCGCTTGCATAAGGATGGTTCTAACGCCATCCACGTTATTGGCGGGCAGCACCAAAACGGCAAGGCCGCCGGTGGCGCGCCAGCCATGCGCAAGTTCGTTGTTTACGAATTTCTCGAGTTCGTTTGGGCTAGAGGCGCGCATGATCTGATACCTCACGCCGGCTCCAACTTGTAACGCTTACCGTCCACCACCGCAGGTTTGCCGGGCCAAAGTTCGTAAAAGTAAATAAGCCGCTCGTCGCCAGCTTTGGGGGTAACTTTTGGGTTCATGATTTTAGCCAAGCAAATGGCCGCCTCGCCGGTTTTATCCTTTGGGCCGATCTCGCCCACCACCGCGGCGTGCTGCAATGCGCTGTCCAACCGCGTAAGCTTACCCTGGCAACCCATGACCACGGGCGCAACCATGCTGCGCACCTGGGGAGGGATTACAATGTATTTGTCCACATCCGCGTTTAAAAATTTGCCCCCGTTGTAATAAGCCGTCTGGGGCTGGTAAGATGGGTCGCCGTGGCTGGGGCCGCTGCCATCGGTGCAAACGTCCAAGTCGCTAACGAAACAGACGTAATCGCCCTTTGGCGCCGTGTAAATGATTGCTCCGCCAATTTCGAGCAGCACCTCCAGGTTGTGCGCTTTAATGTGCGCCTGACCTTTTGCAGTTATTTTACGCTTCGTCATTGGTATGGGTTGGGATATGTGTTTAGGTATGGCACAACGTCGGGCAATTGTTGCCGCGGGAAAGGCGTCACGGCTGGGTGCGCAATGCCCAGCTTAGTTTGGACGCGGTCCTGGGAGGCCCGAACTTCGTCCACAAAATCGAACAAAAAAGTTTGGTTATCGTAAACAACCCTAACTTGCCGGGCCATACTTTCGCGCAAGTAATCTAGGCGCCGATCAGCCTCTTTAATGCCCTTGCCGTTATTGTTCGTCATCCATGTGTTAAGGATGATTACGCCCGCAATTAGCATTTGCACCACCCTGTCGCCGCTGCCCGCCAGCGTGGTTAGAACGTTGCCCAACCCACCGTTTGCCTTTGGGATTTGGTTGTTCGCCACACGATCACGTCCAAAAAAGCCGCACGCCGGTAATGCCGCCCGCAGCGCCCAGCACAAAAGCCGTAAGGGCGGAATCGAGGCCCAGGCTAGTGGGATCAGTTTTGTGCAAGTTAATGCCCGTGTCACCCGCAACGCCCTTAAGCGTAATGCCCACGGTGTTGCCAATTGGCGGGATAATAGTGACACCGGCCAAGGTAATGCCGCCAGCGGCACCAAACGGTGGCACGGTAATTGTGTTGGAGCCGGAGGCCAAATTGTGCAGGGTGATGGCTGCCGGGGAGGTAACATTGGAAACCGAACTAAAAACCTCGTTGCCAATTACGTCGCCAGTATAAACAATGGTAACGCCTCGCGATGCGTTTGCTGCCATATTACGGGAAGAATTTTGTCAAACCTACGCTGCGCCAATGTTGGGTGTGCCCAGGGTGCCGCTCGAACCACTGCCGCTTTCAATAAATATCCCGCGGCCAGTGCCTTGCGCATCCGCTAGCGAAACGGTGAAATTGCCCGTGTCGGGCGCGGTCCAGGGCGTGGCATTAGTGCCATACGTAAATGGGCTCACCTCCGTGATGCGCTTGAGGACATTTACGCCCCCATTAGCCATGCCGCCAGCACCATAACCGCAGTTGAATGTGTAACCCATAATGAGGTTACTGCCACTTGCGTTTATGCCTTTGCCAGCGTTTTTAAGGAAGTTGCAATTCTCGATCAACGCCATTATCACCGCGGCCCCAGAAAGTGTAACGCCATCGACAGCGTTATTGTAAAAATCGCAGTTTTTAACGGTGCAAGCCGTTACGGAAACAACGCCGCTGCCCTTGCAATTCTCGGCAATGCAATATTCAAGCGCGCTTGAATTGTTAAGGTAAAAGCCGTGCGAATTTGTTCCCGCGGCTCCCGTAGTGTGGTCGTGGCTATAGCAACGGATAAAAGTGGCGCCCACGGCATTGTAAGCGGAAAAACCTGCCACGGCAGCCGTGTTGGATTTGTTGCACTCATACGCCTCGCACTCGTGAACAATTGAGGCGCCAGTTGTAAATAGCCCATGCCCGCGAGCGCCATGGAATACGCATCTATACCACGATTGCGGGACTTGCTCCACGGCGCAACTGCCGGTGCCAGTTGTGGCCGTTGATTCAATCTCGAGATCGGCCCACATATTTATTGCCGTGCTGGGTTGCAAAATTGTGATGGCACTGGCGGATGAGATTTTAGCGCGTCCGCCATCGCCTTTAACGCTTGCGTAACCTTGCGTGACAATGGGGCCGCTGCTGGTGTTGCTGTGCGTGATCTGCACAGTAACGGTGTATGTGTGGTCGTTTTTCATGTTGATGCGAGGAATGTCGCCGGCAACATTGGTTAAATTTATCAGATTGTTTTGGGCAAAAGGGTTTGTGTCAGTTGTGCCCAATGCGCCTGGGCCACCCCATGCCCCACCCACTACGATCGAGCGGCCGTTTGCTCCGCCTGCAACGCCTGCGCCCGCGCCGCTTGCGTTTAACGTGATGGCCCCATTAGCGGCGTTCACAACGGCTGTAACGCGCGCAATGAATACTCCGCCCGTAGGGCCGTCAAGGTGCACGTTTGCAAATTGGCCAACCATCACGCCGGCGCTAACGGGGTTGCTGCCATCGGTGGGTGTAAAAATAGTTGCCCCATTCCAATTGCCGTTGGTGCTTGTGTAAATAGCCGCGCCCTCGTTAGAGCCGCCGTTGTAAGGCGAGCCGCCGCTCATGCAATAAAAGTCGGTAAAAGCCCCCGCGGTGCCAGGCCCAGGCGGCGGCCCAGCACCAGGCCCGGCTAGCGCCGGCAAAGGCCCGCCAATAAGGTTTTTAAGGCGCAACTTAATGCGGCCATCCGGCAATCTTTCAACCCCTATGTCGGGCGATTCTACAATTAGCCCGCGCTCAATTATCTCGCGAATGGGCTCCACCTTTGCGTGCAAATCGCGTTGGAAAGGGGCGCTTTTAATGCCGCCCCCGCGCGCAAATGGCCTGCTCTTATTTGAGCCTAATCTCGTAACGGCCATCAGGTAGCCTTCGGATAATTAGCCCCGCGCTGGTTGGGACGATAAAGCCGCGGACGAATAAGGTGTGTATGCGTTCAATTAGCTGTTCGAGCGTCATAGCGGTGTTGCGTTAAGCGGCACAATTTTAATGCTGGTGGTTTCGGTTACGTGCCAGTATTGGCCGGCGGGCACTTGGTCAAAGCGCGCCGCGGTGCCCACAAATTGCACCCATTGTTGCCATGTTGAGCGCGGGATGGGTGTAGCGGTTGGGGTAAAGTTAGTTGCGCCCGTGGTGGCGTCGATTGTAACATTCTCGGCCAAGGCCGAATCTACCCGCAGCAACATTTTTTCGCCCGTGGTGGGGTCAGTTGTAATGTAGCCGTTGCCGTCCATTGCGTAAGTGGCATGCGTGAAATTTGTCTGCTGCAACTTTTGGTTGGCCATATACTCAAAATGCAGGTCGATGGCGTGGTATTCGATTGTGATGCGCGTCTGGGGCACCGCGGTGCTCGTTTGTGTGGTGGAGTTAAAAGTTATGTTGGTGCCGCCCGCGGCATCACTGGGGGCCAGGGTTGTCACATTTACGGCGCATTGCCAAATGGTGTTGGCAAGCGTTTGGCCCAATTGCACATGCACCTTTAGCGAGGTGGTGTAATTTATAGCCTCATTAAAGCCTGGCGGCCGGGCCAGCACCCACGTTACCACTGGCAACGTATTGGTGGCGCTGCCCAGGCGCACAACCTTGTAAATGCCGTTGCGAAAAGCGTTTGCCTCATTCTTAACCAAAATCCAATCGCCCACCGACACCACCCCACCATCGGGCACTGGCGAGCCACCTTGGAAGGAGCCAAAGTCGGCCTCGATGTAAATTGTGCCATCGGTGTGCGTGTAATATTTGCAAGTTGGCAATGGCGCCACGGTTGCATACTTAACTTCCGCGGTTGCCGTTGCCGTGCCTGCCGCTGTGCCGGTAATTGTAAACTGCACCGTGTCTTTTGTTGTATCGACGGGTTTCCACGGCGTTGTTAATTGTAACGTGCCTGGGGCGGCAGTGGTTTGGCCGCCACTGTTAGCCATTGTGATCGTCCCCAGGGTAGCCGCGGTTGTAAAGCCGCCACCCGAGAGGGTTGCACTGGGCGTGCCTGTAAAATCGCCACCATCACTGACGACGATCAGCGCCAGGCGCCACGTCACATCCACCGTTGCGCCCGTGCCGCTGCCACCCGTAAGGGTGCAAGTGTTGGCCGGGATTGCCGAATATTGGCCGTAAGTGCTTACATGGTTGTTGCCGCCATCAGCAACTTTAATGCTGCCGCCGGCGCCGATGGCGTCTACGGTTATTTGCACCGCGAAATCATATTGGCCACCACTAAGCGTTAGCACGTTGCCGACGGCGTAGCCGGTGCCGCCGTTAACGATTTGCCGCGTTGAAAGCTCTAGGCGCGAAACAACGCTTGCCGGGTTAACTTGGCCGCCGCCCGAAATGGCAACCGTCGGACACGAGGTGTAGCCCGCGCCCTTGTTTGTAATGGGTATGGAAACAATTTCGAAGGTGGGCGTTGTTGTGCTGCCGCCGCCCTGGGTAAAGTTTGCCCCCTGGCAAAGCACTTCCAAAACGCCAACGCCTGGGCAATGGCCGCCGCGGATAAAGCGCGAGGTTTGGGCGCCCATAAACGAAACGCCGTTAAGGAAACTCTGCGTAAGCGCGTCGGCGCCAACGAAACCCGTGGCGCCGCAAGGCGTAGCGCGCACTGGTTCTTTTGCTGGCCATAAGGTGTTATTTATCACAAAGCGAAAGGTGCCTTGTTTCATGCCAAATTCGTTGTTATCGATTTCGGGGCGCATTTGTAGCACTAGGCCAGTGTCGTAAGGGCGTGCGCCTGCGCTAGTATGTTGTGCCATGTTAATGCAAGCCCGGTGTGGGCGTTAGCCTGGTGTTAATTTGCTGCAATTGCGTAAGCTGCTGCTGCATAATGCCGATTTGCGTTGAAAGCTGGGCGATTTGCACATCTGTGCTGGCGGTAGTTCCCGGCAGAAATTGTCCGCCAGCATAAGTGCCAGCCGCCATCAATTGGCCCGTCGCGAAATTCGGGATGCCAAAAAGCGCGTTGTATGGGTTAGCGCCTGAGGGCGCACGCCCCATTGCAATCGATGTCCAGTAATCGATCTCTTGCTGTCTTGCTTGTGCGGCGGCTTGCGTGGCTTGTAAGTTCTGTTGTGCCGCGTATTGCCGCACGAGCGCATCGCGCTGAGCTTGTTCAAAAAAACCTAAGTTTTGCCCTGTTAAATTTCTAAGCTGTTCCCTTGCCATTTCCTCTAGGCGCAACTGATCATAGGCGGCGGTGCCGGGCTGGATACCATGCGCCGCTGCATAGGCCGCCGTGTAAATATCTGCACCCGCGCCGGCACTAAGGCCATGCGCTGCAAAATAGCCTAGCACGCCGTAAGGTATAGAGGCGGCGGTTGGACCTCTTGCCATTAAATTTGCTTGCGCGGCGCGGTTGGCCGCTTGTTGCGCCAATTGGTCTGTAATTTGTTTTTCTAGGCTTAATTGCAAGGCCAGCGCCGTGTTACCCACCAAAAGTGCGCCGTTAATTTCGGCGCCCAATTGTTGTGACCTAAGTTGCAGATCAACGAATTTTTGCTCAAAATCCGCCATTTCGGAGCTTGTGCGGCCGCGCGCCACGTCTAAATCAATTTGGGCGCGTATAGTGGCCAACGTAGCGGCGCGCATTTGGGCTGCGTGCAAGGCGGCGATGGCCACCTGCTCTTCAATGCCAAGCTGCTGGGCCAACTTCATGTTCATATCGCCCGTGATGCGATCCCCTATCTCGTAAGCCTTGTTGGCGGCATCTATTGCTTTTTGTATCTCGCCCTCGAATTTAGCTTGCAATTGCATTTGGTCTGCCGCTTCGGTGGCGCCCATTGCCTCTAAGTTAATCAACTCCACCCTGCGCTGAGATGCCTCAAGCTCGCGTTGCACCTCGGCGGTGTGTTGGCGTTGCAAGCGCAAAAAATCAGCCTCGGCATCCTTCTGGGCTTGTTTTTGGTCGGTAATTTTCTTTTCGGTATCCAGTTCCTCCTTAAATTTGTTTTCTGCCTCGATGCTTAGTTGTAGCAATTGGTCTTCGGTGGCCACACCACTATCGCGTAGCCGCATGTATTCCTCTTGCAAGCGGGCGCGTTCCTGTTGGATAACGTTGAGCCGCTCTTCTAAATTGATTTGCCCTGCCTGTGCCTCACGAGATCGTTGCATTGCAGCGGTAAGCTGATCTTGTAACCGCTCAACTCTAGTTAAGCCGGCTACGGCCGCTCCTGCGCTGGCAGCAATATCGGTTAGGCCGGCCCCGGCACCTGGTTCGCCACCTTTAACCGCACCGCCAACGCCCGGCGGCGTTATCATTATGGATTGTAAATACTGAATGCGTTTAGCCAATTCCGCCGCCTGGTTTTGTTGAACGCCAAAAAAGCTAAGGTTGGGGTCAAAAGGCTTCATTAGCGCAACGCCCAGGTTAGCTATGCCAGTTCTAAGGAAATTGAAAAGGCCGCCCCAAATTACGGTTAGGGTGGCGACGTTGCTGCTGAGGTTGGCGCGGTAAACATCCTCGGCCACCTTCATGTCGTGCAAGGCTTTAATTTCCGCGTTAGATAACACGGGAAATTGTGCGGCAAGTTCTTGGATTTTGATAGCGCCCTGCTCGAAAAGGGCCACCAGCTCGGTATTGCGCGTCCCTACAATTTGAGCCACATCGGCGTAAGCCTTGCCCTGATCGGCTGCCGTGGTGTAAGAATTGGAGAGCATTAAAACCTTTTCCCACGGTTTAGCGGCTGCAAACTGTTCGGCGGATATGCCTAAATCCTCAAGCGCCTTGGCTTGCTTGCTGGTTGGGACCAATGCCTTTTCGGCATTCAGTTGCATGAGGTTCATTGCCCTGGCAACGGTGCCGCCTTCAATGCCAAATTCCTTTGCCGCGTTTGAAATCTTTTGGAATTGCTCGGCATCAATTCCAAACCGCTCGGATTGCTTATGCACTTCCGAAGCGGCATCGAGCACCTTTTGCACCTCGGCCACTATGGCTGCACCAGTAAAGCCACTGGTAAAGGCGCTTGTAAATGAGCGGGCGGTTTGGCTAACCTGGTTGCGCAATTCAGCCAGGCCGGCCGTTACCGCACTGGTATCGGCACCAAAAGTGATGTCTACATCTGCGCCAGTTGGCATTTTTTATTCGTAGCCTGCCTCTCTGAAGGCTTTACGGTATTCGGGCGTCACAAGCTCAATCTTATTGCCGTGCGCCTCGTGCATTGCCGCATTGCACCACCCAGCTTCGCCCACCGGGAAATCCCAACATTGGCCCCACGTCATGCCAGGGTTGTAATTCTTTAAAAGCGCGGCCTCGTAAAGATACCAGGGGCACCTTACCGGCACGCTATCTTCGCCTTGCATGTATTCGGGGCGACTGGCGTAATCGCGCAAGTAGGCGCTAAATTTTGCTACCTCGGCCAGTAACGGAAACCTGGCTGGCTTGCCGCGATGGCGTTTTGTTGCTTTAAAGCGCCATAACATCCACAACTTAAGTGCCCGCTCTAGGTGGCTGCGGCGGTAAACGCTAGGGTAACGTAACTGGCAAACACGCGCGGCAACGTAAAGCGCGGCAAGGTCAACCAGCGTTTTGTGCCCGGCAAATGGGCTGGCAATAAAGTCCAAGTTTGCCGCGTGCCAAAGCGAAAATGGCCGCAGCCTGAGCCCTAAAACGCGGTGCGCCTTAGAGTGGACAACGGCCTCGGCAAAACTGTCATCAACCTGATCGCTAGTTCTAAACTCGAAACCGTCAGCCACATTTTAAAAGAATTGGGTCAGGTCTTGCGCCGCCCTAAATTGCAACTCCACCGTGAAAACCACTTTGCGCTTCGCAAACTTTTTACTCACCTTTTTAACCAGCCAAGAACGCGTCGAGGGCGTAACCTCGGTAATTATGTCCAACACGAGCAAAGAGGCCGTGCCGGCGGTTGTTGTTTGCGCCAATAGGTCGCAGCGCGCGTTTAGGCCAGGGTCCCAGCCCGTCGTATTAAACGTGGCCTCGTCTTGGTTTAGGACATCGTCCACTTGCAATGCATCATCTTCTTGCCACGTGCCGCCCACAACTATGTAACCGGTAAACGTGGGGGCACTGCGGGTGTAAATAAAAGAGCCAACTTGCTGGTGCTGTGCCATAAGCTTTGGAGGTTAAAAGTTAATGGTGGCCGCTTGTCAAAATTACGATTCCAACTGCACCACAAATTCGTAGGCCAACCGGGTTACAATTTGCGTTTCGGTGCGCTCTTCGGCCGGCGGCGTCATTTCTTCCCATGCGCTAAAGCCCAGCCCTTTCCACGGCCGGTTATCGGGCAGCGGGAAAGCGGGGGCATTAAGTTGCCCCTTCATTTGGGCAAAATTTTGCATGGACAGCCACTCAATTAAATTGCCCGTGCGCACCGAATGCGCTATGTCCGCGGCGTTGCGCACGGCGGGGTCGCTTACCTTAGTGCCAAATTCGAACACCACGTTAATTTGTGCGTTGTAACCGCCCAAACTATACCAATCTGGCGTATCGGCTTTAATAGAAATGTAGGTGCCGTCCGTCACGGTTTCGGTGGCGTGGGCCGCCACCACCGGCACCGCCGGCACGAAAAGCGAAATGCCCGTAAGGTAGCTTTTAAGCGCGTTTTCAAGGTCAAGCTGGATGGATGGCGTGGCCACTTTTTTTTAGTGTCCCCTGAGCGCCCGTTTCAAGATGTAAGGCAGCTGGCGCTGCATTGAATTTACCTGGGCGCGTTTTGCAGATTCCACTAGCCTTTGCGTTTGCGCCGCCACCACACGCGCCGTGCCGGGCATGTGGTTGGTTACTTTTAGGTTAAGCTTGGTGCCACGCTCGGTTGTAATTAAATTGGTGCCGCGGCCCGAACCTGCCCACCGGGTTATCCACGCCGGCATGGGCACGCCCAGGGTGTTTGCGGATGGCGCCCAACCAGAAGCCAATAGGCCAATGTTATGTTGCAAAGTGGTCTTTAGCGCCGTTATTTTGGCCTTGTCAACGTGGTAACGCTTAGATGGTGGCACCAGCGCTCCGGAGGCAAAGGCCGCCTGGTGCAGCGCCCCTGGGTCGGGAAATTTCTCGGTGCGCTTGCCCTTAAAATCCACGGCGTAAAAAAGCTTCTTCATGTCGCGCACAACGGCCAGTTCGCCGGCGGTTTGGGCCGCTTTGCCCTGTGCTTTTTGGCTTGCCGGCGGCGTGTAGGTAAGCACGTATTTAACCAGCGCCTTCATGGTAAGGCGCGATTGTTCAGCAATGGTGCGCCCAGTAGCCCGCGCCATTTCGGCTGTCCTTGCCAATAACTGTGAATCGTCCACGCGCACGGTAAATTGTATGACGGGCGCCTCGGGCATAATCAGAAAAGGGCTTTGCAGCCCAGCACGAATTCGGGGTTAATGGTTGAGTGGCCCAGTTCGCTTATGCGCAACCGCATATCGCTGCCATTGTTTTGGGCGGCCAATAGCGTTAGCTCTTTGCCAACCGTGGCATCCACCCATTGTTCGGTTTTGGGCACGCGCACAATGCTGTCATGCACATCTTTAAACAACGCTTCGGTTAACTGTTCGCTGGAGCGCACTGGGGTATAATAGCAATTGAAAGTGTGCGTGGGGCTGCCGTCTTGGTCTTTCATGCGGCCCGTTTTGCCAAACATGGCGATGCGGTCGTCCATGCCCATGGCCATTAGCGTTGTAACTTGCGATTGGAGCGACACCTTTAGAGGTGGCCCAATTGTCAACGCCAGCGCAAAGTTAACTGTGCATCGGCGCGGCGCTGCTGGCCCGGCACTTCCATGCTAAGGGCTGCCCAGGCCGCCACGAATTTACTGCGGGCGCCGCGCGGCACCTGGGCGTCAACCACCAGCTTTTGGCCGTTGCGCGTTACGTGCGCGGCTATGGCGCGCTCGGTGCAAAGCGCCAAGAAACGCTCGGCAACTGCGGCATCACGGAAATACATGGTCATAAGGTGCGCTGTAGTGGCGGCGCTTCGGATAACTCCGTGGCATGCCTATAATAATGCAAAACCTGCGGGATGTGCACCTCGGTTTTTGCAAGCTTGCAAAGTGGCTCGGCAAAAGCCCAATCTTCGCCGTAATTAAGGGCTGGGAAATGGCTTTGTATTGCCAGGGTGCGCGCCCAGGCGCACACATGCCAGGCGTTACGCCTTACCGTGACGTCGGGCTTGAATTCTTCGTTAGGATTGCCCAGCTTGAATTCCACAAGGGCGCACGCCCCATTTACCCTTGCTTGCTGGCAAAACGTTATTACGTCTGGGCGCGAATGCGTGGCTTGCAACAGTTCGTGCACATATTCTGGGGCCACCATATCGTCGTCATCTACAAAAGCCACGTAAAACCCGCGCGCAGCACGCAATAAGGCATCGCGCTTTTCGCCTACCGTGCGCCGTTTGTTGTCCACCAAAATTATGTGCTCAACTGGGGCGGCACCTATTTGGTCGGCCAACACCTTGCACAAGCTGTTAACCGCCAAGATGCGCGAAGGCACCGCGGGCGTTAATACCGACAAAAGTGGTTCTGGCGTTACGCTGCTATCCATATTGGCCCCACCACCTGCGCATTTTTAAAATGCTCCTTAACGGCTCGCATTACGGGCTCATGCTGCGCATCGTGGCCGGCCAACATGCCGCCCTTTTTAATTTTTGGCAACCACGCCGTTATGTCCCGGCGCACGCTCGCGTAATCATGCGCGGCATCGATAAAACAAAAGGCCAGGGTGCCATCGCCAACGCGCCCGGCCATTTGGGCGCTATCGCCATCCAAAATTTCAACCATGCCGGCCACGCCGCACCGCTGTAGGTTAGCTTTAAACGCCGGCAATATGCTGCCACCGTGCTGGGCCACCACATCGAGCTGCTCTTTTTGGTCGTGTTCGCCGCGGTAACTATCAACGGCAATTAAGTGCACATTTTTGTTAAGGCGCTGGCATTCTTGCGCCAGGTAAATTATGGAGCGGCCCAGCCAGGTGCCAACTTCGGCCACCGTGTCGCCCTGTTTTAAGTTGGCTGCCACGGCGCGGTAAAAAGGCCAGTAATTGAACCAGCCGTGCACACTGCTCCAATCCTGGCCGCTGGCAAGGAAGCGCATGGTTTTTTGGCCCTGGTCGTAATGTTCCGCGGCGTTGCTGCGCAAATAAACATCGTCCAATTCCACGGTTTCCATAAAAAACGGGTGCCGGTGCGTAAATACTACGTCGCGGGCTTGCACCACCACGCCGCGGCGGTAAGCCTCGTGGGTAAACCAGTTGTCGCTAAATACGCTGAAAAACCGCGGGTGGAAAAAGAAGTAATCCAAGGCCCAGTAAGCGCGCGTGCAAATAGCCATGCAAAGCAGGTCGTCCTTGCGCGTGCCATCGGAAATAGCCAGCACCTTTGGCTCATTAAGGTTGCCCAGGCGCTCCTCCAGTAGCACATCCCACCGCGGCACCGGCGTCCAATCGTCGGACAATTGCACCATGATTTGCCCGCACGTTACTTGTGCCCCCAGGTTCCACGCCGCAACTGGGCCGCCGTCTTTTTGCGCCACCACTGCACTAAACATGCGGCGCAAAGGCAAAGAGACAGCGTCGTCGCCGTCGGTTACAAAAACGTGTTCCACACGCTGCGGCCGTTCGGCTAAGTCCAGCCAAGCTTTGCGCGCAATGCAAGCTTGCCGCGGTCGGCCGCGCGTGGCGTGTATTAGCGAAATAACTGGGCCGCCAGAATCGTTTAGCACCCGCAACCGGCACCGTTCGGCTTCTTCGGCCATGTTATTCATGCGCAACGCTTGCGTGAAAATATCTATGCCCAACCACTCATAAGCCGCGGCGCGATCATTCCAACTACGTTCCACTGGCGGCGTGGTGGCCAACATTTGCCTGGCGTATGCGTAAGCTTCCTCGTTACGGCCGTAATCCAAGGCGCTAGAAGTTAAAAGGCCCAGTGCCTCGCGCCGGCAGGGGTCAATGGCATAAGCCTGGTGGTAAAATGCGGCCGCCACCTGCGGTTTTTTGCTTATGCGCCCCAGGTTAAGGCAAATTTCGTAGCGCTCGGCCTTGCCCATTTCGGGGTGCTCAAAGGCGCGCTTACCCCACGCAACGGCTTCGGCTTGCCGCTCGGGGTAGCCCATAAGTTCGCCGTGCATGTGGTAAATTAAACCCGGCACAAGCTCCTTGTCGGGGATCGACTCCATAATGCGCATGTTGCGCTCCAAAGAGCCGGTTTTATGCGTCGTGGGCAGGTGCCGCACAATTACCCGCTGGTCTTCAACGCCTTTGGGCGGCAGGTTGAAATCGAAACATTCGTGCACCGGGTAACGCCAACGGCCGGCACCGCGCAAGATCATGCGCTCGCGCGTTAAATCTACTCCGCGGCCAAACACGTCGTAACGGAAAAAGAAGGCTGGGAAACCATTGCGCACGGCGTGTTGCCTAACGTATTCGGCGCCGGCGTGCAGCACGTCGTCGGTGTCCACCCAAAAAAGGTAATCGCCGCTGGCCATGTCAAAGCTTTGCTGGCGCGCGGCGGCAAAGTTATCTATGTGCGGCCACCCTTCGCTGGGACCGTCCTTTGGGTGCACCAGGCCGCCGTTCGTGTAAACGCCCACCGTTGCGCCAAATTTTTGCTGTGCAATATCCAGTGTGCCGTCTGGTGTTTGGGTGCCTATGGCGCGCACCACCACAATTTCGTCCGCTATAGGGCTAAAGCTGGTCAGGCACCGCTCAATATATTCCTCTACGTTGCCCGCAATTAGGCAAAGCGAAATTGTGCCTGCCATAAGCTAAAAACGGCCGCGCCAAGCACGCGGCCGTTTTATCTGTCTGAGCCGTTTTACGATAACCAAAAAAGCGTGTTAGTCAGTGCGTTGGAAAAACTCCAGCCCTTGCGTAATGCCGGCACTGTAGCCGTAATTGCATTCCAAGTTGATGAATTCGTTGCCGGTGTTTGGATCGTAGTGCCGGCGGTAGCCAAAAGTGGCGCCCGTGTTGGGGTCAGCCACCGGCCGCGCGTCGATGTAATACTGGTCGCTACCGGGCTGCAAATAGCGCATGGCAATGGCAATTGCGCTGGGCACCGCTGCAAAACCCATAATGGAGTTGGTGCCAGGCAGCCCGTTGGTTTCAAAGATGTCGAAGCCCAATGCCCTGGGGATTTTGGCTTCCAAAAGCGCGGTGCGGTCGCCGTAAGCTTGCGTTTGGATGAAGTTGGTAAGCGTTAGCAGCGCATTAAAGGGCGCCACATCTAGCACCAACGACCGCTCGGTAAGGGGCGCCTTGCTATTGTTTAGGTCAAGGCGCGCCTTTAAGATTTGGGCAATGCCAAAACTTTGGTTAGCCACACTGGTGGCGAGCACGAAATTGGCGTTGGTAACAAGCGACAAAATGTCCTGCAAAACCGCCAGGGCAAGGCCGGCGCCTTGTTGGAAGGCGAAGCGGTCGAGTTGTGCCCAGGAGCTTGAGGCGCGCGTAAGGTCACTTTGGCCAATTGGGATGTGCTTGTGGCGGTTAATTACCACGGTGATGCCCGTCATGGTGCCACCGCAAATTGCGTAATTGCCTCCAAACGTGGTGGCGGTAAGCGACCCAATCAACGGCACAATAACCGTGTTGCCCGGCGGTATGGGCGTGGGCTCGAAATTGGTGCTGAAATTGTTTAACGGCACCAACGTCGCCACGAAACCCTGGAGGGCTTGCTGGGCGAAGTTAATGTCGGAGAGGTTGGTATAGGTTGCCATAGGAGGTTTTTGTTACTGACTTTTAGGGTGTCAAAGTGCCGGCGGCTTTTGCGGCTTGCCACGCGGCTTGAATTTTAGGCCGTAGCCGGTTGTAAGCCTTGGTGAATTCGCGTGGGTCGGTAATTTTATTTAATTCCTCAAGCAAGGCTTCCGCGGTAGGCGTGGCTTCATCTTTTTTCTGGTCCTTGTCCGCGGTTGCAGCCGGCAATTTATCCTGCGGGAAACCAAGGGCCGCCACCTTATCCGCCACCGTGGCCTCGGTGCTTTTCTTTTCCGCCTCTAAATCGGCCACCAACTTGCGGATTGCGGGCAATTCGTTGGCCTCGGCCTTTAACCCCACAATCTCGGCGTTTAATTTGTTAATTTGCCCATTTAGGTCGGCAATGCTTGCGTTGCGCACCTCAATTTGGCTTTTAAGAGCGTTAATTTCGGCTTGCAATTCGCCCTTTGGTTTCAGCAAGGCGTTTAGCTTATCCAAGATGGTGGGCTCTTTAGCCGCATCCTCTGGCGGCGGCTGCGGCGGCTGGGGTTCTGGTTCTGCGGCTGGAGTGTCCATGTTGGTGACGGCGATGTCAAAATTCCCTTCCGCTATTTTAATGCCAAACTTTTTGGCCGCGCTTTTTATGCGGTTTTCCATGTATGTAAGCTCGCTGGCGCTGTAGCCCTTGCGGTTTTCCGGCTTGTTAATGTAGCTCCACGCGGCGCGGGTGTGCTGTTCGGTGTCGATCGGGTATTTGTAATTGGTTGGGTCAGCGTATTGGTCGCGGCTTTGCGGGTAACCTTTGGGCGGGCTTTGCGGCGCCCCTTCTTTTTTGCTGGGCCTGGTGCCAGCCTGCGCCAGCAACGTTTCGGGTGGGTGCGCAAATTCCGATAGGTCAAAGCTTGCGGCTAGGGCCAATTCGGGCGTTATGTCGTCGATAAGCCCGGCCAGCAAAGCCTCTGGTGCCGTCATCCACGTTTCGGCATCCATCATTTGCTGCACTTGCTCGCCCGTAAGCAGGCCGCGCCGCGCAAAGGCCTCATTGTAGGAGGCGGTAACTTTGCCCAGCAATTCGGCTTGCTGGCGCATTTTCTTGCTGTCAACGCGCCCCGGTTCAATGGTTGGATTGTGGATCATCATCATGCCATTGTCGGGCATGGTAATGGTTTTGCCGGCCATAGCCACGTAAGCGGCAATGGAGGCCGCTATGCCATCAATAAACACGTTAACGCCCGGCTGGTGCGCTTGTAGGGCATTGTAGATGGTGTAACCATCGAATAAACTGCCGCCCTGGGAATGGATGTGCAGGTCAATGGGGGCTGCACCGGCGGCCTTAATCTTGTCCACCACGCTTTTGGCATCGTTGCCTTCCTCTAAAAAACCCGCGCCAATTGTGCCGTATAAGTTGATCTCGTAAGGGTTCATTTCCTACCTTTTTGCCGTGTGCAAATGTCAAACCCCCCCCCTGTTTGTTAGAAAAACTCCATTATCCTTATTACGCCGTTCGCACCTGTCCCGCCGTTTTGCACACCTGAACTGAACGCGAGCGCTCCACCACCGCCACCGCCATACAAGTAGCCTGCCGCTCCTACGCCAGCAACGACGGTAACTCCGTTTGCGCTACCAAAACCTCTGCCCGATGCACCACCTTGGCCGCCATAGCCTGCTGTGCCGCTAAAACGCACGCCAGGTCCGCCATCGGATCCCTGAATCCGTAAGGTGCCAAAGGTAGCACCTCCGCCGGCGCCACCAGCAAGCACGGTGATAGCGGTGCCATTGCTCATGAAACTACCTTGCGTTCCTCCAACTGCATACACGTTGGTGGTGCCATCAAATTTGGTATCGCCTCCAGCAGTATCGGTAGCGCCACCTGCACCGATAGCGCAGGTGTATGAGGCCGCCAAGACGCCGCTGTAGTATTTTGCGGCGTAACCACCACCGCCGCCGCCTGAGCAACACGAAGCCGCACTTGGCCCACCGTTAGCTGCTGCTCCGCCGCCGCCGCCGCCCACGCATTCCGCCCAAAACGCTCTGCACCCCGCAGTTGGGCTCCATGTGGTGCCAGATGTTAGAATTGTTATCTTTGTGGCCGCCGGTGCTACCACTGCCCAAGTTAAAGGCGAAAGGCTAGTTAGCCTGTAATAAATACCCGTGTCGGTTTGGTAAGCGATTTTGCCAATGTCTTGGTTGAATAAGCCTGTGGCTCCAGTGCGCGCCGCAGCATCGGCAAACGTGAAGCGCTCGATCAGCGTATCTAGTCCCCGCTGTTCGTCAGCCATTTATCCGATGTTCCACCCCATTGCGTTAACGAAATTCACCGTAGTCACGTCCGCGGTGCCTGCGGTAATGCAAAGGCCGATGAAAAGGTTGTTGGTGTTATTGGCAAAAGCGGCAGAGACGACGTAAGCCGCATTTGCCTTGTAACCCGCTGCCGCGCCAGCGGTGGCCGTGTTATTGACCTGGTAAGCGCCTGCGATTATGCCGCTGGCCGAAACTACCCGCACCGTGGCATCAATAACAATTGTGGCGGTGTCCGCAATGGCGGTTTCGGTTGCCCCAGTAA
>Ga0126369_10000333_pt1 | contig 30710 bp, 21 predicted proteins | sample PanSoiMetaPlot_1_FD_109646 | JGI IMG/M metagenome (GOLD analysis project Ga0126369, IMG submission 109646) | Tropical forest soil microbial communities from Panama - MetaG Plot_1 | ecosystem: Environmental > Terrestrial > Soil > Tropical forest > Bulk soil | place: Panama | collected 2016-02-17
GAACAGACCCCTTGTGTACGAGCTGTCGCGCCAGCGGCATCGCTCGGTAGCGAAGTCTGGAAGAGATAAATGCTGAATGCATCTAAGCATGAAGCTCGCCCTAAGATAAGGTCTCCCAAGGCCGCAAGGCCTATGAAGGGCAGTCGAAGACTACGACTTTGATAGGCGGGAGGTGTAAGCACAGCAATGTGTTGAGCTGACCCGTACTAATCGCCCGTTCGGCTTAATCATAAAACTTTCTCAAACCGTCTTTGAGAGAGAACAGAAGCAAGCCTTGCTTCTGCAGTTTGCTCGATTCGAGTCGAGCTTGTAATGCCAGCCAATCTGTTGCCGGCGGCGCCGTTGTTTGTAAGCGGCGCTGCGCAATATTGCGAGAAACGATTTTCGAAGCTTCTCTCTGGTCTTGGTCTCACTTACGACCAAGAACTTGCAATGGAGAACTTCATCAAGTTTCCGGTGGTTATACCACGAGGGTCACACCCGTTCCCATCCCGAACACGGAAGTTAAGCCTCGTTGGGCCGATGATACTGCGCGGGTAACTGCGTGGGAACGTAGGTCGCTGCCGGGATTAAATTAAAGAAGGCCGGTCTGAGACACCTCAGATCGGCCTTTTTGATTTGGCGCTGGCTAAGGTGCGGCTGCCTTCCGTTTTTCGGGGTTCCGAACCAAGTTAAGACCAGTACCCCAAAGCATTTTGCCTTGCTCGGGGGGTAGAGCCGGGGCTAACGAAAAAGAGAGCCCTTTAAAAAGTACTATTGACCTCGGCGGCCCACGGTACTAACTTGGAATCTCCCCTTTCGGCCCGGCTTTATATCCCACGGTGAGGTCCCCATGAGCACGAACATCCTCTCCAGCACCGCCGCCAGCGCCCTCAAAGAGCGATGGGAAAGATTGCGAAGCCACAAGCGGATCATTTCGCGCGTCAAACTGCTGGTCGAGTGGGACCAGGGCGAAGCGAAAGAGACCGCTAATGCCGTCACCGTAGACGTAAGCCACTCCGGCTGCATGGCGGTTGTCGGGGCGGACCTGCCATTGCACCGACGTGTGCGGCTAATTCATCCGGAAACTGGCCGCAAAGCGGAAGCGGAAGTGGTGTGGCGCAGCCACGAAGCCTGGGATGCGGGATTCGAATTGTTGAAGCCGGACGCAACCTTCTGGAATTTGAAGTAGTTGGAATTCTAAACAAAAAGCAGCCTTTTTCCTGTTTTCCGCTCCAACGCTGGAAGCTACTTCGGCCACTTTTCCTTGGGCAGACTCCGCTGAATGGTCTGTAAGTTTTGGAAACCGTCTTTGATGACGGTCTCCTTGACGTTGTCCTTCGTCACCACCACCGGAGTCAGAAGGATCGCGGGAATCGCCCTGTTCTCGACGGTGAAAGAAACCGCCGATTTTACCGGCTCCCCATTGGCCAAGGCCACTGCAGCCTCAGCGGCCACCTTTGCCTGCGACCCGAGAGGCTTGTAAACGGTCATGGTTTGCGTGCCGTCCAGGATGCGGATGATCGCGGCGAGGTCGGCGTCCTGCCCGGAAACGAGAGCTTTGCCCGCGAGATGATGCTCCGCGAGCGCCTGGACCGCGCCCCCAGCGGTGCCATCATTCGAAGCGACAACCGCAGTGATTTCGCCTTTGGCGGATTCGATGGCTTCGGTCATGTGCGTATACGCTTCAGTAGGATTCCAGTCCTTTGACCAGGTATCAGAAACAACCTTGATATCGCCGCGATCCACAAATGGCTTCAGTACTTTCCACTGTGCTTCTCGCAGGATTTTTGCATTGCTGTCCGCCGGGGAGCCGCCGATCAAGACATAGTTTCCCTTTGGAGCAATCTGTGTCAAGGACTCGGCCTGCAGGAAGCCGATGGCTGAAGCATCGACGCCGATAAAAAAACTGCCATGGGGATCTCGCACCAGGCGTTCATAGCAGAGCAGCGGTATCTGTTTGGCCTTGGCCGCTGCCACGATGCGCATGGCCTTTTCGGCGTCGTGGGGCACAAGCACAAGCGATTTCACTCCCGCGCCTAAAAGCTTCTGAGCTTGCTGAAGCTGTAGGTCGTCGTCGCCCTCCGCGGTTTCGATCAAAACATCGGCTCCGAGTTCGCCGGCGCGTTTTTGGAATTTGTCGAGATCGGTCTGCCAGCGCTCGACCTTCAGGGAATCCATGAGAAAGCCGATTTTCAGGCTGTGGGAAGAAGCGGGTTTGTCCTGAGCCAGCAGAGAGGAAACGCCCAAGAGCAGAAGCGCCGCTCCGGAAACAGACCCCAAAAGGCGTAGAGGTAATTCCCTATGAACCGGTCGCACTTGAGACACCTCCAGAGTGATTACTGGAAAACTAACATTATTCACGGAGTGTTAACAATGCCGGTCGTACCGGAATGCTACTTATGCCTAACGTGGCGCAAGTCGCTAAAACCAAAGGCTTTAGCATTATCGGAGACCTTCTGGACAATGGAAAACGGAGAACGGTGCGTTCGGCTGGGACGGGATCTTCAAGGATTTCCGGCCAGGCGGCGATCAAGAGGTGGGGAAAGACGCTCGCTGATTCGGGCCACCCACAGAGCCGCCAGAACGCCGGTGAAAACGTCCATGGTGTAATGGGCGCGCAGCACGAGAACCGCGGCGATTTCAAACAGGACCAACAAAAAGGCGCTGACCGTGAGCCACTTTTTGTGCAAGCGGGAAAGCTCGATCGCGCCGAAAACAGCGATGGCGGTGTGACCGGAAAAGAAAAAGTCGGTGGCCACCTGGTAAGTCACCAGGAGGGAAGGAACTCCGGGGTAGCGCCAGACCATTCCAGCCGGAACCGGCAAAGAGCAGAGAGCTTGCAGAAACTGCCGCAAGAGCATGAGCAAAACCAGGCCGAGAAATGGCCGAACGCTCCCGCCGAAGAGCCAACTGCCTAGTAGAAACAAGCCCAGAGCGTCAATGAAGGCGGAGCTGACAATCAGCAAGACATTGGCAGCTGCGGTGTTTTGAACAAAATAGGAATTCAAGCGTGCCGTGAGGTTGTGCAGAGCATCGCCAATACCGCCGCCTGGGGGAGGAGTGCGCGTGCCCAGCAAAGATTGCGTCCAGAACCAGATCGCGAGAACAATTCCGGTTACCACGAGGCGGAGCAGCAACGTGCGCCAACGCGCAGAAGTTTCGCCGGATTTCATGCGACGAGCTTCGCTGTGGGTATCATCTGCGAGTTAATGCGAAACCGTGCGACGGGTCATTTCCAAGGCCAACTCGCGCGCTTTTCGCAGGTCGAGTTTTCCAGTCCCCAGATACGGCAGCTTCCCGATGCGCAAGAACTGATCGGGGCGCGGGCGCCAGAGAGCGGGCAAGTCGCTTTTGGCCAGTTTTTCCAGGCACTCCTCGAGCGGCTCATCATTCAAGGTGTGAAGCACGACGATGCGTTCGCCCTTCTTTTCGTCCGGTACGGCGGTAACCACGAAAGTTTGTTCCGTTGCCCCGGCGAGTTCCTGCAGCAAATCCTCCACCTTGATGTGGGGAACCATCTCGCCTCCGATTTTGCTGAAGCGGCTGAGGCGATCGGTGATGCGCAAAAAGCCCTCTTCGTCCATGCGCGCGATGTCGCCGGTGTTATACCAGCCGTCGCGAAGAACGTCGGCGGTTTTTTCCGGCTTGTTGAGATAGCCCCGCATGACATTCGGACCGCGGACCAACAACAGGCCCGGTTCATTTGGAGCGACCGGTTCTAAAGTATCTGGATCCACGATCTTTACGGCGATTCCCGGCAGGGGATGACCGATGCTGCCGCGCTTCGCCCCAACTTGCCTGAAAGAGGCGGCGCGAAAATCCGTGGTGTTGACGGTGACCGCGGGTGAACACTCGGTGCAGCCATAGCCTTCGTGGGGGCGGATGCCGAAGTGGTCTTCGAAAGCTTGGGAAATGCGGTCCGGCAGCTTCTCCGCGCCGGCCATCACGAATCGCAGGCTGCCGAAGTCCTCCGGCGCGCAACGGCGCGTGTAGGCATTCAGGAATGTGGGGGTGGCCAGCAACATGGTTACGGAGTATTTGCTGACGAGCGCGCCGATCGCGCGCGAATCGAGTGGATTCGGATGAAACACGACGCCGATGCCGGTGGCCGCAGGGAGGCACAGCGTGCCGGTAAAGCCGAAAGAATGGAAAAACGGGAGAATGCCCAGGATGCGGTCGTTGGCGTGCAGCATGAAAACCTGATTGAGCTGCTCAACGTTCGAAGCAATGTTGTAGTGGGTGAGGACGACGCCTTTGGGATCGCCCGTGGAGCCGCTGGAAAATATAATCGTGGCGATATCGTCAAGGGTAGCGCGCCGCTCGCTGCCCGCAAATTTTGCCAGCCACCGCGCTGGCAAGAAGCAAGCCGCCATCGTGGCTGCCAGTTTTTCCCCGAAGCCCGGGTCCTTGGCTAGCTCCTCAATGAACAGCACCTCGCCCGGAGGCTGCACTTTCACTTTTTCAAGGAATCCGCGCGCCGTAATAACGGTCTTCAAGTTGCATTGTGCCGCGCAAGAGGCCAGTGTGTCGTTCGAAACGGTGTAGTTCAGGTTCACGGGCACTTTGCCCATCAGCATGGCCGCGAAGTTCGCTAGCGCACCCGGCACCGACGGCGGCAGCAGCACGCCGACCATGTCCTGTTCCTGCCAATGGTTGCGCAGGCGCCTGGCCAGAACCAAAGCGCCCACCAGTGCAGAGAAATAATTCAGTTTCGGTTTTTGCCCATCGGCCATGGCGAATCGGAAAGGGTGTCTTCGTGCGGTGTAGGCAAACGATTCCGGCAGGATGTGCATGCGCTTCTTGCGGCGTTCGAAGGCTTCCGCGCCGAGGTCTTGCACGACGCGCCGCGCTTCCGGCGAAGTGGAGGTCGAGGGCATCGGCTTCCCAAACGTCACGCGCACCGGGTAGGGAATCCGTCGAGGAAACTTCCACAGGAAGCGCCCGCCCGCGAAACTGAAAATCGAGCCCCATACACCATCCAGGTTCACCGGGATGATGGGCACATCTACGCCCTTGATGATGCGCTCCATGCCGCGACGAAACGGCATCATTTGCCCGATGCGCGTCATTTGTCCTTCCGGGAAAATACACACGACTTCGCCGTTCTTCAGCGCCTCGGTGGCCTGACGCAAGGAATGAATCATTTCGCGCGGACCTTGATCCGACGCGATCGGTATCACGCCAAGGATTTTCGCGAAAGGCTTGACCAGCGGATGCTCATAGGAGCCGCGGAACATTAAGAAGCGTATGGGCCGGTCAAGCGAAGCAATCAAGAACGCGGCGTCGGCCATAGAAACGTGATTCGGTGTTAGCAACGCGCCACCGCGCGGGGGCACATTCTCGCGGCCAACCACATCGAGGCGGTACAGCGTATGCGTCGCGGTCCACAACAGCAACCGCAACAAAGAATCCGGCAGCAGCCACAGAACATAGGCGGTAGCCGCGACCGACATCACGGCCGTCCAGACGAAGAAAGAAGCCAGGCTCATATGCAAATAATGCGTAAAGCCCGAATAGATGGCCGAAGCGCCAATCACGCCTACGAAGGACAACCAATTGGCGAAAGCGATGACGCTTCCCTTGCTGGCTTCCTCAGGCCGGTGCTGGATAAGAGCGTTGATGGGAACGACAAAAAATCCGCCGGCAAAACCAAGAGCTGCAAGGAGAATCAGAACCTGCGCGAAAGTCAATCCATGCAGAGAAACAGCGAGAGCGAACACGGACATGCCAATGGCGCCAAGAGGAATGAGGCCGTACTCGATTTTTCCCGCCGACAACGAGCCGGCAGCGTAGCTGCCTACGCCAATGCCGATGGCCAGCGCGGCCTGGAGATAGCCGCCATGGGTTTCGTCAAGGTGCAGGACTTCTCTTCCATAAAAGACAATCACAAACTGAAGCAAGGCTCCAAGAAACCAGAAATAGGTGTTGCCCACGATGGCCAAGTGCAATACGCGGTCAGGGCGCACGAGCTGATGCTGTTTTTGCAGGTCGCCGAAAAGATTGAATCGAAATTTCTTCGCCTCGTCCGCCGCCGGCACTTTGGAAATCGTGAAACTTGTCGCCAAACCCAACAGCGAACAAAGGCCAAAAATCACGGCGGCCCCCACCTCACGGCCGTGAAATCTCTGCGCCAGCAAAGGGCCGATCACCGCTCCAGAAATAATCGCCAGAAAGGTCATCAACTCGAGGATGCCGTTGCCCCAGGACAACAATTGCGGAGGAAGCAATTCCGGCAACAGGCCGTACTTCGCCGGACCGAAGAACGCCGCCTGCGTGCTTGCCAGGAAAATGACGCCATAGGCCATACGCGTGTCGCCTTTCGAAAAGGCGTAGACCGCGAAAAGCATGGCGAAGATCTCGAAAATTTTGGTGGCAATGGTGACCGTGCGTTTGCTGAAACGATCGGCCAGGTACCCGCCGGCCATCGAAAACACCAGGAAGGGAAGTGCAAAGAGAATTCCGATGAAGAAAACGAGCTTGTCTGTTTCCGAGGGGCTGGGATTCGTCCCCAGGATCATGAAAATCACGAAAAACTTCAGGCCGTTGTCGTTGAACGCGCCCTGGAATTGCGTGACGATCAGGCTCCCAAAGCCCAGCCGCCACTTCTTTTCCGGGACGTTTAAAGAGGGAGTTTCGAGACTCGGCATCCGCGCGCACCAATCCTTTGGATGGACAGCCACACAGATAGAACTATTTTAGCAGGGCTTCTTGCAGAGGTGATAATCACTTTCCGGATTCCGTGCCGAAAAGCGATGCCAAAGCCCGGTGCCTATGGGTTTGAGATCTGGAAGGACAGACTGTTTTCGCGTTTTTCCTGCCAAGATTTGGACCAGGTTTCGTGGACCGGACTCTCCGCGTAATCGGCGGCGGCTTCCGCGCTGGTAAACTCGATGGCATAAACGCCGCTGAAGTCACGCGCCTGGTTGCGCTCGGTTTTCAGCCAAATGTTTTTGATACCAGGGATCTTTCCCGCCATTTCCTTGATGCCAGCAATGGCTTTCTCCCGATCGTAATTCGAAACGTCGTCCCGGAACTTGTACAGCACCACATGGACGACGGTTTTGGGCTGCCCGAAGCGGTTCTGGACCGCAGCGCTGCGCGCGTGTAGCGTCCCGGCAGCAACGCCAGAAATGAACAGCGTGGCCCCCAGAGCCATCTGTGCCATCCGCTTTTGGAACGGTTTCATGTTTTTCTCCCCATCTCCGCGCAAGCAAGGCTTGGACAAGTTTATGCAAGGCTCGTGGTACCAAGCAAATCAAGGTTTATCGAAGGATTCAAACACCGCAAAGGGTTTGACGGACGAGCCATCGAGCCGTTACCCTCCCCTGGCGGCTTTTGAGGAGAGCGAATGCCAAGAGCGATTCGGTGGATGCTGGTGGTCAGCTGGATTTGGGTTCTGGTTTCGTTGGCCAAGGCGCAGGGCTTGGATCCGACCAACCAGCTCGCGCGCGATATTCTCAAGCAGCTCATCGAAATTAACACTACGGACTCGGTCGGCAACGTCACCACGGCGGCGGAAGCCATGGCCCAGCGGCTCCGCGCCGCAGGTTTCTCGGAAAATGACCTGCATGTCGCCGGGCCGAACGACCGCAAAAAGAATCTTGTGGTCCGCCTGCGAAGCACGGCAAAACGCAAACCCATTCTATTCATCGGCCATTTGGATGTTGTCGAGGCGCTTCGGTCTGACTGGTCCATGAATCCGTTCGAATTCATTGAGAAAGACGGCTTTTTCTATGGGCGTGGCACCGAAGACATGAAGGAAGGCGACGCCATCCTGGTTACGAGTTTCATCCGCCTGAAAAAGGAAAACTTCTCGCCGGATCGTGACTTGATCCTGGCGCTGACGGCCGATGAAGAAGGTGGCTCGGCAAACGGCGTCGACTGGCTGCTGAAGCAGCACCGCGACTGGATTGACGCCGAATACTGCATCAACCTGGATGGCGGGGAATTTGAAAAGGAAAACGGCAAACGGATACTCGCGGCGATCCAGGCAAGCGAAAAAGTTTACGTCGATTTTCAGTTCGAATCGTTGAATCCCGGAGGGCACAGTTCCGTTCCCACGCCCGATAACGCTATCTATCATCTTTCCGGCGCACTCGCGCGGTTGCAATCCTTCTCGTTTCCACTGGACCTCAACGAAATCACCAGCAACTATTTCGAACGCATGGGCGCTCTGACTTCGGGGCAGGAGTCTACGGATATGAAAGCCGTAGCGAAAGAGCCTCCGGATTCCGCCGCGGTCCGCCGTCTGTCCGAAAATGCTTATTACAATTCGTTGCTACACACCACTTGCGTCGCCACGATGCTTTCCGGCGGCCACGCGCCCAACGCGCTTCCGCAAACGGCGCGGGCCAACGTCAATTGTCGAATTTTTCCGGGGGAGGATCCGCAGGAGATTCTTAAAACGCTCCAGCGCGTAACCAATGACCCGAAAGTGAAGATCAGCATCGTCGCACAAACTGATCCTCAGGGGAAAGTTGTGCCCGTGGTCCCTGTACCGCCTTCGCCGCTGCTTCCCGAAGTGACCAAGGCCATGGGGAAGACTTTGAGCAAGATGTGGCCGGGGATTCCCCTGGTGGCGACCATGTCCACGGGGGCCACTGACGGCAAGTACACCCGCATCGCTGGCATCCCCACCTACGGAATTTCGTGCATGTTCTTCGATAAGAATGACGACCGCTCTCATGGGAAGGACGAGCGCGTCGGCGTTCAGGATTTCTACGATGGCGTGGCTTTCAACTACAAGCTAATCCGCGAGCTTTCATCGCCCCAATAAGCACTCGCATTTCTTAAGGAGTCCGCGAAAAATGAAACGGCCCGGAGAGATTCTCCGGGCCGCAACCTTTTTTAATTTCGATTTTCTGTCTTCCGTTACTGCGGCTTGCCGGGCTGTGCATCGCTCGGCTTCACGTCAGGCGGTCCTGCGGTGCTGGCTGCAATGGGTTTTGCCGGTTCCGTGATGAAGCGCATCAAGTAGGGCATGAATGGCGTGACTTCGAACGGCATCTTCTCGCGTTCTGCCACCGTCCCAATGGGCTTGCTCTTGATGAGCTCCAGCTTGTCGTTCCAGGGATCTAGCTTGACCCGCCCGCCAATCGGAAGCGCCACAATCATTTGTGAAGCTTGCTTTTGGTCCGAGGCTGCGGCACTCGCGCCCAGATCCGTGATTACCGGGACACGATTTCCCAGGTGCCCGCTAATCAAGTTCGGGATTTCCTTCTGCCGTTCCTGTAACGCCTTGAAAAACAACGCCGCGCTCGCCATTTGCCAACTCTTTGCCACATCGGGGTTCTTAAGCGCAGTCGCCAGCAACTCGGAAGCCTTCTTGTTGGCCGCGTCCTCTTCCGCTGCCGTGCGGGCGAATCCGAAGTGACGGAACGTTTCCTTATCGTCCACAAGCAAGTTGTCAAAGAATCCGTAAGCGGGATCCATGCGATGGCCAAGAACCACGTGGCCCAGTTCGTGGGCCAGCATCGCCGCGAGGCTGGCTTCGTCGGGAAGCACATCAATCAGGCCGCGGCTGAGCACGATGGTGTGGCCAATCGTAAACGACTCCAAAGTAGAAGTCGTCAAAACCCGACAGCGCACTTCGGGGTCCAAGTCCAGGTTGTTCGTGACTTCAAGATTGTTGACGACCGTATCCAGCACCTTGTCCACTTCGCCTTTTGGCGCGATCAAGCCGATCCGTTCGAAGCGGTCGATGACGTTGTCTTCGGCCTGGCGGTCCCAGGAACGCTGCGCTTGAATGGGGGTGAGGTCGTTAGCCGTTTTGGTGTCGTCTTGCACCGGGGTCTCGACAAGGATCTTGCTCAACTCCTGCTCCTGGCTGGCGTGGCCGAGGTTGTAGCCCCAAAGCCGGGTTTGGGCTCTGAAGTCGAGCTTCTTTGTGACGGCGTAGTGGACATCGCTTTCCTGGCTATACACGAAAGAAGGCAGCCACAGACCGGGCTGCACGTTGGTGCGCCAGCTGTCAAAATGGAAGTACCAGCTGGAGTGCCCGCTGCCACCGTATCCGCCGTTGAAACGCACGATGTTGTAATCCTGATCCTCAACCCAGATGCGGCCCAGGAAGCGCCCCTTCCCGGACTTTTCGACCGGCGTAACGTCGAACACCAGGCAGCGCACCTCACCGAGAAACTCGCGGCGCACATAATCGAACTTGTAGTGCTGCTTGTCGAAGCCGTTGGTATCAAGGAAGATCATCTGCAGGAAGCCGCCAGGCACAAATTCCGCCGAGAAGGAAAAGAAGTTGCCAAGGGCGCCGAAGAGCTTCTTGCCTTTGCTATTCGTGTCCGTCAAGGAAACCAGCGCCACACCCTTCGAAAAGTCGGCGCGGCCAAGAAAATATTTGTCGCCGGCAGGAACGGTTCCGAGGTCCTTGTCCGGCCTCTGGTTCTGGATGTAGGTTTCGACCAGCGGCGAATATTGGCGGATTTGCTGGATCGACCGGTTTTCATTGGTAATGACGCGATCAATCACATCCGACATCGTCCGCGCCGGAATCTGATCGTCAGGCCTTGGCGTCGCAGCGGCGATTGCTCCCAACCCGCCTAGGACCACCCCGAAAACAACTGCTGCCACTCTACGCATCTTCTTTCTCCTCAGTAAGCCAAGCGGAATTCAATTCGCACGCGCGCCGGAAAATCCACTGGTTGGCCATCGCGCTTTGCCGGCTTGAACTTGATTTGTTGCGCCGCACGCATGGCGGCCTCATCGAGCCCGTGACCCAAACCGCTAATAACCCGGTTCACCTGAACAGTCCCGTTTGCCAGGAATACCATGTCGATGACGACGTCACCTTCAATCTTCAAGCTACGCCCCTCCGCGGTGTACTGCGGGTGAGGTTTTTCGGTAATGTCCACCGAGGTCGTGGGGCTTTCGCTGGCCGCGGCTCTTTTCTTCGGAGCTTCCGTTGCGACCGTTTCGTCGGCAAAGCCGCCGGCTTGCACCGTGCCGGTCTTTTTGCTGGGCGGAGGATTTGCGGTTCCGTTTCCGAAGCCCGTGCTCGCGACCGTTCCGCGAATTCCTTTGGCGCCTCCCGTACCGTTGCCGTAGCCGTCTCCACCGGGGAGAGCTGGTGAGCCGAGGCGATTGACATTGGTGGCGTGATTCGGGTCGCCCTTGCCGGGAATCCCGTTCGGATCTCCGAACCCGCCTGTTTGCACCTTGTTGAGGGGGGCTACGACGGTCGCCGGCGCGGCGCTGCCAGTCGACATCATTCCAACTTTAACGTCGTCCTTTGGACGCTTGGGCTGTTTGGTGTCTATGTTCATCGCCTTCGGTTGATCAAACTGCGGATTCAAGTCCACCGGCTTCACTTCAACCTTCTTAACCTCAGGCTGTATCGCCTTCGCTGTCAGGAACACGTGCTCCTGCTTGGGATTCAGTTTAGGAGGTTCCGGCGGTGGCTCGACCGCCTTCGGCTTTGGCAAAACCTTTTTGATTTCAGGGGGAGGCGGAGGAGGTGGAGCGACGGGAATCAACGTAACCGGCTGCATGAGCTCCGTGGGCCTGAGGTTGAGAGCTGTCTTCATTTGTTCGGGGAAAATCAGCGGGAGGAGCAACACGAAACCAATGACGGCGATCTGCCCGGCGGCGCTTACTCCGATGCGGTCCCAGCGCCGTTTGGGTTCAGGAAGCAACGCTAAGCGAGCGGCTACGGGCCTCGTCCCGATGGCTTTTCTCCAGGCTTGAGGATCGCCCGCACGCGCGCGGTTGGACTGCAGGCCAACGCCCATGGTCGTTCTGCGTGGTGGATCTACAATCATCGTGGTCATCCGCGTGCCGCCTCGTTAAATTCCGACCAGGGAACAGGGATTTCCAGGGGTACCTGGCGCCCCAAGTTCCGCAGGCAAATTAAGAAGTGCGCTTTTGGCAGTACCAGAGTACTTACGAGGCTGAGGGATGCCGAATAGGACTTTGGTACCAACGACGCGAAGTCGCTAATGCTGCCGTGAGCGCACTGCAGCACACCTTTTTTTCTAACCCCGGCGAGGCGGTTCCAGTTGCGGGGCCGATCGCAACGCAGCCCTTAGGATACTCCAATTTCAATCCGGTAGTTTGGGTTTTGCTCACCAAATTACGGTCCATAGGGCTATGCTCTAGGATGCAGGGGTATTCGCGGGCGTTGGTTAATATACGGGGATTACCCTAGATTTTTTGCCATGCCAAAACAGACCGCAAAGCAGAATACCGAGTCTCGTCCCGGTCTTTTACGGCTTCTTGATGATTCCGCTTCTCTTGTCGAAAAGCTTTACGCTCAGTCGCAGGCGGCCCGTTGGGGACTCTCATTGGAGAGATTCGTTCTTTCTCTCGAACACAGCGTCACCAAGCGCTTTGCCGCCGAGTCTGCTGCCCGCCAAAAAGTCGAAGATTATCTGGGCGCGCTTCATCTGGAGGATCTTGCTTTGGCCTGCGCATGTGCGGCGGGCTATGAATCCGCCTGGGAGCATTTTTTTGCGACCTATAAGCAATATCTTTATTCCGCGGCCGCCGCCATTACCAAGCGCCCGGCGAGCGATCCCTACGCCCGTGAATTTGCAGACTCGTTGTACGCCACACTTTATGGCCGTGAGACCACCCTTGGCCGCGTCTCTCTCTTTAACCATTTTCATGGACGCAGCAAGCTTTCCACCTGGCTGCGCGCCGTTCTCGCACAACGCTATATCGACGTGCTGCGGCAGGAAAAACGGTTGGAGAGTCTGGAGGATGACGAGGGTTCCGAAAAGGTTCTTCCGGCGAAACTTCATTCGAATTGGCAACCGGCCGACCCGAACCGCTCGAGGTATCTTCGCCTGTTAGCGGATGCACTGAAGCAAGCCATCTTCTCCTTGAATCAGCTCGATCGCACCCGCCTCGTGTCGTATTACCTGAAAGACTTTACGTTGGCTGAGATCGGCAAAGCCATGAACGAACATGAAGCCACAGTTTCACGCAAGCTAGAGCGGGTTCGGCAGGAGTTGAAAGACAAAGTCGTCGCCATTCTCAGGTCCGGCGGCGCTCCGAACCATGGCCCTCATCGGCAGCCAGGTCGCGATGGCCAGCCCGGGCTCGATGATGCACAGATCCAGCTCTGTTTTGAATACGCCATGGAGGCCTGGCCCTTCGATTTTTCACAGCTCTTGGAGGCGATTCCGCCCCGCCCCGGAGTAGCCAAATCACTTCCGTCGGATGGTTGATCGGGTGCTTGCAAGAGAAGTCCTAACTGGTCGTTCTAACGAGGAGAGATGCAGGGATGGCTGCTGAAGAAGACCGAAAATTCGACGCGGTTTTGGGCGGATTCCTGGTCAATGAACTACGCGCCCGCGCGGGGGATCTCCGTTGCCCGGAGTCTGACACCCTCGCGGCTTATCACGAGCGCTCGCTTCTTCCTGAAGAAATGAACACCTGGAAAGAACACATCGTGGGATGCGCCCGTTGCCAAGCGATTCTTGCTGATCTTGAGACCACAGATTCGATTCCGGTCCAAGGAACTGAAAAGCAAGACGCCCTTACGGGAGTTGCTCGCGCGGCCGCCGCGGTAAGCGTATCAATTCCGTCCTCAAACGAAGCACCTCCAATGGTTCCCGAAAAATCACGCGTCAAACCGATCCCCCGGCGCGTGCGCTTGCAATGGCTTGCTCCTGCAGGCGCGCTGGCCGCAGGTTTGCTTATCTGGGTTGCCTGGCATGAGAACCGGTCGCAGCTGAGTGCCCCGTCAGGAATTAAGACGGCAAGACTAGAACCGCCTGCGTCACCACCGCCACCAGCTTCACGCGATGATCGCCAATCGGTTTCCGCGGATGAATTGGCACGCGTTTCGAAGGACCAAAGTGCTATCGGCGGAGCCGTTCCGGCAAAGCCCGCGCCCGAGGCAAAGGATCTGAAAAAGTTTGAAGAGCGGGCCTCGCGAGGCCGCGTTGCTCACTCCGAGCTGCAGGTTAATAAAGACGCCAGCGCTCGCGCCGATACCGCGCGCGATTCCTCCGCGGCCGGAAATCGCGCTCAAAACCAGCCCGTTCAGAACGCCAAGGCCGGAGCCGCTGGAGCTGTCTCACAAACGGTCGAAGTGCAAACACCGACCGCGGACCTTCAATCGCAAAACCAGCAAGTGCAGCAAAACCTTCAAGCTCAAAACCAGGTGAATGGACTGAAAGCTTCCGGCCCGAATCCGTCGCGGCAAGTAGAAAGAGCAAAGAAATCCAAGCCGGAATCCCCGCCCCTCGAGTATCGCGCCGCGGCTGCCACGCCCGCTCCGGCGCCCCCGTCCGCGCCCGTTCCCTCGGCATTCAACGATACTGCGGCACTGCGAATGGCGTCGGTGATGAGCCCTATTGTAATCTCGGCGCCGGTGGCGAAAACCTCCTGGCGCGTCGGCCACCTTGGCAGGATCGAATATTCGAGCGACGGGGGCGCGTCCTGGTCGCGACAGGTCAGCAACGTGTCCGTCGAATTGACCGCTGGTTCGGCCCCTTCGGAAAAAGTCTGCTGGGTGGTCGGCCAAGCCGGAACCATTTTGCTCACCACTGACGCTGGGGCACATTGGGTCACCATCCATTCGCCCCTCGGTGAGGACTTGGGCGGCGTTCGTGCAACCGACGCTCTCCACGCCACCATCTGGAATCTGGCCAACACGAGAACCCTGGAAACCTCGGACGGTGGCATCACCTGGAAGCCCCCCGCCTCGCAATGACCGAGAGTTTCATTCGCTCGATTTTCAGTTTTTGTAGGGCGCAGCAGCTGCCCCCAGCCTAGTAACCTTTCGATGTGTTGACAGGGCATGCAAGAAATTTCTAGGCTGCCGTTCTAAGAGAGAAGCCAAAAATCCGATTGAGGAGAAGGTGCATGAGAATCCCCGGGACCCAGTCCACCGCGCGATGGCTCGCCGCGCTCTCAGCGGCCGTCGTGTTTGCGGTTACTGCAGTGATCGCTGATCCGGCGGCCCGCAACAATAAACTTTCAACGGTCCAAGAAAAAGAAGCCGGTCACGGCGCTGATCAATCCACTAGCCTGAATGACCAAACCGATCTCAACGTTACCGTCTACAATTCCAACATCGCCCTTGTTCGCGACGTGCGCAATCTCATGCTGCCCGGCGGAACGTTTCGTCTGAAGTTCATGGACATCGCCGCCACGGTCAATCCCGCTACCGTTCATTTCCGTTCGTTGACGGATCCCGAGAAGCTCGCGGTCATCGAGCAGAATTACGAGTACGACCTCCTCGAGCCGGCCAAGCTTCTCCACAAATACGTCGGCAAGGAAGTCACGCTGGTCCGCTCCTACATGGACAACAACACCACGAAGCATGAAGAAATCAAAGCCACGCTCCTTTCCGACAATAACGGGCCGGTCTGGAAAATCGGCAACGACATCGTCACCGGAGCGTTTGCCGAGAGCTATCGCTTCCCGGAAGTGCCGGCGAATCTTTACGACCGTCCCACGCTGCTCATGTCGCTCGAAAATTCCGGCCCGCGCAAGCAGCAGATCGAGGCTTCCTACCTCGCCAACAACCTTTCCTGGAACGCCGATTACGTTCTCACCGTCGCGCGCGACGACAAAAACGCCGACCTCGACGGCTGGGTCACCGTTACCAACAACAGTGGCACGGCGTTCCATAACGCGCGTCTCCAGCTTGTCGCCGGTGAGCTGAATCGCGTCCAACCTCCCGCTGCCATGGAAACCTTTACGCGAAACATGGCTGTGCCTGCTGCGAAGGCCGCTCCGCAGTTCCAGCAGGAAGCCTTCAGCGAATACCATCTCTACACGTTGGGCCGCAAGACTTCCGTGGAGGACAAGGAAACCAAGCAGATTAGCTTGCTTCAAGGCTCCGGGGTCCCCGTCGATAAAGTCTTTGTCGTCAACGGCCAATACTATTACTATCGCAGCCAGCAGGCGCCCGGCGCGCCGCTGAAAGATCCCGTCCTCGTCTACTACAAATTCAAAAACGAGGAAAAGAACGGCCTCGGCATTCCTCTCCCGGCCGGTAACGTGCGGGTCTACCAGAAGGACTCAAAAGGAGGCATTCTCTTTGCCGGCGAAGACCGCATCGACCACACGCCGAAGGACGAACAGGTGAGCATCCACATCGGCAACGCGTTCGACGTGGTCGCCGAACACAAGCAGACCGACTTCAAGCATGTAGACACCCATACCTGGGAATTCGAGTATGAAGTCACGCTGCGCAACCACAAAGATATCCCTGTCGTCGTGCAAGTCAACGAGCCCATCGGCGGCGATTGGGAAATGCTGTCTTCGACTTACAAATACACAAAGACCGCCGCCTTCGCGGCGCAGTTCAACGTACCCGTGGCCAAGGACGGCACCTCGGTCCTGAAGTACCGCGTCCGGGCCCGCTGGTAGGACCAGTTCTTTCCAAACGTTCACTCTTTCTCCGGCGTCTTGGCGTAGGGGCACGAAATTTCGTGCCCTTCCCGCTCCGCGCTCCCTGACCTCAAGTCCCTTTGTTTGTGCTTGTCATTCTGGGCGAAACATTTGTTTCACTTTTCCCGAAATGAATCTCGGACAAGGAAATGCCTTGACAGATTTCTCGCTCCCCCCTAGAGTTACGCGCATCAGGGACTGTAGGTCCCTTGCATCATCTGTTGCATAAGGCCCTGAGTGTGCCTTGGTGGGACAGCGGGTCTCATAAATGGCCTAGGAACGCCAACCTTGGGGTGGGAGGCTTGCATGTATCGCTCCAGCTTTGCTTTTTATAGTTCCTCAGCGCGCGAATTGTCGCTTTCAAAATGGCCTTGGCGGCTGATCCTCAGTCTCCTTTTAGGAATCGCCCTTTTGCCGCCGGCACTGCGCGCACAGACCACGTCTACGCTTGAGGGAACCATTACAGACCATCAAGGCCTGGCGATTTCCGGCGCGGAGGTCAGTGTCACGGCAGACACGCTGGCCGTCAGCAAGAAGACCACTACAGACGCGAACGGAAACTATCAGATGGCCCTGTTACCACCGGGCATTTATACCGTAACGGTTTCTCACGACGGGTTTAGCACGCAAGTTTTCAGGGGCCTCGAAATCACCTTGAATCGTACCGTCAAGTTCAACGCGTCTCTCGAAGTCGGCACCGTTCAGCAAAGGGTGGAAGTCTCCGCGGAAATCCCTCTTCTTGAGACGACCTCCTCCTCGGAAGGCACAACAATTGTTCCCAGCCAGATCGTGGACATGCCGCTCAACGGACGAAACTATCTCGACTTGATGCAACTTGTTCCTGGTGTGGCGATCAACCGCCAGGAAGACATTGGAAGCGATAACGCCACGCCGGTGCTCGGCGAGCGTGCCAACAACACGGGCTTCTTAATCGATGGTCACTCGAACCAAAACGAGCTCGCGGGCGGCCCCGCCGCGCAGTTCAATCAGGACACCATCGCCGAATTCCAAGTCATCACCACCGGCTACAAAGCGGAGTTCGGGCATGCTTCCGGCGGCGTAGTCAATGTCATCACCAAATCCGGGACCAATAGCCCGCACGGTCTTGCTTCCGTCTTCCACCGCAATAGCGCCTTCGACAGTTCGGACATTCCGAACAACAGCAATGTCCCTTATCTCTTGCGTTGGGACTACGACCTTGCCGGCGGCGGCGCTATGGTACACGACAAAGCGTTCTGGTTCGGCTCCGCGGAAGGCATTCACGAAAATCGCCAACTAAATTTCATTCCTCCGCAAAATACCCCGCAGTTCCTCATCAACAGCGAGGAAAGCTACAACGAACCCACCACCGACCGCGAAGCCCGCGCGTTTGTGAAATTTGACCAGATTCTCGGCAATCACCATATCACCGAGCAAATGAATTACACCAACGTCCACGTCAACAGCACGAATCCGCTTTCTGCCTACACGGCGCTCCCTTCCACGCGCACCAATCTCGGCGACCGCAATCTTTTTCTTGGCTTCAGCGACACTGTGACGTTTGGCTCCGCCAGCCCCTTCATTCTCAGCCTCCGCGGCCAGTATCGCGACGAGCCAACTCTAGCTAGTCCGGCACATCCGCAAGCCGGGCCCAACACGCTCTTTAATCTCTTCAGCGGGTATAGCAGTTCCACCGCTGGCGTGCCTAGTGGGCCCTACGGTATCTTCGGCGACCAAGGGCAATTCAGTTACGGCGCCACCTTTACCCCCTCTAACGTTGAGCAAAAGTACGGCATCTTTGGCGCCAGCCTCGCCAAAACAGTCGGTCGGCACGCCGTCAAGACTGGCTGGGACTTTGAACGCACTCACGTGGATGGGGTGGAAGCCAGCGGCGTGAATGACCAGCTCTTTGCCACCCAGCCGGACTATCAACAGTTCGGTCCCATTAATTCCGGCTTTTTTCTCCTGCTTACCATCGGCGGTCTCACTCCTCAAGCGAACCAGATCAAATTGCGCAACAACTTCGATGGTTTGTGGCTGCAGGACGATTGGAAAGTGCTTCGTAACCTGACGATCAATGGCGGCGTGCGCTGGGACTACGACTCGGCTTTCAAGAAAACAGACAATGTCTCACCGCGGGTTGGCTTTGCCTGGTCGGCGACGCCGAAAACGGTTGTCCGGGGCAGCTTTGGCCTGTTCTACGACCATTTCCGCATGGGCCTCGTTCGGGATATTCCGGGCTTTGGTGGCGCCGATATCCGTGAGAGTCAACCGCTTTCTTTCCCGCGCCTCTTTTATGGCGTTCCGACCATCGCGCCCGCGCTCTTTGGCTTGTGCCTTTCGCAAACCAGAACCGACGCGCAGCTCGTGACCCAGCCCGACTTTTGCATTCCACCAGGTGCTTTTTTCAAGGGGTTCCCGGGCGAACCTTCCCAATTCGGCGTAGATCACCTCAGCAACGTCGGAACCACACCGATTCCCGCGAATTCCGTCGTAAACGTGGGGAATGTCCAACAATTGTCCGGCCTGAGTCCAAGCGCTTTCTTAACCGCTGCGGATGCGGCCATTGGCGCGCCTAACAACTTCTGGTTCTGGGGACCCTTTGGCACTCTTTCGTTCAACGTTTCCCAGCCCGGCAACTTCCCGGTGACCGTCGATCCCAGTTTTTCGACCCCTTACACCCGCAGCTACACTCTCGGTGTTCAGCGCCAGCTTAGCAATGATTGGGTCGTCTCCCTGGACTACTACCACAAGGACATCATCAACATCCTGGGCGTTCGCGAAACGAATCTGCCGTTTGCTGCGCGGCTCGACAACAGTGGCGGGAACCTCGTACAGACGAACGGCTTCGGACCGTGGTATGGCGGCAGATACGATGCCGGAGTCCTCTCTTTCCAAAAGCGAATGAGTAAGCGGTTTACGTTGGGTGGCAGCTACGCCTATGTGTCCGAGAACGATGACGCGCTTAACTCCAATCTCGGCACAAGCGCCATCGGTGGCGGAAACGGCTTTCCCACAGATAGTTTTCGCGGCACGCCTCCGGTAGTCACCGATCCGGGGATTACGGATCCCACCACCGGCAAGGTGATTTGCGCCGGCGGCGCTACGAATGCCACATCTTCCTTCACCGCTTGCAATGGCAACTACGTGCCCAAGGCGGGCGTCTTTTACAATGGCGCCTTGCTCGATAAGGGTTCTTCAGACTTTGCCTTGCGCAATACTTTTGAGGCCCATGGGCTCTTGGATCTTCCCTGGAAGATTCAGTTCAGCAGTCTCTTCCGCGGCCAAAGCGGCTTCCGCTACACGCAAAGCGCGCTCGTGCCTCTCGATCAGGACGGCAACAATAACTTTAACGGTCGCGACCTGAAAACGGGCCGCAACGCATTCCAGGCGCCTCGTTTCGTGAACATGGATATGCGCATCGCGAAGACTTTTCGCATCAACGAACGCGTGAATCTTCAAGGCATGTTTGAATTCTTCAACCTCTTTAACAGCGCCAATCCGGCGGCCATAAACATCAACCAGAATCACACGCCGCTGAACCCCGGAGAACCCATTTTCGGCAGCGTTGCAGAATATCTGCCGGGCCGCGAAGGACAGTTCGGCCTGCGTCTCGAATTCTAAACATAATCGGCATGACGGAAAGGAAGACCATGCGGAAACCAGCCCTGGTAGTGTTTTTGTCTGTGGCATTCCTGGCTTCGTCCAGCTTTGCCCAGAATTCCAAGAAGAAGTCTGCGGCATCCGCATCAGCAACCCCACCCGCTTCCAGGCTGCAAGGGCTTGACGACCTAGCCGGCGACGCCATGAAGCAATGGAAAGTTCCGGGCGTAGCCGTCGCCGTGGTGCAAAATGGAAAAGTCATCTACGCCAAGGGCTATGGATATCGCGACGTGGAGAACAAGCTTCCTGTCACCACCGCCACGCTTTTCCCGATCGGCTCCATCTCCAAATCCTTCACGGCTCTCACCTTTGCCATTCTCAAAAACGAAGGCAAAGTGGATTGGGACCAGCCGGTCCGCAGCTATCTTCCCGAATTTCAGATGAACGATCCCGTCGCGAGCCAGGAGGCCACTCCGCGCGACCTTTTCTCGCATCGCACCGGACTTCCGCGCCACGACCTCGTCTGGTATTCCTCGGACTTCAGCCGTGAAGACCTGGTCGGCCGCGTCCGCTATCTCAAGCCCAACAAAGGCTTTCGCAGCGCCTACCAGTACAACAATCTCACCGTCATGACCATGGGCTACCTCGAAGGAAAGCTCACCGGCCTCGGTTGGGAAGGCGCCATTCGCCAAAAGATCTTCGCGCCGCTGGGAATGTCTCATTCCAATCTATCCGTCACCGACATCGAAAAAACCGACGACCACGCGCTTCCTTACGAATTGAAAAAAGACGTGGTCACTAAGGTTCCGTACCACAACATCGACGCGATTGGACCCGCGGGCTCCATCAATTCCAGCGTTGACGACATGTCACACTATTTGGTTTTTCAGCTCGGCGACGGCAAGTACGAAGGCAAACAAATCATCGCCGAAAGCGACCTGCGCGAAATGCACAGCCCGCAAACCGCCGTTCCCGACCTGCCGCCTGCCTTCAGCCTGCCCGGGCTGGGGCATTTCAGTTACGGCCTGGCCTGGGTGGCCACCGCATATCGCGGGCACAATCTGGTCTGGCATAACGGAGGCATCGACGGTTTTTACGCGCTGCTCTCCATGCTTCCCGACGATCACATGGGCGTCGTGATTCTCACGAATCTTCCTAACGGACAAACGCCGGAGGTCCTTGCGTACAACGTATACGACCGGCTGCTGGGGCTCGATCCCATGCCCTGGTTTGATCGCTTCAAGGACCTCGAAGCGAAGGGCAAGAAACAGGAAGAGGAAGCCAAGAAGAACAAGCCCACGGACCGCAAAACCGGAACGCACCCCTCGCACAGTCTTGCGGACTACGCCGGTGAATATCAGAACCCGGGTTATGGGAGCATCAAAGTCGCCGTAAAGGGCGACGCGCTCGAACTGAGCCTCAACAAACTCGGCCCTTATCCCCTCGAGCACTATCACTACGACGTGTTTCAAGTTCCGGAAGAGAGCGACAGCGTCGCAGCTGGCGAAAAATTCCAATTTGAGATGAACAAAAAGGGAGATATCGATCACGTCGCCGCCGCGCTTGAGCCCTCGCTTGACGAAGACATTACTTTCGCCCGGGCGCCCGAAAAAATCTCCAAGGATGCGTTGCAGAAACTTGCCGGAGATTACCTTCTCAACGAGTTAACCGTTACGTTTGCGGTGGTTGGCGACGTTCTGCGCCTGACCGTGCCCGGCCAGCCTCAGTATGAGCTGATTCCTCGGAAGGAATTGTCGTTTGACCTGAAGGGCATGCCGGGTTTCAGCGTGGACTTTCAAATGGACTCATCCGGCAAAGTCACCGAAGCCGTTTTCAACCAGCCCAACGGCGTCTTCCACGCCAAACACAAGTAGCGCTTTTTGCGGGAATTGCTGCTGGTCAGGACCTCACCAGCCCGATTCGGCGACGAAGATCATTTCTGGGGAATTGTCGCGGATAGGCGAGTGATCGAAATCACCATACTCGGCGGAGATACGGAACCCCGAGCGCGCGAGCAGGTGCTCGACCTCGTAGCGGAAGAAATAGCGCAAAGCCCAGGCAAACACAAGACGCTCCTTCTTTCCGCCGGGATGCTCGATGGTGTAAATCATTTCCACGTCGTTGCGTTGCTCCGCGCGGTGAAACGCGGCCACGCGCTCGCTGATTCGTACCAGCTTGCCGTCATGGCTTTTGTATTCGATGAGCGGCGATTCGCGCATGTGCACCGGATCATGCATGCGCTCGGCGTCAGTTTGGAACACGTCGAGGATCAGCCGCCCGCCCTGCCGCAGGTGATTGCGGCAGCGTTCGAGGCACGCGACTTGGTCGCGTACTTCGAGCAAGTGTTGAAACGGGCGGAACGGAATGATGATGAGCTGAAATTTCTCGCCCAGTTCAAACTGGGTCATGTCGGCCTGCACAAGATGCACGCGCTCGCGTTCTTCCTTGTTGAGAGCGGAGCGCTTTCGCGCAGCGCGCTCCAGCATGCGCTCGGAGAGGTCTAGCCCGGTGACGCGCTTGCCAGTTTGCGCGAGCGCCATGGTGATACGTCCTGTGCCACAGCCGAGTTCCAGCACGGGATCGCCAAATTCACGCGCGGCGTCACGATAGAAGGTCACGTCCTGCGTACGCTGCCGCACGATCGGCGATTCGTCGTAATAGTCCGCGATGAACGAATCGTACAAGGCGGGCGACAGTTTCTTCTTGTTGACGGACAAGGGCCATCCTCAATCGAAACCAAAGAATAGCGAAAAGCAAAGCCTCGGAGCCCGCGAAGAAGAGCCTTACCCGATGACCGCGTCGGCCTCGATTTCGACGAGCATTTCGGGCGAAATCAGCTTGCTCACTTCAACCATGCTCGTCGCGGGCCGGATTTCTCCAAAGAATTCTCCATGGGCGCGCCCGACCTTTTCCCATTCGGAGATGTTGGTCACATAGACCCGTGTGCGGACCACATCTTTCAAGGTCGCGCCTGCCTTGGCGAGCGCCGCTTCGATATTACGGATGGTTTGGATGGTTTGCGCGCGTGCATCGCCCACTCCGACGATTTTCCCGTCGGGCCCCGTTGCGGTCGTGCCAGAAACCGTGACGGCATTGCCGATGCGCACGGCGCGCGAGTAGCCGACAATCGGCTCCCACGGGGCTCCACTCGAAATGTTCTGACGGTCCATTGGTGCGATTCTCCTTGGGTTCGATCCGCTTTCCGCTCCGATGTTCCCAGGCGTGCCAGAAAGCATAATGCATCCGCGCTTGTTTCGACACTGGCCGCGGCAAGTATCCGCGGATTTGGCTATGATGCTAAACTGAATGCACCTTCGCGAAGAACTCGACACCATCGAAAGAGACCGGGACAAGGGATGAAGTGCAACAACATTCTGGAAGCCGTGGGGCGCACACCCCTGGTGCGGCTGAACCGCATTAACAAAGACCTCCGGCCCCAGATGTACGTGAAAGCGGAATTCACGAACCCCGGCGGCTCGGTGAAGGACCGCATTGGCATCACCATGGTCGATGATGCGGAGAAGCGCGGCCTGCTCAAACCAGGCGGCACGATCATCGAAGGCACTTCCGGCAACACCGGCATGGGGCTCGCGCTGGTCGCGGCGGTGCGCGGCTACAAATGCGTGTTCACCACCACGGACAAGCAGTCGAAAGAAAAAGTGGATTTGCTGAAAGCGCTGGGCGCGGAAGTGATTGTATGCCCGACCGCGGTCGAGCCGGAAGACCCGCGCAGCTATTATTCCGTCGCAAAAAAACTTGCGCGCGAAATTCCCAATTCCTACTATCCCAATCAATACGACAATCCCATGAACCCGGAAGCGCACTATCAGACGACCGGCCCGGAGATTTGGGAAGACACCGAAGGCAAGATTACGCATTTCGTGTGCGGGTTGGGCACCGGCGGGACCATCAGCGGCGCCGGGAAATACTTAAAAGAGAAAAACCCAGCCGTGAAAATCGTCGGCGTTGATCCGTATGGATCGCTCTACTACGACTACGTCAAGTCCGGGACGACCATCAAGGCGCAGACCTATGTCGTGGAAGGCATCGGCGAAGATTTTTTTCCGACGACCATGAACCTGAAGATTCTCGACGACATTATTCAGGTGAACGACGAAGAGTGCTTCGTCGTGGCTCGGCGGTTGGCCAAACTTGAAGGTCTGTTCACCGGTGGGTCGGGCGGCGGATGCATGTCCGGAGCGTTGCGGCTGGCGAAAAACCTCGGGTCCGGCGATTTCGTGGTTGCGTTGCTGCCGGACACCGGGATGCGTTATCTCAGCAAGGTCTATAACGACGAGTGGATGCGCGAGCGCGGCTACGTGGACGCCGCGATGCAAATCACCGCGGCCGAAGTTGTCAAAGCCAAGCACGCTGCGGGAAAAGTCCGCGAGCTGGTCATTGCGCGACCGTATCAAACGGTGTTTCACGCGCTGAAAAGCATGCAGGACCAGGACATCTCGCAGATCCCGGTTTTCGAGGAAAACACGCCCATCGGCACGATTTACGAAGACCAAATTTTGAATCTGGCGCTGCAAGGCAAGGATTTGCGCAAACTCGTGGTCCGCGAAGTGATGAGCAATCCGCTGCCGCAGGTGCAGAAGACAGCGCCAGTCGAGCGCGTGACGCACATTTTGAGCCACGAAAATCCCGCGGTTTTCGTGGACATGGGCAATTCGCATTTTGAAATTCTCACCAAATACGACCTCATGAGCACCGTCGCCTCACTCATGGAACAGAAGCGCTGAGTGTGATTCGCGGCGGTGCAATCTCATCCGACAGGGCGGGTTAAGTTTGAAGATTCATGATTTCAATCAGCGGCTAAAAGACGCGATTCTCGTCGCGGATGGAGCGATGGGCTCGATGCTGCACGAAGCGGTGGGCCCGCAGCGGTGCTTCGATGAACTGAACACCACTGAGCCGGAAGCCGTGTTTCGCGTACATCAGGCCTACATTGAAGCCGGCGCGCAAATTATCGAGACGAATACATTCGGCGCGAATCGCTTCAAGCTTGCCCCGCTGGGGCTCGGCGACGAAGTCCAGCGGTTGAACAGCCGCGGCGTGAAGATCGCGCGCGAGGCCCGCGAATCGGCGGCGCGCGAAGTGCTGATCGCCGGTTCCATTGGGCCGCTGGGGCTTGGCGTCCAGGCGCGTCATCCAGACGACAAAGAAATTCTGGACGTTTTTTACGAGCAAGCCCTGGCGCTCGAAGAGCGCGGGGTGGATTTCTATATCCTGGAAACGTTTTCCTACATCGAAGAAGTTCTTCTGGCGGTGGACGCCATCCGCTCGTTTTCCGGTTTGCCGATTGTCGCCCAGCTTACGTACTCGGAAGAAGGCACGACGCATGGTGATCTTCGCCCCTCGGACGCGGCGGCCCAGCTAAAGAATAAGAATGTCCAGGTGATTGGCGCGAATTGCACGCTAGGTCCACAGGCGCTGCTGCCGATTCTCCAGGAACTTGCAGCGGTGGATGATCTTCGCATCAGCGGCATGCCCAATGCCGGTTTTCCGAAGCGCGAAGGCGACCGCATCGTGTATCCAAAATCTTCGCCGGAATACTTCGCGCTGTTTGCGCGCGAAGCCGCGGCGCTCGGCGTGCGTATCCTCGGGGGCTGCTGCGGGACGACGCCTGCGCATATTCGCGCGATGGCGGAGGCCGTCAAATCGCTGCGTCCGGCGAAGGCCCATCCGGGGTCTTCGGTTGTGGAGGCGGTTGTAAAGCCGGCTCCGGTTTCGCAACGCGAGCCGGAGAGCCAATTCTGGAAGAAGCTGAAGGAAAAGGAATTTGTGGTTTGTGTGGAAATCGATCCGCCCAAGGGCCTTGCACTCGATCGCATCTTTGAGCAGGTGGACAAGGTGATGGCATCGCAAAAGGTGGACGCCATCGACATTAACAGCGGGGCCATGGCGCGGGTGGGGATGGATGCGCTCGTGGTCGCTGGCGCGCTCGAAGCCCGCGGGGTGGAAACCGTTCCACATCTGACCACGCGCGACCAGAACATTATTGGATTGCAAGCTGGGTTGCTCGGTGCCTGGACCGTCGGTGGCGTACGCAACGTTTTGGCCATCACTGGCGACCCTCCGTCGGTCGGCGATTACCCGGAAACCAGCGGCGTGTACGAAGTGGATTCCGTAGGGCTGGTAAAAGTCCTCAGCCGCTTGAATCAGGGTACGGACTGGGCGGGCAAGACGCTTGGCGGTGCGACGAATTTTGCCATTGGAGTCGCGCTGAATCCTGTCGCCGACGATCTCGACAACGAAATCGCGCGGTTCCATTCGAAAGTGGAGGCCGGCGCGCACTTCGCGATGACGCAGCCGCTGTTCGACCCTGAGCACTGGCACGCTTTTTTGAAAAAACTCGGAAGCCAGCCTCCGATCCCCGTGATGATTGGAGTTTGGCCATTGAACAGTTACAAGCAGGCTCTGCGGCTGAACAATGAAGTTCCCGGCATCGTGATCCCCGAACCCTTGCTGAAGTCCATGGAGGCTGCGGGAGCCTCGGCGCGCGACTGCGGCTTCCAAGTTGCCCGGCAGATGCTTCGATGGGCGCGCACCGAACTCGCTGGCGCCTATCTGATTCCCCCGTTCAAGCGCTATGAGGAAATTCTGGAGATTCTCTGAGCACGGGCTTTACGGATTCGGTTCCGGGAAGGCAACCGTGCTGGTGTGGTCGTGAATAATCTTCCAGCCCTCAGGGAACTTCTGCCAGACCAGGCTGAACACGCCGCCGATGTCGCCCATCTCCCGCTTCAAATGCCACTTGCCTAAGACCAGCGCCGCATTGGGACCCAAGAAGCGAAACTCCAACTCCGAAAAATTCAGCTCCCCCATAGCCTCGCGATTCGGATAATTCCTCTTATAGCGGGCAAGCACCCCGTCCCAGCCGCGCGAAACTCCATTGCTGCCCGAGAAAGTCAATTCCGGCGACTGCCAGTAGCCAACCAGGAAGGCATCAACGTCCCCACGATTCCATGCCGCTTGCTGCGACGTCAACACGCTGTTGATGGCCGCCCGGTCGGTGTCATGCGTGTCGGGAGGCTTGCCAAAAAGAGACTGCCGCGCAAGCCACCAACAAATGGCCATGGACGCAGTTGCAATGGCCACGAAGACCGTCATTCGATTGCGAGCCATAGTCAACACTCCTTCCAGCCGATCCTCTGACATCAAAGCCGTATGCGCTTTGTAAGTTGCTGATAACTGGGAGGATAGGCGGGATGACCTCGGGAAGGCAAGCCCTCTCTGAGGCGGCGCTCGCGATTCGGGGAAAGGCTTTATTTCCAAACGGATACGGCCAATCGTTCTACTACACTAGTACTTCGGAGCTATTGGAGACCGTTTTTCGCCCTGGCACAATCCCTTGCGAGGCTGAGGGTAATGTTTGCTGCCATGCTATTCATGATCTCGGTTGTGGCCCTATCTCAGTTCGCTCTCTACTACTGGAGAGCCGTGCTGACAGGCGTCGCTGCGCTGCCGGTGTCGGACCGCGTGCTCGCCGCCGCTCAGGTCCAAGACGGGCGCCTCTTGCCTCAAGACTTTGAAACGCTCGCGGAGCTTCACGAGTTGACTCCGGATCTGAAACCGAATCAGGGCGGCTTGGGTCTTGTGCGCGTTTATTACCGGCTGGTGCAAGGTCTGGGTATGCTTCCTGTGCTGGCTGCGTGGAGCGAGCGCGAGCGGGTGGTTTGCGCGCGCTATGCCGCGGTCCAGGTCGATCGCCGTTTGCAGGCGAATCTCGAACTCGCTGCTTCCTTGCGCTCCTGCTAAGTTCTGCCGGCTCACCTATTCCAATTCTTCAAAAGAGCCACGGCCCGTGGCTCTTTCATGTTTTTGCTTTCCATCATGTTTACCGGCCCGTGCCGCGGCCTCTTCCAACATCTTCGTGATTCGTCGTTCGCGCGACTCGGGATTGCGGTAGTGGAAGATGCTCAGCAAGCTGAGCCGACGTTGTGTGGGCGTCATCGTTTGCCAGCCTGCAAAAGCGCGGGGATCGCGCGCGAACGCAGCTCTCAGGATGGGCGGCAGCTCCCGTTCAGCTTCCATGGTGGCGAATAGTTGCTCCGCAATTCGCTCCGCGCGCCGCGCTCGCGCCTCCGCGCCCTTCGGCTGAGCAACCTGATCACAGATCCATTTCCGAATCGAAAAACTCAAAGCGTCGAACCATCGTTTCACAGAGCGGTCCTGCGAAAGTGAGCGCTTTAATTCCGCAGGCAAGATGGCTTTTGGCGCTTCCAGGTCGGGCTCGAGTCGGAATTGTGCAGTGCTTCCGGCGCGTGTGAGGCCCCCGGTTTGCATGCGCTTGGTGACGAGGAGCATGTGAAAGCTTCTGGCGGTAGGAAGGAGGGCGCGGATCGAGGAATAATGCGAAGGGAAGAGCGTCGTGCCAAACGCAAAGCCGTTGATTTCGCCTTTGACGCGTAGCCGCCCGCGCGCTCCCCAAACTTTCTCGACATCAAATGGGATCCGAATAATCACCCAGCCAAGATTCCCCCGCAAGCGCTCAAGAGTGGCTTTGAACGTTTTTGCGACCACTTTAGGTTTCGTTTTCATGCAGGAACCTGCTACCCGCGCAACGATGAAGACAAAAAGAGGGCACGCGGAAACGTGCCCTGCTTCCTGAAAGAGTTTCAGTTCGAAACAGAAGCGCTACTTCGAAAAGCTGGCCACTGCCTCCGCTTCGGTGTTGTAAACATCGAAGACGGTCATCAACTTCGTGATTTGCAAAACTTCCTGGAACTTGCTGCCCAGATGGCAGAGCCGCAATCCCGCGCCTTGCGACTTCGCGCTGTGATGCGCCGCCACCAGCGTGCCCAGCCCCGCGCTATCAATGAACGTAATGTTGTCCATGTTCAGGACGATCTTCTTTTTCCCCGAGGTGATCAGCCCCTTCACCTTTTCGCGCAACGCGTTGCTTTCTTCACCGAGCACGATGCGGCCGTCAAGCGCCACCACGGAGACGCCATCCACTTCACGATTGGTCATCTTCAATGCCACGTTATTTTCCTCCTCGTCGGAAAGAGGTTCCGGCGGCAACCCGTGCCGGAGCCGTAAAGCTCATCAAATCAGGGTTAAACCGGGAGCGATGAATCGTAATCGAAGACTCGGCGGCGGTCAAACCCCCCACAAGCCCGCCGCAGCCGATTTGCAGAGCCCCGGAACGGCTAATAGTAATCCGCGCAGGACATATAATAGCCGCACACCGGGCAGATTAACTTGCAACGGCGGGACTCCAGCCGCTGCGAGCACACCGGGCAATACCGCGACGCATCCTCGTTTCCCTGAGGTTTCTTGAGATGTGCCGGAACCTTCCCGTCTCTCGAAGGCACCTCCATCGAATCGCAGCCCCCCGCTCGCTGCGCATCTTCCGGATTCGCGGTGAAATCCACGGCTGCACGGTTATAACACAGGCCGAGGACCAGCAGGTAGGAATTACCTTTCTAGCTTCCGCTTTCTAGGGTCGTCTATGGTTCCCAGGGGAGCTTGGGAGGCGGACCCGCCGACTGGCTCATGGACTGAAACGAGGATTGCATCCAGTCGAGGCCGCGGCGGAGGTCTTCGGGATGCCTGTTGAGATGCACGAAGAAGCTTTGAAGGTCGAAGGGAGCTCCAGCCCACTGACGAAACGCTGAAGGCTGCGGCGGTCCGCCCGGATGGCCTGCGGCAGGAATCTGATCGTGCAAGTGCACCGCGTACATGCTGCCGCCGGCCAAAACCTCGTTCGGATACTGCATCAGCCAGCCGCAATTGTGCCCGTCGAGAATCATGCTGCCGGAAACCACCACCCATTCGCCCGCATCTTCGGGCGCGGGCTTCTGGCAATTCCAGAAATGCGCCTGCGGCACGAACGGGGTGGGATCGGAAAAGCCATACTCATCCAGGCCCATACTCTGGAGGCCATGCTGATCCGCGAAGCGCTTCACTTCGGGGAGCGACTGGTTCCAATCCACGTTGGAATCGTTCATCAAGGTGTAAGCGGGCCTGCCCAGGCTCAACGAATTGACGAAAGGAAAGTAGTAAGGATAGGCGCGCAACGCCGTGAACAAACAACCGGCTGCAAGGACCGTTACTGTCGCGCTGCCCAATTGCACCCAAGTGGGCGCGGATGCGCGCAGTTCGCGAAACATCCGCGGAATTGGCGCGAGCAGCATGATGATCAGCACCAAAGGCACGGTGAAGTGGCGGATGCTGATGTCGAGCGGGCTCAACACGCAGAAAACGGTGAAGACAATCAGGGCCACCCAGAGTACGCGCCAGTGCATGGCCACCGGTTCCGGGATCGCCGAACCGCCGCTACGCCATTTTCGGCCAAGCGCAACGAGCAAGGACACAAGAAGCAAGAGCAAAAAGGCCACGGAGGACTTGAGCGCAAAGACCACCGGAAAGTAAAACCAGACGCCGTGCGGATAGGTCCGGCCGAGAATAAACGTTGGCCGCACTCCGCTGATGAGCACCCAAAACACTCCGCGGAGAAGGATGACCGGAGGCAGAAGAGCGCGGCGGAAGAAAAGTGCTGCCGGCCCGGTCCCGAGTCTGTAGAGAGCGTTGGTCGGCTGATGCCAGGAAAAAACCAGATAAAAGACGTACACCACGACCGCAGCGCACAGAATGCCCTCGAGCGTTGGCCGCCACCGCGCACGTCGCCACAGCTTCGCCTCGCCTTTGGCTTCCGGCTGGCCCGGCACGGGCCGCAGTCGCAGGCTTAGGAGGAACGCCAGAAACACAAAGAACAGCAGTCCCGCCGTAAATTTCGACAGCAAAGCCGCGCCCAGGCTGAGGCCGAATAGGAGGAC
>Ga0126369_10000334_pt1 | contig 30690 bp, 23 predicted proteins | sample PanSoiMetaPlot_1_FD_109646 | JGI IMG/M metagenome (GOLD analysis project Ga0126369, IMG submission 109646) | Tropical forest soil microbial communities from Panama - MetaG Plot_1 | ecosystem: Environmental > Terrestrial > Soil > Tropical forest > Bulk soil | place: Panama | collected 2016-02-17
CCAGCGAAAAATCAAACCGTGTCTCGTATCCTTAAGTGGCTCGCTGACAACTATACGTGGATATTCTCAGGCATCGGTGTCGCTGTGCTTGTTGGCTCGCTCGGGTGGTTGGCACGAAGAAAGATCAGGTCCGCGCACGGCAGCTCCGTGAACATCTCGAAAAGCAGCATTTCCGGCTCGGTGGTGGCTGGTCGGGAGAACATCATTCAGACAGTCAACATTTCACTGAGCCAAGACCCGACCGGGGACGAATACCGCGAAACCCCAACGGCAGATGAGATTAGGGAGCAAACGAATTCTGTCCCCTTCCTTCAGCAAGAAGCCGCCCGTAGAGGCTGCAAAGGGATAAAAGTAAAGTGGCCTGCACGAATTTCCTACATAACGGAGCTTCTCACGAGACCAGGCACTGCTGCTGTCACGTTGCGCTACGGAGACAGAAGCACTGGCGCAGTAATCTATGTCGAGGTTCAACTGGACAAATATCCTCGGTTGAGGAGCGTCCACGAGGGAGAACCGGTCACGGTCATGGGCACGATAGCGGGGATGCTGCTGGGCGACATCCGGCTCGACCTGAAGAAGCTTGAGTGGCGGAAGACCTGACAAATGGCGGCCCTTCTTTTTCGAGATTCCACGGGATAGACTCCCGCCGTGCGGATGAGGGCATCTGCGGGAGGGGAAAATGTGGCTTGTGAAAGGCATTCTGTTCGGCATGGTCATCTTCTTCGCGGCCGGAATCTCATGGTTCTTGATTCGTGTAGGCATCGCAAAGTATCGAATAGCGCAAGCAGGTGGTTCCCATTATCACCAAATCGCATTCCACGCCCGATGGCTCATACACCTCATACACAAGCCAATCGTTTGGGCTGCGCTCTTCATTTCAGTTGCAATCGGAATTTGGATTGTTCGAGCTAGAACTACTCACAACCCGGCTGGAAGTGTGGACGGCACAACGCAGAACTAAAGCTCTTTCCGGAGGACGGTATGGATGTCAACGCCAGACTTGAAAGGCTGGAAAAAGAGAATCGCCGGATGAAGAAGATAGGAATCGTCGCCATCGTCTTCGCCTCGGTGCTCTTCATCAGCGGTCAAGCCAAGACGAACAAGGTTGTCGAGGCGAACGAGTTTCGTCTGCTGGACGCCTCTGGAAAGGAGCGTGCAACCCTCGATGTTTTTCGCGGGCAACCGGAGTTGTTCATCAGGTCCTTAAATGGAGAATCAGACGTATTACTTGGCACGGACACTAGCGGCCCTTTTCTGATAATGGGGCCTCTCACGGGCAAAGCGACTGTGACTCTCAAGCCGGACGATTTGGCACTCGAAGGCCCGGTAGGAAAACTCCGTATCGCACTGAATCGTGAAGCCGGCGGTCCAAACCTGACCGTCGAAGATAATGAGGGTTATTCCACTGTTCTCGGAAGGTCCGACCTTCTTCCAACAAAGACAGCAAAAAGGGAGCAGACGCCAGCAGCATCGCTCGTGCTATTCGACAAAGACAAAAGGGTTCTGTGGGCGGCCCCTTAGTCGTTCGGCGGCGACGAACCTTTTATACCCGGTAGCACAATCTCCAACTTGTACACAACGGTCTTTGGCTTCATGAGTCCCATGTATGCCTTCGTGGCAGCGCCAGGGCCGGGTGCAGAGAGCATCGACACACTTCCCTCAACACGATTCAGCAGCAACGTGTCAATCTCGCATTCCTTGCCGCGCAGAAGGTCACTTTCCCCTGTCGTTCGCCAAAACTCATGCCGCCTTTGGAATCAATCACTTAGCTGCGGTTGCATTCTGCTATAACTGCCCGCCATGTTTCGACATGTCAAACTCGGCATCGCAACGCTGGTTCGCCTTTTTCGCTCGCGACAGAGTCTCCTCTTTGAGAATTTGGCATTGCGTCGGCAGTTAGCAATGCTGCGGCGCTCTCCGCGTCCAAGCGGTCGAGAACTTCGACAGACTTTTCTGGATAGTCGCTCGGCGTCTATGGTCAGGTTGGAAGCAGTCGCTCCTCTTGGTCACCCCGGAAACAGTTGTCCGTTGGCACAGAACCGGGTTTCGCCTGTATTGGAAGTTGGTTTCCAGAGCCAGTGGACCGATGGGAAGAAGACCGGCTCCCAGGAAGTTCGCGATCTCATCTACCGGATGGCCGCTGGCAACCCAAGCTGGGGAGCGCCGCGCATTCACGGCGAGCTGCTTATGCTCGGATTTTGAAGTTTCCGAGCGAACGGTCTCCCCCTCAAGAAGCGTTTCCTTGAAAGTGAGTTTGGTCATGGGTGTGACGCCGTGCACCGATATGCCGTGAATCGCATAGAAGAAGCTCCACCTTGGCTATTGGCAAACGCCCCAATCGGCGGCTCGGTGCGCCTGCGGATTCCGGGTGAAGCCGATCAACATTCCGGGGTGATTCCGATCACGATTCCTGGCTGATTCCGATCAGTATTCCTGAGCGAAAACGATCACCATTCCTGGGCTAAACCGATCAGTGATCGGCACTTGCCGGAAGGGTGATCGGAATGGTCAGGAATTGCCTGTGGAAAAGAGTTTGGCGGCGCTGGACACCTAACTACGGGTACTTTCCCTCCGAAAAGGAGGTGAGGGAAAGCGAGTGTCCATGCGCAAGACCCGAGAAGTCCTGTGGTTGTATTTCGATCTAAAGCTGGGGCAGCGGCAAGTAGCCGCAGCACCAACATCAGCCAGAGCACAGTGCATGGTTACCTGGAGCGATTTACCGCAGCGAGGTTGAACTGGCCGTTGCCGGCGGAGATTACTGAGGCGGAGTTGGAAGCGGCGCTCTTTCCGGTCGACCCTGGTAAAGACCGTGAGCCGACAACGTACGCCCTGTGCTTCGCCAAGACTCTAGTGCTTGCTCCTCCGAATCTGGAATTCATCCATGTGACAATGTTGCGAAGCCTCTCCGTATCCTGTTGATTCTAAAGTCGGCCGGGCTTTTGGCGAACGACAGGGGATCGGACCCACGCCCTGAGGTCCGCTGAATGAATTTTTTCGGAGCAGACCTCCAGAACGCAGGCCCTTAGAGGTCCGGGCCTGCGAGGGGTTAGAAGCTCAAGCGCAGTCCGAAGCGGAACGAGCGCTCATCGCCGGACGGTTCGCGGCCGGTATTCGCGATGCTATCGATGATCATGAACTTACTGCCACTGACGTCCGAGCGCGGATTGGCAAAATGCGGCGTATTGCTGCAGTTCAGCGCCTCCGCGCGGAATTGCATGTGCCACTTCTCGGTCATCCGGAAGTCGCGGAACAACCCAAAATCGAGGTTCACCAGCCCCGGCCCGCGCAGTGCATTAAAACCAGCCGTGCCAAATCGCGCATCGGTCACTGGCGCAAAAGCCGTGGGGTCATAGAACGGCGTGTCACCAATGCCGCCCAACTTCTGGGGCGGCTTGACTTGGTCGGCACGCTGCGAGTTCTTTGGCGCATTCAAACTGGTTCCTGACGCGGACACTCCAAACGGTAGCCCGGTGTAGGAGCTGAACAGCCAGTTCAATTGCCAGCCTCCCGCCAAAGCATTGCCTGCACCTTTATGGACCCACTTCTTGCTCTTGCCAAAGGGCAACTCGTAAACGCCGGCGAGATTGAAGCTGTGTGTTCGGTCGAAACCAAACACCGCGCGATTCAGGTAGTAGAAGGCGGGAATCTTGATAGCAGGAGCGTCGGTGCTTTCCCGGACGTTGTAAATGCCGATTCCCTTGCCCCAGGTATAAGAAGCATTGAGCTGCAGCCCGTTCGCAAAGTGGCGTTGCAACGTGGCCTGGAGGGAATCGTAGTGGCTATTTCCGACCGGAGCTACCAATTGTGTATCCGCGGTCCGCTGGAACGGCAAGCCATCAGGGCCAGTTGCGTTCCACAGCACCTGGCTGGTTTTGCCGCCCCCGGGGAAGCCATAGTTCTGCTCGAGCAGTCCCAATGCTTTGATCTGCCGCGTGGCCACGTATCCGACGGAACCGACCAGGTTCTTCCAGAATTCTTTCTGCAACGTGAGGTTCCACGATTGGATGTAGCCTCGTACGAAATTCGTTGACGTCGTGTTTAGGCCAAGGTTGCCTCCAATACTTGCGACACCGCTGGAGAAGTCGGGCACCACAATTGGCGGAACCCCATCTTGCAAGTGACCAACCGGAACCCGCGTGTTTGGACCATTCTCGATAAAGGGAAGCAGAACAGGCACGTTCGCGCGAAGGCTGCGAGCGATGTTGAATGGATCGTTGGTGAGCCCGTAGCCGCCGCGAACGACAAAGCTGTCGGTGGCGCGGTAGGCAAAGCCGAACCGTGGCGCGAACATGGTGTTGCTCACACTCACGCCACAATCCTCCGGCACGGATCCGAGGCCACAAACCAGCATCTCGTTCGCGGAAAAATCGTAGCGTTCGACGCCTCGCGTATCACGCGTGGGATAGGGGAAGTATTCGTACCTCGTGCCATAGGTCAGAGTGAGCCTGCGGTTCACCTGCCACTGGTCGCGCGCAAAGAAGCTGTAGCTCCAGGTCCGGGTGTGATAAACGTCCGGAACCTGAAGGATTCTCCCGCGGTTCGCAGGCGCGCCAAGCAGGAACGCGGCAAACGCGTTGTAGTCACTGTCTGACTGTCCCGGTATCGTTGTTGGACCACGGTCGAAGCGAAAACCACCAGAAGCGGGTTGGGTCTCCGTGTAGTGTTCCGGCTGCGTGTGGTTCAAGTGCTGACGGTATAGGTCCGTCCCGAAGCGAATGTTGTGTGCACGCTTGATCCACCCAAGATTCGCAACGTACTGATACTGTGGGTCGCTGCGGTAATAAGGCATGTAACCCTCAGTTGCGCCAAGCGTCGAGAAGCCAGTGATCTGGAATCGCGGCCAGCCGCCTTCAAACCGCCGGGTGCCGTTCGTCCCCGGGATGCCCAATACGTCTCGGCCGATATTCTGGTCCAGACCTGGCTGCTCGGAGTTGGTGTCCATGCGCGTCCAGCCGAAATGCGCGTCGAGGATCGTGTGCGGCGTAAAGGCGTAGTTGCCCGCAATCGAGTAGCTGTAAGTGTTCCCCCAGCCCCTGCCGGGGTTTCCTCCAGTGCCCAGAATTGGGCCCATCTCGCCGAAGGCCAGCGGCGAGTTTAGATCGAAATGCATCATGCTGAAGCGCCCATAAATATTCAGCTTCGAGGATGCATTCCAATTTATTTTGGTGTCTCCGGCCCGGCGATCGAAGAGGTAGGCCCCCGTGGCGTAATAGTCGTTCACAAAACCGGAGACGGGAAGGTTCGGGAGGGGAACGAAACTGAGGATTTGTTGCGCAATCGGGTCGATACTGGTCGAGGGAATAATCTTAGTCGTAACTTCTGTCTTGCCGCTGCCGTCCGGGTTACCGGTGAATGGATCAAAGATGCGGCTCGGGGAAGCCGTGAGGTCACCGTTGCGCATGGCCTGCGTCGGGACCGAAACTCGGCCGTCCGCCAAGCGCCGGTCGAAAGTCCCCTCATAGTCGCCGAAGAAGAAAAGCTTGTTCTTCTTTATCGGGCCACCCAGGGACCCGCCGAACTGGTTGTACACCAGTTTCGGCTTGCTCTGGTTGGTCGGCAGGAAGAAACTGCGGGCCCGGAGAGCGTTGTCCGTATGATATTCAAAAGCCGAACCATGAAAGTCGTTCGTGCCGCTCTTGATTTGCACATTGACTGCGCTCCCGCCGGCCAGACCTTGCTCGGCATCGAAACTGTTGGTGACAACATTCACCGTCTCGATGGCTTCCATAGGTGGCACGTAAGCGGTAATGTGCGGTAGCCAAATGTTGTAGCTGCTGGCGCCATCAATACGTACGTTGTTGGAGCTGGCGCTGGTTCCGTTCACATTGTACCGAAGGGCCCGCGACGGGTTAGAGGGCACAGAGTGCTCGTTGGTCGGCACTGAGAAGCCCGGAACCGTCCGCAGCATGCTTTGGTAATTGCGAGCGGGCACCGGAAGCTCGCGCAGCTCCCGGCCGTCGAGTTCGGCACGCACGTCGGAACGATCCGTCTGCAGCAAGGCCGTTTCGGAGGTGACTTCGACGGTCTCCGTTACTTCTCCCGGCTTCAGCGTTACGTCCACTCGCGTTACGGTATTGATAGTCACGGACACTTGGTTCTCGGTGGCGGTTGAGAACCCTTGCTTAGTAACCTTCAGAATGTACGTTCCGCTGGGGATCGTCGCGAACGTATAGCCACCTGCCTCGTTTGTGGCGGTCTCCCGGCTCTGGTTCGTTTCCACTTGTTTGATCGAAACCACAGCGCCAGGCACAATCGCGCCTGTCGAGTCCGTCACGTTCCCCACAATGGAGCCGTAGAGGACTTGCGCTTGCCCGTGCTGCGGCGCAGCGAGTAACGTAAGAAAAAAAACGACGAACGGAAATGCAACCTGAAGGAATGCCGATTTGAAAAGAAAACTAGGGTTCATCGGTGCCCCCCTTTCCACAAAACGGAAAGCGAAGGATGGCGGGTTTCGTGCCTTTGGCAACCCCGTTGACACGATTCATCCCCGTGTCACTCCACTCGCAGTAGCTGACATGCACTGTGCTGGAGTGGATCAGCCGCGCAATCAGGTGAACACCTACATTTGCGCTAGGGTGAATCGCGGATGACGGCGGTGCAACGCGCGGAACAGGTAAGGACGACGGCTGCGTAAAGCTCTTTGTAAGCAGTGCGAGTCACATCCAACATCGGTGCTCCATCCCAAACTTAATTGACATAAATGGGTATCATCCGATACGGCCCGAAGAGTTTGGCTGAACGGCAAGATCTCGACGACTGGCAGCAAATCTATTAATTATTGCAGCGGCCGAAAAGAGGGGAGACAGAATAATCGGGTATATTGAAAATACGTGACCTGTTGGTTTTTCGAGAAGCTGAAAACTCACAAAACCCTAAAATTGCACCTAACTGGAACGTATTTGAAAAACAGGAAACTTGTTTTTCAGCAAAAATCTCCAGCCTTCACCCACAAAAATGGTTCAGAAACACTTTGGCACTGCTCGCCCGAGTTAGTCGACAGGGATCGGTCCTACTACCGTCGCAAAAATCGTTCTAACTCCACAGCCGATCCCAGGAGCGCTCATGATCCCACTGTGGAGTGGGCTCAAAGTAACCTGTTCCCGGCGCCAGATGCTGCCGCACTACATCCTCGTTGAGAGTCACGCCGAGACCAGGGCGATCGGGAACTTCAATCCAGCCGTGCTTCACGATTGGATTCTTGATTCCCTCCTGCACTAAGGATGACCACCAGGAAACATCGAGGGAATGGTGCTCGAGGGCTAGGAAGTTTTGAGTAGCAGCTGCGCAATGCACGTTAGCCATGCAACAGACTGGTGTCCCCGCAAAGTGCATGGCCATCGGTACGCCATACTCCTCGGCCATGTCCCCAATCTTGTGCGTTTCAAGGATGCCGCCCGAGGTGGCGAGGTCGGGGTGAATCTTGCTGACAGCGTGCCTTTCGCAGAGGACACGAAACGGTTCTTTCAAGTAAATATCTTCGCCGGTGAGAATAGGCGTGGGACTCTGGTCGGAAATCTCCTTCAGCAAATCTGTATACGTCCAGGGGATCACGTCCTCCATCCACGACAGGTTATATTTCTCATAAGCCTTGCCCAGCCGGATAATGGACTTCACGCCCAGATGTCCGAGATGGTCCATGGAAAGGGGAATTTCCATACCCACAGCATCGCGCACTGCGGCAACGTATTGCTCAAGCATGGCAATGCCCTTGTTCGTGACTTCCATCCCGAGGAGGGGGTGGGGAAGTTGGTTCGCTTCCCATTGGTTTATGTCTGTGGGGTTAGTCACCGTTCCGGGCGTGTCGGCGACCATCTCGATTCCTAAATCCATTTTCAGCCAGGTAAGCCCCATGCTTTCTTTGCGCTCCTTCATTCGCTGTGCGTAAATTTTGGGGTCTTTGGATTCCTCGGTGTCCGCGTAGATACGAATTTTGTCACGGAATCTACCGCCGAGCATCGCGTAGACCGGGGCGTCATAAACCTTGCCTGCGATGTCCCACAAGGCCATTTCGATAGCGCAGACTCCGCCGCCCTGGCGCGCGTGGCCACCGAACTGCTTGATCTTGCGGAAGATTTTGTCAATTTGTAACGGATTCTCGCCAAGGATGCGGCTTTTCAAAAAAAGGGCATAGGTTGGGGTCGCTCCGTCGCGTACTTCGCCGAGTCCGCTGACGCCCTGGTTGGTGTCGATTCGAATCAGAGGACAGGGACTTGGCCCGGGCTTCACAACGGTAGCCACACGAAGATCCGTAATCTTTAAATCCGACGGGCGCGAGTTGGTATTAACGCCTTTTGGGTATGCGTCCATCGCTTCTCCCAGGAGCAGGGAAGTGCCTAGAACGGCGGCTGAGGACTTCAAAACTTCACGGCGATCCAGTTGCGGGCGGTTTTCGTTGCTCATGGTATGTGCACTCCCAACGTGTTGCGCACTTCCTGAATATCGCACGACACAATACAGGGATTGCGGTGTGCGGACAAGGTTCGCGGACAAGGTTCGCATTTGACAAATCATTCGCTATTTGAGAGTTTTCGGCGCGCGACCGTAAGCGAGTACTGTCGGGCATCGTTTGCGTCGCCGAATGGTAATCGCGAATCAAGGTGCCGACCGCGTCGGGGGAATCCCATGAACACTTTATTGCCTAAACCTCTCAGCGACTTGAGCGCTAAGACAACTCTTTGCGTGTGCGTCTTTCTCCTTGTACCTGCGTTCACGCAGGCGCAACTAATGACCTTCTCCAAACAAGATCTCATGGATTACACCGCGCAGGAGCCATTTGAACGCTTTCCCGACGGCAGACCCAAAGTGCCAAACGACTTCCTGGCTCGGGCCCGGGAACTTTCCTCCGAGGAAATTTGGGCCGTTCTAGAGCAGCGGGGCTTCCACAATCAGTACGCCGACGGATTCCAGATCTTGCATCCAGGCAAACCAATGGTCGGGCGAGCCTTTACGGTGCAATTCATGCCGCTGCGCCCTGATGTCGAGGAAATTGCCAAAAACAAAGCCAAGGAACGAGGGATCCCGCGGCTCATGAATCAGACGGCGATTGATATGCTGCAACCCGGTGATGTGCTGGTAGTGGATATTTTCGGGAAAAAGGTAAACGGAACCATTGTCGGCGACAACCTTTTTTACTATGTGATGAAAGCAACGAACAGCGGCGGGCTGGTTGTTGACGGCAGCATCCGGGACCTCAATGGCATTTCGGAAATCGAGATGCCTGCGTACTTCCGTTTCGTCGATCCAACCCCCATTGGCAATGTCATGCTGACGGGGATCAATATTCCTGTGCGCATCGGTGGTGTAACCGTGATGCCGGGGGACCTTGTTGTTGGCGACCGCGAAGGTGTGTATTTTGTGCCGCCCCAGTTAGTGAAAGAAGTCCTCGACCGGGCGGATGAGATCCGCATTCACGATGAGTGGACGAAGAAGAAATTCGACGAAGGGAAGTACAAGTCGAGCGAGATCTACTCCACCCCAGGCGATCCAAAGTTGCTTCAGGAGTATCAAGAGTTCCTGAAGAAGCGGTTGGAAGAGATTCGAAAGAAACGAAGTGAAAAGTAGGGAGGAAGTTTATGACATCTTCTGGAAGAGAGATCACGCGCCGCGGATTCATTACAAAGGTGAGCCAGGGACTAGCCGGGATCAACCTTGCCGGAGGCTTGCTGAGAGAGTCCTCTGCAGCGCAGGTCGCGGTCCCCGATCCTCCGGGCAAAAAGCTGGGATGGGCTATCGTCGGGTTGGGGAATCTCTCCATCCACGAGATCTTGCCTGCTTTTGCTAAGTGCGAAAAATCCAAGGTGACGGCCTTTGTGAGTGGTCATCCGGACAAGGCGAACAAGCTGGCCCTGCGATACGGAGTCAATCCGAAAAACATCTACAACTATCAGAACTACGACTCCATCAAAAGCAATCCTGAAGTAGATGTCATCTACATTGTTTTGCCAAATGGAATGCACGCCGAATATACCGTCCGCGGCCTGGCGACAGGGAAGCACGTTTTGACGGAAAAGCCTATGGCCAATACGCCTGCCGAATGCCAACGGATGATTGACGCGGCTCGCAAAGCAGAGCGCAAATTGATGGTGGCTTACCGCTGCCGTTATGAGCCTTATAACCAGGAAGCCATTCGAATGGCGCGGTCGCATGAGTTGGGAACCGCGAAAGTGATTCTCGCCGACCATGGTTTCAACATCGGCGATCCCACACAATGGAGGCTGAAGAGGGAGCTTGCGGGCGGAGGCTCCTTGATGGACATTGGCATCTACTCATTGCAAGCTGCACGCTATCTGACTGGGGAAGAGCCTACTGAGGTAAACGCGGCGATGTTTAACACTCCGGGCGACGCACGTTTCAAAGAAGTGGAAGAGACAATTAATTTTCAATTGCGCTTTCCAGGCGGCGTCCTAGCGAATTGCACATCCAGCTATGGGTACTCCGGACAGAATCGTTATCGCCTGGTCGGAACCGAGGGTTGGCTGGAATTGGAACCTGCGACGAGCTATCGAGGTCTTCGCATGAGGGTGCATCGAGGAAACGTTACGGAGGAAAGAGACCTTCCTGAGCGCGACCACTTTGCTTTGGAGATGGACCACATGTCTTCGTGCGTGATGGAAGACAAGGAGCCGCTAACTCCCGGCGAAGAGGGATTGCGCGACTTGAAAATCATGATGGCGATCTACGAAGCCGCGAGAGTGGAAAAAACGGTGAAGTTGTAACGCCAGTGGCTTCCTGCTTTCGGGCAGGCGTCGTAGTGTTACTCCCTGGTTGGCGCAGAGTTGTGGATTCCCTTGTTCTTCGGTCTGTTATGGCCGCGGGCCCGAATCCCTTTGTCCGCGCACGGCGATGAGAGACATCTGCTCCAAGTCCGGATAGTGTCCTTCGGCGTCCGGTTTTCGTTCGGTGGATTTGATTTGCTGAAGGACGGTTTCCACAGGGAGAGACCCACTGAAGAACTTTTTATATACCTTCGCAAAAAGCGGTCCGTCCGATACGTCGTCCAGGTAGATGGTTGTCGAGACGACCTGACTGTAATTCATGTCCGCCTCTTCCAGGTTGTCGAGGAGGTTCCGCATGGTCTGACGAGTTTGGTCCAACGTGGTCCCTGCGTACACGCCGCCATTGGGTCCCGGGATGAAACCGCTCTTGGCCGAACAATACAAAGTGTCGCCGGCGAACACACAGGGGCTCGCCGTTGGGCTTGGCGGCATGTTCTTCGGGCGTATGGCCCGCCGTTGACGCAGATCACGCACAGCCACGCCGGTGTACGCGATGTGCGCGCCTTGAGGCAAGCTGGAAACCTCGATGGTGGCACGACCGGGAGTGTTCCCAAATTCAAATTGCTGAGCATATTGCTGATTCATGATTCGCATGGGCACTTCGGAGGTTAGGTACGGATTCACGAACACCATGTGAGCCATGGTGAGACCCGCAGCTTGCAGCACAGACTTCATGCGATCAAGCGCGAGATTAACTTGGCTGGCCGGGTCTTGAGGAACATTTCCACTTGCAGGATCACTTCCCGGCATCGTGGAAACAAATAGTCGATCGTGCGTCAGCAATCCTGGAGAGTACGCCTTGTTTGGCGGAGAATTCGGCTCGAGCACCGGCTGCTTCCCGTTCAAGTCGCGAACTGCAACAGCGGTGATCTGAACGGGCGATTCCGGAAGACGAGCTACTCCCAATACCGCGCGCGCCGGGGGATCTTTAAGAAAGTAATCGGCGAAGACTTCGTTAAGCTCAGAGTATCGGTCTGTATCTTCCAAGTAGACGTGAACATAAACTACGTGGTCCATTGTCAGACCTTTGCTTCCGATGGCGCTTCGGACATTCTCAAGGGCCTGGCGAACCTGGTCTCCAAACTTTGCTGGAATGCTTCCGTCAGGACGACGAGGCCCTTGTCCGGAAGCGTAAATGTAGCCTCCGGCTTCAATGGCTGGCGATCGCATTGCCTCGCCGGAAGAGGGCGCTGACTGCGGTCCTGCCGGACGAGATTGCGCCTGCCAAGAAACCACGGCGCAAAGTAAACAGGCAACCAGAAGTAGAGCGAACTTCATCCAGCGTTCCCCTTACGAGCCGCGTTGAGAATTGCTCGCAGCCGCTGTCCCACAATCATTTCTTCGCCTGGCTGAATGGTCATGGAGACTAGTTCGATGTGGTTTTGTTCTTTGAGTTCCTTTGGATTGGGATTTGGCTTGTCCACGCCTTCACGCACGGCGGAGACCATGCTCGGATTGTCCACGCCATGCACTTCGATGACAGGGTCTCCTTCGCGGAGTTTTTGGACGCAGTCGGTGATGCTGAAACCCCAGGCTTGTTGATCCCACGAGACCCGCAAGGTTGGATAGCGATTCCCGTCATCTGGTATGTAGATTTCAGTGCGCACGCCGGGCACTGTCTCCACCAGTTTGCCGATGCGATCCACTCGCGTGTTCCAATCAGCGTAAAGTTTCTTGGAGTCCGTCTTGAGCCAGGTCTCGATAGCGGTGAGGCAGCCGATAACCTCTTCCTTCCCAACTTTCATGGCGCGGCACACGGAGCCCTCGAACGGACAGGAATTATGCAGGGCAGCGTCGATCAATTCTTTGCGGCCGAGGAGCACTCCGCTGCACTGGGGGCCTCGCAGGCCTTTGCCGCCAGAAAATGTGTACAGGTCGAGTTTCATTTTCGCGTATAGCTGAATGTTGTCGATGGGCGGGATCCCCGCGGCATCGTCAAGCAAGAGAGGGACTTTGTGTTCTTTGGCGATGGAGACTTCGCGCACAAGTTTATCCCCCAAGTGCGTGGTGTAAACCATTGCTGTGTCCGTGCCGATGGCGTTGGCGATGTCCTCAGGTTGTTCAACGAGAACCAGCTTCGCGCCTGTGAGTCGGATGGCATTGTCAAACGCGCTGCGGCCTCCGACCATGATCACTTCGGGCTTCAACCCTGTGGTGTCCGGAAGTTGCCAGATCCTCTTGGGATCACTGCCAGCGATGCATGCGGCGGTTGCGGCTGCCATCGCGCCTGCTGCTCCCGAAGTGATGATTCCGGACTCCGCGCCCGTCAGTTCGGCCAACCTGCGTCCCACAGCGCGCTGAAGTTCAACGATGTTGACAAAGTAACGGCCTGCTTCTACCTGAGCATCGCGAACTTCCGGAAATTGCAGCGATCCACTCAGATAGGTCCATGTTCCACGGCAATTTATCACCGTTTTGACGCCGAGGCGGCTATAGACATTCCCGCGCGGATCCAACCCCATTGCAGCAGCCGATTTTTCGTAGAACGCCTGAGCTGCAAGCTGGGCAAGGAGCGGCGACGCCGCCAACACTTTCATGAAACCGCGGCGGTCCGATTCGGCTGTAGACGCCATGGCGTTTCCTCCTGAAGCTGCCTGTCACCGAGTGAAGACTAATGTGCCGAAATGTTCCGGCACATGGTTTGGATCACGGTTGACAACACACGTCGGCTGCCAGCACAAAAAACGCCGCACAGGATCCGCGCCGAGTCCATCAATACGATAGAGATTGGCTCGCCACTTTGTGCCAGCCGCCACTTGCTTTTCACTGACGGAACGCAGCGGCACGCGTGCGGCGGCATACCAGATGTGATTAGTCTCATCAATGCGGGCCTGGCGCTGCCAGCCGGAATTCCATTCCGCAGCGTCATAGTCGTCCTTGCGATTCAGGTCAATGGCCAAGTCCACCCAATCGCCTGTGGGGGCGATCTCGAACTCGCGATACACCTTGATATTGGTCCAGTTGTCGCCAAGAAAAAACTCGACAACATCGCGGTCCCAGAGTTTCAAGCGGTCTTTGCTATTGTCGGCGGGCAGCCAAAGATTCAGTTCATAATAAGGGCAGATGAACAGCAGATACAGGTCGGAGTCGGTCCAAAACCCGCGAACTTCGGTCTTGAGCTTGGCGTATCCGATCTGGTGCGTGCAGTCTTTCTCGATCCACGTCGAGGATGCGTGCGACCAGACTGGAGAATGAGGATCCGTGCTCAACTCCTGAGTCTGAGCAACATAGGGAACGGAGAAAGAAGCCGCAGGCGATGAAAATTCGCACGTTTTAGCGGCCGCATTTGGTTGTGCCGACTGTGCTACGAGCGGTGTGGGGTAGCCAGCCGCGGGTTGTAGAATTTCAGAGGCTACCCAGATAACGACAATCGTCGACGCAAGAACCGGCAATAGTAAGTTTCGTGCAGATAACATTTTTTCTTAAGGGCGAGACGCGTTTCTCAATTCCGGCGCGATATTTTACGCTTTCTCGAACTCCAGGCGCGACTCTGCCTCCTTTCCTTCCTGGTGAAGGGCCAAAGCAAGATTGTAGTGCGCCTCCGCATAGTGAGGCTTGAGGCGGACGGCCTGCTGAAACTCCATCTTTTCTTTGCCGGTGTCACCTGTCTGCAACAGCGCCAACCCGAGGTTGTTGTGACCTTCCGCAAAATTTGGATCGCCGCGCAAGAGTTCCTTGAAAACACCGATAGCGCCGGCCGTGTCATTGTTCTGGCTGAGAACCAACCCCAATTGGATTCGCGCATCGGTGTACTGAGGGTTGAGACCAACCGCTTCCTTAAGTTTCATCCGGCCGTCCCGATTGGACCAGCGCGAGGCCAAAGTTGTAATGCGCCTCCGGCACGTCGAGATCGGACATCACCGCTTGGTGGAACTCTTCGAGCGCTCGGGCGCTATTCGTTCTGGCGCCAATAGAGCAGCCCAAGGCTCGAGTGGACCTGCGCATAGTCCGGTTTCAATTCAAGCGCCTTTTCATAAGCTGCGCGAGCACGGTCAGGATCATTCTTGCGATCCCAGGCAACGCCCAGGTAATCATGGCCGGTCGGCACTCGGGACTCTGCTCAATGGATTTCTGAAAAAGGGCCAAGGCCTCATCGAGCTTCTGCTGCTTTAGTGCATCTACACCTTGAAGGATGAGAAGTTTCCTGGCTGACGTTAGCTTCCACATTTGTGGCTACGATGCGCGCCCCGGCAACAACGGCTTGGGAATGGTCGCGCACCTCACCAAGAATGGATCCGGTCACGTCCGCGCGCAGCACACTGGCGCAGGCAAACGTTATTAAAACGATTAAAATAGATGAAATTACACGATGCTGGCGATTCTCCATCAGGCACCCCACTTGCCGCGAAGATTAGGACGAAGTCTGGGGGAAGTCAACAACGATAGCAAATGCTCGCTACACCTTGTTCTTTCGACTTCATTTTTCTCTGGCTGACCAAGCCTGAAGACACTTTTGGTCCGATTGTTATGCGGGTTTTTCCTGCTCGAAGGAAGAAATGACCGGCGAAGGCGACAGCGCAGTTCCGGGGTTGACCAAGAGCCAGGCGATCGCGCCAACACCGGCGATTGCCGCCGCGACGTGAAATCCAGTGGGCCATCCAAACCTGTCCCCAAGGAACGGCGTGAGAGAGGCGGTAATCACGCCGCCGATTTGATTGGCCATGTTCATGAAGCCGGAGAGAGAGCCTGAGGACTTCCCGCCGAGATCCGCGGAGACCGCCCAGAACGAGCTTTGTGAAAGATAAAGGGAACCCGCCCCTCCTGCAAGCACAAGGCTGGCGACTCGCGTGTCTTGAGCAGCCGATCCAAAAACAAGGAAGATTGCGGTCAGCCCGAAACCCAAGACTGCAATGCTGCAGCGTCCAAACCGGGAACCAAACCATTTGGTCAGCGCGTCGCCGATGGCTCCGCCGAGAGGACTGCACACGGCCATCGCCAGAAAAGGCAGAGTTGCGTAGACACCGCTAGCCTTCAGGTCCAAACCGCGCACTTTAGCAAGGTACAAATAGAACCAGCTGAAGAAAACCCACGCGACGTAGCCGAAGCAGAAATAGGCCAAGGAAAGAATCCAGACGTTAGAACTTGACACAATGCTCGGCCATGAGAGAAAGCCTTCGTTCTTCTCGAAGGACGTTCTTGGGATCCCCTGCTGAATCAGCGCCAGCTCACCAGCCGAAACGGAAGGATGCTCTTGCGGAGTGTCGCGCCCTGCAAGGAACCACACGGTGCCGGCAGCGAATCCGATCAAGGCACTCAGCAGGAATGACGTACGCCAGCCGTAATGCAACATGATGAACGTGATCAGAGTAGGAGTGGCGGCGGACCCAAGGCCGACCCCGGCGAAGATGATCCCGTTTGCCGTTCCGCGTTCATGGCTTGGAATCCAGCGGGCGACAAACTGGTTGGACGCGGGAAACATGACGGCTTCGCCTGCGCCAAGGAGAAAGCGAATCACAGCCAGTATCAGCAAGACGTTAGCAGTGTTATGTGGGATGGTGGCTGTCAACGCGCTAAAGACACCCCACCATAAGAGTCCAAGGGTAAGCATCCGCCTTGGACCGAAGCGATCGGCGAGACGTCCTGCGGGAATTTGGCACAGTGCATACCCGAAGAGAAATGCGCTGAAGACAGGGCCGAGGCGAACGATCCTAATGCCGAATTCTTCTGAGATTTTTGCGCTTGCGATGGAAAGATTCACACGGTCGATGAAGGCGACCGCGCTGAGAACAAACAGCCACGCGACAAGGAACCAGCGGACGCGGCTTGTTGGTTTTGCAGTCATGGGGCTTCGGTAGCGCCTGTCAATTCCACGGTTTTCACGCGGAGTGCGCCTTAAAGAGCTGTACAAGCTGCGCGGCGATAATCTTTTCCTCGCCAGGTTTTAACATGAACGAGTTCATGCCCAGGCCGCCTTCCGACGAACCGACCACGATAGATGGCTTGCCATTTCGCAGCGCGTTGGCGGCCTCACGCGGCGCAAGGGAAATCTTTCGCGGATCCCAGAAAATGCGCATGTGCGGAACGTGGTTGGCAACGTCGGGAACATTGAAGGAAGTTGCGACTCCCGAAACACGCGTAATCTCTGACGACACGGAGTCCAGTCGCCGCCACCACTCCTTCTCCAGCGCGCCGTGGTCCTCGTTCAAGTAGCATTCGAGCGCTTTGACCATGCCCACGATTTCTTCCTTGCCGACTTTCATGCCGCGTCCGAGCGTGTCTTCGTGAGGGCTGTTGTTGAGCAGCGCATTGGCAATGAACTCTTTTTTGCCGATAAGCAAGCCGGCGCATTGTGGTCCGCGGATGGCCTTGCCGCCGCTGAAGGCGATGAGGTCGTAGCCCATGTTGGCATAGTCCCAAAGATGGGAGACGGGCGGCGTGTCCGCGGCGGCGTCGTTGAAGGCGGGAATCTGGTTCTCATGCGCCAGCTTTACCCACTCATCGACTTTGATCTGGCCGGTCGCGTTAGCGAAATTTGAAAAGTGCATCATCGCCGTTTTGGCGTTAATGGCCCGCTTCACGTCCTCGCGCGTTTCCACTTCAATCAACCTGGCGCCCGTAGCGCGAAGCTGGTGATCGAAGCCGTTTCGATGCGACTTCTGAATGATGACTTCGGATTTCATTCCGGTAAGATCGGGAAGCTGCTCGATGAATTTGGAATTGTTGCCGGTGAGGATTCCAGCTAAACCGGATTGCATGCCTGCCGCCGCACCACAAGTGACGATTGCGTCGTAGTCAGTTGGGAGCTTCAGCAGTTCGACGATGCGTTTCCCCGCAGCCTGCTCCAATTCAACGATGGGAACGAAATGCTCCGCAGCCAGAGCCATCACGGCTGCGACTTCGGGGCGCGGAAGCGAGCCACCCAGGTAGGTCATGGTTCCCTGGCCATTGATCACCGTCGTGAGGCCCAGCTCTTCATAGACTTTTCCCGTAGCGCCAAAGCCCGTGAGTTTGTCCGACATTCCAACAGCGGAAGGAGCCTCTGTGCTCTTTGGCAAGCCGAAAACTCTGCGAGCGTTGAGCATCATTCCCGCAAGGACGCTGGAACTGCCGAGGAATGCGCGACGGCTCCAAAAACCTCTTATCGTCATGGGAACCTCTCATCCGTTCCGCGTGACTGCGGCGATGCAATTGATTTCGACCAGTGAATTCCCGGGAAGGGCAGCAACGGCTACCGTTGTTCGCGCGGGGCCTCCGTTGGGGAAGTAGGTCTTAAAAACTTTGTTCATTCCGTCGTAATCATCGATTTTTGTCAGATAGACCGTCAACTGGAGAATGCTGTCCATCGTGCCTCCGCCGGTTTCGACCAGCGTCTTGACGTTGTCCATTACCTTTTTGGTGTGAGCCTCAATATCCATCGGGAATTTCCCTTCAGGATCGTGCGAATGAGCTCCTTGCCCCGCGATATAAATCACGTTGTCGTGAATGACGAGCGGGGTGATAAATCCCGTTCCGGCGGGTTTGCCTTCATAGTTGACCTTCTTCACCGTTGAATATGCCTGGGGAGAAGGTGATTCCGTCATGGTGGCCGCACTGGAAGCGGCAAACCCCGGAATAAGTGTGGCAAGCCTCGCTGCGAACCCTCGGCGAGATGTAAGAGATGAAAACATCGCTCCTCCTTTTGTTTGGTCTTTCGTCTTCCCGTTGCCAATGGCGAACCTTCTTCGATGCGTTTCGAATATTGCCTGCGCTATGGCAACGCAAAACTGAAAATGTCACTTCCTGCGGCGATGGCCACGTATTGCTTCGAATGAATGGCGTAGCTCATGGGTGACGCCGCTATGTTCTGGCCGGTATTGAAGTGCCAAAGTGGTTTTCCGGTCCGGCCGTCCACGGCCTCGAAAGTTTGTGCATCGTCACCGAAGAAGACGAGTCCACTAGCTGTGGTCATGGTTCCGCCGGCGGAATGGCCCGTGCCTGCCTGGACATACCGCCAAACGGGCTTGTCCCCTTCAAGAAAGTACGCCAGCAGAATTTTCTGGCTGTAGTCTCCCTCGCTGTGGCGTGAGCCGGTTGAATAGTAGGTCTGGCCGGGCTTGAATTGCTGGGGTTTCAGGGCTAGGACGTTGCAGGATTCCAGGGCCATAAAATAAAAGAGGGAGGTTCCTGGATTGTAGGACGGTGCGTGCCAGTTCGTTGCCCCGACCATGCCAGGGCAGACGCGCGTCCCCTCTGCGGTGGGTTTGATTCCTGTGCGAATGGGCCGGCCTCTTTCGTCAACTCCGCTGGCCCAATTGAGTTTTTCGACGAAACGTGTAGCGGAAAGAAATGCGCCGTTTGTGCGATCGAGCACGTAAAGAAAACCATTTCGATTGGCTTGGACGATGAGTTTCCGCGGCTGGCCGCGAAAAGTTGCATCAACCAGCACGGGAGTTTCCGTTGCGTCGTAATCGAAAAGATCGTGCGGCGTGAACTGGAAATACCATTTGAGTTTGCCCGTATCGGGATCGAGTGCAAGCAGACAATCGGTGTAGAGGTCATCGCCAGGGCGCGGGCTGCCGTCAAAATCGGGCGCAGGATTGCTCGTACCCCAAAAAATGGCATTGAGTTCAGGGTCAAACGTGCCGGGCATCCAGGTGGTGCCACCGCCGAGCTTGTAACTCTCGCCAGGCCAACTGGAGGAGCCGAATTCTCCGGGGCCTGGAATGGTCCAAAAACGCCACGCTTCTTTGCCGGTCTCGGCATCATAAGCCGCGACAAAGCCGCGTACGCCGTCGTCGCCTCCGGAAGTTCCAACGACCACTTTGTTGCGGACCACCAAAGGCGCGCTCGTTGCCCCGTAGTTCCTGTTTCCATCGGTGTAGGCGACATCCCAGAGGAGGTTTCCGGAGCGTGCATCCAGGCAAAGCAAATGCGCGTTGTCCGTTTCCATATAAATTCGCGTGCGCAAAATGCCGACGCCTCGATTGTGGTGTTGCGAGGCGTCGTCAATGAGACCTTCTGTGATGGATCGTGAGTGATGCCAGAGTTGGCGCCCCGTTTGTGCGTCGAGTGCAAAAGCATCATTCGCCGCGGTGACGAATAGAATTCCGTCCACCGCAACCGGAGTCACTTCAAGGCTGCCGGAGCTTTGCGCGTGGAAAACCCACTGGGCTCGAAGCTGCGCAACGTTGCTCAAGTTGATTTCGCGAAGCTCACTGTAACGGCGGCCCGTGTAGTCTCCATTGTAGGAAAGCCAGTTCGCAGCGACTGGCTTCGAAAGCAATTCGCTCGGGCTCACATCGATGTTGGTGGCGAGGGAGGTCATCCGCGTATCCTGTGCGAACACTGCTACAGTGATCAAAACAAGGAGCGCGAAACAAAAAGAGAATCGTCTCATCGAACCAGCGTTTGAGTTTTTTGTCCGCAGAGACAACCTGAGATTCGCCGGCGCGCCGAACCTTCGCTGGTCTAACAAAACCGAAGCGACTCTGCAGAATCGAACTTCATATACTACACGTCAGCGCCGCAAGGCGAGAATTTCTCATAGCCGGCCGAATTTGGCCACTGCCTGTTCAATCGATTTAAGCTTCTCGATGAACGCATACATGGAGTGCTCCTTGAAGTCCATGTCCTGCGCCAATTTCAGAACTTGGGGAGCCATTGCTTTTGGTACGACCACCACGCCGTCGGGATCCGCCGTAATAATGTCGCCGGGATTTACGGCCACACCGTCGCATGTCAGGGGGATATTTGCGCCGGCAAACCGGTAATGACTGACCGACGTGGACGGAACAATGCCAAGCGCATACACCGGGAAGCCTATCTTTTGCAGATAGGCTGTATCTCGCACGCCGCCGTCGATGACCGCACCCGAGAAATTTCTTGCCGCCATGGCAGTGCCCATCAATCCGCCCATGCCGGCGATGTCGTTGCCGTCTTCCACGACCATGACATAAACGGAGTTCGGCCCGCCGGTATCTATGGCGTGAAGCATCCCTTTCAGCGCGTCGGGATCGTGATTGGCCTCTTTTTTCAAAGACACGGTGAGCGCATATCCGGCGAAACGAGTTGAAAAAATCGCGCGCATGCGATGCGTCATATACATCTTCTTGCCGGCAATTTGCTCCAGGGCGTCCGACACGGAGGCGACTTCCACGTGGCGAAAGCCATCGAGAAGCCCCGCATCGTCTTTTGCTTGTGCGGCGAACGTTTCCTGTCTTGCGGACATTTTCTCCGCTTGTGCGAGTACCAACAGGCCCGCCAGGCCAAAAACCACAGTAATGACACGGCGAGAACGCAGAACTCCCAGCATAGATCCTCCTTGAACCAAGGACGCGCACTTTAGCATCTTTTGAAGTCGCGGATGAAGTCTTTTGCAGCCTTTGGCCAATCATGAGTTGTCCTTGCAAATCGAATTGACTAAGATTCGGCCACAAAGAAGTGCCTTGAACATGCCCCCGACTGCCGGAAGGTCGAAAAAACTGGCCGAGTCAGGAATCATGAGAGAGGAAGGAAAGAAAGGTGCCGCCTCGATGGGAACCCTAATGCGGTGCGCCGAAATATTTTGCTTTCTGGCGGCTACTGCCAGCGTGCTTCACGCGCAAAACAAGCCGGGAGCAGCTCCATCTGATGCGAAAAGGGCACGGCGAATCGAACCCAAGGCAACTTTTGAGAACGTATGCGCGCCCTGCCACGGTCTGGCCGCGCGGGGCGGCGAGCGCGGCCCAGACATCGTGTCCCAGCCCGGCGTCGTGGACAAGACGGACGCGGAACTCGTCAAGATTCTGACGGACGGAAAATTGGCGGAGGGCATGCCATCGTTCGCTTCTTACGGCCCAGCCAAACTTTCGGCGCTTGTCGCTTATCTCAGGACGCTGCAAGGCCGCAGCAAGAAAGATCTACTGCCGGGAAGTCCTGCGCAGGGAAAAATCCTATTCTTCGGCAAGGCGAAATGCGCGGAATGTCATATGGTCAGCGGCCAGGGCGGGTTCTTTGCTCGTGATCTTACTGCCTACGCGGCAGGGATGGATGCAGACAAGGTTCGCGCCGCAGTTGTCAATCCCGACAAAGACCTCGATCCACGCCGCGGTCTCGTCACCGTCACGCTTGTTGACTCCGCCGTGCTTTCCGGTTTGGCTCGCAACGAGGACAACTTTTCGCTGCAACTGCAAGCCCCGGATGGCGTGTTCCATCTCATCAACAAGTCGGAGATTCGAGCCCTGACTTACGAGGGGCGGTCCCTAATGCCTCCAGACTATGCTTTCATACTCTCATTCGGCGAACTAAATGACCTGGTGAGTTATCTGCTCCGCACATCCATGTCAGGGGAAGCAGAAAAGTCGAAGACCAAAGCTGCGGATTCCGACGAAGAATAGCTTTCACCAAAGAGTTAAGAATGTCGCCGAGGGCCTTCGAGCATCGAATACATCGAATACAAATCTGCTTTTTGAATCATGAAGCCACCCGATCGACCGTTCGACATCTTTATTAACCTCCGGGGAGCATTTCGGATTACCCGGTTTACTTACGAAAGAATTAGGGACTGAATCCCCGCAGACACGCGACGTCCACAGCAGCCGCAAGAGTCGCAGCGAGCCACCAACGGGAACCCGCGAGGCCTGGACTTAGTGCAGCGAGTAGCGATCCGCCAACCGCTCCAAGCAAGACGACGGTTTCGGTCAAAGCGTGGTTTGGAAAAGCATCTGGATGGAAAATGTAGACAATTGCGACAACTGCGAGAAAGACGCTGAGGAAGCCTAGCCAATTGCCTACTTTATGGTTGTGGACCAACACGTCAACTCTAAAGGGGCGATTCTATGCAACGTCGCGTACTGGAAGCCACTTTTCCGATCCCGGAACGATCATCCATAGGGACTGTCACTTCTGCCAGTGTGGTAACCAGCCTTGGCCCCCTAACTTGGAACATCAAGGAGGCGAAGAAGCACCGATTTCGCAACCGGACATCGAGTGGACAACATGAGCTACGTCAATCGCGCTATCGTGCGGGTTACCTCCCTCCAGCAGATAGAAACAAAACTTCGCCGGTAACTTTGAGAGCAGCAGTGCCACAAAAACCAGGAGTAGCTATGAAGTCGACCTTCTTGGCAGCTGGGCTCCTTTTGGCGGCGTGCTTGTTCCCTGGAAGTGGGATCGCCGCTGCGCAGGGTGTGGGGGCCTCTGCGGATTTGACCGGGACTATCACGGACCCCGCTGGCGGGGCAATGCCCAATGCGAAGATAACCGTGACGGATACAGAAAAGGGCGTGCAGCGAAGCGTGGTTACAGATGAGCACGGCTTCTACCGGTTTTCCGGCTTAGCGCCGTCCAGCTACAACGTCACGGTCGAGCATAATGGTTTTCAAACCGAGGTTTCCAAAGGTGTTGTCCTGACCGTCGGGCAAACGCTAGTTGTGGATTTCCGTCTCAAACTGTCGGAGTTATCTGCCAAGGTGGAAGTCAGTTCCGAAGTTCCCACCGTCGAGACGCAGCGGGGGAGTCAATCAAACACTCTCACAAGAGACTATCTTGACCATTTGCCGATTGACCGTCGGGATTACCTAACGTTTACCCTGCTGATGCCTGGTATCTCGAATTCCACGCGTCTTGCCGACGATCAGGATTTTCGTGTCAAGCAGACGCCCCAGAGTGGCCTTTCTTTTTACGGGAGCAATGGCCGCGGCAATAGTGTAACCGTGGACGGCGCGGAGGCGGATGATGACGCAGGCGGCGTCCGACTGACTATCAGCCAGGATGCGGTACAGGAATTCCAAGTGAATCGTAGCAATTACGGCGCAGATCAGGGAGGGGCTTTCGGAGGCGCGATCAACATTGTATCGAAATCGGGCGGAAACGCAGTACACGGCGGTTTTTTCAGCTATTTCCGAAACGATGCCATGGACGCAGCAGACCCATTTGCGCGCAGCGAAGCGTTGCGGCCGGGAGATCCATTCTCCTTTGCTGCGCAAGGAAGGCCGGTCAAGAATTCGCTCGGCCGATACCAGTTTGGGGGCTCGCTGGGTGCCTCCATCAAGAAGGATAAGACGTTCCTGTTTGTTGCGTTTGAGGGACTGCGCCAGGACGCGCAAAACGCGGTAGTGCTCCTGACCGACAGCTCGATCTTTGCCGGGCCCACGGCGGCTATACCGACGAATTTTGCTCCAACCGACCCGAGGGCGGCCCAGCAGGCAATTGTCACCGCGCTCGTCGCTGCCCCGGGAAACCCCAACGTACCGTGCTTGAACAACGCTAATGGCACGGTTACCGTTCTTCCCGCGCAGACCTGCGCCGGTGCCCTTCAGCAGGGCCTGACGATCAGCCCCGTGACCGGTCTGACCGCGGGCCAAAACGCAATCAACAATTTCCTGATCAACCAGTTCGAAACCAACGGCGGATTGTTCAACTACAACACCCATCAGTATCTGGCGTCCGGCCGCCTCGATCATCACCTTAGCGAGTCAGATCAACTGGTCCTTACCTACCGGTATGGGCATAATCTTGAAGAAAATCCCGACGTGCAATCGCTCACAGGGTTTTCTGCAGGGAGCTCGATTCATCTATACGACAACACGATACTGGGTGCGTGGTACCACCAATTCAGCGCCTCGACGCAGAATGAGTTTCGCTTTCAGTGGAACTACGAGCACTTTGACGTCATACCCAACGAGCCCGCCCAACCCGGGCTGCAAATCTTCGGTTTTGCCAACAATCTAGGCACAAACATTTTCTTGCCCAACCTGACGATCCTACGGCGTTATGAAGTGGGAGACAACGTTACGATGATTCGCGGGCACCACACATTTAAATTCGGTGGCACCGCACTGCTTCGAGGCAATCACACTGAATCGCACACCTTCTTCCCGGGCCGTTTCGTTTTTGGCAGCCTGCCCGGTTCGCTGCTAAGCCCATGCATGCTGGACGGCAATCCAAACCCTTGCGGTCTGACCACCAACGGTGCCTTCATGAATTCGCTGCAGGCTTCTTCGCTAGGCCTTCCGCAGATCTATCAGCAAGGATTCGGGAACGCCAACTACCCCGCTTATACAAGGCCCTATACTTCTTTGTTTTTCCAAGATTCCTGGAACATTACGCGCAACTTCACACTGAACTATGGCGCGAGGTATCAAATCGATTCGCAGTATCTGCCGCTCAATACCTATTACAGGGACATCGGCCCGCGGGTCTCGTTTGCCTGGGATCCATTCAATAGCCAAAAGACGGTCGTTCGTGGAGGCTACGGGATTTTCTTTGGGCCCATCGACGCCCAAATTGCACAGGTGGCCTTGAGCCTGGGCGTTCTGAATCAGAATCACAGCACAGTGCAGAACCAGAACAACAAATCGCAAGTGCCCGACCAGGTGAACAATGTCGTAGCCACGTGCGGAATCGGATTCCCTGGTGTTCCAATTTTTCCAGGAAATGGCAGCAGCCCTTGCACTCGATACATCGCTATTTACGTAGATCCGCTCTCCCCAACCGGCTTGCCAATTTCAAACGCCGCCCAGGTCTTCCAGGGCCTGTTTGCACAAGGACTGATCCAGTGCACGAATCCCGCGCCAGGCAATTCTGCTTGCATTACTCCCGCGGACGTCGCTCCTTTTGGAATCTTCGTGGCAAACAGTGGCCAACTCTCCCCGTTGACCGTGCTTTTCAGTAATCCACCAGACTTTAAACCGCCTTACTCGCAGCAGGCATCGTTAGGTATTGAGCGCGAAATCGCGCCAAAACTCTCGGTTTCCGTTAGTGGTATCTATGCGCACACGCTGAGGCTCCCGGTCGCCATTGATACCAACCTGCTGAATGCACCGATGACCACCGTGACCCTCGCGAACGGTAAGAGTGTCTCCTACCGCAATTGGAACACCAGCGCAGCAACGGACCCGATTTCATTGGTGCCTCCTCAGTTAGTCACCGGTGCCGGGGTGGCGCCATGCGCTCCGCCGCCGGCAACTAAGCCCTTTACCTGCTTCGTGAATCCTCTGATCGTTCAGAACAATCAGTACACAGCGGCGGCGTCCGCTTTATACGAAGGGGGCATCCTTGAAATAAAGAAGCTCTTCAACAACAACTTCACGCTGTTCGGAAACTACACCTATGGCAAGGGGTACGATACATCCACAGACTTTAACAGCGACTTTGGACCACAAGACCCGACCAACCTCGGTCTCGATCGAGGACTGTCATCGTTCGACCAACGTCATAAGGTCGTGGTTGGCGGCGTATTCGACAGCCCGTGGAAACAGAATGCCTTCCTGGGAGGTTTCCAACTGGCTCCGGTCTTCTCGTACAACAGCGGGCATCCTTTCAATCTCCTTGCCGGTGGAGAGGTCAACGGCGCCAACCATACAACCAACGAGCGCCCGATTGGCGCTGGCCGCAATACGGGGCTGGGTCCGAGTTACACAAACTTCGACATCCGCGTCAGCTGGAAACATAAGATCCTTGAGAAGGCCACGCTGTTGATGACCGCCGAGAGCTTCAACACTGCCAACCACACCAACTACGCAAGCGTGAACAATGAAGTGAGCCCCTTGTTTGGGTTTGAGCCCGGTTTCACGACCTTCAACGTTCATGGGAGCGCCGCGCTGACGCCTAGCCAGCCGCTGGGTTTTACCTCGGCATTTCCGAAACGCGAAATCCAGTTGGGCTTGCGGCTGATGTTCTAACGGAAAGCGAAGGTCAAATTCGCCAGCGAGGACTCCGCACCCTTGTCCTGGCAGTGTCAAGAAACCTCACAAACGACCACCTTGGTATGGACTAACGGGCTACACGGGAATGATCCAGACTCCACCCGAGAGTTTAGCGGAGGTCGCCTCTTCTTATTAACCTTCAGTTATCGATCCGCTCCAACGTCATCGACACGATGCACTTGCCCGCGAATCTCTCCGCCGGGGAAGCGCATCGTGTGCATGTTCGCATAGGCAGAACCGGCGCGAAGCGCGCGGAGGAAGCCCGCGAAGTCATGTTCAGGGAGCTCTTGATCGTTGGGGGCCGCGTTCGACCCAATGATGTCGTCTGCAGTCGTTGAGCCGGTAATCGAACCGGATGTGGTCTGAGGGCAATCAGGTTTCTGCGGGATTCCAGAAACCCCCTTAGGGCCTCAGCAGAAAAACGTCATTACCGGATAATTGCCGCCTTTCAGGCCAAAGTGAATGTGTGCGAACAAGGATGGGCCGGTCAATCCTGACCAGGTGAACGTCCAGTTGAGTGTGGTGCCATCTTCGCTCAACCTTGCTCGAAAAGTGCCGCGGGCACCATTGGCCTTCGGCGGTACCTCGTTGAAAGTCGAAAGGTTCGCCGAGAATACGACACCGTCGTCACTTTCAGCTGACAACGCGAGGCTGAACGCGGGAACGAGTAGCGCTACCAACAGGAATTTCTTCATGTGCATGGGATCTCCCTTCTTGAGACTTCGGAAGAATTCTCGAAAGGTCGTCCGGGGTGGAAGGTACATAGTCGGAATTCCCGACCTGGACATAACTTTGGACAGGAACCGACGGCAATGGCTCGCTCTTGTCAAATCAAGATTCAGTAGCATCAGTAGCGGCAGCTGGCACGCCTTATGTGCGCCAGCGGGAAGGCCGAGCGGCGCGATGACAGCGGCGGATCGTAAGTCCGTTTGAGTACTGGGAGGAGCTTTACCGGTTACGCGTGCCGGGAGTTGGTGCACAGAACTGGTCATGAGGGCCACGACGACCCAGAGGGAAGGTTTCTGGTAGCATTTGTCTTGACGATGACGAGACTCTCACAGGCCGTAACGATGTTTGGTGTCATTCTCGGGGTGATTGGCAGTGCGCTGCTCGCGGACGAGAAGGGGACGAACCTGGCGGAAGCGCGGGCGGCAGTCGAGGCGAATCTAAAGACGCCGGAGGGCAAAGCGTACGACGAGCGGCTGGGAAAAGAGTTTTTGGAGAAGCAGCTGTCGAAGATGAAGCAGTGCAAGCAGACTGCGGGAGACGATTTAGAGAGCTTTTGGATCTTAATGAAACTCGACACAGACGGAGCCGTGAAGGAAATCCTGTTGCATCCCACGACCAAGATGGGCACCTGCGCTCGGGAAACGCTGCTGAAAAGCACGTTTTCCCCGCCGCCGCGGCCGGCATATTGGGTGAGCATCTACATGAAACTGACGCACTGAAAGTTGAGGGGGTACTAGCAACTAGCCTTCCATTTTTCCGGTTAGACGAGGCACTTGAACTAATTCCTGCCTCTCGCTGTGTCGTCCATCTGCTGGTTCACCAAGCGACATCCACTGTATTATCTGCTTTGCGGAGGAAGGATGAGGGGACTCAAGGTCGTGGTTGCTCTACTGGCAATCTGGTCTCTTGGCCTTACCATTTTCGCAATCAACTTGCGTCGCGATGCCAAACGCAACCAAGATTCTGTCGAAACGCTGACGAATTTGCTTGAGATTCACAGATGGGAAGTACCCATGCCGAAAGACGCAAGTATGGAGTGGTCGTTCGAGCTACGGGATTACAAAGAGCCAAGAGTTGTCCAGAAGGGGATGGACGACTGGATGGATTCCTCCAAGATAGCAAAAATTGTTTTCATGCCCACTGGTGAGGAATCCATTCACCGTTTCTGGTTGGTTCAGACCAATGGAACGTCAAGCGGCAGAACTCGGGTGGATGTCTGCGATAACCTAGACCAATTGCAACAGGTGTGCGACGTCGGACAATTTGAGTATGTCTGGTATCCAGCGGCGGAAAGAATTGATGATGGCAAGACCTACGTAATATGTGAACTAAACGAAACATTCCCGCCGCATCGTCGGAAACAACTGGTCCTTCATCTCTTACATTTTCGCCTTGAAGATATTCAAAAGGACGTCGACAAACATCCGAGCAGTCCCTCCGAACAGAAACGTGAAGCCCCGAATCCTGCCGCGCCAAAACTTCCGGCGAAGTCCTGAGCAGACTCTGGCTAACGAGATAAGTTCCGAAGTTCGTTTTCGTGTGGGAACTTTACCGGTTTGACGAACCGGGAGCACTCGCTTCAGTTCCGCCGCTCGTCAGCCACGCTGGCCCGTGGTGGGTTGACTTGCGCCTACCTAAGCATGTCGTACTTACTTACTGGGGCGGTGCTGCCCAGATCTCTTCGCGCTTGTCATTGAACATTCGGATGCTGGCGGCGGAAGTTTGACGGCGTTGTATTAAGTCGGCCGCTATCTCCCAACAACTTCGCGCATAACACGCGAGAAGTTCTCCCCCAAGATTTTCTTGATGGCTGCTTCGCTGAAGCCACGCTTTAGCAATGCCGCTGTGAGGGCAGGCATTTTGGAGACATCTTCCAACCCCTGCGGCACTCTGTCGATGCCATCCCAGTCGCTGCCGATGCCTACGTGATCGATGCCCGCTATTTTCGCGACATGATCAATATGCGCTGCTGCGTCCTCTACCGTCGCTGACCCTATCGCAGCATGACTCCAGTTCAGCGTGAAATAGTCCTTGGCGGCAAATTCGTCTAACATCCTGCCTTGTAGATCGGGCTCGGTAGCTGCGATTTGCGCGATGTTCGGCTTCAATCCCTGAGCATCTTTGGGATTCAGAAAACGCGCTCCAAAGTTGATGCCTACCACTCCTCCATTGCGGGCCAGTGCTCTTAACATATCGTCGCTCATGTTCCGCGGAACATCGCACAGAGCACGGCAGGAGGAGTGTGACGCGATCACCGGCTTGTTGGTCACCTCAAGAACATCGTAAAAGGTCTTATCGGAAACGTGCGAGACGTCGATAATCATCCCGATGCGATTCATCTCACGCACGACCTCTTTCCCGAACTCAGTCAGACCGTTGTGTGCGGGATTGTCTGTCGATGAATCGGCCCAATCGGTGTTGCGGAAGTGCGTCAAAGTCATCGAGCGAATGCCCAGGCGGCGATACATCCGCAGCACTGCTAGATCACTGGCGATCTGATGGCCGCCCTCGACCGTCAATACGACAGCGATTTTCTTCTGCTTGATAATCCGTTCCACATCGCTGGCGCTGGTTGCTAACTCAATCTGATCAGGATATTTGTCGAAAACCGTTTGCATGGCGTCGCGCAGTTCCAAAGTCCGGCGCACCGCTTCTGAGCCTTTGTAGTAGGTGGGCGCCCACAGAGCGAAGAACGGCGCGTGGATGCCGCCCTCTCGCAAACGGGGAAGGTCCACTTGGCCGTCCGGAAGGTGTTTGCCGATATCCGCGTGCTCGATGAGAATCCGCTGCAACGTATCGTTGTGGCTGTCTATTCCTATGACTCGCGACCGGATCTCGCGCGCTTTCTCGAGCAGGTCCTGCGCACAAATTGGCGCCGAAGCGACAAAAAGGAAAACGGCGAGTAGACGCACGAATAACGCCATCGACGGCCTCCGCTGAACTCAGTCAGCGACCGAGATTCTCGGCCGTTTTCGGTCTTTCAGCAACCGGAACTAGGAGCTATGTTAAGTCACTTGCATAGGTTATGAGCCAGGCGGCAGGGCGCTGCCCAAAAACCCGACAGAATGAGCGGCTGTAACCTCAGCGTTTTCTTTGCCCGCAATCCGCGGCTGGCTTTGTCACAAACACAAGTTTTTGCGTAGACCATAGGAGCCCGCATGCCTTAGTGACTTAATTGTTCACCTAAAGTTGGCTTTCAGTTCACCGCTGGTGCATTGTCATCGCTCGGAGAACGCGCGAGAGTGTGTCGCAGTACAGCGCACCTTCCGGTGAAGGGGCTCAAGCTGGGTAATCTGGAACAGCGCTGAAGTTGATAGACAGGAGGATTCCATGAAAAACGTGTTGCTCAGAATGACAGGGATGTTGGCACTGGCCCTATTGGTGACAACCCAGGCCGTGCGAGCCCAGGGGCCCGTGCTGGCGAATATTCCATTTGCATTCACGGCCGGGGACACGGTGCTTCCGGCTGGCGAATACCGCGTGGACAAAGTGGAAGGTGGCTCATCCGTGCTGCTGATTCGATGCACGGAAGGAAAGCCGGCCATCATGGTACCGACGTTGCCCGCCGCGTCACACGGACC